>Ga0184625_10000147_pt1 | contig 21274 bp, 20 predicted proteins | sample PLM3_30_b1_FD_133151 | JGI IMG/M metagenome (GOLD analysis project Ga0184625, IMG submission 133151) | Groundwater sediment microbial communities from an aquifer in East River, Colorado, USA - PLM3_30_b1 | ecosystem: Environmental > Terrestrial > Soil > Riparian zone | place: USA: East River... | reverse complement strand
TGTTGTCGCCGCCGTCGAAGCCCATGCCGATAAGGCCCGAACCCCACACGATGTTGTTGCCCCAGACGATGTTGTCGTCGTCGCCGAAGATGTTCCCCCAGACGATGTTGTCGTCATCGCCGAAGGAGTTGCCCCACACGATGTTGTCGTCGTCACCCAGGGCGTTGCCCCAAACGATGTTGTTGCCCCAGACGATGTTGTCGCCGCTATCGAACGAGTTGCCCCAGACGATGTTGTCGTCATCGCCGAAGGAGTTGCCCCAGACGATGTTGTCGTCCTCATTGCCGAGGCCTTCGCCCCAGACAATGTTCAGGGCCCAGCCAGGCCGCTGTTCGCTCAGCAGGTTCTCGCCGGCGACGCGACGCGCGCCCCAGATAATCGACTGCGACCACGCATAAGGCTGCCCGCCGATGGTCGTCGTCGGCGTGAGCGATGTCGAAAGCCACGGCGTGCCGACGGGCGCATTCGGGTTGATGGCCAGCGCCATTGCCACCGCTCCAGATACTTCAATCTGCCCCGCACCCTGTGCGAGCGCATTGAAGCGAGTGCCGTCGTCATCGAGCACCGGAATCGACGTGTACTCGAGAATCGCCTTCACCGCGTTTGGAGTCAGGTGTGAATTGGCCTGGAGAACCAGCGCAACGACGCCGCTCGCAACACCAGCCGCCATGCTCGTGCCGGAGAGACGCATGTAGTTGCCGGTATTACCGCGAAGCTCCTGGGCGATTCGGAGCGTGCTGCCTGCGGCGGCGACGGAGAGCAGGTTGTCGCCGGGCGCGACGAAATCGGGCTTGGCGAAACCGTCGTACCACGACGGCCCGCGCGAGCTGTACGGCGCAACCCGGTCGTCGGCGCGCGTCACGGTATTAAAGGTGCGCGCGGCTCCGGTGGTGAGCGCCGACGGAGCGTTGCCGGGCGACGCGATGCCCGCGTAACCCGAAAGGCCCGTTTTCTTGTTGATGCCGAAGTTGCCCGCGGACACGACGACGACGATGCCTTTCCGCGTTGCGTGCTCGACTGCCTGCACGAGCGGGTCGGTCGCCGCCGGCTCGTAAATGGGGTGGCCGAGATAGAGGTTCAATACGTCGATGCCGAGAAGGTCCTTGTTCGCAATCGCAAATTCGATGGCGCGCACGACGTTGGCTGTCGAGCCCTGCCCATTCGCGTCGAGCACCCGCAGCCCTATCAGCCGCGCGTTGGGCGCCACGCCGACGTACTCGCTGGCGATCAACCCGGCCACATGCGTGCCGTGGCCATACGGATCCACCGGCGCAACCGCGCGTATGTCGCCGCTCGTGAAGTCGTAAAACGCCGCAATGCGATTGTCGAAATCGACTCCCGGCTCGATGCCCGAATCGATTACCGCCACGCCGATGCCGTTGCCGCCACCGGTGTTTGCGAGGGATTCGATGGTGCCGTAGTCGACCGTCTCGCTGTCGAGATCGGCGTCAGTGTGGATGTGCGACGCGCGCACGGGCATCGTCGCGAAAAACTTCTTCTTCAAGTTGCGCGCTGCCTTGCCTTCGCGCTCGCGCCGGGCCAACGCGGCCGACGCGTCCTGCATCGCCTCAAGGGCGGCAACCACGCTGTTCTGCGCGGTCAGTGCTCCCGCTTGCGCCTGAGTGGCATTGGTGCGTGCCGCTTCGAGCGCCGCTTGTGCTGCGTCGTCCGCAGCCTCTGCCAGCGTCAACTTCACCTGTGCAGCGGCGACGGCCGTCGTCTTCGCGAGTCCTGTCAGACGATTCGCGAGGATCAGGGCCCGCTTGGCCGCAACGACTTGCGCATCGGCCAGCGCCGCCGCTTTCTCGGCGTTCCGCACGGTCTTCTGTGCGTCGACCATCGTAGCCTTCGCCGCGACCAGGGTCGCACGAGCGGTCGCCAACGCTGTTTGGGTGCCGGCGAGATCCTGCCCAGCGATTGGGCCGTTCAGTGATACTGACGTTGTCGACTCGAAGGCGGCCAGGGTCGCAAGATCTTCGCAATGCACATCAGCGGCGATGGCCTCGAGCGATGGAAATTCGCCCTTGACGACATCGCCATGCGATGCGAGCGAATCACGGAGCGACTGGCGGTAACCCGGTTTAGTTGTGACGATGACCGACTGCGTTCCGGCGCAGCCACGCTCAATCGATTCCCGAAGCGACTCGTCGAGCTTCGCGTTGGGGACCGACTGCGCGTAACCAACAGCAGGAACAGCCAGGGCGCTAACCCCCACGGCCATCGCTATTTGTTTAAGACGAGCGAGTCGAGTAGTCATGCGGCAGCCTTTAGAGCAAAGCCACTGCCACTGTGACCGGAGGCTATACAACACATATGTAAAGTGTTGAACCTGTGTGGGTTAACAAAAACGTGCAGCGAGACGACTCTTTAACCAGTAAGCGCGCATTAGTGCATAACGGAACACGTCAATGCTCACAATTGTGATCAGTTCCTGCGTACCGCTGTTTTTGCTGGGAAATAGGCGAGATCGAGGGGTGTGCCGTTTCGGGGCAGACAGGCGCAGATTGAGACTCAAAGCAATCTGCTAACGATTTGCGCGGCTGCGTCTACGGGAGCCCGTGCAGAATTGGGAACTTCAATCACGCGAACACCATGGAGCATCCGGCTGAGCGCGGCAGGATTTGTCGACTCGGCTAGATCGGGTGTTGCGCTTCGACCGTTCAGGACAATTCCGCGAATCGGTATCTCCCGAGAGCGCAGCACCATCACGGTCATCGCCACATGATTCAGTGTGCCGAGCCCCGGTCGCGCTACAACGACGGCATCCAGATCGCAGGACTGTGCAAGATCGAGCACCGTGAATTCCCACGTGAGCGGCACCAGCAATCCTCCCGCGCCCTCAACCACGATTGCGTAACCGTCTCGCCGCAGTTGCCGGACTCTGGCTTCGATGGCGTCGGGATCGAGCGCCGCCCCAGCGCGGTCGGCCGCCACCGCCGGCGCCAATGCTTCCTGCAGTTGCAACAACGGCTGGGCGAGCACATTGCGCTCACCGGACGCGCGTGCAAGCACATCAGAGTCTGGCTCGACACCGGCCGTGAGTCCTGTTTCCACAGGCTTGAATCCGATCGCGCGCACACCTCGCGTACGAAGGGCTGTGACGAGCGCTGCCGCGATCACCGTCTTCCCAACGCCGGTATCGGTTCCCGTCACCAGAAGATCACGCACCGAAGCGCTCTACGATCGCCGCGTGCAATGACGCAGCAAGATGCCGAAGTTCGGGATCGGTCGACGAGAGCGGCGGCATCAGCGGGATCACGTCGCCAAGCGGACGCAGAAACACACCGCGCTCGCGGAGCGCCAGACACACGTGGTAGCCGTTGCGATCGCCGGGCGGGAACGACGTCTTGGTGTCCTTATCGGAAACCAGCTCGATGCCGCACATCAGTCCGGCCTGACGGATATCGCCGACGTGGCGGTGGGTTGCGAGTGGCGCAAGGGCGTCGCGCAGCACCCGCGCTTTCTGTTCGACCGCATTGATGACGGCGCCGTCCGACAGCAGCCCGAGCGTCGCGAGTGCGGCAGCACAGCCGAGCGCGTTCCCGGTGTAGGTGTGTCCGTGAAAAAAATGGCGGTACTCATCGTAGCGGCCGAGAAACGCATCGTAGACGCGATCGGTGGCCAGCGTCGCCGCAACGGGAAGATATCCTCCGGTCAGCCCTTTCGCCACACACATCAGGTCCGGAGTGACGCCTTCGCGCTCGCACGCGAACATCGTGCCGGTGCGTCCGAAGCCGGTCGCCACCTCATCGAGGATCAGCAGCGCACCATGCCGGCGGCACGCGTCGGCTGCGCGCGATAAAAACCCTTTCGGCAGCGTCAGCATGCCCGCGGCGGCTTGCACCCCTGGCTCGAGAATGACGGCGCAGACACGGCCGTTCGCGTCGCGCAGCGCCTGCTCGAGCTCGTCGGCACAATCGATCGAACAATCCGCCGGCGTTTTGCCAATCGGGCAGCGATAGCAATAGGGAGACGGCGTCTTCAGCGATGGAAGGAGAATCGGCTTGAAAATGTCGTGGAACAGCTCGACGCCGCCAACCGCCGCGGCACCGAGTGTGTCGCCGTGATATGCGTTTTCCAGGCTGAGATACACCGCGTGCTGCGCGGCGTCCTTGCCTTGCGTGAGCAGCCGGTACTGAAAGGCCATCTTCAGTGCCGCTTCGACCGCGGTGGCGCCGCTATCTGAGAAGAAGACGTGATTCAGTCCGGCCGGGGCAACCTCGACCAGCCGCCGCGCCAGCTCCGCCACGCCTGGATGGGTCGTGCCGAGCAGCGTCGTGTGGGCGAATCGACCGAGTTGTTCGGTGACCGCGGCGTCGATTTCGGGGACGCGATGTCCGAAGAGGTTGCACCACAGTGCAGAGGTGCCATCGAACAGTCGCCTGCCGCGATCGTCGATCAGGTAGTGCCCTTCCGCCCGGACCACGACAATCGGCTCGGCCGAAAGATACTCGCGCATCTGCGTAAAGGGATGCCACACATGCTCCGCATCCCATCTGCGTACATCGTCACCGGACATAGGGGTCAGACCCCATTTTTACGTTTTTCGTAAGCGGAACGAGGGTGGAGGCGAACCGGAACAGGTCGTGATCGTTCACCGGATAGCGAACGGTCACACGCAAGCGCGCAGTGCCCGCCGGCACGGACGGCGGGCGGATCGCGCGCACGTCGAAGCCGGCGGCCATCAAGCCTGATTGCAGCGCAATCGCAGCATCGTTCGCACCCGCGATGATAGGAACAATCATGGACTCACCGCCACAGGTCACGCCGGCCTCGCCAAGCGCGCGCCGCAACAACGAGGACTTGCGATGCACTTCGCGCCGCCGCTCCGGCTCGCGCTCGACCAGGTCGAGGCCCGCGCCCAGCGCCGCAGCCAGAACGGGCAACGGCGCCGTCGAGAAGATGAACGCGCGTGCGCGGTTCACCATCACGTCCCGCAGCGCGCGCGATCCCGCGACCCACGCTCCGCCCGAGCCGAGGGCCTTCCCGCCGGTGTGCATCGTCGCAGCCACGCGATCGCGCAGTCCCAGCTCCTCGACGCGTCCCGATCCCCGCGCGCCGTACATCCCCGTCGCGTGCGCCTCATCCACGATCACAATGGCGCCTTTGCGCTCGGCGATGGCGCACACGTCGCAGAGCGGCGTCAGATCTCCATCCATGCTGAACACGCTTTCGGTGATCACTACAGCGCGTCCGGTGCGCGGGCGCGAGAGCGCCGCCTCGAGCGCCTCTAAATCCTGATGCGGGTAAATGGCGGTCGCCGCTTTCGTGAGCCGGATGCCGTCGATCAGGCTGGCGTGATTGCGATCGTCTGACACGACGAGGTCGGCGGGCGAGACGATGGCCTGCAGCAGCCCGATGTTCGCCGCGTATCCAGATCCGAACAGCAACGCGCATTCGGAACCGGTGAACGACGCCAGGCGATCCTCGATGCGCTCGAAGATCTCGTGGTGACCGCGCAAGAGGCGCGAGCCTCCCGAGCCGGCGGGGATGCCGTCGAGCGCCGCACACATCGACTCGTTCAGATACGAATGGCCGGCGAGCCCGAGGTAGTCGTTCGAGACCAGATCGATTCCGTGCGGCTGCCGCATCTGGCGCATGAGTCCCGCGGCCCGCAGCCCAGTCAGCGTAGCTGCGAGATCGTCCTCAAATTCCTTCCGTGCGCTCATGATTGAAATCTGAGACCGAGCCGGTTCATCAACTGCTCGTCGTCATCCACGGCGGGGTTCGGCGACGTCAGGAGCTTCTCGCCGGAAAAGATGGAGTTAGCGCCGGCAACGAAGCACAACGCCTGCGCTTCGTCGGACAGCGCAAGTCGACCTGCGGACAGCCTGACGCGCGCCCTGGGCGCCACGAGACGCGCCGACGCAATGGTCCGGACCAGCTCGATCGGATCGAGCTCATCGGCATCCGCCAGCGGCGTGCCGGCCGTGCGCACGAGGACGTTCACCGGCAGGCTTTCCGGATGCGGGCTGAGCCGTCCGAGCTGCGCGAGCATCGCGCAGCGATCGCGCGGCGACTCGCCCATGCCGACGATGCCACCGCAGCAGACACTGAGGCCCGCTTCCTGCACGTGTCGAAGAGTATCGAGACGATCCTGATAGGTACGCGTGGTGATGATCTGGGGATAGAACTCCGGCGACGTATCGAGATTGTGGTTGTACGCGGTCAGGCCAGCCGACTTCAGCCGCTGTGCCTGTTCGGCAGTCAGCATGCCGAGCGTCGTGCACACTTCCATGCCGAGCGCAGCCACATCCTGCACCATGTCGAGCACGGCGTCGAACGCTTCGCCGTCGTGCACTTCGCGCCACGCCGCGCCCATGCAGAAGCGGGTCGACCCGTTGTCCCTCGCGTCCCGCGCTGCGGCGAGGACAGCGCCGGTGTTCATCAACCCGTCGCGCGATACGCCGGTCTCGTAGTGCGCGCTCTGCGGACAGTAGGCGCAGTCTTCGGGACAGCCGCCTGTTTTGATGCTCAGGAGCGTGCAGCGCTGGACAGAAAGAGGATCGTGATGCTGGCGATGAACGGTCTGGGCGCGAAACAGCAGTTCGGTGAGCGGAAGATGATAGAGCGCCTCGACGCTCTCGGTCGTCCAGTCGTGGCGGATCATAAGGTTCCTGTTCCCGGTTCCGGTTCCAGGCTCGATTATCCGAACGCGGAACAGGAACGGGAACGTGGAACCCTATCTTAGTTCACACGACCAGTTCATAAGCCTCCGGCACGCGCTTCAGCATCTTGACGATTTCCGACAGCCCTTCCTCGAGCGCGGAGCGGGTCGCAGGCGGGCCGAGCGTGATGCGCACCGCCTGCACGTCGGTCTCGTGCCCGACCGCAAACGACTCGGCGCTGTTGAGCAAAATGCCGCGGTGGCGTGCCCGCGCGACAAATGCGTCGGTCCGCCACGGCTCGGGAAGGCGCACCCATATATGAGGGCTTCTCGGCTGCGTCTGCATGTCGAGGCCCGCCAGCACCCTGGTCGCAATCGCCTGCCGCTCGGCGATTTCTTTTCGCTTCCATTCGGCAATACGGCCGGCCACTCCATCGGTGATCAAACTGGTCGCCAGCTCCGCCATCGCCGGCGGCGCATTCACCAGCGTCCGCAATACCGATATGGACAAGCGCTCGATCGCCGCAGCCGGCGCAAGCAGGTATCCGACGCGCATGCCCGGTGCGATGCTCTTGGCGGTGCTGGTGATGTAGAAAAATTGATCTTCCGGAAGGTAGCTGGACAACGGCTTCACCTCTGGCGCGAGGAAGCCGAACACATCGTCTTCGATCACGGTCAAGCGATGCTTGATGGCGACCTCGGCGATCTGCCGCCGCCGCTCGTCTGACATGAAGGCCGCCGTCGGATTCTGAAACGACGAAATACAGTAGAGCGCCGTCGGTGCGGCGGCTCGGCACGCCTCGTCGAGCGAGGCGGGCACAATGCCTTCACGATCGAGCGCGACGGTTCGCAGTCGAAGGTGGAGATGTCCGGCGAGGTCCGTAATCCCGGGGTAGGTGAACTCTTCGACGAGAATTTCGTCGCCTGGCTTCGCCAGCGCCATCAGCGACAAGAGAATCGCGTGCTGACCGCCTCCCGTGACGACGATGCGATCGATCGGCGCGTCGAGGCCCGCCCATCCGATCCACGCCGACCCCGCGGCGCGGTTGTGGCGGGCACCGGCGTGATGCTGGTATCCGAAGATCCGCGCCCCCGCCGAGCGCGGGACCGCCGCTGCGAGTCGATCGGCGAGCTCCTCCATATATGGAAGCGGCATCAGCGCGTTGACGGCGAGGTCGAGCACGCCTTGCTCCGGCGCCTCGATTTCCATCGCGCTGGGACGGACGAACGTGCCACGCCCCACTTCCCCACTCAAGAGCCCGCGGCGCTGCGCCTCGACGTATGCGCGCGTGACGGTCGTCAGGGTGACGCCGAGCTGACGCGCAAGCACCCGCTGCGTCGGCAGCCGGCCGCCGGGCTTGAGCCGGCCGGCCTCGATCTCGCGGCCGATGGCGTCGGCGATGGCCTGATAAATCGGGCCGCTCCTCTGCCCCCGCGGTGGCAGCTTAATTGTCATGCATGCAATATGTCACTTGACTGCATACAATGTCAAGATAGGATCCCATCATTCGGCTGATGATGGAGACAACAACCGACCGTCGGGTGGCGGACATTGTCCGGTTCGGGACGTTCGAGCTGAGCCTGCGCAGCGGCGAGCTGCGCAGGCGCGGGCTTCGTCTCGCGCTCCAGGAGCAGCCGCTTCGGGTTCTCATGGCGCTGCTCGAGCGGCCCGGAGAGGTCATCCCGCGCGAAGACTTGTGCCGCCGGCTGTGGCCGGACGGAACCTTCGTCGACTTCGAGCACAGCCTGAACGCCGCAGTTCGACGCCTTCGCGTCACGCTGGGGGACGATGCTGATGTGCCCAGATTCGTCGAGACGGTGCATAAGCGGGGCTATCGCTTCCTTGTACTCGGTCCCGCACATCCATACGCCACGCATCACGCGTTTCAAAATCGATCGGCGCCCGCGACGATTGCGCACATCGTGCGGAAGCGTGCCCGTCTCGCTGTGCTGCCGTTTGGGCCGCACGACGGCTTCACGGAGGGACTCACTGAAGAGGCGATCGCGCAATTGATGCAGCGGTGCCCACGCACCATCGGCGTCATCGCGCGCGTGTCGGTCGAACGAGCGCACCGTGGCGGCGGCGGCGCCGCCGAGATCGGGCGCGCGCTCGATGCCGATTATCTTGTCGAAGGAAACGTGCGTCGCGAGGGAGACCGCCTGCGTATTACCGCGCAGCTCATCGAGTCGCAGGAAGAAACCCATCTCTGGGCGAAGACATTCGACCGCGTGATGACCGATACGCTGTCGCTGCAGAGCGAAGTGGCAGGAGAGATCGCGAAAGCGGTCAGCGACACGCTCGCGTTCAGCTCCGAGGCTCGACGTTCCAGACTCTAGGTTGCAGATTCTAGATTCTAGATTCCAGATTCGTGTCCCCCTCTCCTCCATCAAGCGGCTCACGCGTGTCGGAGGCGGCGGAAAAGTGCAGGTCGATGCCGTGGCGCAAACCCGCGATGGTCGCGTCAAGCAGATCGTGCGCGAGCGCATCGCTGTCTTCGCCGGGCGCCAGCCGATGGCTCAACCGGAATACGGCGACGCCGTACGCGGCCGTCCACAGCAGCCTGAATACGGCGCCAGGCGAATCGACGCCAGGGAAAATCCCCTCGTCTATACAGAGTTGAATGTCCTGCTCGATCTCGTGGCGGAGTTCCCGCATCGAGCTGAAACGCTCCCAGTCGCGGCTGATCCGCGGCACGGCATTGTCGACGAAAATCAGAGAAAAATATTCGGGCTGCGCTTTGCTGAACGTATAGAACCGCCAGAAGGCCTCACGGACGCGTTCGAGCGGCGCGTTCGCGTGCGCCGCCGCCGAGCAGTGCGTGCGGACAAACTGCAGGCCCTCTTCGGCGAGCGCGAAGAAGATGTCTTCCTTGCTCGTGAAGTAGCTGTATATCGCGCCTGGGCTATATTCGATCTGCTCGGCGATTTTGCGCATCGACACGTTCGCGTAGCTCTCGTTGAGGAAGAGCGTGCGCGCGGCGTCCAGAATCTTGCGCCGTACGACTTCGCGTTCTCGACTTTGACGCTCTCGAATGCCCATTTCACTCCCTGACCAGGAATCGGACACCACCCGTGTTACGATTCCGCCGTTTTCCGACATGACTATCACTAACAAAAACGACGCCAACAAAGCCGCTGTCCTCGAAAGACTTAGCGCCGTCCGTGCAGCCCTGAAAAATGAGCCCGAAAGCCCTGCCCTCACGCGAGCTTTGGACCAATGCGACCGCCTGGAGCTGGCGATCAACCAGTTTCACGCTGAGGGGCTGCGTTTTGCGGCGTTTACGCTCCTTCGCATGGTGTTCGGCCCGGGTACGGGTTTTACCGAGCCTGTCCACATCGCGACACAAAATCTGAAAAATACCCTGGACGCGGCGGGTTACCCCCACTGATGGAGCGGGTTGGGCCGGGCGGGCGAGACGTCATGCGACGGCGGGCTGACATGGTGGGGACCCCGGTGTTCTGGCTCACGATCGTGGTCACCCTATGTGCCCTGGTGCCGATTGCGCTCTTCCCGCGGGTGCGGGGATGGGTCGGTTGCGCACTTCTGCTCATGTGGGCGTGCTTCTTCACCGCCAACGCGATCCGCTCGCGCCGGGTGCACTCCATCATCTCGGCGCCGGTTTACCTGCTGGCGGCCGCGCTGCTCGCAGGAACCGCCGCGGGCTTCATCGCCGTCGACATCTGGATGGTGTGGGTGCTCGGCGCCGGCATCATCGCGGCGAACCTATCGGAGCGCTTCGCTGGCAAATACTTGTAGGTCTGCAGTGCCGATCACAATATACCGATAGCTACAGCGGATGATTTGGTTCTTCGAGCGTCTGGGAGAACGGCTGCAATGCGAGATTCGCCAGGCAGCGTCCGGAGCCGGCTACGAGCTGGTCTGGACCTCGAATGACGGCCGCATTCACGTCGAATTATCAGACGACGCCTCGGAGTTGATCAGGCGTCGCCGCGCGCTCGAACACTGGCTCAGGCTCGATGGTTGGGTCCGCCCCGGCCGCATCACCCCGACGCATCCTCTTCGCACAGAGCGCACCCGCAAGACCGACGTGCCGATGCACTAGCTAGGTGGTAGGTGGTAGGTGGTAGCCGGTAGCTCGTAGCAGTTCTTTTCTACCAGCTACGGCCTACGGCCTCTCGCCCCTTGCCCCTTCCTCTCGCCCCTCGCCTCTCGCCTACTCTTTCCCCGCCCTCTCCCTGGCCCGCTGCTCGCGGAAATACATCACCTGGTACTGCCGGACGTTTTCGTTGTGCTCGTCCAGCGTCCGGGCGAAGACGTGTGAGCCGTCGTTGCGGCTGACGAAGTACAGGTAGTCGACCTTCGCCGGTGAGACCGCCGCCTGCAGGGACGCCGCCCCGGGCGATGCGATCGGTCCTGGCGGCAGCCCCGGGTAACGGTAGGTGTTGTAGGGCGAATCGAACGACAAATCATCGCGACGGATGTTGCCGTTATAGCGTCCGGCGCGCTGAAGCGCGTAGATTACGGTGGGGTCGGCCTGCATCGCCATGCCGATCTTCAGCCGGTTCAAGTACACCGCCGCGACGATCGGACGCTCCGAAGGCTGAGCAGTTTCCTTCTCGACGAGCGCGGCCAGGCTCACCACTTCGCGCGGAGTCATGTGAAGGGCCTGCGCCGCCTGTTGCATCTCAGGTGTGAAGATTTGCTTGAAACGGCCCACCATCAGGCTGATCAGCTTCGCGGCGGTCGTGTCTCTGGGCATCGAGTACGTTTCTGGAAACAGGTAACCCTCGAGGTCTGTCGCCGCGGGATCGACGCTCAGAATAGCGCCCGGATCGCGCGCCGCTTGGATGAAGGCGGCTGCCTTGCCGAATCCCTGCTGCTCGTACAGCCGCGCCATTTCCTGGATATTGAGCCCTTCGGGAAACGTGATGCGCCGGTTGTACACGTCGCCGCTGGCGATTTTGTCTATCACTTCGGCGGGAGTCATTGGCCGATCGAAACGGAACTCGCCGGCTTGCAGCGCGCGAGCACGTCCGCTGCGCCACAGGGCCGCGCGAAACGTCGCCTCGTCGCGGACGACGCCGGCGTGAATCAGACGCTGTCCGATGCTACGCGTGCCGCTGCCCGGCTCGATCGTCACGAACTGTTCAGCGGCGTCGTAGCCCTTGAATGGCTCACTGGTTCGCTGGTACAGGACGACAGCCCCGCCCAACGCGGCAAACATCGCGAGAACCAGCACCAGCAGAAACAGCCGTTTCAATCTCCCTCCTCGTCACGCTGGGCTGAGAGAGATCGAGATCCCTCTCGAGCGTCCAGATAGTCCTGCAATATCACCGCGGCGGCCGCGGCATCGAGCTTCGCCTTCCGCTTCCGCCAGTCTTTCTCGCGCACCGACAAGCGTTCTTCGGCCTCGTGGCTCGACAGGCGCTCATCCTGTGTGACCACCGGGATCGTCAGGCGAGCCGACAGCAGGGTCACCATCGCCTTGACGCGAACCGTCTGGGGACTGGGCGAGCCATCGAGCCGCGTCGGCAGGCCGACGACAACGGAGCCGACGCCATCCTCGGCCACGAGCTCCGCCACCAACGTATGGAGCCGTTCCACCGCCTCAGAATCCGACGGCCCGCGCTCGATCGTCTTCAGCGGCCGCGCGAGCGTTCCCGACGCGTCGCTCACGGCGACGCCAATACGCCGTTCTCCAAGATCTATGCCGATAACGCGCACCACACGAGAGTAGCATCGCCCCCGGCCCAACCGCGCGGCGCAAGCCCGGGTTGCCGGCGCTAGCTGGCAGTGGCCGACCGGCCGATAGAATGACCATGCTCGAACCAGGGATTGTCTGCCGTCGATCGACCGTCTTCGCGCTGATTGTGCTGTGCGCCGCCTCGTTGTCGGGGCAAATGAGCGACCGCGCCCGTACGGAGTCGCAGGCGCGCAGAGCGAATGAGCGCATGATCGCGCTGCAGCGCGAGGCCGACGGCCTCGCGAGCCAGCAGCGATCGCTGCTCGGCGACCTGCGACGCCTCGAGGTCGAGCGCGATCTCAGAACCGAGCAGCTCAAAAAGGCCGAGGCAGACGCGCAGAAGGTCAGCATCGAGCTGGGCAACACGGGCAACCAGATTGCGGAGCTCGAGGAGGCGACCGAGACCGCCCGCCCGATTCTGGCCGCGCGCATGACCGAGCTCTATAAGTTGGGCGGCGCCGGGTATGTCCGCCTGCTGTTCAATGTCTCCGATCTCAAAGAAGTTGGCCGCGCGTATCGGATGGTGGCCGCCGTCGCCAGCATCGATCGCCTACGCGTCGAACAGCAGCGGCAGAATGTCGTGCGGCTCCGCTCGGCGTACACATCGCTCGAGGAGCGGCGGGCGGAAATGTCCAAGCTGAGGCAGGCAGCTGCCGCCGCACGGGCCGCTGCCGACAGAGCAGCGCAGGCGCGCACGCTGCTCATCACCGAGATCGATCGCCGGCGCGAGCTGACGGCCGAGCTCGCCGGCGAGCTGCAGAGCGCGCAGGTTCGCCTTCAACAGAACCTTGCGGCGATCAATTCGGGAACGCCGCGGGCAGCCGCAGACGGCTCGGCGCTGCCGATTCGGCCGTTTCGCGGCGATCTGGAGTGGCCGGTCGCGGGACGCATGCTCACGCCGTTCGGCCGCCGCGGTGGGAGCGTCGAGCGGGCGCCTGCCGAGACCGGCGTGCAATTTACCGTGGAGGAGGGAGCGCCGGTCCGTGCCGTGCATGACGGAACCGTCGCGTTCGCGGGGCCGTTCACCGGCTACGGCAATCTGGTCATCGTCGATCACGGCGGGCAGACATTTTCGTTGTACGGACAGCTGGCCGCACCGCAGGTCGAGCGCGGCGCAAAAATCGACCGCGGCAACGTCGTCGGAACCGCGGGCCGCATTCTTGCCGGGATTCCGGGGATGTATTTCGAGATGCGCGTCGACGGCAAGCCGGTCGATCCGCTAGAATGGCTGAAGAAAACACCATGACATCACGCACGCGCGTTATCGCCATTCTGGTCTCGGCGCCGGTCATTGCCTTCACCGTCATCGGCGGCCTGCTCGGCCACGCGATGGCGCGCGCCGACGACACCTACGCAAATCTCCGGGTGTTCAACGACGTGGTATCGCTCATCATGAGCAACTACGTCGAACAGCCGAATATGGATAACGTCATGCGCGGGGCGATGCGTGGGCTTGCCGAAGGCCTCGACTCCGACAGCGCGTACCTGACGCCGGCCCAGGTGCGGCAGGCCGAAAGCAGCGATCAGATCGGACCCGCGGATGTCGGCATCACGCTGACGCATCAGTACTACCTCCGTGTCGTGGCGACCCGCGACGACTCCCCGGCCGCCAAGGCCGGCATTCGGCCCGGCGATTTCGTGCGTATCGTCGATGCCCGGCCGACCCGTGACATGTCCGCGGTCGAGGGACAACGTCTCCTCGCCGGAGCGGCTGGTTCGAAGGTCAAGCTCACGATCATCCGGGGCGGCAGCACGACCGAGCCCCACATCGTCGAGCTGACGCGTGAAGCGCCGCAGACCGTCGACGTAAAGAGCCGGCAACAGGGGCCTGGCATTGGATACGTGCGAGTGGCGTCGTTTGGCCGCCGCGCCGCCGAGCAACTGCGATCGCAGATTGCGTCACTCACCAAATCTGGAGCCACGCGGCTGATTGTCGACGTTCGGAACACCGCTGGCGGCGATCTGGCGGAAGGCGTGGCCGCCGCGCGGTTGTTCGTCGGATCAGGGACGATTGCGATCCGGGAGTCGCGCTCGAGCGGACAGGTGAAGATTGCGGCGGAAAAAGGCGATGGCGCCATCACGACCCCGGTAACCCTGCTCGTCGACAGCGGCACTTCTGGCGCCGCCGAAGTGTTTGCCGCGGCGCTCGGCGGCAACAAGCGCGCCGACCTTATCGGCGAGCGCACGATCGGACGCACCGGTGTTCAGGAGCTCGTCAAGCTTCCCGACGGCAGCGCTCTGTGGATCACGGCGACGCGCTATCTCACGCCGGCCGGCGCGCAGCTCCAGGCGAAGGGTCTCGACCCCGACGTGGCGGTCGATCAACCGGAAGGCGACTTCGGCGCCCCCGCGCCGGCAGACGTCATACTCCAGAAGGCCCTCGAGACGCTCGGCACCAAGAAGGCCGCTTAGGTGAACAAGCACGATCTGATCGCCACGATCGCTCAGGACACCGGTGCGACCAAGAGCAGCGCCGCCGCCACGGTTGAAGCGATGCTCGAGGCCATGACGCGCGCGCTCAGGAAGGGCGATGCCGTGACGTTCGTCGGCTTCGGCACCTTCAAGACCACACAGCGCCGCGCGCGTGTGGCCAAAAACCCGCGCACGGGCGACGCCATCAAGATTCCAAAACGCCGCGTCGTGCGCTTTACCGCCGGCAAAGCCCTCAAAAGCGCCGTGCGCTAGGCTCGCCGCACCAGAAGGCACTGACGGGCCCTTTCTGCTATAATTTTCCGTTCTGATGTTGCCTACGTTGGCATGTAGGCGCGTAGCTCAGCGGTTAGAGCGCCTGCTTGACACGCAGGAGGTCAGTGGTTCGATTCCACCCGCGCCTACCATTTATTACTGTGGATTCTAGATTTTCGATTCTAGATTCTAGTTCTTAGCTTTTAGCTTTTAGATTTCAGTTTCTAGTTGTCTCAGCTCACCATCACCCTCCCGGACGGCTCCACGAAATCGGTGCCGCGCGCCACGACCGTTGGCGATATCGCCGCGTCGATATCGCCTCGTCTGGCGCAGGCGGCCTACGCTGGGATGGTCAACGACCGTGTGGTGGATCTCACGCATCCACTGCAGGAAGACGCCAAGGTCAGGATCCTCACAAACAAGGATCCGGAGGCGCTAACCGTCTACCGCCACAGCACGGCGCACCTGCTGGCGGCCGCGGTGACGCAGCTCTTTCCGAAAGTGCAGTGCGGCATCGGTCCGCCTACCGACGAAGGCTTCTTCTACGACTTCGTCGTCGAGAAGCCGTTCGTGCCGGAAGATCTCGAGGCCATCGAAAAGCGGATGAAGGAAATCGCCGCGGGCGACTACGTGTACGAACGCCAGCTCTGGCCGCGCCAGGATGCCATCGACTTCTTCGCCAGGCGCGGCGAGCCGCTGAAGGTGCAGCTCATCGAGGAGAAAACGGAAGGACAGAAGGACGTCTCGGTTTACACGATCAAGGACCGCGACCTGTTCGTCGATTTCTGCGTCGGCCCGCACGTCCCGACGAGCGGCCGGCTCAAGGCGTTCAAGCTGCTGAATACGTCGAACGCGTACTGGAAGGGCGATGCGCGCAACCAGCCGATGCAGCGCATCTACGGCACGGCGTTCTTCAGCGACAAAGAGCTGCAGGCGCATCTGACGCAGATTGAAGAAGCCAAGAAGCGCGATCACCGCAAGGTGGGCCGCGAGCTTGGCCTGTTCATGTTCCATCCGTGGGCGGCCGGTTCGACGTTCTGGCTCGAGAAAGGCACGACGCTGTACAACCTGCTCGCCAACTACATGCGTGGCATGTTGTTCCCGTCAGGCTACGTCGAGGTGAAGACGCCGCTCGTGTTCAACAAGGCGCTGTGGGAGACATCTGGCCATTGGTCGCACTACCGCCAGAACATGTTCCTGATCGAACACCATGACGAACACGGCAAGGACAATCCACAGGCGGAACAGCTCGCGCTGAAGGCGATGAACTGCCCGGGACACATGCTGCTGTTCGCGAGCGAGGTGCGGAGCTATCGCGACCTGCCGCTGCGTTTCCACGAGCAGACGCCGCTGCATCGCAACGAAGTGTCGGGCACGTTGTCCGGGTTGACACGCGTGCGCCAGCTGAGCCAGGACGACGCGCATTGTTTCGTCGCGCATGAACAGATCGCGGAAGAGGTGGTGCGGCTGCTCGGGCTGGTCCAGCGCGTCTACGCCGATTTCGGACTGCAGTTCGAGGCGAAGCTCGCCACGCGCCCGCCCGAATTTCTGGGCGACGCCGCGACATGGGACTCTGCGGAGTCGCAGCTCAAGGCGGCGCTCGAGCAGGCGGCGCAGCCCTACACGCTGAACGAAGGCGACGGCGCGTTCTACGGCCCGAAGATCGACTTCGACGTGACCGACGCGATTGGGCGCAAGTGGCAGTGCGCCACGATCCAGCTCGACTATCAAATGCCGGCGCGCTTCGGCCTGAAGTACATCGGCGCGGACAATGCCGAGCACGTGCCGGTGGTCATCCATCGAGCCATCTTCGGCAGCTTCGAGCGGTTCATCGCGATCCTGATCGAGCACTACGCCGGCGCGTTTCCGTTGTGGCTCGCGCCGGTGCAGGCGGTCGTGTTGCCCATCGCGGACAGGCATGTGCCCTACGCCGAGGGCGTCAGGCGGCGGCTCGCCGATGCCGGATTCCGGGTGCACGTCGATGAGCGCCAGGAGAAGATTGGATATAAGATCCGTGAGGCGCAGCTTCAGAAGATTCCCTACATGCTGGTCGTAGGCGATCGCGAATCTGCAGAGGGCACGGTCGCCGTGCGAAGCCGGTCGGGCGGCGATCTCGGATCGCAGCCGCTCGATGCGTTCGTCGCGTCGGCCCGCGGGGAAGTGGAACGCAAGGGCTCTCAGCCCAACTGACAGCTGAAAGTTGATAGCTGAGAGCTATCAGCGCCAGGAGGTTTTATAGCTTTCGATCGATCTGGACCGCGGCGTGACGACCGAGTTCGCGTTAACGAGCGTATCCGCGTAAGGGAAATTCGGGTCATCGACGATGACGGGAAGCAGCTGGGCATCATGCCGCCGCCGCAGGCCCTCGCCGTCGCCAAGGCAAAGGGGCTGGACCTGGTCGAGATTTCTCCGACCGCGGTGCCGCCTGTCTGCCGGATCATGGATTTCGGCAAGTACCAATACCAGGAACAGAAGCGGGCGCGCGAAGCGAAGAAGCACCAGAAGGTCATCGACGTCAAAGAAATCAAATTCAGGCCCAAGGTCGACGAGCACGACTATCAGTTCAAGAAGAAGCACATCGAGCGCTTCCTCGCTGACGGCGACAAGGTCAAGGCCACGATTTTTTTCCGCGGCCGCGAGATGGCGCATCCCGAGATCGGGCGGCGCATTCTCGAGCGGCTGTGCGATGAGCTGGCCGATGTCGCGATTGCCGAGACGATGCCGCGTCAGGAAGGCAATCAGATGCATACGATCCTGGCGAAGAAGCCCGCCGGAGGCGGCGGACGTGCACCGGCACGTCAGGCGGCGGCGGCGAAACCGGAAGAATAGCGATCAGCTTTCCGCTCTCAGCTTTCAGTTACTGAGAGCTATTGAGAGCTGACGGCTGACAAACGAGAGCTGAATATGCCAAAACTCAAGACACACCGGGGCGCGGCGAAGCGCTTCAAGAAGACGGCGGGCGGAAAGTTCGTGCGAAGCAAGGCTTTCAAGCAGCACATTCTGACGAGCAAGTCGTCGAAACGGAAGCGACACATGCGGGGCACCGAGGTCGTGGCGAAAGCCGATGCGGCCAAGCTCGCGCGGATGCTGCCGTATAAATAGTTCACCGTTCACCGTTCTCGGTTTACCGTTCGGTAGACGGTAGACGGAAAACGGTAAACGTCAGAGAGGAAGCGAAGATGCCGAGGGTTAAGAGAGGAACAGTTCGCCGGGCCAAGCGGAAGAAGCTGCTCGCGCGTGCCAAGGGCTATTACGCGAACAAGAGCAAGCTGTATCGCGCCGCAAAAGAATCGGTCGATACCGCGCTCAAGTATGCGTTCGTCGGCCGGCGGCGCAAGAAGCGCGATTTCCGCACGCTGTGGATCGTCCGCATCAACGCGGCTGCGCGCGAGCACGGACTCACATACGGCCAGCTGATGGCGGGCCTCAAAGCGGCCGGCGTGACGCTCGACCGAAAGATGCTGGCGGATGTCGCGGTGAACGAGCCGGCGTCCTTCGCCTCTATCGCGGCCCAGGCCAAGGCGGCCAAGCCGCTCGCCACGCCGCGGCCGGTGCGCGCCGAGAAGGCTGCGCGCCCCGCGAAGACCGTCAAGGTCCGCGAAGCCCGCGCCTAGTGTGACGACCGACTCCGACATTGCCAGACTGCGCGCCGAGTTCCAGCAGGACTCGGCGCGTGTTTCCTCGGAATCGGATCTTCAGGCCCTCCGCGATAAATACCTCGGACGAAAGAGCGGCCTCGTCACCGCGCTGATGAAGTCGGTGGCCTCTGCGCCACCGGATCTCAAGCCGGTACTCGGCAAGGCCGCCAACGAGCTCAAACAGGAAATCGAACAGCAGCTCAGCGGGCGCAGGGCCGCGCTCGATGCGACGAAGGCGCCGGCCGGCGCGGTCGACATCTCTCTGCCGGGACGCACGCCGCTGATCGGACATCGCCATCCCCTGACCATCGTCCGCGAGCAGATTGAGGCGATCTTCACCCGCCTCGGCTATCAGGTGCTCGAGGGACCCGAGATCGAGGACGATTACCACAACTTCGAAGCGCTCAACATGCCCGCCGAGCATCCCGCCCGCGATATGCAGGACACCCTGTATCTCTCCGGCGAGGTCGCGGGTCTGGGCCGCCCGGCCACGCTCCTCCGCACGCACACCTCACCGATGCAGATTCGCTACATGGAGAGCCATGCGCCTCCGGTACGGATCATTGTGCCCGGTAAGGTTTATCGCCGCGATGACCTCGACCTGACGCATACGCCGATGTTTCAGCAGGTCGAAGGACTGGTAGTGGGCGACGGCATCACGATGGCCGACCTGAAGGGCACGCTGACCGCATTCGCCCGCGAGTTGTTCGAGCCGGACACCAAGGTGCAGATTCGTCCCAGTTTCTTCCCGTACACCGAGCCAAGCGCCGAAGTGTTCATCGGATGCGTGTTCTGTCATGGCGAAGGGTGTCCGATCTGCAAGCGCACCGGCTGGCTCGAGATCGGCGGCAGCGGAATGGTGCATCCGGCCGTCTTCGAATCGGTGGGCTACGATCCGGACCGCTACACGGGGTTCGCGTTCGGCATGGGCATCGAGCGCATCGCGATCCTGAAGTACGGCGTCGATGACATCCGGCTCTTCTACGAAAACGACCTTCGGTTCCTGGAGCAGTTTCCAATTTGACTAAGCAGCTTGTCGACGCAACCAAGGCCAAGCCGCGAGAGCGGCGAAGGCACGGGCGCGGGGGGTGGGGCCCCCGCGCATCTAGCAAATGAAAGTACCCCTCTCCTGGCTCCGCGATTTCGTGGATGTCCCCGTCTCCCCGGAACAGCTCGGCGAGACGTTGACACTGCGCGGATTCGAGCTGTCGGGCGTTGAACGATCGTCCATCGTCCATCGTCCATCGTCCATCGAGACGATCGACGCAGGACGATCGACGCAGGACGATCGACGATCGACGATCGACGATGGACGATCGGTGGACGATGACGCCGTCCTGGATTTCGAAGTCCTGGCCAATAGACCCGACATGCTCAGCGTCATCGGGTTCGCGCGTGAGGTTGGGACGGCGTACTCGCTGCCGGTCAAGCCGCTCGTCCCGAAGCCTCTGCCCTCGACACCCACGGCCGACGTTTCCGTCAAGCTCGAGGCGCCAGACCTCTGCCCCCGCTATGCCGCGGGCGTCGCGGAGGTGAGGATTGCGCCTTCTCCCGCCTGGCTGGCCTCCCGGCTGCAGGCCGCCGGTGTACGACCCATCAACAACGTGGTCGACGTCACCAACTACGTGCTGCTCGAGCTCGGTCAGCCGATGCACGCCTTCGATCTGGAGAAGCTGTCCGGCAGGGAGATCCGGATCCGTCGCGCGATGAAAGGCGAACGCATCAAGACGCTCGATGGGGTCGACCGTCCCCTCGATCCTGCGATGCTGGTGATCGCCGACGCGGACAAAGCGCAGGCCGTGGCCGGCGTCATGGGCGGCGGCCTTTCCGAAGTGAGCAGCGCAACGACAGCCATCGTGCTCGAGAGCGCGTTCTTCGATCCCAAGAGCGTCCGCCGGACCAGCAAGCAGCTGGGGCTCAAAACAGAAGCGTCCGCGCGCTTCGAGCGCGGCGCCGACGTCAACGCGGCGCTCAAAGGCATCGAACGCGCGATCGCCCTGCTCGAGGAAATTGGCGCGGGAAGCGCGCGCGGCGGCGCCATCGACGCATATCCCGCGCCGGTAGCGCCGAGAAAAATCGAGCTGCGCCATGCGCGCGTCGGCCGAATGCTGGGGCTCGAGATTCCCGACTCCGACATCGAACGGATTCTCAAGGCACTCGGTTTCGAGATCCGCAGAACCAACTCAGGCTGGGACGTCGCAGCGCCGACATTTCGCGTCGACGTGCTGCGCGAGATCGACCTCATCGAAGAGATCGCGCGCCACTATGGGTACGATCGATTGCCGTCGGCTTTTCCGCCGCTCAGCGCGCCCGCGGGCGCGTCCGATCCCCGCATCGAACGCGACCGCCTCGTGCGCAGAGTGCTGCTTGCCGCGGGCTGCTCGGAGGCGTTGACGTTTTCATTCATCGACGCCGGTGCGGCGGCCCAGTTCGCCGAGGCGCGGACAATTGTGCCGATCGGCAACCCGCTCTCGGCGCAGTTCTCGGTGCTTCGCCCGTCCCTATTGCCCGGCTTGCTGGCGTCGGTCGCGCACAACAGACATCGCGAGCGCACCGACGTGCGGCTTTTCGAGCTCGGCGCGTGCATGACGCGCGCAGGAGAAACCCGGCGCGTCGCCGTGGCCGTCACCGGCGCCGGC
>Ga0184625_10000146_pt1 | contig 21290 bp, 19 predicted proteins | sample PLM3_30_b1_FD_133151 | JGI IMG/M metagenome (GOLD analysis project Ga0184625, IMG submission 133151) | Groundwater sediment microbial communities from an aquifer in East River, Colorado, USA - PLM3_30_b1 | ecosystem: Environmental > Terrestrial > Soil > Riparian zone | place: USA: East River... | reverse complement strand
TGTGGCCATCCCGCTTGCGTGGCTGCGCTACGGCCGGATCGACTTCATGTTCGGATTGCCGCCGGCGCTCTCGCTCGGACCCACAAGTTATCCGGCGGATTATGGCTATCGCCTATTGGTGGTCTACCTGGTATGGGCGGCGATCGTGTGTGCGCTGTACCCGCTATGCCGCTGGTTTGGCGAGGTCAAAGCGCGTCATCGCTCTCCGCTCCTCAGTTATCTCTGACTTTCTCGCGCGTTGCCCGCGTGACGGGCGAGTTCTCTGCTATGCTCCCGCCCATTACAGGAGGTGATTTGTGGCGTATTTGCGATTGACGGTCCTCTGTCTATGCATCAACCTGCTGGCCGTTCAAGCGCTTGCCCAGGTGCCATTCGTCGGAATGGGCGACAGCATCGGGGAGGGTGTTCAGTCGGCTGATGCCAATTACGCTACGCAGTCGTACAGTTTTCTGAATCTAATTGCCTGGCGGATGGGCGTTCCATTTCCCCAGCCGTACATTCTGACCGGGTGGTTCGCGTCGATCTCTTCCGTCGATCAACGTTCCCGCTTCGATCCGTCCGTAGAGGGCCGCAACCTGGCTGTCAGTGGCGCCGACGTGGCGTCTTTGCTGCGCGAGCGTGCCGACGCGAATTCACCGAGTGAGATCAACAGCGAGACCGATCTCGTCCTCTACCCGCGCCACGGCAGCCAGATGGAAGTGGCGGAGTCACTGCGGCCGGCAGTCGTCGCCTGCTGGATTGGCAACAACAACGCGCTCAGCGCAGTGCTCTCGACCGGCCATCTCGACGCATCGCAATTGACGCCCGTTCCGGCATTCACGGCGGACTTCACCGAGATTGTGTCGAGACTCAAGGCGATCGGCGCGAAGACCGTGTTCGGGACGATCCCGGACGTCACGCGCATCGCGTACCTCGTCGACAACGACGATCTCGTGCGATTTCTCGGATCCGATTACGGGTTGCCTGAAGGATCGTGGACGACGTTGCCGACGTTGTTCGGCTTGAAACTCGGAGCGATTCAGCCGAGCATCCTGAGCGATCCCAACTACGTGCTGGACAGCGCTGAAGTCGCCATCATCAATGCGAGGATCAACACGTTCAACTCAATCATCCGCAGTGTGGCGACTTCAAACGGCATGGCGGTGGCGGAAACGGGCGCCGTGTTCAATGCGCTGGCGACCAACCCTATCGTCATTGCGGGTGTTCCAGTCACGGCGCGGTTTCTCGGTGGGCTGTTCAGCCTCGATGGGGTTCATCCTTCGAACTTCGCCCAGGGCCTGGCGGCCATGCTGTTCATCGACGCGCTGAACGCGAGCTACGGCCTGGGAATCCCTCAGTTGGACGGCCCCACCCTCGGAGCGCTGTTTGTGACGGATCCGGCTATTGATAAGGATGGAGACGGCAAGGTCACCGGCCGATTCGGGTTCGGACTGCTCGAAACGCTCGGAGTCATTATGGGAATTTCCGGCGACACGGCCGACCCGTTGCCCGCCTCGGATTGACCCTCGGGGCGCTGTTCCAATTAATGACATCGCCATGACAAATTTTTCCGGTCGGGAGAGGGCCTTTCGGGCGCATCGCGTCCCTGAGCACGACTATCAAGTCCTATAGCTTCAGTAGGTTACTAGTAACGAACACCCATACAGTGAAGGGCGTTCAGAACGGCACGAAATAAGCAGACATGATTCCCGGCGCAGATCACGTTCGCGCGCGTGGAGGCTGAGTATGGCTGCCAAGAGTCTTGCGATAAGGGAAATTGCCAAGGAACGCCAGCCGGTCGTGGATCCGCGGACGCTGACGACCAGTGCCGCGATTATGGATTCGATGGTGGCGACGGAAGCCGAGCTGCAAGCACTGTGGGCGCAGCACGATGGGTTTGCCGTAGTCGGCTCGCGCCCGTCAGCAAAGCGATAACCTGCTGCCAGGTCAGTAGATTAGAACGCGCCTTTTCGGCGCAGAACGTTCAGCAGCGTCTGAACGAGGATCCGCAGATCCAACCACACCGACCGTCGCCTGACGTAATCCAAGTCCAGCGCGATCTGTTCGCCGATGGGCAACTGTCCCCGTCCGCTGCATTGCGCCAGACCCGTGACACCGGGCTTCACCGCAAACTTCAGCATCTCCTCAGGTGAATAGTAAGGCACGAGCCACGGCCCTTCCGGTCGCGGTCCTACCAGTCGCATTTTTCCGCTCACCACCAGGAAGAGATTGGGTAATTCGTCCAGCGTCGTTCGACGCAGGAAGCGGCCCAGCCGCGTGACCCGCGGATCGTTCTCGGTCTTGTAGTAGCTGGAAAGAAACGCGTCCCGGCTCGGGAATGTGACGTCGTACAGTTCCGGGAACTTCTCCCGAGCGTCGACGAACATCGTCCGGAACTTCACGAAGTTCAGCACTTCAGGCACCAGATACAGCGCATCGGGTTCGAACCCGCCAGCGGGAGGAATCAAATCTTCGCGCTGCATGACGTCGCGGCCGCGGCGGACGACGCTTTGCCCCACACGACGCTGCCAGAACAAGGCGGGTCCCGGAGAATCAAGCTTGATGAGGATCGCTTCGAGAATCAGGATGGGCGCCGCGATGAGGAGCATCACGGCAGTGACGACGCATTCGATCAAACGGTACCCGATGCGGAGCCCGGAATGGCCAAGCCAGAATCCTGCCGGCAGCGGGATCGCGTGCATGCGAAAAGGGGCCGTTCTTGCGAGATCGGCGGCCGGGTGCCGGTCGGCAACCTTTCTTCGAGTGACAGAGGGCAGCACTGTATCCATCGATCGTCCCTATTTGGTAGTTGACGCCGTCGCGTTCGACTCGGCGCGCGGAAGAATGACGTTGTGCGCGAGTTGCGCGAGTCCATGCGCGCCGAGTGCCACAGCGGCCAGCAACGCACGCGGGTCCAACATCCCCCACGTCATGTTGTTCCGATAAAACCGATACGCGCCGTAGTGAAAGATCCAAATGCGGCGCAGCGATTTCTTCTTTCCACGATGATTCTGTTCATGGTGGATGACGGACGCCTGCGGAACGCAGAACACTTTCCAGCCGTGTGTTCGCAGGCGGAAGCACCAGTCCGAGTCCACCCAATAGGCAAAATATCCTTCATCCCAGGGCCCGATCGATGTGAACAACGAACGCCGGAACAGCATGCAGGCTCCCGAGGCCTGCTCCACTTCGTAGGGTTCGTTGCTCGCCAGCTCGTCGGTCTGCAGATAGCGCCGCGTGATCGGGTTGTTCGGAAACCAGCGCGTTAACACGCTCTGCCTCCCGAACAGGCCGTTCAGCGGACGGGGGAACCGGCGCGCGCTCAATTGAATGGAACCGTCGCTGTTATAAGTTCTGGGCGCGATCAGGCCAACCTCTTGGTGGCGCTCCAGAAACTCGAGCATGTGCGAAATGGCATCGGGCGCCAGCTCGGTGTCGGAATCCAGCAGCAGGACGTATTCGCCGTTCGCGACTGTCAGCCCCTGGTTCACTGCCTTCGTGTGACCGAGGTTGTCCGTGTTGCGCAGTACTCGCACCGTTGGGAACATCTGCTCGATGTTCGCTGGAGTGCCGTCCTTCGATGCGTTGTCGATCACCAGCACTTCAGTTGCAGAATCGTGCGCAGCGGAGGCAAAGACTGACGCCAGGCAGCGACGCGTGTCCTGCCAGCCATTCCACGTCACCGTGATCACAGTCAGGCTAGGCGCTGAGACTGTGTTCATGACGACACGACCTGCGATTGTTCCTGCGTTGACGTTCCCAGGCGGCGGCTCACTGATTCCGCAGCCTTGAGGCCGCTCAAGATCGCTTCGTCGCTCCAGAAGTACGTCCACAGACCGTAACGGCCACAGGGCACGATGTTCTGGCGCTTCAACCACTGATGGATCACCCGCAGCGCTTCCTTGCGCGGCCGATCGTAGATGCAGTACGCGTACTTGATGTTTCTGGTAGCGCGGGTGAGGATGACATCGGTGCTCCGCAAGATGTCGACCCGTATCAAATCGTCGATCACGCGCTGAACGATCGTCGACTTGTCGATCGGCCTTTGATCGGAATACGCGACCTCCGCAGAAATCGACGACGTTCCTCCCGGCGCCACACCGGCGCTGAAACTGTGAGGGAAGCTGATGCGAAAGAAACTGATGTCGCGCTCGGGAAAGTGCACCCAGTGCCGATCCGACACGTCCTTGCGAGCGATCCCGAGGTTGACGACGAGGATGCTGTTGGTCCGCAGCTGCCGCGCCGCCTGCCGCACCGGTTCGGGTGCATCCTGGCAGAGGGCAATCAACTCTGGTAATGGAATGGAGCTGATCAGCGTCTCGTAATCGACGATGGCCCCGTTGTCGAAGTGAATTCGCCGCTGCCCGGTGTTGATGCTGGCGGCACGATGCCGGAGGTGCACCTCCGGCACATGGGACGCCAGCGTCTCGGCAATCGTTCCGTAGCCGCCGTCATAGGCCGGATAGCGGAACGATGCATTGGTGCCGATTTTCGTGTGCCTGTCCCAGATCGCGCCTCGCAGCACCTGCGCCGTGGTTGGCTGCGGTACGCGGTTGTTGGTCCACTCGAATGTCATCTCCCGAGGGTGCACCGTCCAGAACTTGTCGCTGTACGGAATGAGAAAATTTTCCGCAAAGCCCTTTCCAACCGAGCGGACAATCCATTCCTCGTAGTTGGTCGGCTCCGGCGCTCGACCGCGACGCAAGAATCCGAACACGCATCGGGCTCGCAGCGCAAGCGGGAGCGCGGCGGTATTCACCTGGAACGGATACTCGGTGTACTGACCTTTGTAGTAAATCGAGGCCCGGCGCGAATGCGTCTTCATCTCGACGCCGATGTCGTCGAACAGCGACAGTATTTTCTGGTTCTGCGTCTGCAGGACGTGAATGCCGCGATCGAACGTAAACCCGTCGGCCCTGTCGGACGCGGCGACACCACCAACCCGTGCTTCCGCTTCATACACGGGCGCACCGCTGGAATACGAGGCGGCAATTCCGGCCAGGCCGCCCCCGAGTACCACTACGCCGGCATCACGCATACGCCGTCGCCCGAGTGGGCGTCCGCCCGGTCTCTGCGTCATCGTCGATCAACTGCCGAAGATACGCACCGTAAGGGTTCGATTCCATCGTGCGCGCGCGGCGCAGCACGTCTTCGGCTGTGATAAAGCCAGCCCGATACGCGACTTCCTCCGGGCACGCGACCTTCAGCCCCTGCCGTTCTTCGATGGCCTGGATGAACGTTGACGCCTGGAGCAGCGCTTCGTGGCTGCCGGTATCGAGCCACGCAATGCCGCGCCCCATCACTTCCACGCGCAGTTGGTCGGATCGGAGGTAGGTCATGTTCAGATCGGTGATTTCGAGCTCGCCGCGTGCCGAGGGCCGCAGCGCAGCCGCCACGTCGGAGACGTGCTGGTCGTAAAAATACAACCCGGGAACTGCATATGACGATCGCGGGTTCACCGGCTTCTCTTCGAGGCTCATCGCCCGCCCGGTGCTATCGAACTCGACGACGCCGTAACGGTGGGGGTCGCGGACGCGGTACGCGAACACCGTCGCCCCGGACCGCTGGGACATGGCCGACTGCAGATAACCAGCCAGCCCGTGACCGAAGAAGATGTTGTCCCCGAGCGCCAGGGCGCACCGTGACGAGTTGATGAACGTTCGCCCCAGAATGAATGCCTGGGCTAGACCTTCCGGACGCGGCTGCGCGACGTATGACAGGTTCACGCCGAATGCCGAGCCGTCGCCAAGCAGCCGGATAAAGCTCGGCTGGTCATGTGGCGTGGTGATAATCAGGATGTCCCGGATGCCGGCCATCATCAACGTCGACAACGGGTAGTAGATCATCGGCTTGTCATAGACAGGCACGAGCTGCTTGCTCACCGCCAGCGTCAGCGGATACAAGCGAGTGCCCGATCCGCCAGCCAGAATGATTCCTTTGTGCATCTGCGAACCTCACTACGATTGAGGGAGCGACGTTAGTTATGAATGCTTGAGTGCAAGTTTGCCGCGCAAAACGTCAGCGGGCTCTGAGATCGGCCCTGCACGTTTGATGCAGACGCCGAGCAACGAACATGCCACGGTACTGGACCGAACCTAAATGATTCGCCGTTGAAAAACTTCGCTGAATAGCCCTTCGGATTTGCGAATACGTCCCCTATCCGCGCAAACTACGTTCATGTAAGCGACAGAAGACCCTTAAAAGGTAGACTTAAATCCACTATCGCCAAGAAATAAGTAACCCCACTTCAGGGCGGCGCTTGTCGCTCGACCTCGCGATGGTCTCATCGTAAGCGAAATACGAGCGATTTTTCTCAATAGTCACGGTGACAATCTCGGCTTGAGCTTTGCAAGGTCTGCCCGCAACGTTCGTGGCCTGGTGAATTCGTTTTCATGGGCGACCGGACGAATCGTTACCTTCTCGGCCTAACTGGAACAGCTGGCAGGTGCTGAAAATGGCGCAAACAAGGCGCTGTCGATTGGACAGGTACGGCTTCGATTACGGCGCGGCAACTTAGGACGACACTGCCGAAGTGCACATTTCTGTATGCTTTCATACGTAAGTAGACAAAAAAGTTGGCATCTTAGCGGGGACCAATAATGGCACGATCAGTTGATCAGTTCCGAATTGCGAATCCAAAGTTTCTCCTGATGTACTCGGCGCTGCAGTTCGGCCCCGAAGAACAGGCGAAGCCCGACGGTTCGCTGAGTCTCCCTTATATTGCCGGAGCTCTGCGACGGGCGGCCTACGAGGTGGCGATCTATGACGTGTCGGTGGGCGACGAAGACGATCGCCTGGAAGACACGTTTTTTCACACGACATTCCTCCCTAGCGGCCTGATCCGATGTGGCGCGACGCCAGAGCGCATCGCGGAGAAGATCGCGGACTTCGACGTCATCGGCATCTCATCCATCTTCACGACCCAGACGACGATGGTGCTCGACCTGGTGAAGTTCATCCGCCGGGTAGACCCGGACAAGCTGATCGTCGCGGGGGGCGTGAACGCCAGGAACTTACGGGATCGCTTCTTCGCTGCCGGCGTGGATGTCATCGTGTTGTCGGAGGCCGAGAACACCATCGTCCAGATCGCCGACGCGGTCCGCGGCAAAGGCCAGTTGTCGACGGTGCCGGGCATTGCGTTCAGGGATGAGAACGATCGGGAAGTCATCAACCGCACCGGCCCGGTCGTTACAGACCTCGACGAGTTGCCGCTGCCGGCGTGGGACCTCCTCCCGCTCGAGAAGTACTGGACGCTCTCGCGCCCGCACGGCGGCGAGTTCGCGCCAGGCGAGCGAATCCAGTACGCCGCGCTGCAGACCTCGCGCGGATGCCCGTTCAAGTGCCATTACTGCCATATCTCGAAGGAAGACGACGATCATGTGGCGGGCCCGCTCGGCGAGCTGCGCCTCAAGTCGATCGATCGCGTCATGCTCGAGCTGCAGACGCTGAAGGACCTCGGCGTGAAGTACGTCTACTTCGAGGACGACAGCCTCTTTGCGAAGAAGAAGCGTGCCTACACGCTGTTCAAGGGCGTGGCCGAGATGGGACTCGACCTCTCGGACGTCAACGGCATCAACGTCTGCCACCTCCAGAAAAACATGGGCGACCGGCTCGACATGGACATGGAGTTCCTCGAAGTGATCGCCGAAGCGGGCTTTCACATGCTCCATCTGCCCTTCGAGTCAGCCAGCCAGCGCATGTTGAAGAAGTACTCGACGTCGAAATGGAATCCTGACAAGACCGATATCGAGCAGATGATCCGCGCGTGCCTGAGCGTCGGCATCAAGACGGCGGGCAACTACATGATCGGCTATCCGGACGAGACCCTCGAAGAGATCTTCAGCACGGTCATGATGGCCAAGCGCCACGTCAATCAGGGAATGAATCACGCGCAGATGTTCGCGGTGGTGCCATTCCCCGGGACCATGCTCTACGACCAGGTCGTCGCCAGCGGGCAGCTCGATGCCACGTTCAACACCGATCAGATGAAATGGACGAAGTCGATTCTCAAAAATCTCGCGGTCCCGGCGGACACGCTGGAACACATCCGTCAGCTCGCATGGCTGACGGTCAACCGCACCGACTTCGTGGATTACAAAATCAAAATGCGCGTGGCGAAGCCGACCGACGGCCCCACCGTAGATGAATTTGCGCCGGTTCATTCGACCAAGCTGGCCGTTATTTAGCGCTCGCGCGGTTTCATACCGAAAGTTCGAGGAGGAGTGTCATGATCCTAGTAACGGGAACTGAAGGAATGGTGGGCAGCCACCTCAGCGACGTATTCAGAGACGACGAGCTCTTCCGGACCGATATGATCGGCTCACCCACGGCGACGCAGCTTGACGTCCGCGACCGCGATCAGGTCATGAGAATGATCGAGCGCGTCCGCCCTTCGATGGTGCTACACCTGGGCGCGGAAACCGACGTCGATCGGTGCGAACGCGAACCAGACCATGCGTATCGCAGCAACATGGTCGGCACGCTGAATGTCGCGCTCGCCTGCAAGGCTTTCGATATCGAGCTCGTGTATGTCAGCACCACCGGCGTGTTCGACGGCGCGAACCCTGAGCCGTATACGGAATTCGACGACGCGAGTCCCTTGACCGTGTACGCCAAGTCGAAATACGAGGGAGAGAAGGCGGTCGCGTCGCTTCTGTCGCGTTATTACATCTGCCGCGCCGGCTGGATGTTCGGCGGCCGCGCACGCGACAAGAAGTTCGTCGGCCGCATCGTGCAGCTGTGCCAGACCCAGCCCGAGATCATGGCGGTCAGCGACAAGGTGGGGAACCCCACTTACGCCAGCGACCTGCTCGGAACCATCAAGTACATCAGCAAAACCGGGATTTACGGCCTGTACCACGTGGTCGGAACCGGCTCCTGCACGCGGTATGATGTTGCCGTGGAAGTGGCGAAATTCCTCGACAGTCCGATTCGAATCAAGCCGGTCAACTCCGCCCTGTTTCCCGCATCGGCGCCGCGATCGCGGTCCGAGGCGGCGCGCAACTACAAGCTCGACTTGCTGGGCATGAATCAGATGCGCGACTGGCGGGTCGCCCTTCACGACTATCTCAGCAGCTGGGTGCTGCGTCCTGCGAAGCAGCAGGAGACAGAAGAGGCGCTGCAGGCGAGAGCATGATCCGATTGGGAACCACGAGCATCGCCGACTCGCCTGCCGGTGTGCGCAACGAGGAGCAGCCGGCACGGGTCGAGACGGTGCTCGCTCGGGCTACCGCCGTTCCTGAGTACACGGCTCCGACGATGATGGAGGAGTCGTTCCGGACGCTGCGGACAAATTTGTTGCTCCGCCGCGAATCGGATACGAGAACGTTCGTATTGACCAGCGCGATGCCGGGCGAAGGCAAGAGCACGATCACCGCAAATCTCGCCTGCTCTCTCGCCGCACTTCATAAGCGGGTTCTGGTGATCGACGCCGACTTGCGGCGCGCGGCCGCACACAGATTGTTCGGGCTCCCGAACACCTGCGGACTGGCCGACGTGCTGCGTGGCACCGTGGCGGCCGATGCCGTGTGGCAGGAGACGACCCGCGGGCCGGTCGTCCTGACCAGCGGTCCCGCGCAGGCCGACCCTCAGACGCTCTTCGAATCAGAGCATTTCGCTGCTTTGATGCGCGACGTCAGACGGCAATTCGACTTTGTCCTCATCGATTCCGCGCCGCTATTGGCCGTCGCGGACACGACGCTCATGGTGCCGCACGTCGATGCGGCCATTCTGGTGCTCAGATACGGAGCCGTGTCGGAACACGAGGCCTCGCTGGCACTCGAGCGACTCCGGGCCGCGCACGCCAAGGTGATGGGCTGTGTGCTCAGTCAGGTCACCGAGACCGATGACTCGTTCCATTCGTATGCCAGCGATTACTTGAAGAACAGCTGATGGTGGCCAGGAACGCACGCTACGCCATTGCGGCGCTGCTCGCAGTCCTGTTGGCGGGCGTCGTCTCGTACCTGCTGAATAAATTAGGGTTCTAACGCCGCACTGCCAAGCCGCCGATAAATCCAGCCAGAAGGCCGAATGAATATGAACACCGCAGACACCATCGATGTCCGCCCTTATCTGGCGGTTGTGTGGAGGCAGAAGTCTCTGATTGCGACGTTCTGCCTGTCGGCGGCGCTGGCGTCGCTGGCGATGACCTATGTGATGTCGGAGAAATACGTCGCCTCCACAACGATCCTCTACCAACCGAACTCGGCTGGTACGTTTCGACCGAAAGATCGTGAGGCGCTCGGGTTTCCGACGCCGATGGTCTCACTCGACTCAATCGGAGATACCCTCGACGAGCTCGCCAAGAGCGATACCGTAACCGAGACCGTCGTGCGCGCGCTGCGCCTGGATCTGAAACGGCCAAGACCGCCATCGAACGTGATCATGACCGCCGTCTATGCCATGAAAGACACGGCCAAGGAATATGCCGGCAAGGCATGGGAGCTGATGCGGTACGGACGCATCATCGAAAAAGATCCGCTCGGCGTGGCGATGATCAAGCTGAAGGAAAACGTCGCAATCCGGCGCACTGCGAAGGCCTACACCTTCCAGCTGGAGGTCGTCGACACAGACCCGGCCATCGCCGCCGCGACGGTCGACCAGATGATCCTGACGCTTGCGAAGTTCCTCGAAGACGAACGCCTCAAGCAGGTCCGCGCGACTCGGGCCGGCCTCGCCGCGCGGCTGGCGCAAAACGATCGCGAGATCGCGGCTCTGCGGCTGGAAGTCGATTCGTTTCGGAAAAATTCGAACGTATCTTCCCTGTCAGAGGAGCTCTCGCTGAAGCTGAAGACGCTGGAGAGCTTCCGTGAAGAGCATTCACGGGCTCGCAACGACTTGGCATCCCTCCGTCAAAAACGGGCCGAAGAGCAGATTCAGCTGGGCGAACAGGAACAGTCCGTGAAATACGACTCGACCAGCACCGCGAATCCGGTGGTCGAGGAGATGCGGCTCGAGCTCGCCAAGCTCGAGGTCGAACGGTCCGGCCTGCTCGGAAGATTCACCGAAGAGCACCAGGAAGTAAAAACGATCGACGCCAAGATGGCGCAGGTGCGCAGGAAGCTGGAGTCAGAGACGTCCAATGTCGTGCGGTCAGAGTCGGTTCGAACCAACGACATCTATCAGAAACTGCTGAGCGATCGGCTGGAGACGGACGCCGAGATAGAGGCGGTTACGGCGCGCATCCACGCCTATGAGAGCTCCATCCTCGAAGAAACCGGGCGGGCGCGGAGTCTGTCGTCGCAGGACCAGCGTCAGGCGGATCTGCTGCTGCAGCTCGCGAGCGCCGAGCGCTCCTACGTGCTAATCAGCGAAGCATTCGAGGAAGCGCGCATCGCCGAGTCCAGGGCCTCGCAAGAGGTGTCGAATTTCCACAAAGCCTTCGTGCCGTCCGCACCCGCGAGGCCGATCAAGATTTATCACGTGGGGGTGTCGGCGGCGCTCAGCCTGATGCTTGCCATCGGACTGGCGTTCCTGTTCGACTTCTTCGATACGTCGATCCGGCGCATCGACCAGGTGCAGCGTGTGCTCAACCTTCCCGTGCTCGCGACGATTCCGGCGCTCGAGGCGGGAGCACCCAGCAACTCAATGATTATCATCGACCGGAAGGCCTGAGGCGCACGCCCGCTCGGGACTGTCGCTACAGTCCCGGCGCGACAGTGCCGGTGTAGATGATTCGGGCTTTACCGCCCGATCCGTCGCCGGGAAAAAAGGTTCCGTGATTGTAGAGGAACCCTCGCGGCAGCGGCACCATCTTCCGATCGTCGCCCTCAGGCGTCATGATGTAGAGCCCGACTTCCTTCGGCTTTTTTCGATCGATGTGTCTGTAAAGAAGAAGCCGTCCGTCGCTCGACCACGTGGGCAATCCTTCGACAATACCGTCCTCGGTGGTCAGGTTTCGCTCCTGTCCGGTCTTACGATCGAGCACCATCACACGCCATGCCTCTCCGCCGGCGATACGCATGAACGCAACTTTTGACCCATCCGGGGAGAGCTTCGGGTCGAAGTCTCCGTAGAGCTCCAGCGAGCCTCGCTTGCGTTGTTGCGTCGGACGGGTGATTTGACGCGCGTCGCTTCCATCCGCCTTCATTATCCAGAGCGTGTCAGCCCCCTCCCCTTTCACGGGGAACACGACTTCGTCTCCTTCCCAGTGCGGATCCGTCGTCTGCAGTCCGGACGGTGTGGGCACGCGCGTGATGCGGCGGGTCGCGAGGTCAATCTGCCGGATCTCCGGCTGCCGCTTGGGAGTGTCGGTCGAGATGAATATCAGCGACTTGCCATCCGGGGTCCAGGCGCCGTTCGCCGCGATGACACCCGGCTTGGGCGCAATGATCGTTTCGAGGCCCGTGCCATCGAGATTCACGATCATGATTTCCGTGTTGTCGTAGCCCTGCTCTTCCGAGGCTTTCCCATCCTTGCCGCGATTGTTGTAGCGCGTAAGGACGATTCTCTTGCCGTCAGGCGATACCCGGGGATGGGTCATCTCGCGGTCGGGACTGGTCATGATCGTCTGCACATCACTTCCGTCCAGTCGCGCGGTGTAAATGCCGAAGTGCGCCGGCTCCCTGCTTGCCCTCGATGTGGTGGACGGAGAGGGCGACGGAGAGGTCCTGGGCTGTCCGCGGGCGGGCTCTCGCGACGCGGACCGATTGCCGCTGATGTCCTTGAGGGCGGCAAAGGCCGGTTTCTCCCTGCCGTCAGAATTGATGAGGCCGGCCCGCACCGTGAAGATCAAAATCTTCACATCGTGCAGGAACGACCACACCAGTATGGATGGGTCGACCCTGTCGAGAAGGCGAGGCAGGCTGCGTATGTAGGTCACTTGATCGGCGTCTCCATTGCGGCCGTCAGACGGCCAGCTCACTTCGAGCAACAGGGGCCGGTTGTCGGAGCGATACTGCGAGATCCGTGAGTAGTAGTCTGCAGGCACCCCGTCCGGCCCTTCTCGCTCGAACAGCTTGCGGGGCTCGGACGTAAATGCGAGCACATCGAGGCTCGACCGGAAGGCTTCCACGAGGTCGCGGTTAGCCCCGGCCGATTCGCCACGCATCGCGTCCCATTGAAACGTCACGAACACTCTTGTGTCCGGCGAAGTGCGTTTGATTCTCGGATAGAGGTCGCGGTACATATCCACGAACGCCCTGAACCCGGCACGGTCGGTCATCGCGAAGAGATTCACGTCGGTCGCGACGGCAAGATAGGCCGGCCTGATTTCTGCCAGCTCGAGGACCGCTTTGCTATACGCCTCTGCAACAGCAGGATTCGAGAAAGAGACGTCGCCTCTGACGCCAGACAGCGCCTTTCCAGGATCCAGCGACGCTCCCTTGAGTCCATCCGCTTTGAAGGGGCTCAGTTCGACAACTGACGAGAGAGACTGCTGGTCGGCCATTCGCACGAGGATTTTGGCCACCTCGAAGCGGTTGGCGTCGTTCCAGTTGACACGAACGACCGCCACGTTTCCCAGCTCGGCGTTCAACCTGAACATGTCGGTCAGGTCTTCTGCTTTGTGCTTGGGGAAGTTTTTGGGGGTCACGACTGTCCCCATCTGAGGCGCAATCCTTCCGGGCGCCGGCTGCGCCGAGGCTCCAAAGACGGTTCCTATGAGGAGGCACGCGGCGAGCAGAAGGGTTCTCATCATGTTATATTTTAGCTTTTTTTGACTTTGGCGACTCAGGCGACCAGCGGCCCACTCATAACCGTACTCGTCACGACCTACAAGCGCTCCAATATTCTGCGCCGGACTCTGGACTGTTTATCGAAACAGGACCTGTCGCCGCAGGATTTCGAGGTCGTCGGGTGCGATGACGGCACTCCGGACGACACTTCGGCTGTTGTTGCCGAGTTCGCGGCCCGAGTGGCGTTTCCCGTCCGCTACCTGAGGCACGAGAATCGGGGGCCCGGACACGCTGAAAATCGCGGCCTCGAATCGGCTGCGGCGCCGCTCGTGCTGCTCCTGGCGGATGACATCTTCCTGGCATCAGACTGCGTCAGACGCCATCTCGAGTTCCATCGGGCGCGTCCAGAACCCACAGCCGCTGCTCTCGGAAAGACGGTCCAATCGCCCGATCTCAACCAGAGCGCGTTTCTGCGCAAATGGAATCCGTTTCGTTTCGATGAGCTCGAGGAGCGCGAAGTGCTGCCGCCGTATCGGTTCGGCGCGATGCATCTGTCGCTCAAGCGTCATTTCCTGCTGCAGCATGGAATGTTCCGTGAGGAACGCGGTCGTGCCGGAGCGGCGTGCATGGAAGATCTCGAGCTCGGGTATCGGCTCGAGCCGCACGGCCTGCGGTTGTATTACGCGAAGGACGCGCTCGCCTACCATTACCATCTGACGACGCTCGACAATGCGATGGCCCGATGGTACGAGCGCGGGCTCAACTACGGGGAGTTCCGGCGGTTTGCGCGAAACCCGGAGCTCACGGTGTACTTTCACGTCCTCAATTCCCGGACGCTGCGCGAGTACGTTCAGGTACTGCGCGGCCCCAATTCCTTCCGAGGAGCAGAGCGGTATTTCACATGGCACGTGGTCAGGCATTTCGTGAGGATGGTTTCGCTCAACCGCTTCACCGCGCGCTGGTTCTGGCGGCCGACCTTCGACCTCGCAGAACGGCACGCATGGCTGGAGTCGCTGCTGACCGCAAAGTCTTACCGGGCGTTCCTCTATTATCAATTCCTGTGCGGAGTTAGAGACGGTCGCCGGATTTACGGCGACTGACAATTTTCGCGCGGGCGCTTACAAATCCGTCGGTTGACAGGTCGTGGTATTGCACCCATGATCGTTGTCCCCGGGGAGAAGCTCAAAAATCATGTCGTCGCTCAACTCATTCAAACGGTTCCGGCTCGTCGTACGCATACAGGCAGTGACACTCGCGCTCGTGTTGTTTGCCTCGGCAGACGCTGCACACGCTCAGGTTGCGAAGGACACCCCGTTCGGCACCGAGCTGGTCTTCGCAAATTTTCCGAACAGCACGGCCCAGGACATGGCGAACGCGCTGGCGGTATCGGCAGCCGTCGGCAGCCACTCGTGTTTCACGTGGCACTGGGGCGATGTCAATTCGCCGCGCAGCGTCGTCGAGTCCCTGCCGCCGTTGTTGCGGCAGTTCGGACTCAAGAGCATGATCCAGATAGGCGCCACGTTCCTTGGGAATCCAGGCGTGCCGCCGGAATACGTGCCGTCGTTTGGTGATCCAGCCGTCCGGGCTCGTTATCTCCAGGACATCACGGCGATCGCCCAGGCGCATCCTGATTACATTGTGCTGACGACCGAAGCGAACTTGATGTATCGCTTCAACAATCCGGAATTCCAGAACTTCCGAACTCTCTACACCGAGGCCTATAACGCGGTGAAGCTCGTCTCGCCGAACACCAAGGTCGGCGCCTCGTACCTCTACGCCTTGTGGTTTCTCGATTACGTAGTGAATGGCCTGGACGTGCCGGCGCTGCTTGCGCCGTCGGATTTCATCGCGTTCACGACCTATCCCGAATGGCTCGTTCGCGAAGGACACTACGCCTCTATCGCCGACATTCCGCCGGAGTTTCACGGTCAGGCGCGCGTCGCCTACCCGAACGCGAGCATCGTGTTCTCCGAAGTCGGATGGGCGAGCAAGGGACGAGGCACACCTGAACTGCAGGTGGAGTTCGTTCGCAACCTTCCCAGGATGCTGTCGACAGTTCAGCCGGAGCTCGTCACCTGGGCGTTGCTGTACGACGTCGAGTTCTTCCAGCCGAGCCTTCTCTCGCCTGAAGCCACCCAGTTCCTGATCAATCTGGGCGTCGACATCGACTCACTGTTCGAGCACTTCAACGGCATGGGGTTGTTGCGCGGCGACGGCGTGGCCAAGCCGGCTCTGGTGGACGCCCTGGAGCTCGATTTCTCCACACCCTGAGCACGGGCTGGTTCGCGCACGGTCAGTGATGATGAACGTCGGGCTCCGTGCGCTTGTGGTCGTCGGACTGCTGCAGCTCGCCGCCTGCGGTTCGTCTGATCCGCAACTCTTCGGCATCTACACATCCACCCTCGCCGGCGGCGATGTCCGTTTGGTCGTCGCCAGCGCTTCGCAGGAAATGACGCACGCCCGTGTGTCTCCCGACCACAAATCGATCGCGTTTACGCGCTACAACGACAGCGGATGGAACGCTCTGGCGACCGAGGAACGCGGATACGGCGAGACCGAGATCGTCGTGTGCCGTATCGACGGTTCGGAAATAGAGACGATCGTTCCTCCGAAAGAAGGGGTCGTCAACTCCAACCCAAGCTGGGTCGACAATGGCAGGAGTCTGATGTGGGTGACAACCGACACACCGGGGAACACGCCGCAGCTCTGGACGATAGACATCGCGACCCGTCGCCGATCGAGAGTTCCGACACCTGAGGCGTTCGCGACGACCGACCCTGATCGTGTGGGTGACACGATCGTTTTCCCGGTGAAAAAGACCGGTGAACCCGACGCGATTTTCGTCATGAACGCAGACGGCACCGGCATCAGGCAGATCAGCCGCCCGAAGTTTCCAGCCGGGATGCAGCCAGGCCGATTCACGCTCGGTGACTACGATCCGAAATTGTCTCCGGATGCGAAGCGCGTCGCATTCATGCGCCTGTTCGGCGAGGAGGGATGGAGGATTTTCGTCGCGGACGTGGCAACCGGCGAAGAAAAGGATATGACGGGACCGGGAAGAATCGAAGGTTTACCGGAATGGTCGAGCGACGGCGAGTGGCTGTTGTTCCGGCACATCGACCGCGACAAGCTGCACGAGATGGGCGTGTACGTGATGAGAGCCGACGGCAGCGAGCGGCGCATGGTGCCCTTGCCTCGCGGTTATCTGCACAATCATCCACAGTTTTGGCCCCATGCAGGATCAGGCCCGGACGCCAAAATCATCTACGTCGCGCGGCGGCATGCGGCACTTCCGTGAGTGCTACAATTCGCACCCAGCAGCTATGAATAAAGATGCGGCCACTCCCGCCGATCACGCCAACGATCAGCTCCTCGGATCGCAGGAGTATCGAGTGCATACGGGGGAGCAGGAAGCCTACGATCTCCGCAGCGCGCTCCAATTCAATCTATTGACGACGCTGGGATTGCGCGACACCCACTATCTGCTGGACATCGGCTGTGGCTCGTTGGCCGCCGGCCGCCTGTTTATTCCTTACCTGCGGCCCGGACGTTATTTCGGGATCGAGCCTCTGGACTGGCTCGTCCAGAAGGGAATTCACGAGGAGCTGGGCGATTCGGCGATCGAAATCAAGAAGCCGACATTTCTGCGGGACGAGAACTTTTCACTGTCGGCCTTCAACCGTAAGTTCGATTTTCTTCTGGCGCAGTCGATTTTTTCCCACACGACGCAAGATCAGCTCCGCAGGTGTCTCTCGGAAGCGGCAAAAGTGATGAAGCCCGAGTCGGTCTTTGCCGCCTCGTTCTTCGAAGGCACCAGCAACTACGAGGGGAACGAGTGGACCGTTCACGCGGACTACACCATGGAAAAGATGCGGGAGCTGGTGGAAGGGCAAGGCCTGACGATGCGGTCGATCCAATGGGACCATCAGGACCTGCAGCGCTGGATTCTGATCCTGCATCGCGACACGACGTTCCAGATGCCCGAGCTCAATGAAACTGCGCGCGCGGTTGATTTGACCAATCAGCTCGCGCGGGCCAACCAGCAGCTCTTCAGTATCCGAAGCCATCCGTACATGAAGCTGGGTTACAAGATCAAATTCTTCGTCATGACGGCGCAATTCCGCCTGCGCAGCATTCGGCGTGCCTTGCTCGGCCGATGACGGCGCAGAAGTACGCGGGAAAAGTCGTCATCGTCACCGGCGCATCGAGCGGTATCGGCGCAGCCACGGCGGCGGCGTTCGCTGCGCAAGGCGCCCGGGTTGCCATGTCTGCACCGGCGAGCCAGATGCCGGCGCTGCGGTCCATGGCCGACAAATTCGCATCATCGGGGCAAACCTGCTCGGTCTTTGCCGTCGACGTCACCGACGGCGGCCAGGTCGCCTCGATGGTCGACCGGGTCGTCGACCAATGGAAGGGCATCGACGTCCTCGTCAACAACGCCGGCGTTGGATATCACGGGCCGTTCGAATCGATGTCGCTCGATGACTTCGAAAAAGTCCTGCAGATTAACCTGCTTGGTGCGGCACGCTGCCTGTATGCGGTCGTACCCGTGATGATGCGGCAGCGCGGCGGTCAGATCATCAACATCGCGTCGGCGCACAGCCGTCGCGCGCACCCGCGCTATGCCGCGTATTCGGCGAGCAAGTACGCGTTGCGCGCGCTGTCCGACACCCTCCGGGTCGAACTGGCGCCGCATGGCGTGAGAGTGCTCACGTTCTGCCCGCCGTATACGGAGTCGCGGTTTTTCGACAACGTCCTGCACACGGTGGGCCGCATCAAGCCACAACGGGCCGGCGCTACTCCAGAATCGGTGGCGGCCGCGATTGTCGATGCCGCGACCAAGGGCAAGCGCGAGGTCATTGTGACACTGCGCGAGCGCGTGCTGGACTGGGGCAATCGCTGTGCTCCCGCGCTCGTCGACGGTCTTATCGCCCGCCGGTACGAATCGAAGCTCAAAAGTCAGATCTAGGCACCGCCGGAGAACGCATTGCGCGATACGCGATATTTCGAAGACCAGGTTGTCATCGTCACGGGCGCATCAAGCGGCATCGGCCGGTCGGTCGCGCTCGCCTTTGCGGCCGCAGGTGCGCGCGTCGCACTGGTTGCCCGTTCGAGCGATGCACTCGAGGCGATCGCTCAGCAGATTCAGCAGAGAGGCCAGACGAGTCTGGTCGTACCCACCGACGTCACCATTCGCGAAGAGGTCGCAGCCATGGCGGCCAAAGTGTTCGAGCGATGGGGCCGGATCGATATCCTCGTGAACAACGCAGGCATCGGCAGCCATGGGCCGTTCTGGCGCACGCCGTACGAAGATTTTGAACGCATCATCCGCGTCAACCTCGTAGCAGTCGCCACCTGCACGTCCGCCGTCCTGCCGCACATGATTCGAGCACGGTCCGGGAAAATCGTGAACGTCTCGTCCATGATCGGAAAGCGCGCGTATCCCGGCAACGCGGCCTATTGCGCCAGCAAGTTCGGGCTCGAAGGGTTCGCCGAGTCGTTGCGCACCGAAGTCCGCCATCAGGGTATTCATGTGATTCAAGTCTGCCCGGATCTCACGGACACCGCCTTCTTCGACAATCTGCTGCAGACCGATGGACACCGAAAACCCGCACGCGCGGGCATGAGTCCCGACGCCGTGGCAGAAATGCTGCTCGCGGCAACCCGGCGGAACCAACGTGACCTGGTCATCGGCATGCGCGCCAAGGCGCTCGTGCTGCTCGACAAGCTGGTGCCGGGGCTACTGGACCGGTTGTTGGAAACCCGCTTTCTGCGGCAATACCCGGACGCGGGACCCGCACGACAGTGACATCCTCTCGAGGCGTCGAGATGACGGCCGCGATTGTTGGAGACCCTGGTCTTCCGGAGACCGGATCGGAGGGGCCGCCAGTGATTCGCAGCGCCGGCATTACCCTCATTGGCAGCGCCCTGGGGGGAATCCTCGTCATCCTGAACGAGGTGCTGGCGGCGAGACTGCTGCAAAGCCAGGCCTACGGACTCTACGCGTCGGGCATCACGGTGGCGCGTATCGGGGAAGCGGTGTCGGTCTTCGGGATTCCGATGGGGATCTTCCATTTCATCCCCATTTATCGCCAGCGGTCCGAGCGCCAGCTCATTGCTGGAACGGTCTACGCCGCGGCGATCCTTCCGCTGTTGATTGGCGGTGTCTTCGCGAGCGCCGCGTGGATCGCCGCACCATGGCTGGCGACTCACGTCTTCAACGGAGCCAATGTCGTCACGTACATACGGCTTCTTGCGGTCGCCGTCCCCTTCATGGCCTTGACCGAGGTCCTGGGAGCGCTGACAAGGGGGTTTGGGTACTCGAAGTACTACGTTTTCGTAAAGAACCTCACCCCACCCGTGGTCGTTCTCGCGTCTCTGGGAGCGATGGCGGCATTCCATGCGCGCCCGCTCTGGATTACGGCGGCCATCGTACTGGCGAGCGTCCTGGGGTCTACGGCGGGAGTTCTGGCGGTCGTCCGGGTCGCCCGCGACGATCTCGGGCGGGTTCAGCCGATCTTTCCATTTAAGGAGCTCTACGGGTATTCCGCCGGGATCATGCTGAACATGGTGTTCTACATGGTCTTCGCCCTGACGGGCATTCTCGTCGTCGGAGTCTTCCTGGGGAGCGAAAGCGTCGGCATTTATCGGGTCTGCCTCCAGGCTGTCGTGCCGTTCGATATGGTACTTCTGGCGTTCCACGCGGCGATGGGGCCGGTCTATCCGGTACTCGCCAGGCAGAATAAAGTCGCCGCTCTTGAGGATGCTTACGGAACGGCCGTCCGCTGGATGGCGATCGTGCTGCTCCCTGTTGGGGTCGTGCTGGCGTGGAACCGCAATGATTTGTTGGCTCTGGCGGGGCCCGAGTTCGTCACCGGGGGGAACGCTTTGGTCATCCTCGCCATTGGGTATTCGATTTGCACGTGCTTCGGCACGGTGGCCTATCTATTAATGCTGAGCGGCCACAAATCTGTCGAAACCTGGAACGCAGCTTTCGCGGCCGTTCTCAACCTGGTGCTCGCCATCGTACTGGTTCCGCGTTTCGGGCTGGCCGGGGCCGCTTTCGCGACTGCGTCTTCATTCGTGCTCTTGAACGTGCTCCGCGTCGCGGAGGCGCGTTACGTGGTCGGGCTGCGCACGTTCCGGCCCTACTTCATTCGAATCGTCGCCGTCAGCGCGACCGGCGGCGTGAGTGTGTTCGTGATGCTGCAGTCGCTGGGCATTCTGCAGGGAAGCGACGGGATCTCGGTGGCAATCCGGATCGCGCTGATGCTGGTCATGCACGCGGGGATTCTCTGGACGGTCGGCTTGAACCGCCAGGATAAAGACATGTTGTGGGCGCTTGTGCCGTCCGTCACGGGGCGTACGGTTCAGAGGCCGTGAAATCCAGTTCCTGCAGACCGCGCACGATTACGTTAGTATTTCAAAGGCATCCGCCCGCCGACCGGCGGTGCCGAATCATCAGTATTCCAGGGGTCGGGACCAACAGGGCGAACTTATGATGTACAAGAGCGCAACCCGCGATGTTCTCGCCTACAAGCTGCGGCATGTCGGCTTGAGGGAGATGCTCTACCTCGGGTATCTGCATATCTCCGAAGCCATTCTCTTCCGGGCGAACCAGATCTTCCCGTCGCTCATCATCTCGCCGCGCTCCACCGAGATAGAGCCCGCTGCGCTATGCAATCGCAGGTGCACGCA
>Ga0184625_10000145_pt1 | contig 21299 bp, 21 predicted proteins | sample PLM3_30_b1_FD_133151 | JGI IMG/M metagenome (GOLD analysis project Ga0184625, IMG submission 133151) | Groundwater sediment microbial communities from an aquifer in East River, Colorado, USA - PLM3_30_b1 | ecosystem: Environmental > Terrestrial > Soil > Riparian zone | place: USA: East River... | reverse complement strand
GCATCGTTGAAGAGTTCGCTGGAGTTCTACAGCGAACTCTCCAGCTGGGTTTCATTCACCTTCGTTTGAAGGATTCAACTGAAGACCGGGACGTCGAAGCCACACGGTTCAGCGTGTCGCACCTCGGTTCCTGCTCAACTGATGCGATCACCGCTTCCCTAGCATCTTGGCGCCACGGCGAAACGGCTGACTGGGCCGCGGTGCAACCGATTGACGGACAGCTGGATTCGTTGAGGGTGTCCACATTTTCGATGGGTGGCGATCCGGCATGTGGCGTGATTGTTGCCGGCCGCTGCGACGAACTCTTTCCGACCGACGAAGATCAAATTCTCCTCAGCCTTGCCGCCAACTACGTCGCGCTTACCGTGCTGGCCAGTAGGCGTCAAAGCGCGCTTGAGGCCAGCTTGGCCGACATCTCTGAGCGGAGACGACAAACAGGGCTCCAACAAAGACTGGCCGAGACCGCGATCAAAATAAACAGTTCCCTCTCAGTCGCCGAACCCATTCAGACGATTCTTCAAGTGGTGTCCGATGCTGCTGCAGAGATCATCGGGGCACACATGGTTACTCTCGCGATGACGAGCCAGGGGAACTGGGCGAAAGTGATGCAAGCCGTGTCCCTTTCCGAGAAGTACGCGACTTGGCGGAGGTACGACGAGCGCCCCACCGGCGCGGGCATCTACTCGGAGGTCTGCCGCACTAACCGGCCTCTGCGGCTCACGCACGCTGAACTGATCGCGCATCCCCTATTCAGACGTTTCAGTGGCGCCGCGGACAGGCATCCCCCTCTCCGCGGCTGGCTGTGTGTCCCGCTTATCGGCAGGGATGGCCGGAACCTCGGTGCGTTGCATGCCTCCGACAAGCTCGCTGGTGACTTCACCGCCGAAGACGAAGCGATCGCGTTGCAGCTCGCGACGGTTGCCGCCGCCGCGATGGAGAATTGCGCTGCTTACCAGGAAATTCTCGACATCGATCGTCGGAAGGACGAATTCTTCGCAGTGCTGGCTCACGAATTGCGCAATCCGCTGGCACCTATCCTCGCTGCCGCGGCCGTTCTGCGGCTGGGCCATTCGAAGAACCGGCGCATCCGGCGCGTGGGTGATGTGCTCGAACGACAAGGAACGCAGCTGACCAGGCTGATCGACGACCTTCTCGATACCTCTCGAATCGGCCGCGGCCAACTTGCTCTTACCAAGGAAGTCGTCGACGTATCAACCGTTGTCGACCGCGCCCTCGACGCGATTAGACCGGCGATCGCTGAGCGACGCCACGAAGTGACGATATCTCTGCCACCTGGGCCGCTCCAATTGCAAGCTGACGCGATGCGCCTGACCCAAGTCTTATGCAACTTGCTGAACAACGCCGTCAAGTACACAGAGCCAGGCGGGCACATCTGGATCAAGGTTGCGCAGAAAAAGAGCGACGTCATGATCAGCGTGCGAGATAACGGGATCGGGATGCCTTCCGACTTCATTTCTCACGCATTTGAGCTCTTCCATCAGGCCGAACCAGGGAAACCTTACGCCCGGGGCGGCCTGGGCATCGGTCTGTCGCTGGTGCGCCGTTTGGTTGAGATGCACGGCGGGACTGTGGCAGCGCATAGCCAGGGGCTCCACAAAGGCAGCGAGTTCGTCGTCCACCTACCCATCGCCGCAGAACATTCCCAATAGCCCACCCGCGTCGAAGTCTTCGAGAGACTCGCGAACGCAAGAAGCCTTCAAATGTGAACGGGGCCTTTCACTCTGAATGCCCGAAAGGACGCTCTCCCTCATAGAGCGGGACATTGTAGGTCCGGCGTGGCGGTTTCGAGGAACGCGCGGCTGGCGCGGACCGTGCAGTGTTGATCGGCGACCGTCTCCACGAGTTGCAATTCCAAGGAGGAAGAGCGTGGTTTCCGTAGGCTGTCTGCTGGTAGGTCACGACGACATGTTGATCCGCGAGGCTGGTCGGATGTGGCTCCGATGTCATCGCTGCAGACGGGACACTCCCGGTTGGCGAGTGGGACGAGCAGCAACTGCGACACACGAGTTGGAGCGGCAGCGTGACAATTCCGGGCACGGCGCTGCTCGCTGGAACCTCTTAGAAAGGCGGACGCTCGCGTCGGGCGGACGTGCAGGCGTGTAGCTCGACAACGCACGATGTTGATTCGAGAATCAGGCGGCCCCGTCCCGGTGACATCGGCTTCGCGACAATGCGAACAGAAAAGGTGAACAGATGAGTTTATTGCTCACAATGGGGGTCGTTCTGACAGTGGCCGCCTTTGGACGTGTAATGGTGCTGTATCTCGATTCGCGCGCCAAGTACCTGAATCGCCTGCGCCCTACCCTGCACACACAAATCTCACGCTCAACCACTCGACTCTTCACTGGCGCGAACGACCGCCGTGTCGACAACATGCTCGGCGATGAACCAGACCTGCAACTCGTTGGTGCGAATCACATCGCCAACCAATAAATCGTTCGTTCCATCGTCCTCATGCTCGGACGCCAGGCGCGCCATCGTGCGAGCCTCTTTGAGTACGATTTCATGGGCGTGAAGTAGCCTAGAAATCTGGACCGGAACGGACTCACGGCCCTTGGGAGATCTCGGAATGATGGTTGTCTCGGCCACATCCTGCGCCATGGCGATGCTCACGCCGCCGAGCAGCTGAATGCGTTCCGCAATCGAGTCGATCAGCTTCGTCTGTTCGGCGCAGTGCTTGTCAAACAACAGATGAAGTTGGTAGAAGGTCGGCCCGGATACGTGCCAATGATGCTTCTTGTACAAGTCGCGCAGCGTCATTGAATCGGCGAGCAGTTGATTGAGGTTTTCGACACCCTCCTTGCAGGCGGACTCCGCCAGCGCGATCGGCATTCTGATTAAATGCCCGTACGGCTGAACTTCATGGGCTGACTGGTGCACAACCGGACTCGCGTGTTGCAGAATTTCGTCAGCGTCCAAAATTGCTCTATCCATTGTCGTTTACCTCTGCCGTAATCGGGATTCGCATAACAACCTTCAGACCAATCACGAGACGGTAGACCTCGTCGAAACCCGCAACTCGTGCTCGGCGAGCAGCCAGTCATCAAAGTCGCGTCCATGCTCACAGCCACGCTCTTCGTAAAGTTCATATGCGCGCCAAGCGATATCGTCGGCAGCCGCAGCTGACATTCGAGAATCAGTACTCATACCGTTTGTCTGCTTGCTATCGCTGTCGGTCCTTGGTGGCCGCTTCGTCTTGGTCATCGTCACCTCTCCTTTGTGTTGGCGCTCGGTGCCCGCTTGAACCTTGTGAACTAGCGCAAGGCCACGCGGTCCAACCTGACCTTAACATTCCACTCAGGGGCAACAACTCGCATCTCGCATCAGATAGCCTATGCGTTCCACGGTACGGTTAATCGCCGCATATGCGTGCCCCTCTCGAACTCTGGCACGGACAGTACCAGAGGGGTCCAGCGCCACGATCACCGCACACACGACGGTATCGCACGCCCCATTACGTTTACCCCGCCGCAAGACAACTCGGGCGCCGCGGACGCGCTGCCTGTATCGAGCCAGCGTCGCAAACAACCGATATTCGGCGTAGGTGCGAGCCTGCGAGTTACTCGACTCGTCTTTGCCGACAACCTCGATCCGCATGGGTTCCATATAAACAAGTGCCACGTGTGCCTCAGTCCACTAGCGATGTGTGCTTCAACATGCTGCGATACCGTGCTAGCTCCTTCCTTTCTGGTCTGTAACGCAAAGGCTGGGCCAGCCGCGAGGTGAGCTATTTCCCGGCATTGCCCTCGTATTGGTTAGCGATGTGGTCAGAGACCTCTCGCAAGGATATTTCGAACTGAAAGCTCGACCTTCAAGATGAAAGACACCACAAAGCCATCGTGCAGCGATCGCCTAACCTGCGCGCGCGCATCGGCGGACCATCATTCCAGAGACGATCCTGATGTAGTGGCGGAATGTGATGTCCGTGAGGCACGTTGATGTCTGTGCACCGCCGAGTGTGACATCCAGGGCCATTCCTGCCGCTCCAGGTCGCGGGCCTTTCGCCATACGTAATCCCATCCCGATGGAGTATCCGTATTGCGGATGAATCGCGACAGCCGGCGATGGACGGTCTCGAGATACTCGGTTCCCAATGCGTCCGACGCCTGCGAGATCCCTCGATTGTATGCACGCACCGCCAGGTCTAGATTGCCTGCAGCCTCGTCGAGCAGCAGCGTCATCCAAATGGCGACGAAACGTGTCGCTACCCATGGATTGTAGTAATCGACATCCCGCAACTCCACGTCGACGAGGCCACGCTTCTGCAGTTGGCGCACTCGTTCTCGCGCAAAGTCTGACGCTCCGGCAAGTCCGATATCGCGGCTGCCGTCCCGATTGACGAAGAAGCCTCGATGATCAAACCAAGACTCCGACATGACGATCGCAGCAAGCGTATCGGCTACAAGGCGAGGCGGAAGACCGTACCGACCGCCGACATCGTAGTAGCCGGCCCAATAGCCAACCATCTGCCGGTACGCCACCGTGCGCATCGGCTGGGGAACAAGATCCCAGTCGTACGCCTGCATGGCATCCCACTGACGGGGGTTCATGAGAATGTGTCGATGTCGTGCGAACATGTTATCCAGGGCGCGGTACCGCAGCGGCTCGGGAACGTTGTTCCAGTCCGCAAGATGCATGCTGCGCCAGAGCATCAGATTGCGTTGGACGTCGTCGACAGTCGTGTGGCGTTCGAGATGCTGGGTGGCAACAGTGATCGTAACAGTGATCGGCGTGGCGTTTACCAGCGCAGCATAGACATCGATAGCACGCACGTCTGGTATCGAAGCACGAACCTGGTGCTGCAACGATGCGTAACCAGATGCTGCGCCGCCGATCACGAGCGACAGACCGACGAGGCACGCGAGAACCCATCCACGCCGGCGTCGCGTTGGCGCCGCAGTCACGGCGAGCCCTCGGAACATCCGGTCTACACTGCTCCCTGCTAAGAGGGTCTCAATCATCAAATCACCTGTTGGCCTAGACTTAAGACGACGGCGCGAATGCTAAAGGTTGCGCCGCGACGGCGAGCGCCGCGCAGTATGCGTTTCTGACGAGTCTTGGCCATCTGGCGGGCTTTATCGCAAAATATGAGCCGTGTTCCACCGTTTAGCGCGCTGAAACTCCTGCGTTTTCAGCAGATCGCCTCGGCTTCAGCGACCGGGATTGGAACCGGCGTTGCAAACTGAAACAGACGATTTAGGACGAAGGAAGTTAAGGTGCCAAAGTTGGGCCCGTTCGTTTTGGAGGGACCGCACCCGTTCTGAGTCTCGCCCGGGCGATGTTGATGTGCGCTGTTGGTTTGGCGGCAGCCTCGTCGTTTAGAGCACCGCGCCCGCGGCCTACTGAACTGGCTCGTTCTTGATGGCTCGACCGACGCTTGTGAATGAGATGCCCGCGTTGCCGCTCTGGCCGATCATCACCGCCTCTATCAATGGTTCGTCGACTTCCGCTCGTCCCACCCACTGGACCAGGAAGTTGGCACCTGGCCCACCTGCCGTGTCCACTCGCTGGATGACGAACTCGACTGTGGCAAGCGGCCCAAGCTCTGCCGGCTCCGTCAAATACTCTCGCACCAACTTTCCATCCGAATCGTAATAGCGTACGAAGTTCAGGATGACAGGGTGCTGCGCGCTCACGTTGCGGATGCTGACGGTGGCTGCCAACTCGATGAGCTTTTGCCGAATATCGAGACCGATGTAGATACTCGAGTACACGGGCACGTAAACCGTGCGCCGCACCGTGGGTTCGGAAAGCGGGGTCAATTGGCGCTTCAAATGAACCGATGCGCGCTCCGGAGCGCTCGAGTTGCTCTCTCCAGCGCACCCAACGAGCGCGACGCTACAAGCGAGTAACAGTCCGGTTCGAGCGGTAAGGCACATTCGGTAAGTTCTCCAACGTTAGAGCATGCTACGGAAAATGACGGCCGTGACGGCTCCTACCTAGGACGCTACGTATACCGCAACTGGGCTCTTGCGTTCGCTCCTCGCGTTCGTGGTCGTCCCCAACCCGGACTGGTTCGACGGGTATGGAAACAGCTCAACTAAGGACTTTCTCACACCCGGCGAGATGTTTATGATGACATGTCCGCGGTGCAGCTGGCTTGGATGCGTAAGACCACACGCGTAAGTGATCATCTCAAGGTCTCGTTCGAGAGCCAGCGCGTAATTCCGGACTCGCAAGCCCTTGTCCGCGGGGTCCAGACCCGACTGGAGCCACCGATTCTGCGTTGTCACGCCGGTCGGGCATGTATTGGTATGGCAGCGCATCGCTTGGATGCAACCGATCGAAAACAGGAATCCGCGGCCGATTTGTACAAGGTCGGCGCCAAGAGCGATATGGGTCGCGACTTCGCCACCAGTTGCGATTTTTCCAGAGGCAATCAGCGTGACGTACTCGCGCAATCCCTCGCGGCGGAGGGCGCGCCATCAACCGCAATGAGTGCGTCGACTAACGGCAGCCCGACGTGGTCAACCAACGCCAGGGGAGCGGCGCCCGACCCTCCCTCGTTGCCGTCCACCGCGATGAAGTCGGGACCGTCGCCGCGCTTCCGGATTTCACGGCACAGTTCGTTGACCTCGGTAATCGAACCCACGACCATTTTGAGGCCAATAGGTTTTCCAGTGAGCTTCCGAACTCGCTCGATGAAGTCGAGCAGAGATGGGGCATCGTCGAACTCCTCGAAACGGTTCGGAGAATGGCAGTCCTTCCCCATGGGAATGCCGCGGCTCGCCGCGATTTCCTTCGTGATCTTCTCCTTGGGAAGCAGCCCGCCCTTGCTAGGCTTCCGCACCCTGCCCGAGTTTGATTGCCACCATCTTGACCTGCGGCAATGCCAAGATCGCGGCCGCCTTCTCATCGGGAACTGGCCATCGGGCGTCCGACAGCCGAACTTTGCGGGACCAATCTGATAAAGAATGTCGCAGTCTCCTTCTACGTGATAAGGCGACAGCGATCCTTCGCCCGTGCTCATGTAGCACCAGGCCATCTTGGCGCCGCGTGAGAGGGCCCGGACCGCGTTAGGTGACAGTGCTCCGAAGCTCATGCGATGTTCGCAAATCGTCTGGGTTGATAGGGCTGAGCGCGTTTCAAGGTGAAAGGTCTCGCGCCTTGCGCGTCCTGTGAACTTCTGCGACCGTCGCAGTCTCACGCTGACAGGTGGGCTATCCGCAAGTATTGCGCTGCGGCTTCCTGATCGACCCACCAAATTAGCACCCCCTCAGTTGATCGGACACCAGCCGCCGGATAGGTATTTGGATCAGGAATTCCGGTGAGCACGTGTTTCAGCACATCCGCCTTCTTCGACCCTGCCACGAGGAAGTAGGTAGTAGCAGCTTGAGTGAGTACTGGAAGGGTCAGTGTGAGACGTGTCGGCGGATCGACTTGGGTCTTCACGGCGACGACCCACCGCGTCCGCTCTCCAAGCGCGGGTGATCCCGGGAACAGTGAAGCTGTATGTCCTTCCTCGCCCAGCCCGAGAAGGATAAGGTCGAAATGTGGCGACTTGCTGCCAAAGTAGTTCCGCAACGTTCGTTCATAGTCTTGGGCAGCCTGGTCCGGTGATCGGAAGTGAGTCGACATCGAATGGATGTTTGCAGCAGGACACGGGACGTGATCCAATAATGCCTCTCTCGCCATCCGGTAGTTACTGTCTGAATCGTGTGGCGCCACGTAGCGCTCATCCCCCCAGAATATGTGCACGTGCTTCCACGGCACCTGTCGTCGAAATGTGGATGCAAACAAGCCGTACAGAGTGCGCGGAGTGGCTCCGCCAGACAAGACGAGGGAACATCTGCCCGTATCTCGCACGGAGTCGCCGATTGTTCTGACCGCGACCTCAGCTGCTCGCAGGCTTAGCTCGTTTAGATCAGCAAATACACGCACGTCTGGTTTTAGTCGCACTCCACACCCTCGGGCCGTCTTTCGATGCGCAACTCGGACAGTATCTGTTCCACGATGGCACGCGGTGGCGCTGAGACATCAACCACAAGTGCCTTCGACGGCTCTTCCAGCGTATCGAACTGGCTCTCCAGCATGTCGGCCTTCATAAAGTGATTCGGCCTCCGTTTCATCCGAGAGCGAATGAGCTCGAAGGAACCTTTCAAATACACCCAGGTGATCGGCACACCCTCGGCGAGCACCTCCCGATACTGTTGTTTGAGCGCTGAGCATCCGACGACCAAATCCTGACCGCGCTCGAACCAGTACAGGATATGGTTATGGATCGCCGCGAGCCATGGGGCACGATCGGCATCCGTCAATGGAATGCCATGACTTATCTTGTCAATATTCTGTTTGGAGTGCAGTGAATCGCCCTCAAGGAACGGGCAGTGCATCGCCTCCGCCAGCAACATACCGACAGTGGTTTTCCCCGAGCCTGCGACTCCAATTACGACGATGATCATGTCGTGCTTCACCTCAGTCAGTCGGTGTTCGAAGAATAAATCGCTCCATAGCCAGTGCGAAACCCTCTTCCCGATTCGACGTCGTCACGAACGCGGCTGAGCGCTGGACCTCCGGGGTGGCGTTACCCATCGCGATGCTCACCCCGCTGCGCTGAAACATGCTGACATCGTTGGGCATGTCTCCGATGGTTGCGATCTGTGCCGTCGGAATGGCCAGCAGCGTCGACAGCGCACTGACCACCTCTCCCTTATTGGCCTTCGGATGGGTCACGTCCATGTAATACGGTTGGGACAAGGCCACAGATAAGAGGTCACCGAACTGTTGCTGGATCTCTATGACACAGCGGGCCATAGCTTCATCGTCGTCACTGACACCGACGATCTTGATGACTCGATCCAGCACGCCGTCATACGTGGGTACGACACGCGGGGGAAATCCAACCGTCCATTCTTCGCGATCCACATGAGGGCCATGACGTGACGTGACATACCAGTCGTTGTCGCCGTACACCCAGACATCGAGTTTGTGCCTGATCAACGTGTCGATCACCGCCCGAGCGGCGCTGGCGAAGACCAGGTGTTCGCGAATGACCGAGAGGTCCGGCCGGACGACCAACCCCCCGTTGAACGCGGTGATCGGGTGGCGGAGGGAAAGTTGTTCAATCAGCGTCTTCATTCCCAGCGGAGGCCGACCACTGGTGATCGTGAAGGCGATTCCCGCCTCGATAACCGTTCGAACCACGGCAGATGCGCGCGGCGTCAGGATCTTGTCGGGCGTCAGCAGCGTCCCGTCAACATCCGCCACGACCAAACGCACATGATTCGAAGCGCCTACTTTACCGGCCATCATTTTCGTGGTTTCGCCTTCGCGCGATCCCCAGCAACGATCGGCTCGCGCCAGCCGCCGGTCGCAGCGAGCGCCGCTCCTTCCGCAGGACCCCAGCTGCCGCGGTCGTATTCAAACACGGGCTCGTTGCTCTTCAGGATCCCATCCACGACACGCCACGCTGCCTCGACGCCGACCTGGCTCGCAAATAGCCTCTGGTCGCCCCGCATCGCGTCGCCAAGGAGCCTTTCGTACGGCTCCATCTCATCGGCTCGGCAGCGGCGTTCAACGAGGCGGACGTCCTCGCCGATCATCGCCTCCCCCGGCAGTTTGGCCTGTGCGGTCAGCGCGAGAAACACATCCGGACTCAGGCCGAAGCAAAATTCATTGCGGTGCGAGTTCGCACCAGCATCAAACAGCAAGCTCGTTGGCCGCTTGAGCCTCACCCGCACTTCAGTAGCCGTAATCGCCAGGCATTTTCCAGTCCGGATCAGGAACGGCACGCCGGCCCATCGATGATTCTGAATCTCGAGCTTTGCGGCCATGTAAGTCTCAACTCGTGAGCGAGGTGCGACGCCGTCCTCTAATCTGTAGCCCCGATACTGCCCGCGCACAACATCGGTTGGACGCAGGGGACGGATCGCCTCGAGCAAGGTCACTTTCGCGGCATCGATCGCATTGCTATCGTCGGCTGCCGGCTGCTCCATGACGAGCAGCGCAAGGATCTGCAGGATATGATTTTGAAAGACATCACGAATGGCGCCGACTTCCTCGTAGAAGCGCCCCCGCCCCTGCACATCGAATGCTTCCGCCATCGTGATCTGCACGCTATCGATGTAGTCGCGACTCCAGATCGGCTCTAAGAACGTGTTGGCGAAACGGAAATAGAGGAGGTTCTGTACTGGTTCCTTGCCGAGGAAGTGATCGATGCGGTAGACAGCCGACTCCGGAAACGATCGGTGAATGATCGCATTCAGTTCCTTCGCGGATGCGAGGTCGCGACCGAAGGGTTTCTCCACAATCACCCGGGCGTGAGCCTCACTCCCCGACCGTGCGAGACCGGACACGACATTACTGAACAGACTCGGAGGAATCGCCAGATAGAACAGCGGCCGTTCCGCCGACCCGAGTGTGTGGCGCAGGGCGTCGAACGTGGCGGGTTCTTGATAGTCACCAGTCACACAGCTGAGTCGCGCGGAGAGCCGGTCAAACGTCTCTGTATCGAGGTCCCCGTGTGCAGCAATGCTCTCGCGTGCGCGCGCGCGCAACTGCTCGATAGTCCAGCCACCTCTCACCATGCCAATGATCGGGATGTTCAAATGGCCACTCCGGGTCATCGCGTGTAAGGCGGGTAAGATCTGTTTGTACGCGAGATCACCCGTGGCCCCGAACAACACCAACACATCGGAAAGAGGCTCAGCCATCGTGCTGCTTTTCGGCAAGAGGCTCGAGGTGGCCACCAAACTGATAGCGCATCGCCGACAACAGCCGGTCGGAAATGTCATTTCGGCCGCGCGAGCTGTACCTTTGGAAGAGGGCGGCCGTCAACACAGGCGCTGGGGTTGCGCTCTCGATGGCAGCATGGGCCGTCCATCGACCTTCTCCAGAATCGGACACTCGCCCAGAAAACCCCTTCAGATCCGGATCTTCTACGAGCGCGCCAGCCGTGAGATCGAGAAGCCACGAGCGGATGACACTTCCTCGCCGCCACACTTCGGCCACATCAGCCAAGGAGAAGTTGTATTGAAAATGCTCCGGATGCGGAACTGGAGCGGTCTCGGCATCCACCGACGGTGTGCGTTTACCGGAGTTTGCATGCGCGAGGATGTTGAATCCCTCCGCGTACGCAGCCATGAGTCCGTATTCGATGCCGTTGTGAACCATTTTGACGAAGTGCCCCGCGCCAGCTGGACCGCAGTGGAGGTAACCCTCTGCCGCGGTGCTGTTGCCGGGACCTCGTCCCGGGGTGCGCGGCGCTGTTGCAAGGCCCGGTGCGAGTGTCTTGAAGATTGGATCGAGGCGCTCGACTGATGCGCTGTTGCCGCCAATCATCAGGCAGTATCCGTGTTCGCCGCCCCACACACCGCCGCTTACGCCGGCATCAAGGTAGTGAATACCACGCGCTTCGAGCAGCGTTGCGCGCCGAATGTCGTCTATATAGTGCGAGTTGCCGCCATCGACTACCACATCGCCTTTCTGCAGATGCGGCGACAGTTCGGAGAGCATCTCATCAACCGCCGCAGCTGGAAGCATCAGCCATACAACGCGCGGGGTGTAGAGCGTGTTCATGAGTTCGTCGACGGAGTGTGCTCCCGTGGCACCGTCTTGGGCCAAGGACGTTATGCGAGTCTCTTCTGAATCGAATACTGCGCAAGCGTGCCCACCACGGAGAAGGCGTTGCACCATACTGCCGCCCATTCGCCCTAAACCGATCATCCCAAGTTGCATCGAGAGCGTCCTTTCATCCCCACTAGCGTTGACGAACGTTGCTACCTGTACGACGCACCTTGCTTGAAGAGTGGCGCCGCGAGGCCTTGGCAGTCCAATACCCAGGACGGTCGTAGTGTTTGTGGATGTCCTGTTCCTGTAGGCGATCGAGTGGCGCCGCCGGGTCGTATGGCGGCGCGTCTTTGACGGCCTGGCGGGTCAGATCGACAGAGATCTTCGCTTCTGCCCAACTCACGTTTTCGATCCATCGTGCCGCGACGAGCACACGTTGACCGCCCCACCAGTTGCTCGTGTCCACAATCAGATAGCGAATCTCCCACGTGTCATCGTCGAAGACCAGGTCTTCGACATGACCGATGTCGCCGTCCGTTGCTTCGATGTGATGACCGATGACGGCGTTGCTACTGCGCAGATGGTAATCGTCTGACGCCGGCGTCCCCGGAGTTCGATGAGCCTTCACTTTCTCTTCCATGCTGCGCTCGGTCGTCAGGCTGCCCGGGTACGCGCCCAGACCCCACCCGCCGGAACCGCCCCAGTAATGCGAGTACCCGTAATATTCGAGATATTCGGTCTCGTACTGCCGTGACACAGGCTTCCTGGTATCTATATCTGGACTGTGCTCGACCTGGGCTTTTGTAAGGGCTGCCGGAAGCACGCGCGTTATCCAGGCGGGCGAACTGATGGCGATCGGCGAAACCAGCACCTTTCTGCCGGTCAGCCAGCCACCAGTGTTAACTACGAAATAGCGGATGGTCCAGTCCTGGTCATCAAAGTAGAGATCATCCACTGTGCCAATAACGCCATCAGTAGCGCGGATGCCAAAGCCCAGCAGATTTCTAACGTTGCGCAACATCGGGTCTTCTCCTTCCAACTGACGCGCCCTTAGCCAATGTCGTTTCGCGTGCGTAGGCGCCTGTGATTGAGTGGTTCGCAGTACGCGCAGCAGGATAAGTGACCTTTGTTCCTGTCACCCGCGCCCACGGCGTTAGCGAATGAAGTCGGGCGCGAGCGCCACTGGTGATTTCTCTCACCTCAATACCCCTCGCCACCAACGCGTCCGCAATCAGCGAGCGGTGACACCGCCACGGGACGCCCTCTGCGCACATCAACACACATTGCTCTCGTTTCGCGAGCGCTATGCACCTATTCAGGCTCTCTTTGAACACGGAGGTCTGCATGTAATCGGCGTACCCGCGGAAACTTGCATTCCGCCACGCGATGTTTGTGGAATCGGGGCGAGCACGGCGCAAGCCACCTAATCCGGGCATGTGTTTATAGTGAATTCGAGCACGCCGAAGAGCTGGGGACAACTTGTCGCGATCGAACTGCGGATTGTGTCGCGATCGAGGGATACTGCGCACGTCGATGAGCCGTTCGATGCCGTGAGCCTTCAGAAGGCGGGTGAACTCCGCCATCGACCGCGTAGAGTGGCCAATCGTGAAGATGATTGGGACCGCCCTAATTCGCGTTCTTGATGCAAAGTTTTTGGTCAAGTCGCGGGCATCGACATGCACTCAAGACTCCTCGCTTTGCAGGGACTGCACGCTGCGCGCCAGAAGCCCGGCGGAGGGGAGACCCACGTTACATGCGGAATGCCGCTCGGGTTCAAAGAGCCACGAGATTCAGAATGAAAGTGGAGACTTTCAAAACGAAAGCACTTTCATTCAAAGGGCGGTTTCGCCCGGGCAGGAATTTGGCTCGCCGATTGCCTTAACCCCAGAGGAGTCTGTTGCTAACCATCGTGCCAGAGGACGCATGACCGCCACGAATGAATTGAACGCCGCCGGCCGGCTGACGCCGACGCTTACCGAGTGTCCGGAGTGGCGGGCACTACAACAGCATTGCAAGCAGATCGAGCGCCGTCATTTACGCGACCTGTTCGCCGAGGATTCGTTGCGCGGCGAACGGCTCGTCGGCCAAGCGGCCGGTCTGTACTTCGACTATTCCAAGAACCGCATCACCGACGAAACGATTCGGCTGCTGTTGGCGCTCGCGGTCGCGTGCGGCGTGCCGGAACGCATCCGTGCGATGTTCCGGGGCGACAAGATCAACGACACCGAAGACCGGGCGGTGTTGCACGTTGGCCTGCGTGCGCCGGCGAGCGAGCACATCGCTATCGACGGCATCGATATCGTGCCGGCCGTGCACTCCGTGCTCGACCGCATGGCCTCATTCGCCGATCGGGTGCGGCGCGGTGAGTGGACAGGCCATACCGGCACGCGCATTCATAACGTCGTCAACATCGGCATCGGCGGCTCCGACCTTGGCCCGGTGATGGCCTACGAAGCACTGCGCTACTACAGCCAGCGGGACATGACGTTCCGCTTCGTCTCCAATGTGGACGGTACTGATTTCAGCGAAACTGTCCGTGACCTTCAACCTGAAGCGACACTGTTCGTCATCTGCTCCAAGACCTTCACCACACTGGAGACGTTGACCAATGCCCGTGCCGCGCGCGCGTGGTGTCTGCAGGCGCTCGGCGACGAGAAGGCGGTATCGAAGCACTTCGTCGCCGTGTCGACCAATGCCGAGGAGGTCGCCAAGTTCGGTATCGCCCTGGACAACATGTTCGGTTTCTGGGATTGGGTCGGAGGCCGCTATTCGATGGATTCGAGCGTCGGCCTGTCCACGATGCTGGCAATCGGCCCCGAGCACTTCCGTGCAATGCTCGCAGGCTTCCATGCGATGGACACGCACTTCCGGAGCTCGCCTCTGGATCAGAACCTGCCTGTGCTGCTCGGGCTACTGGCCATCTGGAACAACAACTTCCTCGGGGCGCCAACGGTTGCCATGCTCCCCTACGCCGAATACCTCAAGCGCTTCCCCGCCTACCTTCAGCAGCTCACAATGGAAAGCAACGGCAAGCACGTCACACTCGAAGGCACGCATGTGAACTACGCGACCAGCCCGATCTACTGGGGTGAGCCTGGCACTAACGGCCAGCATTCGTTCTACCAATTGATTCATCAAGGCACTGCGCTGGTCCCGTGTGACTTTATCGGTTTCATCAGACCGCTGAATCCACTGGGCGATCAACACGACCTGCTGGTGGCGAATCTGTTCGCTCAGAGCGAGGCGCTGGCGTTCGGTAAGACCGCCGACGAAGTGCGGGCCGAAGGCACGCCCGAGGACCTTGTGCCACACCGCACCTTCGAAGGCAACCGGCCGAGCAACACAATTCTTGCTGAACGGCTCACTCCGCGGACGCTCGGTACCTTGGTGGCGCTCTACGAGCACAGCGTGTTCGTGCAGGGGGCAATCTGGAACATCGACTCATTCGACCAATGGGGTGTCGAGCTGGGCAAGACGCTGGCCAGACGCACCGCCGCAGAACTCACGAGCGCCACGGAACCTGAGCTTGCACACGACAGCTCGACCAATGCGCTGATCCGACGCTATCGGCAGGAGCGCCGATGACGATAGCGCTTGATCAACTGTGCATCAACACGATGCGTTTTCTGTCCGTGGATGCTGTGCAGAAGGCGAATAGCGGTCATCCGGGCATGCCTCTCGGTGCCGCACCGATGGCCTATGTGCTGTGGACGGAGCGGCTCAAGCACAATCCCCGCAATCCCGTTTGGTTCGATCGCGACCGCTTCGTGCTCTCAGCCGGGCACGGTTCGATGCTGCTCTACAGCTTGCTGCACTTGACCGGCTACGACCTCTCGCTGCACGACATCAAGCAGTTCCGCCAGTGGGGCAGCAAGGCGCCAGGGCATCCCGAGCGTGGGCATACCCCGGGCGTAGAAGTCACGACCGGACCGCTCGGGCAGGGCTTCGCAAACGCCGTCGGCATGGCGATCGCCGAGGCGCAACTGGCGGCACGTTACAACCGCCCAGGATTCCAGATCGTTGACCACGCGACCTACGCGATCGTCAGCGACGGCGACCTCATGGAAGGCGTCTCTTCCGAGGCCGCCTCTTTGGCGGGACATCTGCGACTCGGCAAGTTGACCTGCTTGTACGACAACAATTACGTATCGCTGGCCGCCGACACCGACATCACGTTCACGGAGGACCGCGCTCGCCGCTTCGAAGCCTATGGCTGGCACACAGTGTCGGTCGGTGACGGCAACGATCTTGCCGCCATCGACGCTGCGCTGGAGGCCGCGCGCGCGGAAACCGTGCGGCCCTCGCTGATTCTGGTGCGCACCCACATCGGTTACGGGTCGCCAAACAAGCAGGACAGCTTCGAGGCGCACGGATCGCCGCTTGGCGTCGACGAGGTGCGCCTGACCAAGCAGAACCTTGGCTGGCCGACCGAACCGACTTTCCTGATCCCTGAATCGGCGTTGGCGCACTTTCGTGAGGCGCTCGCGCGCGGCGCGCGCGCCGAGGCGGCCTGGAACGATCGCATGGCTGCATACGCGCGGGCCTTCCCGGAACTGAACGATGAACTACGGCGAAGTATGCATGGCGAACTGCCACCGGACTGGGATGCGGACATTCCAAGCTTTCCTGCCGATGCCAAGGGCATCGCCACGCGCGCGGCATCGGGCAAGGTCATGAACGCCATCGCGCCGCGCTTGCCCGCGCTGACTGGCGGCTCGGCGGACCTCGATCCCTCCACCTACACTGCGCTCGAGGAGCTCGGCGATTTCAATCCGCCTGCCGACGACAACTGGAGCTTCGCCGGACGAAATCTGCACTTCGGCGTTCGCGAGCATGCGATGGGCGCCATCGTCAACGGCCTGGCCGCGCACGGCGGAGTCATCCCATACAGCGCGACCTTCCTGATTTTCTCCGACTACATGCGTCCGCCGATCCGGCTGGCCGCGTTGATGGGACTGCACGTCGTGTACGTATTCACCCACGACAGCATCGCGCTCGGTGAAGACGGACCCACGCATCAACCCGTGGAACAGCTTGCCGGACTGCGCGCAATACCGAACTTGATGGTCATCCGGCCTGCCGACGCTAACGAGACTGCCGTCGCGTTGCGGGTCGCGTTGGAAGCACGCGATCATCCGGTCGCACTGGTGCTGTCGCGTCAGGCGCTGCCCACGCTCGATCGCAGCCGCTATGCGCCGGCAGACGGCCTCAGCGGTGGCGCCTACGTCCTCTCCGACGCGCCCAACGGCAAGCCAGAGCTGATCCTCATGGCGAGCGGTTCCGAAGTCGATCTGATTGTGGCAGCGGCCGAACGCCTGCAGACAGAGGGCGTCGCAGTTCGGTGCGTCTCGATACCCAGCTGGGAATTGTTCGACGCTCGGTCGCCGTCATATCGCGACGCTGTCTTACCGCCGTCAGTGACCGCCCGTCTGGCGGTTGAAGCCGGCGTGGCTCAAGGCTGGCGACGGTATGTCAGAGATTCAGGCGACGTGCTCAGCGTGGATCGCTTCGGCGCATCCGCGCCGGGCAACGAGATGCTTCAGAAATATGGCTTCACGGTCGACAACGTCTGCGCTCGCGCGCGGGCGTTGCTGGGCGAGATTAGGGAGAAGTCTTCATGAATAAATTCAAAGTCGGCAATCACGTCCGCTGGAATTCGGAGGCTGGGTTTGTAACGGGCACAATCATCCAGGTTCATACTCGCGAGACAGAGTACAAGGGGCATCCGCGCCACGCCAGCCTGGATGAACCGCAGTACGAGATCAAAAGCGACAAGACCGAGCATATCGCCATGCACAAAGGCTCGGCAGTGCACAAGATCGCGTAATGGACCCAACTAAAGGAAACGTCATCGTCACCGGCAGCAGCGGGATGATCGGATCGCCGCTCTCTGCCATGCTCGGAGAATCGTACAACGTAGTAGGTTTCGATCGGGCCGGTCCCCCATATCCACCGATCGAGGTTGAGTGCGTATCTGTTGACCTGACCTCCGACACCCGCATCAGGCGCGCCCTGGAGCGCGTTCGCTACGCTTACGGCCCACGACTGGCATCGGTCATTCACCTGGCCGCCTACTACAACTTTTCCGGAGAGCCGAGCCCGCTGTACGACGAGATCACGGTCCGCGGCACGGAGCGGCTGCTCCGGGCACTCCAAGAGATGCAGTTCGAGGTCGAGCAATTCATCTTCAGTAGCACGATGCTCATACATGCACCGAGCCGGCAGGGCGAACGGATTTCCGAACGTTCGCCGATTGAGCCGAGTTGGGATTACCCGCGCTCGAAAGCGGAGACCGAGAAGGTGATCAAGGCAGGGCGCGGCGCAATCCCGTCGGTTGTACTGCGCATCGCAGGCGTCTACGATGACGAATGCCACTCGATTCCGCTCGCCCACCAGATTCAACGGATCTATGAACGACGCCTCACGGGCCGGGTATATCCCGGAGATGTTTCGCGCGGACAGGCGTTCGTGCATCTCGACGACACCCTGGAAGCGATCCGGCTCGCCGTGGAAAAGCGCCACGAGCTGTCTCCTGAAACGACGCTGCTGATCGGCGAGCCGGAGACCCTGAGCTACGACGCACTACAGCGCGCATTCGCGCGATTGATTCATGGCGAAGAGTGGGAGACGCACCAGATCCCTAAGTCGGTCGCGAAAACAGGCGCCTGGGTGCTGGACAACATGCCGCTGGCCGAGGACCCATTCATCAAGCCATGGATGGTGGATCTGGCTGACGATCACTATGCACTCGACATCAGCCTCGCCCAGAAGACGCTCGGATGGGAGCCGAAGCATTCGCTGCGAGACACGCTGCCGAACATGGTCGCCGCGCTGAAACGCGACCCTGCGCGGTGGTATCGAGAGCATGAACTGTTGCCCTCGCCGGTGACCACCTGATGCCGAACGATCTGCAGAGCATCCCGCCGGGGTGGGACTACAATCCGGCCGCTTGGGGGCAGCGTCTGCCTGTCATTGGTCTTGCGATGCTGGGATTCCTGATCGCGGGCTATCTCGCCTTGTACCAATGGCGAATCGTTTCCTGGGTATGGGATCCGTTCTTTCCCGAAGGCAGCCTGAGAATCTTGAACTCGAGAATTTCCCACATCTTGCCAATTCCGGACGCAGCCCTGGGCGCGATCGGCTACCTTGTGGATGCCATCACCGGCGCGATCGGCGGGCGCGCGCGCTGGCGCACGATGCCGTGGGTCGTGATTCTCTTCGGCATCGCGGTCGGGCCGCTCGGTGTGGTCAGTGTGCTGCTGGTCGTGTTGCAACCCATGCTGTTCGATGCATGGTGCACGTTGTGTCTGGCGTCGGCGGTCATTTCACTGGTGATGATCGGGCCGGCGATGGACGAATTCCTTGCCAGCCTCCAACACCTCAAGCGCATTTCAGACGAGGGTATGCCGTTCTGGCGTGCGTTCTGGGGTCTGAGGGTGACGGTGTAGCGAATGCAGCTATTCCCTGCTCTCGCGGGCATCTGGTTGATGGCGTCGCCAACGATTCTCAATTATACGGATCCCGCGCGCGCGAACGATCAGCTCATTGGCCCTATCGTCGCGAGCCTGGCCATCATTGCGATCTGGGAAATCGCCCGCCCGTTGCGTTGGATCAATGTCGCGCTCGGCGGATGGTTGCTGATAGCACCATGGGTGCTGGGATATGCGCCCGATGCGCGCTGGAACAGTCTGACCGCAGGCGCGATCGTCTTCGGCTTTTCGCTGGTGAAAGGAACACGCACGCATCAGATCGGCGGCGGCTGGTCGTCGCTGTGGAAGGTGCACGTTGAGAGTGACGGCTCACGGTCATAACCAGCCACCTCTGAATCCTGCCCGGCGCAAACCCTGGACGATCCACGGACACTGCCGCATCAGCCGCCAGATTAGACCGGTGCGCTGGTTTTCGATCATGAATACGATGGGACCCTGATTCAATCCATAGTTCCACGGCGACACCCAGCCCCACGCGTTGCCGGATTTGACCGGATAGGTCGGGTTGAAGCTCGCCTTGAAGCCGTACGAATCGGCCTGCGTCAGCTTGACGCGATCGGTGAAGTACCGAATCGCGGGCAGCACAATTTCCGGAGCAAAGGGCAGCGAAGCGACCACCGACCACGGCGCAATCGTGCCATCGTCGGGGCCGTGCGGGACGCCGCGCGCAACGTAGTCGAAGAATTGCCGCTCAACGCCGTCGACTTTCAACGTGGCGGGCCCTGGCCCATCGCTCGCCGTGATCCCCCAGCAATCCTTATCGTAAAGGGCGAACTCGAGAGGATTGTGGATTGCGTATTCACGCTGGACGTATGTGGCACGACGGCTGTTCTCGAAGTAATCAAGGCCTTTGTCACGCATGTATGCGTCCCGGATACCGCGAAAGTCAACCCAGATGTGCGACAGTTGATGAATAAACAACGGACCCGCGTACACGAATTCGTAGTCGTAGATCTTTTTCCAAACGTAGGTGGACAACCAAGCCTGGTAGCTTTCCTCGGGCAGCGGATAGGTCGGTGATCCGAGTCCGAGAACGTAGAGGAGCAGGGCCTCGTCGTAGCCTTCCCATCGGTACTTCAGGAATCCCGATTTCGGCTTGTAGCCGTGCGTGACCGTCGTCCCGCCATGCTGCGCCCATCGCCAATCGGCGCGGCGATACAACTCGTCAGCGAGCGTTCGGATCTGTTCTTCCTCTTGTATGTCGTTGTCGAAGTAGGCGGCGGCCGTAAGGGCACCGGCCAGCAGGAATGCCGAGTCGACCGTCGAGAGCTCGCACCGCCAGGCTCGCCGCCCGGTTTTCATGTCGAGAAAGTGATAGTAGAACCCTTTGTAACCCGTCGCGTCTGACGTCGTCCCCTGCGGGCTGTCTCGCAAGAACCGCAAAGTCGTGAGCGTGATCCTGACCGCGGCGTCGCGTGTCATGAATCCGCGTTCGACGCCAATCGGGTAGGCAGCCAATGCGAGCCCGGTCGCGGCAATGCTCGCCGGCCAGTCTTCACGCGTTTTGTCGGCAATCAGCCCATTGGCCGGATTGACTTCTTTCAGGAAGTATTCGAACGTCTCCCACTGGAGCTTGTCCAGCAAGACGTTATCATCGCGCGACAATTCGAGCATCGTTATGATTCCGGAATTCCAGCGTGATGGCCGCCACACTGTGCGGAGGCAGATCGCAATCGAGGTGAATCGTTCGATCCTCATACCTCCACCCCACCGGCTCCTTGACCACGCGCGACACCGCCCTCAGCTGCTCGACCTCGAGAGCGCTCAGATACGTCGGTTCGTCCATGTCAACCCACGCACGTTGCGGGTTCGCGTGGGTCTCATCGATCCGCTCGACATAAGCTGTGCGCGGCTCCGGGGCATTGGTCACTTGAATGCTCGCGATCTCTGTGGCAATCGAATGGCTGGGCTGTGCATGATTCGTCATGAGGACGGTTGCGCTGTGCTCTTTGCGAACGACCCACGCATCGACCGTCTGATGCGTGCCTTGGACGCTCAATTGGTCGGTACCCAGATGATGAAGCAGCTCGAACGCGCGGTACACCGGTTTCGGGATACCGTGCAGGTTGAGGAGGCCAAATCCCCCGTGAAACGGCACTGATGGAAAGTAGTTCTCGGCGAAGATGTCCGAGCACGTCCAGAAGCTGTACCCCTGCACCAGATCGGACACGTTCATCAGAACCCGGGTGACATAGGCCGCCGCGAACGGTTGATCGTGCAGCGAATCTCGAGGATTGGATGATACGTTCCATTTTGTGTATAATGGTGCGGCGACGCCCG
>Ga0184625_10000144_pt1 | contig 21388 bp, 23 predicted proteins | sample PLM3_30_b1_FD_133151 | JGI IMG/M metagenome (GOLD analysis project Ga0184625, IMG submission 133151) | Groundwater sediment microbial communities from an aquifer in East River, Colorado, USA - PLM3_30_b1 | ecosystem: Environmental > Terrestrial > Soil > Riparian zone | place: USA: East River... | reverse complement strand
TCGACGACATGTGGTTTCAGTGGATCGTCGACTTCGGCCTCCCGGGCCCGGATCGCGGCGAGGGCGGCCGGTTCCTGCTCGTCCCGCCCGGCTACGACGGCTCCCTCCCCGACAGCGGCGTCCACGTCCGGCACTCGCACACGACTAGGGCGATCCTGCTCGGCCGCTCGTTCATCAACGAGAACCCGGGCATGGACCCCGCTCCGACCGTCGAGGTGATCAAGCGCACGCTCAAGCTCTACCCCTATGCTCAGGGCGGCTTTGGGACGAGCATCGGGACGCTGCTCGAGGGCCACGTAGACCCCGATCCGCCGCCGGACATTCCCGAGACGAAGTTCGTCGAGGGCAGCGGGCTCGCGTTCAACACGATCCCATCGAGCGACTTCGGCTTCTTCGAGTTGCTGAACGAGCTGGTCCAGGACGAGCCCGCGTCCAGCAACACCAACATCGAGCTGATGGGGGACCTGGCCGCGATCGGGATCGTCAAGGGCAAGCCCTTCGAGCCGGACGAGCGGATGCGGGGGATCCTCGAGGATGCGGCTGCCGTCGGCGGCGCCACCTCGCGGACCCTCGTCTTCGACGCGCGGGCATCTGAGGGATTCGGGTATTACGACGACGAATCGGCGTGGGGAATCCCGCTCTGGGTCGGCGGATACAGCTTCGAGACTCCGCCTCCGCTCGTCACCGAGGAGGGAATCGAGCCGCTGCCCAGGACCGGCGCCCGGACGCTGAACGCCCGGACCTCGTTCTTCTACGCCTACACCGGGATCACGCCCGCGATGTGCATGCGGCTCACCGGGGTCGGGTCGCAGTACGTCGTCGCCTTCAGGGACAGCGAGGGGGACCCCCTCGACGGCGCCAAGACCTACCGAGTGAAGCTTCCGCCCGACATCCCGGCGGCCCGCTTCTGGTCACTCACCCTCTACGACAATCAATCACGCTCGATGCTGCAGACACCGCAGCGCTACCCCCGCGCCGGGAGCCAGTCCTACCCGACTCCCGCCGCGACCGCGGACGACGATGGCTCGACGACCGTTGCGTTCGGCCCGGAACGGCCCGCGGATACCCCTGAGGGCAACTGGATTCAGACGGACCCCGACAAGGGCTTTTTCGCGATCCTGCGCTGCTACAGCCCGCTCCAGTCGTACTTCGACAAGACCTGGCGGCCGAGCGAGATCGAGGTCGTGGACTAAGAACCGAGGCTACGCGCTAATGGCAGCATCTTTCGGCTGGGGAGCCCTGGCGGCGTCCTCGCTTGTGATCGGCTCCGTTGTCGCGCTGCTGTTCCGCATCCCGTTGCGCGTGATCGGACTGATCATGGGCTTCGGCGCCGGCGTGCTGATCAGCGCGGTCGCGTTCGACCTCGTCGAGGAGGCGGCGGGGAAGTCCATCGGTCAAGGGTGGACCGTTGCGGGCCTCTTCGCCGGCTGCCTGGTGTTCTTCTTCGGCGACCGGGTCATCGACCGCCTCGGCGGCGGTGACCGCAAGGATCCAACCGGCGCCGAAGAGGACAGCGGCGGCTCCTCGCTCTCGATCGTGCTCGGAACCGTGCTCGACGGAATCCCCGAGTCGATGGTGATCGGCCTGACGATCTATGAAGGCGGCGCCGTCGGCGCCGCCTACCTGGCCGCCGTCTTCATCTCCAACCTGCCGGAATCGATCTCCTCGACCGCGGGACTTGTCACCAGCGGCTGGAAGAAATCGCGGATCCTGTGGATGTGGATCTCGATCGCGCTGATCTCCGGACTCGCCTCGCTTGCCGGTTACGGCCTCTTCCAGAACTCCTCACCGGAAGTGGTCGCCTTCGTCCTGACCTTCGCGGCCGGCGCGATCCTGACCATGCTGGCCAACACGATGATGCCCGAGGCGTTCGAGCACGGAGGCAAGCTCGTCGGGATCATGGTGACGCTCGGATTCGCGGTCGCGTTCGCGATCCATGTGCTGGATTGAGCGAGCTAACACCGGGCCCCTTTATCTTCTGCCCCGCAAAGCTTCCGGTCCCTGACGGCCAGATCGTCGGTGCCGCGGCGGTCCACAAACTGCTCAAGGGTTGGCGGGGTCACCTGCGCGAGCAGACGACACCCTCGTAGTGTCCGGGATGCTTCCGCAGATGCATGTGGCATCCAACGGCTGGTCCACACGCCTGTATTGGCGGTGGATCCTGTACAACAGCGTTGCCTTCGTCGTTGTGCTGACCGCGGTAGCCGTGCTGGCTTGGATCGGCGCGGACTTGCTGCATCTGGAGTTGGCCAATAGCGGCAAGCTGGGTGCGCTGCTGGTGGCAACCCTTGGAGCCGTGCTGTTCGGTGGCGTGCTCGGATCACTCCAGTGGTCGATCATCCGCGAGCGCGTGCCGGTCCCACGAAAGAAATGGATCGTGGCCAGCATCGGGCCGGCGTTGTTGGGCTGGCTGTTTGTGATCACGCCCGCGGTGATCAGTGCTCAGAACTCCGACGCGGACGTCAGCGGCACGTACCTGCTCGCCGCCAGCCAGACTCTGGCCCTCGGACCGCTCCTGGGCCTATCGCAGGCGAATATCCTCCGCCCGTATACCCGCCGCTGGGCCTGGTGGATCGCCGCCAACATCGTCTCCTGGCTCATCGTCGACGCCGTGTTCTACCTACTGTCGCAGTGGTTCGACAGGCTCGACTTCACTCGCCACGACGGCTCCATCGCGGAGGTGTACCTGATGCTCGTCCTCTCCACACCGCTGACCGGTCGCATGCTTCTTTGGGTGCTGGCACCGTCGGCGGTCCTCAGCCAGCAGCCAGCATCGACGTGACCGCCACGCCTGTCCAAGCCTTGACGCCGGCCTAGCGACGCCGGCTCATCGCTTGGGGACTGCTCCGCGCTCTACAACGTCGACGTCCTCGGCGGCAGCCGAATCAGCGACCGCGCCTGGCAGGCGAGCTTCAACGTAGCCGCCGGCGCGTCCCCGTTCGCGACCTACGCGTGCGTCGACACCTGGCTGACCGACTTCCGCGGTGACCTGCCAAGGATCGACGTCCCCGTGCTCGTCGTGCACGGCACCGAGGACCGGATCCTCCCGTTCGACTCGACCGCCGCGCGGCTCCCGGCGCTGATCGCCGATTGCACGCTCGTCCCCGTCGAGGGCGGCCCGCACAACATCGGCTGGACGCACCCCGACGAAGTGAACAGCGCTCTCCTCGAGTTCTTCGCCGCGAAGCTGGCGGTGGCGGCGTGACCGCCTAGCCTCTCAGTCGTCCCCAACGCATGTCCCGAAGAACAGCGCGTAAACGAGCCGGATGAAGTGGTGTCCTCCGCAGAAGCGGAGTATCGACGAGCTGACCCCTCTGGCACGATGAGGGAATGCGGGCCCGTCTCCTGTGGCCTTTCCTGCCTGGCCTCGTGCTCGCCGAACACGTGGGGCACGTGTTCGTTCACCGAATCGAGGAGCCCGACGCTCACGCTCGAGCCCAACAGCTGACGCAGACGGGCCACGGGTATATGGGTTACCTCCAGGCGCCGCTCGGCCTGTGCCTGGTGCTTGTCGCGGCCACCTTGGTGAGCCGAGTCATCGCCGGTTTCGGTCAGCGGCCCATGCGCGCGGCGCCTTCGTGGTGGTGGGCCGGACTACCCGCCCTCGCCTTTGTTCTCCAGGAGCCGCTCGGTGAGGTTGTTCACGCGGGCGTGTTCGAGTGGTCGATGCTCCTGAGTCCTGTAATGCTCTTGGGAGCGACGCTTGAGTTCGGCTGCGGCCTCGTCTGCCTGATCCTGGTTCGCAAGCTTCTGGCCGCGGCCCACAACGTCGGCCGCGCATTCGCCGGTGCTGCTTCGTGTCGCCCTCGTCTCGTCTCAATCACAGCTGAGCTCTGCTGCCCGCAGATTCCTCCGCCTCGCCGGCTCGCTCTCGCGCACGGCGTCGGCGAGCGAGCGCCTCCCTTCTTCGGCTGACGTCGTTCCACGCGAGGACCGCGCCTCCAGCGGCGGCCTCGCACCGAGTCAACCGAGGAAGGAGTCTTCATGGTGTCGCCAGGGAGCATCGTCGGGCTTGCCGAGATCGCCGAGCTGTTCGGCGTCAGCAAGCGGACGGCGAGCCGGTATGCGTTGCGGGGCGATTTCCCCCGCCCGGTCGCCCGCTTGCGCGCGGGTCCGGTTTGGATGGAGGACGACGTCAGGAGCTGGGCCGCTCCGGTCCCGCCCGTTAGGCGCGGCCGGCCGCCGCGAGCTGCACAGCAGGTGTGACGGCCAGGGCAGTCGAGGTCGTCCCGGTCAAAGTGCTGCGCCTGCGGCGGCCACCGCTGTCGTTACATGAAAGCCACGCTCCCTCGGAGAGACCTGTTTACACAGACTTAGCTCGGCCGAGTGCGCAGCCATCCTTCAGTTGTACTCCCGACGCCGCCGTCACCGATCCAGCCGCGTCGTTAGGCTCGAGAACTCTGCCGCCCGAGTCTGTGAAATAAAGTGTCCATTATGCGGTCAAATTTTCGCTCGATTTACTGTTTTCAATGTCATTGACATTGAAGGGAGATATAGCTAAAAGGGAGCGACGGGACGCTTCCTCGCCTCCCGCGGAAAATAGCAGCCCAAAGGGCCGTCCCTCCCCTGGATTCTCTCCGGGACGGCCCTTTGGGGTTCTCCACACGGACACCCGGCGGTGACCACAGGTTCCTCTCGTAGAGGCGTAGGTTCTGAACAGTCGTTCAACCCCGAACGTCGTTCCAAAGGAGGAGAAATGAGGAGAGGCTTTTGGGTGGCCGCCCCGCTCGCGCTTGCGGGCGTGCTGGTGGCCGCCATCGCAGTCAGCATGGCGAGCGCGGGCTCGTCAACGCCCGTGCGCGCGGCGCGCAGCTACCGCACGATGCACTCGTCGCACTCGAGCTCGTGCCGGTTCGACAACGGCATCTCGCACGTCGTCTATCTCATCTTTGACAACGTCCACTTCAACCGCGACAACCCGAACGTCCCCTCGGACGTGGAGCAGATGCCGAACCTGCTCAACTTCATCCGCGGGAACGGCCGCCTGCTCACGAACAGCCACACCGCCCTCATCTCGCACACGGGCGGCGGGATCCTTACCAGCCTGACGGGCATGTACCCGGACCGCCACGGGCAGTCGGTGACGAACTCTTACCGCTACTTCAAGGCGGACGGGACGACGGCGTCGTCGAGCTCGTTCAAGTACTGGACCGACCTGACGGACGACGTCAACTCACCGCCCACGAACCCGAACTTCAACATGGTGAACGGGGACAGCGGCTCGCCGAAGAACACGCCGGCGCCGTGGGTCCCGTACACCCGGGCCGGCTGCGACTGGGGGGCGACCGCCCTCGCCAACGTCGTGCTCGAAAACACCGGGACCGGTCCCGCGGGCGACATGACGAAGGTCTTCGGCATCGGGTCGCCAGAGTGGAACGAAGCCGTCGCGTCCAACGCGGCGCCGGCCGGAACGGCAGCCCGGACACTCGCGCAGACCGACTTCGTCGGCCTCGCGATCCACTGCGCCAAGACGATGAAGAGCATCTGCGCGAAGAACGCGAACGCCAAGCCGGATCTCTTGCCCGACGAGCCCGGCGGCTACGCAGGCTTCAAGGGGCTCTTCGGAGCAAAGTACGTCAACCCGGCCATCGCAGACGGCAGCCCTGTGGTGAACAAGCTGAACGGGCAGCCGATCGTCGACCCGTTCAACCAGCCCGGCTTCCCCGGATTCGACGGCCTGTTCGCCACGACGACCCTCGCGTACGTCGCAACGATGCAGGAAGCCGGGATCCCGGTCACCTTCGGCTACATCTCGGACGCACACGACCAACACGGCAACGCCGGTGAGATCCACGCCACCCGCGGGCCAGGCGAGGCCGACTACGTCCAACAACTGAAGGCCTACGACCAGGCGTTCGGCCAGTTCTTCAACCGGCTCGCCTCACACGGAATCACGAAGCGCAACACACTCTTCGTCTTCTCGACCGAAGAGGGCGACCACTTCTCTGGCTCACTGCCAACCCCAGCCGGGTGCGACGGCGTGACCACCCCCTGCCACTACGACCCGATCGGCGAAATCAACGGCAACCTCACCGGTCAGCTCGCCACGCAGCAGGGCATCACGACGCCGTTCACCGTCCACGCCGACATGGCGCCGACGATCTATATCACCGGGAATCCCACTCGGACCGCGGACGTCACGCGCAACTTCGGCAGGGCGCTCGGCCGGCTCACAGCCGTCAACCCCTACACGGGGCTGACCGACCAGGTCTCGGCGGCGCTCGCCGACCCGATCGGAATGAAGGCACTCCACATGGTCACCGCAGATCCGCAGCGGACGCCGACGTTGACGATGTTCGCTCTACCGGACTACTTCTTCTTCACGGGAGCGGCGAACTGCTCGTCACCGTGCATCTTCATCCCACCCCAGGGCAACCAGTCGTTTGCCTGGAACCACGGCGGCATCCAGCCGGAGATCGCGAACACGTGGCTCGGCATGGTCGGGCCCGGCGTCCAGAGGCAGCGCTACGACGACCGGACCTGGGCCGACCACTCGGACGTCCGACCGACCATGCTCAGCCTTCTGGGACTGGAGGATCCATACGTCCACGACGGCCGGGTACTCGTGGGGCAGCTGGACGAGGATGCGCTGCCGTCCGCACTCGAGCACGATCGCCGCATGGCCCGCAGCCTCGGCGCGATCTACAAGCAGCTGAACGCGCCGTTCGGTGAGTTCTCGATGAACGTCCTGGCGGCGTCCACCAAGGCGATCAAGAGCGGCTCGGCGACCGACGACAGCCGCTACACCTCGGTCGAGGGTCAGATCTCGACGCTGACCTCGCAGCGTGACACGCTCGCGGCGCAGATCAGGAACGCCCTCGACGCCGCGGCATTCGACCACCATCGCATGAACCGCAACGACGCCAGCGACTGGATCTCGCAGGCGCAGTTCCTAATCGGGCAGTCCGCGACGCTCGCCGCGTCCGCCTGACCTGGGCTCCAAGAGGCCCGGCCCGCCGCCGACCGCGGCGGGCCGGGCTGCTCTTCTCACCCGCGCGGGGCGGCGTCGAGCTCGCGCCACGCGCCTGCCGCGAGGTCGTCCACCGCGGAGGGCGGGGGCGGCGAGGAACAGCCCAGCAGTGCCGACCCCAGATCGCCAGCCTCAAGCCGACGATGCTGCCGAGCGCGAGCCCTCCGTCGCACCGTGACCAGGATCGTTATTTCGACCCAGGCTAGATCCGCCGCGCAATCCGCGCCGTATTGGCGGGCGAGCGAATCACGCGAAGGAGGGGGAGATGACAAGCAGAAAACGGCCGACGTCGCGCTCGAACGGGCGGCGCGGCCTCTTTACCGTGGTCATGGTGCTGGTCGCGGTGGCGACGGTCGCCACTGCGCGTGCGGCGACGGTGATCTCGGAGACGACCTGGGGAGGCGCCAACTCCGAGGTGACGAACGGGGCAGCCGTCGCGTCGGACGGGAGCACGTACTTCGCGGGCTTCACAAACAGCTTCGACCCGCTCGGGCAGGACAACGCGTTCGTGGTCAAGTTCACGCCGGAGGGATCGCTCAGCTGGCAGCGGACCTTCGACGGGCCCGCGCAGTTCTCCATCGACCGGGTGAACGGCGTCGCCGTCGCGCCCGACGGCTCGGTCTACGCCGCCGGCCAGACGGTCGGCGTCGGGAACGACGTCTTGTTGCTGAAGTTCTCGCCGGAGGGATCCCTGGTCTGGCAGCGGCGCTGGGATGCCGGCGGGCAGGAAACCGGTGAGGGCGTGGCCGTCGCGAACGACGGGGCCGTGTACGTAACGGGAGTGACCGACAGCTTCGGCGGGTTCGGACACCTCTTGGTCCTGCGCTTCGCGCCCGACGGCACGCTCGTCTGGCAGCGGATCCGGAACGTGGCTACCGACGCGGCCGTCGGGACGGGCCAGGCAATCACCGTCGCTCCCGACGGGAGCATCTACGCCGCCGGGGTCACACCCCGCGCGGTGGTCGGCGAGTTCGACATGTTGCTCCTAAAACTCGATGCGCAAGGGACGCTGGTCTGGCAGCGGACGTACTCCGCGGCCGATGTCGCAGACGCGCGCGGCGGCGTCGCGGTCGGGTCCGATGGCTCGGTCTATGTCGCGGGCGGCATCCAGGCGGTAACGAGGCGCACCGCCGTCAACGACACGTTCGTTGCGAAGTTCGCCTCCGATGGGAGCCTAATTTGGGACCGCGGCTACGGAGGCAACGAGGGTGACTTCCCCGGCGGCGTAGTGGCGCGCGCGGACGGCACCGTCCTCATCGGCGGAGAGAGCGCAAGCTTCGGAGCCGGGAGCGACGACGCATTCCTCCTGCAGCTCGACGCGAACGGCAAGCGCATCGTGTGCAACAGCTGGGGCGGGCCGGGCATCGACCACGGCGACGACGTCGACCTGGCGTCGAACGGGACGATCGTGCTCGCCGGAACGACGGCGAGCTCACCGCCCTTCACGTTCGCGACCTGCGGGCGGCAGACCCGGAGGCTGCGCGGAGCCGTGGGAGCGCCGGACGTTCCACTCACAGACGCCACCGGAACGCTCGCCGACCCGGGCGGAACCGTGGCGACGCCGAACGGCACCTCCCCGGGCGCAGGTGGGTCCGACGCCGCGCTCGTCAGGATCGCGCCGTAGAAGGACATTCAGGGACGGCGGGCGCCGGAGCACGGCGCCTGCCGTCCGCTACGGATGCGCCCTCCGCGGCCAGCGTTGCCTTGCGCATGGCGAAGTGGCCGCAGAGGCAAAACGCTCCCCTCTTCGGCGGAGCCTTCCAGGTCGTCGCCCAGGCGAGGGCGTACCTGACCGAGCGCGGTGTGAACCTCGGGGGCGAGGAGCAGCCGAAGACCCGGACCGCGCTCGAGTTCGTCTCCAAGCGCCTCGAGGCAGCGGCCGGCTAGCTCGTCCCGACGGCGCGCTGGTAGCGCGCGATCGAGAGGAAGCCGAACACGACGATGATGCCGAGGGACCAGGCCACGGCTGCCCAGATGTCGTTCCCGGCCTCGGTTCCGATGAACAGGGCGCGGGCCGCGTTGACCATGGTCGTGAACGGGTTGTGCTCGGCGACCGGCTGCAGCCAGTCCGGCATCGTCTCCGGCGGCACGAACGCCGACGAGATGAAGGTGAGCGGGAAGAGGATCGTGAAGCCGTAGGCGTTCGCGGCCTCCGGCGACGAAGCTATGAGCCCGATGAACGCGAACACCCACGAGAACGCGTAGCCAATCAGCAGCAGGAGCGCGATTCCGGCGACGACGTCGAAGATGCTCGCGTTGAAGCGGAATCCGGCCACGATCCCCACGGTGAACATGATCACGAGCTGGATCACATTCGTCCCGATGTCGGCGAGGATCCGTCCCGAGATGACCGCCGGGCTCCACATCGGCAGCGACCGGAAGCGGTCGATCAGACCCTTCTTCAGATCCTCGGCGAGACCGAGCGCGGTCACGAATCCGCCGAAGACCATCGACTGGACGATGATTCCGGGCATCAGGTAGTCGACGTAGTCCAGCGAGCCTGTGTTGATCGCGCCGCCGAACACGTAGACGAAGAGCAGCACGAACATGACCGGCTGGATCGTGAAGCTGACGAGCAGGTCGGGCTGGCGGCGAATCCGCTTCACGCTGCGCTTCGAGAGCTCGAAGGTGTCCGAGAGCGCGTACTGGATCCCGGTCAAGGCTCTTCCTCCTGCTCCGTCGAACGTCCGGTCAGGTTGAGGAAGACGTCGTCCAACGTCGGGGTGCGAACAGAGATGTCGTCGATCGCGATCCCGGCGTCGTCGAGCCGGCGGACGGCTTCGGCGATGGTGCCTCGGCGCTGCTCGACCGGAACGCTGAGCGAGCCGTCCTCGACGAAGGGCCGGTCGCTCGCGATGGTGGTCAGCGCCGCGACGGCGTCTTGGCTTCGGCCGCCGTCGCACAGGTGGATCTCGAGCCGGTCGCCGCCGACCGTCTGCTTCAGCTCGCTCGACGTGCCCTCGGCGATCACGAGGCCGCGGTCGATCACCGCGATGCGATCGGCAAGCCGGTCCGCCTCGTCCAGGTACTGGGTGGTCAGGAGCACGGTCGTCCCGCCGGCCACGAGTGCCTCCATCGCATCCCAGAGACCGATCCGGCTGCGGATGTCTAGGCCCGTCGTCGGCTCGTCGAGAAAGAGCACGGGCGGCCTCGCGACGAGCGCGGCGGCGAGGTCCAGGCGGCGCCGCATGCCTCCGGAGTAAGTCCGGACGAGCCGATCGCCGGCCTCGGCGAGGTCGAAGTCTCGAAGGAGCTCATGCGCGCGGTCCCGTGACCGGCGGCGCCCGAGGTGGTAGAGCCGACCGACCATCTGCAGGTTCTCGAAGCCGGTCAGGTTCTCGTCGACGGCCGCGTACTGCCCGGCAAGACCTATGTGCTCGCGCACGCGCGCCGCGTCGCGAACGACATCGAAGCCCGCGACGCGCGCGGAACCCTCGTCCGGAGCGAGCAAGGTGGTCAAGATTCGAACGGCCGTGGTCTTGCCGGCGCCGTTGGGCCCGAGGAGGCCGAAGACCGTCCCGGCCTCGACCCGCAGGTCGACGCCGCGAAGAGCAAGCACGTCGCCGTAGCTCTTACGGAGCCCTTCCGTCTCCACCGCGAGGTCCTGTGGATCCACCTTCGCCACGCTACCCATCGGCGAGCTCAAACCCGTCGATCCCCTCCCCTACCAGATCAACGCGGCGGAAGTGGGCCAGTTTGAAGAGGCCGAACGTCACAGCGGCAAGCGTCAGCCACTTGCGGTTCTCGGGCGCGAGCAGTCCAGCTCTCATCACAGCGCGATGATCGCCCTCGAAGTCTCTTCCGTCCTCACGGCCAGTGTCCGTCTGCGCTATCTGCCTGCCGGAGTCCTGAGATTCCGGTTAGCCGGGGGCAGCAAATGGGCGGTGCCCGCGAAGACGCCGACGCGCCTGTAGGCGATCCTCACCACGCCAAGACGATCCCCTGCTTCGTTCGTGACTCTGGATGCTCGACGATTTGGAGGTTCCCCATGTTCAACCACCTATTCGCGATGCTTCGGCCCTACAGACGGCTGCTGGTACCGGTGCTCGCCGCGATCGTTGCGGCCGCCGTGGTGGCGGGGGTCTCTCTCGCTACCGACTCGTCACCGTCAAGCACGACCGCATCAACCACGAGCGCGGCAAGTACGAGCGCGTCGAGCACGAGAACGTCGAGCACGACCGGTGGCGGAGCGGCGCCCGCCGGCGCTCTCGCGCTGCAGAACGCGGTCGTGCAGGTCGTGCAGTCTGTCTCGCCCTCGGTCGTACAAATCGAGGATCAAACTGGGCTCGGCTCGGGAATCGTCTTCGACGCGGCCGGCAACATCGTCACGAACAACCACGTCATCACCGGGGCCAAGTCGTTCACGGTGACGACTTCGAGCGGCAAGCGGTACCCGGCCAAGCTCGTCGGCTCGTTCCCGCCCGACGATCTCGCGGTGATCAAGGTCTCGGGTGCGCACCTGAAGCCGGCGACCTTCGCCGACTCGTCGAAGCTCCAGGTAGGCGACATCGCGATCGCGATCGGCAACCCGCTGGGTTTGCAGTCGAGCGTGACCGAGGGGATCGTCAGCGCGTTTCGCCAGGCGGTGCAGGAGGGGAACAACGTCACGCTGCCGTCCATGATCCAGACGAGCGCCGCGATCAACCCTGGCAACTCGGGTGGCGCGCTGGTCGACATCTACGGTCGCGTGATCGGGATCCCCACCCTCGCTGCGACCGATCCCCAGCTCGGTGGCGGCAGCGCGCCGGGCATCGGCTTCGCAATCCCGAGCAACCTCGCCAAGGACATCGCCGGCCAGGTCGTCACCAACGGCCGGGTCGTCGACTCGCACCGCGCCTACCTCGGCATCCGCGTGGGCGATACGAACGGGAACGGTGTGATCGTCGGCTCGGTCACGGCAGGCGGGGCTGCTGCGAAGGCAGGCATGAGGGTCGGAGACATGATCGTGTCCGTCGACGGCATGCCGACGCCGACGACCGGCGCGCTCTCAGCAGTGCTGGCAGGGCTGAAGCCCGGCCAGAAGGTCTCGGTCGTGGTCATGCATCAGAGCGGCACGAAGACGACCCTGCAGGTGACGCTCGGGACCTTCCCTGGAAGCTGACTGCCGGCTCGGCCGCGCGCATGGCCAGCGGGCCGGAAGTGAACGGATCTAGAGCTTTCCGACGAGCTTGGCGGGTGTGATGGGCAGATCGCGGACGCGGACACCGGTCGCGTTGTAGACGGCGTTCGCGACCGCCGCGGCGGTGCCGACGATGCCGATCTCGCCGATTCCCTTCGAGCCCATCGGGTTGACGTGCAGATCCTCCTCGTCGATCCAGGTCACGTCGATCTCGCCGACGTCGGCGTTCGTCGCAACGTGGTACATCGCGAGGTCGTGGTTCACGTACGCACCGAGGTGCGGATCTAGAAGAGTCTCCTCGAGCAGCGCCATTGACACTCCCATCGTCATCCCGCCGATGAACTGGGAGCGCGCGGTTTTCGGATTGATGATCCGACCGCACGCGAACACGCCGACCGCGCGCGGCACCCGCGCTTCCCCCGTGTCCACATCGACGCGCACTTCGACGAACTGCGCGCCGAATGCATGCTTCGCGAGCGGCTCGCTCGAGTCCGCGTCCTCGCTCGTATCGACGCTTACCTCCGTTTCGCCCGTGCGAAGCAGTCGGCACGCCTTCACGACGGCGGCGCCCCACGACGACGTCCCCATCGAGCCGCCGGCAAGCATCGCCTGGCCGAACTCGCTGTCGCCGATCTCGACGTGCACGTGTTCGAGCGGCACCTCGAGCGTGTCCGCGGCGATCTGCGTGAGGACGGTGCGGGCGCCGGTGCCGATGTCGGAGGCGGTAACGCGGATCGTGAAGGTTCCGTCGGCCTTGGCGCGGGCATGTGCCGTCGAGGGTGCGCGCCGGGCCGGATAGGTCGACGATGCGACTCCCATTCCCGTCATCCAGCGGCCCTCGCGGCGCGACGCAGGTTTCGGGTCGCGCTCCGACCAGCCGAACCGTTCCGCGCCCTCTCGCAGGCAGGCAATGAGGTTGCGGGTCGAGAAGCGGTTGCCGCTCTCTGGGTCGATGTCGGGCTCGTTCCGGATCCGCACCTCGACTGGATCGAGCCCACACGCGATTGCGAGCTCGTCGAGCGCGGATTCGAGCGCGTACATGCCGGGGCACTCTCCCGGCGCACGCATCCAGGAGGGAGTGGGCACGTTCAGCGCAACGAGACGGTGCGTTGTCCGTCGGTTCGGCGACGCATACATCATTCGAGTCGCGAGCGCCGTCTGCTCGGCGAACTCCTGCACCGTCGACGTCTGCTCCACGACGTCGTGCGCGATCGCGGAGAGCCGGCCGTCCCGGGCGGCCCCGAGCCGGAGCCGCTGGATCGTCGGGGTGCGGTACCCCGTGATCGTGAACATCTGTTGCCGCGTTACGGCGAGTTTCACCGCGCGCCGCACGTGCTGCGCGCACATCGCCGCGAGGACGACGTTGGGACGCGGCGTGCCCTTGGAGCCGAAGGCGCCCCCGACGTGGCGGGAGATGACGCGAACCTGCCTCGTCTCCAGCCCGAAGACCTCCGCGACGGTCTGTGCGACGCGCCATGCACCCTGGTTCGAGTCGTACAGAGTGAGCCCGCCGTCCTCCCAGACCGCAATCGTGGCGTGCGGCTCCATCGGATTGTTGTGCTGCGCGGGGGTCGTGTACGTCTCGTCCACCGTGATCGGCGCCGCTGCGCGCGCCCGCTCGACGTCACCTTCCTCCGTGTCGGTCGGGTGGTTCGGGTTGACCCTGTCCGGCTTGTAGAGGCCGGGATGATCCGAGCGGAGCTCGACGTCGTGCTCCGCGACGTCGTAGTCCACGCGGACGAGCTGCCCGGCATGCCGTGCTGTCTCGAGGCTGTCGGCGATCACGGCAGCGACGATCTGCCCGCGATAGGAAATCTCGGACGACTGCAACACTGCGAGCTCTCCTTCCGCGGAGGGCAGCGCCGGTGCGTTCTCGTGCGAGAGCACGGCGAGCACTCCAGGTAGTGCGAGCGCACGGGCGGGATCGACCGCTCGGACGGTGCCCTTGGCGATCGTCGACTGCACGATCGCCGCGTAAGCGACGTTCTCCTGCTCGTACTCGAACGCGTACGTCGCCTCTCCGGCGACCTTCTCACGGCCTTCGATCCGGTCGACCGGCGCACCGATCGAGCGCGTCAGCACGCTCATCCCGCGAGCTCCACGAGCGTCCGAACGAGTGCGTTGCGAGCGAGTTCGACCTTGTACCCGTTGTCCCGCAGCGGCTCAGCCTGTTTCAGTTCGGCATCCGCCGCTCGCCTGAAAGCCTCCGCGCCCGCAGCCGAGCCACGCAGCGCCTCCTCTGCGGCGCGCGCGCGCCACGGCTTGTGTGCGAGCCCGCCGAATGCGATGCGGACGTCGCGAACCTCGTCGTCGACTACGTCGAGCGCAGCAGCGACCGAGACGATCGCGAACGAGAACGATGCGCGCTCGCGCACCTTGCGATACCTCGAGTTGGCGGCAAAAGCGAGGGCAGGCAGGTCGACCGCGACGACCAGCTCGCCTCGTTCGAGCACCGTGTCCTGCTGCGGCTTGTCGCCCGGCAGCCGGTGAAAGTCCACGAGCGGGATCTCGCGTTCGCCGTCCGGTCCGACGACGCGCACGAGCGCGTCGAAGGCGGCGAGCGCCACCGCCATGTCCGACGGATGCGTGGCGACGCAGTGCTCCGAGTGGCCGATGATCGCGAGGTTGCGATGCTCGCCCTCGCGTGCTGGACAGCCGGTGCCCGGCTCGCGCTTATTGCACGGCTTCGTCACGTCCTGGAAGTACGGGCAGCGCGTTCGCTGGAGTAGGTTGCCGCCCGTCGTCGCGAGGTTCCGCAGCTGGCCGGATGCGCCGGCGAGCAACGCTTCCGCCAGCGCCGGGTAGAGGGTGCGCACACGCAGGTCGGCGGCGAGGTCACTGTTTCGGACACCCGCCCCGATGCGCAGGCCGCCCTCATCGGTGGAATCGATCCGGTCGTGTTGCAGGTGCGTGACGTCGACGAGCAGGTCGGGCGCCTCGACGCCGAGGCGCATGAGATCGACGAGATTCGTCCCTCCGCTCAGGAACTTCGCTCCGGGTGTCGCAGCAATCGCCGCAACGGCGCCGGTCTCGTCGTGCGCGCGCTCGTACCGGAACGGCTTCAGCGCGACACCTCCTCGATCGCGGCGACGATGTTCGGATAGGCGCCGCACCGGCAGATGTTCCCGCTCATCCGCTCGCGGATCTCGTCCGCGTCGAGGCGCGGCTCCGCGGCGATGTCGCGAGAGGCGTGGCTCGGCCAGCCGGCCTCGACCTCGCCGAGCATGCCGACCGCCGAGCAGATCTGCCCGGGCGTGCAATACCCGCACTGGAATGCGTCGTGTTCCACGAATGCGGCCTGGAGCGGGTGCAGCGAGCCGTTCTGCGCGAGCCCTTCAATCGTGATGAGCTCGGTGCCCTCTTGCGCGACCGCCAGTGCGAGACAGGCGTTCACGCGCCGACCGTCGATCAACACCGTGCACGCGCCGCACTGCCCGTGGTCACAACCCTTCTTCGCTCCCGTCAGGCCGAGATGCTCGCGCAGGAGGTCGAGGAGCGAGGTGCGGGTGTCGAGCTCGAGCGAGTGCTCTTCGCCGTTGATGAGCAGCGTCACCGTCGCGAGCTCCGCCATCGGTAGGACGCTACCCGCCCGCACCTTGGTCCGTGCTAAATGGTCCGGTGGGTGAACCCGTGACCTTTGACGGCCGCGAGTGGACGCTCGAGCCGCACACGCCGGATTTCTCCCCGCTCGGCTTTCACCAACGTTGGCTGGGAACGTTCAGCGATACGTACCACCGGTTAACGGCCCGCTCGACGAGCGACGGCTGACGGATGGCTACGACGTAACAAGGGTCTCGGAATAGGCCGACGCCGCGGTCGACATGATCCATTGCACCAGCGGGAACTAGTCGAGCGTCCGCTCGAGCAGTGCCAGGAGCTCGCGGAAATGGCGCTCAGCGGCGGCCTCGTCGTAGACGGCCTGGTCGGCGATCGCGTAGCCGTGCCGGGCGCCCTCATAGACCTCGGCGCGGTAGAGCACACCCGCCTCGTCAAGCGCCCGCTCGAAGGTGGCGATCTGCTCGTCCGTCATGCCCGGGTCTTGATCGGCGAAGCCAAAATAGAGTTCTGCCGTCACGTCGCCGGCGCGGCGGTGCGGGCTGTCGGGCGCGTCGGTGACGAGGCCGGCGGTGTGGAAGGCGGCGAGGGCGGCGACGCGATCGGGATTCGCGGCGGCGATCCACCAACCGACACGTCCACCCATGCAGTAGCCCGTGATCCCCATCGGGCCGGATGAGGCGACTTCGGCGAGATAATCGAGGTAGGCGGCACCGTCGGCGCCGAGCCGCTCCGGCGTCAGCTCCGCGATCAACGGCCGGATCTTCGCGAAGTCCATTCCCGGCTCGACCGGTGAGCGGCCCGCGCGGTAGAAGACGTTCGGTGCGAGCACGACGTAGCCGTCGGCGGCGATCCTGTCGACCATCTCCGCGATGGCCGGCCGGAGCCCGAACGCATCCATGATGAACAGCACCCCGGGGCGGGCCCGGTCATCGATGCGGGCGAGGTAGGCGTCGGCGACGCCATCCGGCATCGCGATCTCGACCGTCGAGGCCACGGCCGCAATATGGCACGTAAGTAGTGCCCCCAGCTAGCGCGAAAGACGGGACTTCGGCAGCCCCGAAGCGAAGTGGGGCGCCTGCCGTCGCCTGGAACGCTCCGGCGAGCGCGCTCGGCGAGGCGGCGGCTCTTTTTCTGGTCGTCTTGAGCTGCGTCGCGCTCGCGGTGCTCGTCGTCGCTGTTCTGCCGCCGACTGTTGCCAAGCTTGGAATCGTTCTCTGGGCGACAGCCGACCTCTCCTTCGCGCTCGCGCACAATCTCGTGAGCGCGAGCCGCGCGATCAGCCACGCCGCGCCGGCGGTCGCGCCTGATCTGCTGCGGCTCCAGCTCCAGCGCGTCGTGATCGGACCGTCGTCATTGGAGTACGCCGACCTCTTCATCGCCGCGACGCTTGGCGCGATCCTCATCGCTGAGTCGCGCCAGCAGGGGGGTGCGGCGCTGCTCGTCGCCGTGCTGGCGATGTGCCTCGCACCACTCTTCCTCGTAACCGACGTCGTCCCGGGCACCGTCCCGGTCGCGGTGACGCTGCTCCTCGTGGAACTGCGTTCCCGGCCACGCGCGAGGGTGAGCGGCACGTCCAGGACGCTTCTCTCGTTCAGGCTCAGCAGAGTCCTGTCTGAGGCCCGGCTCGTCATCGGCGCTTCCCGCTAGCCGGTGTGTGCTCGAAGGCGCGTGTCCGCGGAGGCAGCGGTCTCCGGGCCGCGGCTCGAGCGCCCGAGCGAGAGCGTCGCGGCCGAGAGCACGACGCTTGCGATGAGAACCGCCACGCCCCACCAGAGGCCGCTGAAGTCCGCTTCCCACCCGACCAGCGCGTCGAGCGAGAAGCGCCCGCCACCCGTGGCGGCGAGCGCCACGGCGGTGGTCAGGAGCACGAGGTTGTACTCGTAGCCGCCGTTCCCGTTGAAGAAGCCGTTCCCCCGGTGCACCGTCACGATCGCGTTCAGCTGCACGACGGCGACGGCGAGCGCTGCGAGCGGCGTCAGCAGGCCGAGCGCGAGCAGGAGGCCGCCGCCGAACTCCGCCAGCCCGGCCGCGAGCGCCATCAGCAGCGGGGGACGGAAGCTGAGCCTGGCAAAGGACGCGGCCGTGCCCCGTGGGCCGCCACCCCCGAAGACTCCGAAGAGCTTCTGGGACCCGTGGGTCGCGACCGTCAGGCCGATCACGACCCTGAGGAGGAGTACTCCGTACGACATCAGCGGACGATCTCGAGCGCGAGCTCGGCCGTGCAGCCGCGCTGGACGAGGGCGGCGAGGTCGTGCCAGTCGACGACGTCGGCGAACCTCTCCGCGAGCATCCGGGGGAGCCCGAGCTCGCCGAGCTGCTCGATGCGCCACTCGTGCACGCGTGCGTCTTCGTCGGCTCGTGGATCGAGGTCGATCTCCGGCATCACGATCTGTTCCATTGGTCTCGCCTCCTGCGTGGACGGTTGCGCGATGCCGACACGATCACCGTGGGCGCCGGCCGCGTCATCGCCGCCAGCCGCAATCTCACTGCATGGCTAGCCGAGATCCCCGGATTCCTGCTGGCTGCAATGCGCTGCGGCCGGTCGGCAGGCCCGGCACGGCACGTATGTCAGACTCGGGCTAGCAGGGAGGGCAGTTTGGTGCTAGCCGCGAAGACGGAACGGGGTGCGCGGCGGAAGTCTTTAGCCCATGATCGACGCCCGCCTCGAGCTCAACTCAGCGCAGCCGGGGACAGCATGATGAGCTCCGCATCGTTCGTCGCGCTCGCGCTGATGTTCGCGCTCATGGCTCAGCGTCTCATCGACACTTACCTCGGCGGCCACTACGTCTGCCCGGGGTGTGGCGCGAGGCGCGAAGGCCGCCACGCGGCTAACTGCCACTGGCGGTGAGGCAGCCCAAGGCGGCGCGGATCCGTTTCTCGACCTTGCACGAGCACGAGTGGACGCCCAGCGAGAGGGCAGTCCTGATCGTGATCCTGGCGATCGTCATGGGCTCGCTCTTCGTGGCCTCGTACTCGCTTGCGCTCGGGGACCCAGTTCCTCACGGCATCGACGCTGCCCTCGTCGGTAGCCCGAAAGGCGACGCAGGCACGGTCGACGCCGTGCAGCGCGTCGCGCAAGACGAGCTCCACTTTCGCCGGTACGCCTCGCTCCCGGCCGCGTTGCACGCGATCGACGAGCAGGACGTCTACGCGGTCCTCGATCTCACCTCGACGAGGCCGACGCTGTACGTGGCCAGCGCAGCGGGCGCGTCCGTCGCACGAGTTCTGGAGCGGATCTCCGCCGTCGATCCGACGGTTCGCGTCGTCGACGCGCACCCGCTTGGGACGCACGATCCAAACGGCGTGGAGATCTTCTATCTCATGCTCGTCGCGACGATCGTCGGCTTCATCACCGTCTTCCAGGTTCGCGCGAATGCGGGCGGCCTGTCGCTGCGCCGGTGGACGGTGTTGGTCGTCGCGCTCGCGGTCGTTGGTTCACTCGCCTTCACACTCGTCGAGGGGCCGCTCTTGCAGAGGCTCGACCTGCCGGTGCTGGAGAGTTGGGGCATCCTCGCGCTGCAGCTCGCAGCGGTCGCGTCCTTCGCCTCGCTCATGGCCGTGCTGATCGGCCGCTGGGCGATCCTGCCGAGCTGGTTGTTCTTCGTGGTGCTCGGCAACAGCTCTTCCGGCGGGGCCGTGGCGCCGCCGCTCCTCCCACCCCCATTCGCGTTCGTCTCGCAGTGGCTCCCCTCGGGCGCGACGGTAACGGCGCTCCGCGAGGCGGTCTACTTTCCGGGCTATCAGCATGCGCGCCCGATCCTCGTCCTCGCCGCGTGGGCGACGGCGCTCTTCGCGGCGATGCTCGTCGTCTCGTATCGGCTCGGACGAAGCCCGGGCGGTGACTGACCACCGGCGTCCCGTGATCAAGAATCAGGCTTTGCGGCCTTTAGCCGCCAACTCCTCGAGGAGCTGGAAGAACGCGGCGATGTCGCGCCGCTCGTATCCCAGCGATCGTGCCCGCTTGAGCATCTCGTCGGCGCGCTCGGCCGTCGGTACCGGGATCTCGAGCCGGCGTGCGGCGTCAAGCGCGAGCTCGACGTCCTTCTGCATGAGCGTCATGTCGAACCACGCCTCATCGGGCGGATCGAGAACGATCGCGGCGCGCGCCTTCAGCATCGGCGAGCCGATCGCGCTTTCGGTCATGACATCGAGCGCGCGCTGCGGGTCGACGCCCGACCGCTCGGCGAGCAGCAGGCCCTCGGCGAAGGCGAGCATCTGGACGGCGAGGCTGAGGTTGATCGCGAGCTTCACCGCCAATCCTTGCCCGTTCGCGCCGATGTACTCCGGCGTTCCGAGCTCGCGCAGGATCGGCTCGACGCGCCGAAACGCGTCCTCGTCCCCACCGACCATGATCGTCAGCGTCCCCGCCTGCACCTCGGGAACGCTCCCGGACACCGGCGCGTCGAGCATCGTTGCGCCCTGGGCGCGGACGCGCTCGGCGAGGTCGATGCTCGCCTGCGGGCTGGCCGTGCTCACGTCGACCCACGTCTTGCCTGCGGCCAGGCCGGCGAGGATGCCGTCCGGCCCCGAGGCGACGTCCTCGAGCGCCTGGTCGTTCGGGACCGAGGTGAAGACGATGTCTACCGCCTCCGCGAGCTCGCGCGGTGTGTCGCGCCAGCGCAGCCCTTCGTCCACGAGGTGCTGCGCGGCCTCGCGGTGCAGCTCCTCGCCGTAGACCGCGTAGCCGGCGGCGAGCAGCCGCGCTGCCATGTTGCCGCCCATCCGGCCGAGCCCGACGAAGCCGATGGTTTCACCTCGCGCTCGTCGCTCCTGTGTCTCCTCCATCGTTCCTCCTTTCCTTGCGTCACTCATCCTGCCGCCCCGCCCAGCGCTGTGCTGATGCCGGCGATGATCGCGCCGCCGAGGGTGACGCGCGCGAACGATCAGGCCGACGTGTCGTAGCGCGTCCACTCGGCCGATGTGCGGGACGCGCGGTAGGTCAAAAGGCAAATCAGTGCGAGGAGTCCGGTCGCAACCGCGAGGGGCGCGGTGATGTCGACCTTCAGGACGAGCAGGCCGCCGATGAGGGCGCCGAGCAGCATGGCCGCGATGGAGAGCGCGCGGCGGCCGAGCTTCGAGCCGTGCCCGCCGGCAAGCTGTGAGTCTGCGGCCACACCGGTGAGTGTCATTGTCAGGACAGTCGTAGTGAGGTCAGGGACCGCGAGTCGTCGGGCGGCGGTGTTCTGGATGCCCATGGCGATTGCCAGGAGCACGATCAGCGCATAGCGGCTGCCTGTCCCGAGGTTGTCGCCGGCAAGGGCTGCGATCACGAGCGCCCCAGCGACGAACAGGAGCTGGGTGGCGGTCGCGACGGTGACGTGGCGGGCACGGCCGGTGGCCGATTCTGCGGCGATACGGCCTCCGACGATGCCGCCGACGAGAAACGAGCCCAGGGCCGTGAGTGACGCCCAGACCGAGATGCCGCCGGCTCCTGCGATTCCGAAACCGAGAAAGACGACGTTGCCGGTCATGTTCGCGACGAAGACGTGACCGAGCTTGAGATAGCTGGTCGCGTCGACCACACCTGTGACAACCGTGAGGAGCAGGAGCAGTGGGGGCAGCGGGCCGTCCTTGCTGCCGCGAGGCGGCCGGATCGTCGCGGTTATCTCTTCCCAGGTGCTCACCGGCACGTCCTAGGCTGCGGTGGCGCTCGCGAGGACGAGCTTATAACGTGAATGGACGACGACCTCGCCGCAAAGAATGCCCTCCTTCGGCTACAGCCTCATGTGCGAGCTGTACGG
>Ga0184625_10000143_pt1 | contig 21400 bp, 16 predicted proteins | sample PLM3_30_b1_FD_133151 | JGI IMG/M metagenome (GOLD analysis project Ga0184625, IMG submission 133151) | Groundwater sediment microbial communities from an aquifer in East River, Colorado, USA - PLM3_30_b1 | ecosystem: Environmental > Terrestrial > Soil > Riparian zone | place: USA: East River... | reverse complement strand
GCGCCGGCCTTCCGTAGCTGCTCGGCGATCGCGTCCTTCTTGTCCTTGAGCGCCGCGGCGAGAGCGACGGTGAGGTCGTCGGCGCTCGGCTTGCCCTTCTCGAGAGCGAGGGCGACGAACTCGGGATCCGCCTTCTCGACGGCGTTCTCGAGCAGGTCTCCGCCCGGCGTTCCGCCGCGCTCGATCATCAGCCGGATCATCGCGACGCTGCCCTTGTCGGCCGCCCAGTTCATGGGCGTCGCGCCGTAGAAGGTGTCCTTCTTGTTGGGATCGGCCCCGCGTTCGAGCAGCAGCTTCACGATCTCGACGCTGTCGCGCCCGGCCGCGAACGACAGCGCGGTGCGGTCGTAGCGAAAGAGCGTGTCGACCGGGACGCCCGCATCGAGCGCCGTGCGCACGCCGGCGAGGTCGCCTTTCCTGACGGCCTCGAGCAGGTCGTCGGGTGTCGCGGCGCGCAGGGGCGCCGCGAGTGCGAGGAGGGCGACGAGTGCTGCGGCCTTCATGGCGTGCCGATCGCGAACAGGTGGTGCTCGCCGCGGATGTAGATGCGCCCGCCGGCCACGGCCGGCGACGCGGCGATCGGCTCGCCGAGCGGGTTGGCGCGCACCACCTCGTGCGCCGGGCCCGCCTTCAGCACGATCGTGTCGCCGTCCATGCTCGACATCAGCAGGTGGCCCGCGACCGCGACCGGGGAGGCCATGAAGCTCGTGCCGCTCGGCGGGCGGCCGCCCTCGTAGTGGACCTTGCCCGTCCTCGCGTCGAGGCAGGTGACGAGCCCCTTGTCGGTGACGAGATAGAGCAGGCCGTCGACCAGGATCGGCGAGGGCACGTAGGCGGTGCCCTTGTCGTAGCGCCAGAGCACGCGGTCGCTGGCGTCGCCCGTTCCGCCGGCGCGCATCGCCAGCGCGACCTTGGCCGGATAGCCCGCCGACAGCACGACGACGTCGTCCCCTGCCACCGGCGAAGGCACCGCGTTGCTCTCGAGGCCCTTGATGCGCCAGAGCTCGCGACCCGTCGCCGGGTCGTAGCCGATGATCGCCTGGTTGCCCGCGGTGACGAGCTCGTGCCGCCCCCCGCTCGCCACCAGGATCGGCGTCGCCCAGCTCACCTCGATGTTGCGCGCCACGCGCCAGGCTTCCTTGCCGGTCTTCTTGTCGAGGCCGACGATGAAGGACTTCTCGCCATTGTCCTCGTCGCACTGCAGGATCACCAGCTTGTCGTAGAGCACCGGCGAGGTGCCGACGCCGACGCCGAAGCTCGCGATCCCGCCGCTCTTCCAGCTCCACTTAAGCGTGCCGTCGAACGCGTAGACGTAGAGGCCCTCGGACCCGAAGTACGCGTAGACCAGCGTGCCGTCCGTGACCGGCGTCGGCGACGCGAAGCTGCCGCGCTTGTGGCGCGTGTCGTAGGGAGTTCCCTCCCAGGCGGATTTCTGCCACAGGATCTTGCCCGTCTTCGCGTCGAGCGCCAGAACCGCGAGCGTCTGCTTGCGGTCGGCGCCCACGCCGTCGGGATGCTGGAAGTCCTGGCCCTCCATCAGGTGCTTGACGGGCTTGGCGCCGGCCACCACGTCGCCTTCGATCGCCGTCGTGAGGAAGATGCGGTCGCCCCAGACCACGGGCGACGAGTGCCCGCGCCCCGGGATCTCCGCGGACCAGACGACGTTCTTGGTCGCGCTCCACTCGAGCGGCACGGCCGCGTCCTTCGCGATGCCGAGCCCGTCCGGACCGCGCCATTGCGCCCAATGCGGCGGTGCTCCGGCGAGCGGAGGAGCCGCGGCCGCGAGGGCGGCGAGCGAGCCCAGGAAGGAGAGGAGCCGACGTGCACGCATCACGAGACCTCCGTGCAATCCCTTGGACGATTCGCGGCGAGGCTAGAAGAGGGAAATGATAGCACCCGCTCGCTTGACGCCTTCCGGGACGGGTGCTTAGATCGCAGAGGGTGTCCCGACCACCCGGCCGTGTGAGCAGCTACCACAGAGGACCCAAAAGAACATGAGAAGTCTTGTCGCTTCCATAGCCGTGGTCGCGACCGCCGCGATTCCCGCCTTCGCCTCGGACTGGCCCGAGTGGCGCGGTCCGAACCGGGACGGAGTCTCGACGGAGACGGGGCTCCCGAGCCGCTGGTCGCCCGCCGGGGAGGGGCTCGCCTGGAAGGCGCCCTACGGGTCGCGCTCGACGCCCGCCATCTTCGGCAACCGGCTGTACCTGTTCAACGCCAGCGTCGACACCGTCAAGGAGCGCGAGAAGACCCAGGAGCGCCTGCTCTGCCTCGACGCCGACACGGGCAAGCTGATCTGGGAGAAGCGCTTCAACGTGTTCCACACGGACGTGCCCGCCCACCGCATCGCCTGGGCGTCCCCGAGCGTCGATCCCTCGACCGGCAACGTCTACGTCTTCGGCGTCGACGGCCACCTGCACGCGCTCGACGCGACGGGCAAGCCCCTCTGGGAGCGCCAGCTCACCGAGGAGTTCGGCGCGATCACGACCCACGGCGGGCGCACGGTGTCGCCGGTGATCGAGGGGAACCTCGTGGTCGTCAGCACGCTCACGTCCGGCTGGGGCGACCAGTCGCGCGGCCTCAACCGCTACTTCGCCTTCGACAAGCTGCACGGGACGACGGTCTGGATCAGCTCGCCGCAGCCCAAGCACTACGACACCAACTATTCGACGCCGATCGTGATCACGGCCGGCGGTCGCCGGCTGCTCGTGGTGGGGGGAAGCGACGGCACGTTCTACGGGCTCGAGGCGAACACCGGCCGCTCGATCTGGCAGCTCGAGCTCAGCAAGCGCGCGATCCTGACGAGCGCGGCCTACCGCGGCTCGACGCTCTACCTGAGCCACAGCGAGGAGAACCTCGACACGAACGAGATGGGCATGGTCGGCGCGCTCGACGCGGCGGTCGAAGGCAAGCTCACGCCGGACAAGCTCGCCTGGCGCACCTTCGGCATCCAGGGCGGCTTCGCCTCGCCGGTCACCGACGGCGAGCGGCTCTACATGATGGACAACGGCGCCGTGCTGATGGCGTTCGAGCTCTCGAGCGGGAAGCGGCTCTGGGAGAAGCCGCTCGGCACCATCCAGAAGGCCTCGCCGGTCCTCGCCGACGGCAAGCTCTACACGGGCACGGAGAACGGGAAGTTCTACATCATCAAGCCGTCCGCGAGCGGGCCCGAGATCCTCGACGAGGACCAGCTCGGCAGCGACGCCACCCCGGAGGCGGTGATCGCTTCGCCGGCCGTCGCCCGCGGCCGCGTCTACGTCGCGTCGATGGACGCGCTCTACGCGATCGGGCCGAAGGGGGCGCCCAGGGCTGCGGCCAAGCCTGCGGCGCCGAAGCCGGCCGACAACGGACCCGCCGGCGAGCCCGCGGTCGCACAGATCGTGCCGTACGAGTCGCTGGTGAAGCCCGGCGAGCCGGTCCAGCTGCACGTGCAGCTCTACGACGCGAAGGGCCACTTCGTGCGCGAGGAGCCTTCCGCCACCTTCACGCTCGACGGCCTGAAGGGCGCCTTTGCCGGCTCGTCCTTCACGCCGGCCGCCGACGGCGGCCCGCAGGCAGGCGTCGTCAAGGCCACGGCCGGCGCGCTCGGCGCCACGGCGCGCGTGCGCGTGATCCCGCCGCTGCCGTGGAGCTTCGACTTCGAGAACGCGACCGGCGAGGCGCCGCCGCCCTACTGGATCAACTCGACCGGCAAGTTCTACGTGCGCGACCACGCCGGCACGAAGGCGCTCATGAAGCGCAACGACATCCCGCTCACCAAGCGCGGCCGGCTGTTCTTCGGGCCCGACGACTTCTCGGACTACACCGTCGAGGCGGACGTGCTCTCGAGCGAGCGGCACCGCCAGATGGGCGACGGCGGCGTGATCGCGCAGCGCTACGCGCTCGTGCTGTTCGGCAACTCGCAGAAGCTCGAGCTGCACCCGTGGCAGGCGAACCCGGCGCGCACCGTCGAGGTGCCGTTCACCTGGAAGCCGGAGACCTGGTACCGGGTCAAGCTGCGCGTCGAGAACCGGAAGGACGGCACGACGGCGGTGCAGGGCAAGGCGTGGCCCGCCGCCGACCCCGAGCCCGCGGCGTGGACGATCGACCACGTCGACCGCATGCCGCACCGGCAGGGGGCGGCCGGCCTCTACGCCGACTCGTCGTCCGAGGTCTTCATCGACAACGTCAAGGTCACCGCGAACAAGTGAGGAGGATGCATCCCGTGTCCGTGAGCCGCTTCCGTTTCCTGCTGCCCACCCTGGCCCTGGTCGCGCTTCCGATGGCCGCCACGCACACGCGCGCGGCGGGACCGAGCGGCGACTGGCCGATGTGGGGTGGCACGCCGATCCGCAACATGGTGTCCGACATGAAGGGCCTGCCCGTCACCTGGGACATCCAGAGCAAGAAGAACGTGCGCTGGATGGCGGCGCTCGGCTCGCAGAGCTACGGCAATCCGGTCGTGTCCGGCGGCAAGGTGTTCCTCGGCACGAACAACGAGGGCCTGCGCGACCCCAAGCAGGCGGGCGACCGCGGTGTGCTGATGGCCTTTGGCGAGAAGGACGGTGCCTTCCTCTGGCAGATTACCCACGAGAAGCTGGCGTCGGGCCGCGCGAACGACTGGCCTTATCAGGGCGTCGCGTCGTCGCCGCTCGTCGAGGGGGACCGCCTGTACTACGTCTCGAACCGCTGCGAGCTGCTGGCCGTCGACACCGAGGGCTTCAAGGACGGCGAGAACGACGGGCCGTACAAGGACGAGAAGCTGACCGGCGAGCACGACGGCGACATCGTCTGGAAGCTCGACATGATGGACGAGCTCGGCGTGATGCCGCACAACCTCGCGAACTCCTCCCCGATCGCGTGGGGCGACCTGATCTACGTCAGCACCAGCAACGGCCAGGACGAGAGCCACGTCAACATTCCGTCGCCGCGCGCGCCGGCGATCATCGCCGTCGACAAGAAGACCGGGAAGGTGGTGTGGGAGGACGCCTCGCCGGGCGACAAGATCCTGCACGGCCAGTGGGGCGGCATCACGGTCGCCGAGATCGGCGGAGTCACGCAGGTGATCCATCCGCAGGGCGACGGCTGGATCCGCGCCTTCGAGGCGAAGACCGGCCAGAAGCTCTGGGAGTTCGACGCCAACCCGAAGGACTCGGTGTGGCCGAAGACCCGCAACGAGCTGATCGCGACGCCCGTCGTCTACGAGGGGCTCGTCTACATCGGCAACGGCCAGGACCCCGAGCACGGGGAAGGACCGGGCCACTTCTACGCGATCGACCCGACGAAGCGCGGCGACATCACCCAGACCGGCAAGGTGTGGCAGTACGACAAGATCCGCCGCACCATATCGACCGCGGCGATCAAGGACGGGATCGTCTACGTCGCCGACTTCAGCGGCTTCCTGCACGCGCTCGACGCCAAGACGGGAGCCGTCTACTGGACCCACGACATGCTCGCCGCGGTCTGGGCCTCGCCGCTGCTCGTGGACGGCAAGATCTACCTGGGCGACGAGGACGGCGACGTGGTGGTGCTCGCGGCCGGCAAGGAGAAGAAGATCCTGGCCGAGAACACGCTCGGCAGCTCGGTCTACGCGACGGCCGTTCCCGCGAACGGCGCGCTGCTCATCATGAACCGCAACCAGCTCTGGTCGCTGGCCGAGGGGGGCGCGGGGCCGACCGGCCCGTGACGCGGTTCGAGCTCGCGAGCCCGACCCGCCTCGTCTTCGGGCCGGGGACGCTTTCGCGCGTGGGCGAGCTCGCGCGCGAGCTGGGCTTCCGGCGCACGCTGCTGGTCGCGGACCCCGGGATCATCGCCGCCGGCTTCGCGGCGCGCGCTACGGCGTCGCTCGAGGCGGCGGGCGTCGTCAGCCTGACCTTCTCGGGCTTCGACCACGACCCGACCTCCGCGATGGCCGACGCGGGTGCTTCGGTGGGCCGCGCGGCCGGCGTCGACTCGCTCGTGGGGCTGGGCGGCGGCAGCTCGCTCGATTGCGCCAAGAGCATCGGCTTCGTGCTCGCGAACGGCGGCCGCATGCCGGACTACCGCGGCTACGGCAAGGCGAAGCATCCGCTGCCGCCGATGATCGGCGTGCCGACCACCGCCGGCACCGGCAGCGAGGCGCAGGCGTACGCGCTCGTCTCGGACGACGTGACGCACGAGAAGATGGCCTGCGGCGATCCCTCGGCCTTCTTCAAGGTCGCGATCCTGGACCCCGAGCTCCTCGTCTCGCTGCCGCGTGCGATGACCGCGGCCACCGGCTACGACGCGATCGCCCACTGCGTCGAGACCTGGGTCACCACCGCGCGCACGCCGGCCTCCGACCTCTTCGCGCGCGAGGCCTTCCGCCTGCTGGAGTCGAGCTACGAGCGCGTGCTCGCCGCGCCCGGGGATCTCGAGGCTCGTGGCGACACGCTCGTCGGGGCCTACTGGGCCGGCGCCGCGATCTCGGCGTCGATGCTCGGCGCCACTCACGCCTGCGCGAACCCGCTCACGGCACACTACGGCACGACGCACGGCGTCGCGATCGCGCTGCTGCTGCCGCACGTCGTGCGCTGGAACGGTGCCGTGGCCGGCGCGCGCTACGCCGAGCTGCTCGCGGCGACCGGCCGCGTCGTGGCCGAAGCCGATGCGGCCGAGGCGCTGGCGTCGCGGCTCGAGGCGCTGGCCGTCGCCGGCGGCCTGCCGCGCGGGCTGCGGAGCGCCGGAGTCCCGGAGGCCGACCTGCCCGTGCTCGCCGAGGAGGCTGCCGAGCAGTGGACCGGTCGCTACAACCCGCGGCCGTTCGACGCGCGCGGCGCCCGTGAGCTCTACCGTGCCGCGTTCGCCTGAGACGCGACGCCGTTTCCTGGGCCGCACTGCGCTCGCGGCCGCGGGCGCCACGCTCGCCGCCCGCCGCGGCTTTTCCGCGCCGGCGGCTCCTGCCATGGCGCCCGCCGACGCCTGGCCCCAGTTCCGCGGCACGCCGACGCTGTCCGGCCTGTCGGCCGCGACGCTGCCGCCGCAGCTCAGCGTGGCGTGGCAATGGGAAGCGGGCGACGCGATCGAGTCCTCGGCCGCGATCGCCGCGGGCACGGTCTACGTGGGCACGCGCGCCGGCGAGCTTGTGGCGCTGGAGCTCGCCTCGGGCAAGCCGGTGTGGCGCTACAAGGTCACGGGTGACGGCGTCGGCGAGTCGTCGCCCTGTGTCGCCGGCGGCGCAGTGTTCGTGGGCGACCTCGCCGGTCAGATCCACGCGGTCGACGCGCAGAGCGGCAAGGCGCTCTGGACCCACAAGACCGCGCAGGAGGTGAAGTCCTCGCCCGTCGCGGTCGGCGAGCTGGTGCTGGTCGGCTCCTACGACCAGTCGCTCTACGCCCTCGAAGCGAAGTCCGGCAAGGTGGCCTGGAAGCACGAGACCGACGGGCCCGTGCACGCGACCGCCTCGGTGGCGGCAGGGACCTGCTACGTCTCGGGCTGCGACGAGATCCTGCGCGCGATCCGCGTCGCCGACGGCAACGAGCTGTTCCAGGTCTCCTCGGGCGGCTACACGGGCGCCTCGGCGGCGCTTTCCGGCGGCCGCGCCTTCTACGGCAACTTCGAGAACCAGGTGCTGGCCGTCGACCTCACGGCGCACAAGCAGGCCTGGCACTACGAGCACCCCGAGCGGAAGTTTCCGTTCTACTCCTCGGCCGCGCTCCCGGAAGGACGCGTGGTCCTGGGCGGGCGCGACAAGGTCGTCCACTGCCTCGACGCCGTGACCGGCGCGTCGCAGTGGAGCTACACGACGCGGGCGCGCGTCGATTCGTCACCCGCGGTGGCCGGGGGCCGCGTGTACGTGGGCTCGTCCGACGGCCGGCTCTACGTGCTCGACCTCACGACCGGCGCGCTCGTGCAACAGCACGAGATCGGCGCGCCGCTCACGGCTTCGCCGGCCATCGCTTCGTCACGGCTGGTGATCGGATCGGAGGACGGCGTCGTCGTCTGCCTCCGCTGAGACGAGCCCGATGCGCGACGCGCCACCGCGTCCGCGGACGAGGTTCCAGGGCCGACTCCGTCCGGACGGAGTCGCTTCAGGAATCACTTGAGCTTCCGATTCCCAGGAAGTAGCCTTCGCGCGCTCGACCGGTCCGGAGGAACAAGGAGGTCACAATGCGACACACGGCCCTGGCCGTCGCCATCGTTCCCCTCATGGCTCTCGCGCTGGCTGCCCCCGTCCATTCCCAGGGCGCCGGCACGCCGACGCTCGAGCTCGCGCGGCTCCAGAAGGGCGTGAAGACGCGCCGCGTCAGCAGCTATGACAAATCGGGGGGCAACAACGACCGCCTCGAAGGCATCGCACCCGGCCAGCGGCGTACCCTTTTCGAGGTCAAGGGCGCGGGTGTCATCGACCACATCTGGATCACGATCGCGCCGCCACCGCCCGCGCTGAGCCGCCACGACCTGATCCTGCGCATCTACTGGGACGGTGAGGCGAATCCGAGCGTCGAGGCTCCGGTCGGCGATTTCTTCGGGCAGGGCTGGGACGAGAGCTACCCGTTCTCGGTGCTGCCGCTCGCCGCGGGGCCGCGCGAGGGGCGCGCGATGGTCAGCTACTTCCCGATGCCGTTCGCGAGCGGGGCGCGCATCGAGATCGAGAACGACTCGGCCCAGAAGGTGGACGCCTTCTACTACTACGTCGACTACCAGGAGATGGCGAGCCTGCCCGCGGACCTCGGGCGCTTCCACGCCTTCTACAACCACGCGCTCACCGAGGCGTCGCCCGAGGGCGAGAACGAGTGGTCGGTGCTCGGCCCGCAGGGGAAGAACACGACCGGCGACCGCAACTACCTGATCGCCGACATCGAGGGCAGGGGCCACTACGTGGGCGTCAACTACTACGTCGACTGCCCGAGCCCCATGTGGTACGGCGAAGGCGACGACATGTTCTTCATCGACGGCGAACGCTGGCCGTCGTCGCTCCACGGCACCGGGACCGAGGACTACTTCAACACCTCGTGGTCGCCGAACGTGCTCTTCCAGCACCCCTACTTCGGCTACGCGCGCGTGAATGGCGGGACCGGCTGGCTCGGGCGGACCCACGTCTACCGCTTCCACCTGGCCGATCCCGTCTACTTCGACCGCTCGCTGCGCTTCTCGATCGAGCACGGCCACGACAACAACCTGACGCTCGATCTCTCGAGCGTCGCCTACTGGTACCAGAGCGAGCCGCACAAGCCGTTTCCGGCCTTCCCCTCGCGCGAGGCGCGCAAGCCCAAGCCGAAGATCGGCGAGGTCGACATCCACCTGTGGCGCGACGCCTGGAGGAAGGCGCACGGCTCCGGCAGCCAGCTCTGGGGCAACGAAAAAGAGAAGAAATGACGGCTATCGGGCGGGCAGAGCCTTCTCGATCGTTGCGAGGGAGACGCCCAGAAGCTTGAGCGCCAGCGCGTCGAGGTCCTTGGCGTCGCCCTGGACGTGGAACGTCCGGTGCACGTGCGTAAGGCTCGCGCCGGGGGCGAGCGCGACGGCCGGCGAGGAGGTCTCGAGCTCGTAGAAAGGGCCGAGCGGCTTCTTGCCCGGCTCCGGCGGGCCGTCGTTGTAGCTGTTGACGACGTCGCCCGCGAACGGCTCCTTCTGGATCTCCCACATCGAGTTCACGTAGTCCTTGGCGTCCTGGGGCTGGTCGTAGCGGACGACCGTCAGCACGCCGCGCGCGGCGTCGTAGCTCGCGGCGAGGCCGGTCGCGCGCTTCGGGGAAAGGCCGATCTTGCCACGCTGCTGGCCGTCGCCCTTGAAGAAGACGAGCCCGTCCTTCGTGCGCAGGCGATCCGCGGGCACCTTGCCGAAATAGGCGTCGTTCACCACCGGACCGAGCTCGGAATCGGAACCCTGGCGGTAGGGGATCGCCACGGTGGTGGCCGGCGTCGGCTGGAACATGCCGAGGATCCAGATCGAGAGCAGGCCGCTCGACTTCGTCCACGCGCTCTTGCCCGTGTTGACGAGCACGTTCTGGGACTCGAAGGCGACGAGCTTCAGGCCCGCCGGGAGAGACGCGCCGAGCGCCTTCGCAGCGGCCTCGCGCTCGAGCAGCCCGACCGCCCGCTCGAGGCGGAAGTCGAAGCGCGTGCCGCTGTAGTTGTGGAGCTTGCTGTCGCGCTTGAAGAAGACCTGGCGCGCCGTCCGCTCCGATACGGTCCACGCCTCCGAGTCGATGAGCGCGGGCGTCTGCCAGTGCGCGAGGTCGAAGGGATCGCCCTTCTTGAAGAAGATCGAGAACTGGCCGCCCTCGGGGCCGAGCCAGAGCCGGTCCTCGCCGCCGAACGCGTTCATGTGAGGCAGCAGCTTTTGCGACGCCGCCAGCTCGCGGTTGATCCAGCCGTAGCTCGGCGCCTCCGGACCGCCGATCGTCGAGGTGACGACCCGTCCTTGCCAGGCGGGGACGACAGCGACGCGCGCGCCTTTCTCCTCGCCGAGCACGACGACCTCCAGTCGCTGGCGCAGGAAGGCGACGTCGTCGTCGAAGGTGTGCTGGGCGTGGACGACAGCGGGCACGGCGACGAGCGCGGCGATCGCGGAAAGCGTGCCGCGCAGCAGGGCATCGCGCATCGAGAGGCACCTCATCACTGGGTCCGGGTCGAAAGCAGCGCCTCGACCTCGCGCCGCTCGGGCATCGAAGCCTGGGCACCCAGGCGCGTGACCGACAGAGCCGCCGCGGCGTTCGCGAAGCGGATGGCTTCGTCCATGGAGCGGTCTTCGGCCAGCGCCACGCCGAGCGCGCCGCCGAAGGTGTCGCCGGCGGCGGTCGCGTCGACGGCGTTCACCTCGAAGCCGGGGAAGTGCCGGCCGCCCGACGCGTCCTGGAAGTAGGCCCCCTGCGCGCCGAGCTTCAGGATCACGGCGCGAGGGCCGCGCTTCAGCAGCGCCTGTGCGACTTCCGGCGCTTCCGCGAGCGAGACGCTCGTCCCGCGCCGCTCGAGCAGGACCAGCGCCTCGCTCTCGTTGGGCGTCAGCACGCAGACGCGGGCGAGCAGCGTTTCGGGGAGCGGCCGCGCCGGCGCGGGATCGAGGATCACCGTCACGCCGCGCTCTTTCGCGAGCGCCGCGGCGCGTTCGATCGTCGGGAGCGGCGTCTCGAGCTGCAACAGCAGGAAGCCCGAGGCGTCGCCGAGATCCTGGGCGACGTCCTCCGGCGACAGCAGCGCGTTCGCGCCCGAGGCCACCACGATCTCGTTCTGGCCTCCCGCCTCGACGAAGATCAGCGCGACGCCCGAGGGCGTCGGCGCGCTGACGCGCACGGCCTTCGTGTCCACGCCCGCGCGCCCGAGGCTCTCCAGGAGCTGGCGTCCGAAGACGTCGTCTCCCACGCGCCCGAGCATCCGCACGCGCCCGCCGAGCCGGCCGGCCGCGCAGGCCTGGTTCGCGCCCTTGCCTCCCGGAATCGTCACGAAGCCGCCGCCGAGGACGGTCTCGCCCGGCTGGGGAAGCTTCGGCACCTGGACCACGAAGTCCATGTTCAGGCTGCCGGCGACGGTGATCGGAGCGCTCACAAATGCGTGGATATCACGGATTGCCACCCGCGCGCCCGACCGCATATCGTTGGCCACCATGGCCACGAATCCTCGCTACTGGACGACGGTGCTCTGGGCCGGGCTCGCCGCGGGCCTCGGCGACACGCTGCTGGCGCTCGTGCTGTTCCAGGTCAGCCCGGTCCGCATCTACCAGTCGGTCGCCGCCGGGCTCGTCGGCCGCGACTCGTTCCAGGGAGGACTCGCCACCGCGGCGCTGGGGATGTTCCTGCACTTCTTCATCGCCACCACGGCCGCCGCGGTCTACGTCGCGGCGAGCACGCGGCTGAAGCCGCTGGTGAGTCAGCCCGTGCCGTGCGGGCTGGCCTTCGGCATCGCCGTCTACTTCTTCATGAACCTCGTCGTCGTCCCGCTGTCGCGGGCCGGCGGGCGCGGATTCTCCTTCTCCTGGCGGCTGATGGTCGGGCACGCGCTCCTCGTCGGGCTGCCGATCGCGCTCGTCGCGCGACGTCGGCTGGGCGCCCCGATGTCCTGATCGCCCCCGCCCATCCGTCATGGAGACAGAGAACGCGAAGTTCTCCCCTGAAGGACGGAGGATGCGATGAGCGACTATCTCGTGATGTACGAAGGCGGTAGCGGGGACTGGACGAAGCGCTCGCCGAAGGAGATCCAGGCTGCCATGGAGGAGTGGGGCGCGTGGTTCAAGCAGCTGGAGGCCAAGGGCGTCCTGCGCAACCCCGGCTCGGCACTGGCCCCGGGCGGGGCCGTGATCACGCGCAACGGCAAGGGCTTCGTCACCGACACCACGATGGCCGAGGTGAAGGAGCTGATCGGCGGCTTCACGATCCTGCGTGCGGACTCCGTCGAGAAGGCGGCCGAGATCGCGCAGGGCTCGCCGTTCCTGCGCAACAACCCGAACGGGCGGATCCGCGTTCAGCCCGTTTTCGAGCCTCCCGCGTAGGCGTCTCGCGCACGCTCCACCTGCTGCGCGATCAGCTGGCGCTCGTGTCGGGTCCGGGCCGACGCGAGCGCCTCCTCCAAATAGCGGCGCGAGGGCTCGTCTTTCCCCGCGCGCGCGTAGAGATTGGCCAGAACCGCGGCCACGGCGTGGCTTTTCTCGAAGCGCCCGGAGCGGCGGATCGCTTCCACCACGGGGATCGCGGCCTCGGGCCCGTCGCGATAGGAGAGCGCCACCGCGCGGTTGAGCTCGGCGAGGGGTGAAGGACCGAGCTCGATGAGCCGATCGTAGAGGCTGCAGATCGAGACCCAGTCGGTCTCGGCGAAGTCGCGGGCCGCGCAGTGTCGCGCCGCGATGGCGGCCTCGAGGTGGTAGCGGCTGGCGACCACCGTCTCCATCCGGCTCGCGCGGACGAGGCAGGCGTAGCCGCGGCCGATCAGCTGGCGATCCCAGCGCGTGCGGTCCTGCCGATCGAGGGGCACGACTTCTCCGTTCGCGTCGAGGCGCGAGTCCATCCGCGCCGCCTGGAAGCACATGAGCGCCAGCAGGCCGAGCGTGTCGGAGCTGTGAAGCGACGGCTCGTCGGCGATCAGCTGCGTGAGCGCCATCGCGGCGCCGCACAGCTCGCGGCGGATCGGCTCCTCGTCCGTCGAGAGGTGGCCCTCGTTGAAGAGCAGGTAGAGCGCGGCGTGCGTGATCTCGAGCGCGGCCGCCCGCTCCTCGGGCCGGGGGAGGGCGAACTCGACGCCCTTCAGGCGCTGGCGGATCCGGACCATCCGCTTCTGGACCGTGGCTTCGGTCGTGAGCAAGGCACGCGCGGTGGCGGGCACGCTGAGACCGCACAGCGTGCGGAGGATCAGGGTGAGCTGGCTCTCGGCGCTCAGGCCAGGATGGCAGCACATGTAGATCATCCGGAGCTGGTCGTCGCGGATCACGCCCTCGCCGAAGGCTTCCCTCACGGTCGTGGTGAGCGTCCACTCGCCGTCGAGGTAGCGCGTGAGGTCGGCGGCGAAGGTGCGACGCGTCTGCTCCCGGCGGATGGCGTCGATCGCGCGGTGACGCGCGGTGGTGAGCAGCCACGCGGCCGGGTTGTCGGGAATGCCGGCCTTTCCCCAGGTCTCGAGCGCGGCCACGAACGAGGCCTGCACCACGTCCTCCGCGAGCTCCAGGTTGTGGGGGCCGAAGAGGCGCGTCAGGACCGAGATCAGCCGGCCCGACTCCCGTCGGAAGACGGCCTCGATCTCGGCGTCGATCGAACCTCGAGACGTGGGGACCTCCGTCGTCCCATGCTAACTCGGCCTAGCCTCGAGCTCGATCCCGAAGAAGCGGGCGTAGCGCAGCGCTGCTTCGCGCACGGCTCGCTTCTGCGCCGACGTCACGGCCGTCCAGTATTCCTGGACGAGACGCGCGGCCCTGGTCCGGGCCGTGATCTTCCACGCGCCGCGCACGCGCCCGTCGATCACCACGAGCGAGCTGCCGACCGTCTTGAGCCGCTCGCTGGCGTGGTTCGAGAGATGGCCCACGGCCGCTTCCCGGTGCCTGTAACCGACGATGTACTCGTCCCAGGGCGGCAGCAGCACGGCTCCGTCACGGTGCGAGCGCCGTGCGGTCGGCCGCGCTCCCGACCAGAAGCTGCGGCCGTCCCACGTCTCCTTGGCCAGGCGAGCGCCCGCCTCCGCGATCGCCTGCTGGGCCTCCTTCACCCGCAGCCCCGTCCACCAGGTGAAGTCCGCGAGCGTCGCCGGTCCGTGGCTCGAGAAGTAGCGCACGGCGAGGGTCGCCAGCGCTTCCTCGCGCGTCGGGGCCTTCGACTTCCGGACCCACTCCTCGAGCAGCACGAACGTCGGCTGGCGTTCCCCGCGCGGACCGTGGCAGATCAGCCCCTGCTGCGACAGCTGGCCGATCACGTGGATGCCGCGCTGGCCGGCGGGCGAGACGCCGCCGCGCTCGAGCTCCGCATAGGCCTCGGGCCGTGTCAGCGAGCGTCCGCCCTCGAGTGCGCGCTCGAGCAGGCGGGCGCTGCGAGCGAAGGCGGCGTCGTCGAGCTCGAGCGCACGGTGGCGACCTGCCGCACTCGCGACGACGCGCGGCGTGAGCAGCCGCAGCATCCAGCGCGCGTCCTCGGCCGGCACGAAGTGCAGCGTCCCGCGCATCGGCCAGGTGCGGACGACCGTGCGCGCGGCGATCGCGTCCTCGATCGCACTCGCGTCGCCCTTCGCGAGTCGGAGGCCGGTCGCCCAGAGCCCGCCGCGGTAGTCCTGGGCCTGGACGGCGCCCATCCAGCGCACGAGCTCGGAAACGCTCGAAAGCCGTGGCGCCGCGATCTGCTGGTTGGCGAGCCGCCGTGCGACGACGTCGAAGCGGCTCATGCCGGGCGGCCGAGATGCCTCCGCAGGAAGCCCCAGGCCTCGGCCTGCATCTCGCGGTTGAACTCGTGAGGCGTGTCGTAGAGACGCGTCTCGATCCGATCGGGGACTCCGGCCTTCCGGTAGCAGGCGGCGAGCTTCTCGAAGCTGGCGCGCACACCCGACGGCTCGAAGAGCGCGTCCTTGCCGCCGTTGATCACGAGCATCGGCGTCGGCATGGCGAGCGACCCGACGTCCGGGTAGTCGAGGTGGCGGTAGAGCCCGGGCACGAGCTTCGTGAAGCCGATGGTGTTGCGGACGTGGCGCTCGAGCTGCGCGGGGAACGACGTCATCCAGCCGACCACGACCGCGGCCTTGATGCGGTCGTCGAGCGCCGCCAGGTGGAGCGAGCGGACGGCGCCGACCGACAGCCCGACGCAGCCGATCCGGCTCGGGTCGACCTCCGGCCGGCGGGCCAGGTAGTCGAGAGTGCGGATGTCGTCCCAGAACATCACGCCCGGCCAGGTGAACCCGGCGCTTTCGATGCTGCGACCGACGAGCTGCTCGGACTCGCCGGCGCGGCGGTTGAAGGCCGCGATCCGCTCGGGGGTGAGGCTCGCGGGACGCTCGCGCCAGTCGGCCGGGTCGTCGGCCAGCAGCATGCGGCGCTCGCCCCAGTAGAACATGTCGATCGCGACCACCACGTACCCGGCGCGCGCCAGCTCGCTCGCGATGCTGCGGCCCCCATAGAGCTGCCGCTTGAAATCCGTGAGGGCCGGGTGCTCGCCCGGGAGCTCGACCAGCTTCTCCTTGCCCCAGAGGTAGAACCCGCCGTGGTCGTGCAGAACGACGAGCGCGGGTGCGGGCCCCTTCGCCTTCTTGGGAACCAGGACGAACGCGGGAACGCGAATGTCGGGCGTGGTGTTGAAGAGGACCCTCTCCTCCACGTAGTCGCCACGATCGACGCGCTCGACCACTTCGGCGCGCGGGTCGCAGGGTGGTGGAGCGTAGTGCAGCAGCTCCAGCACCTTCGCGCGCGCCTTGGCCTTCCACGCCCTTAGGTCGCTGAACTCCTCCTGGAGGAAGGAGAGCGGGAACTCGCCCGCGACGGCCTGGCTCTTCACGAAGGGGTAGAGCGAGCCGATGTCCGAGCCCGAATCGGGTCCGGACGAAGCGCTCGCGGGCAGCGGCGCTCCCAGCATACCCAGCGCCGTCAGGGCGCCTCCGGCCGATCCCTGAAGGAACTCACGCCGTGTATTCATGGCCTCCCCCTGCGGACACTATAAGGTCGCCGTGCCGCCCGGGCCGCTTCTTGTGTGAACTCGTGCTCGGCGGGATGCGTACCCGCGGGCAGAGTCGGCGGGAGGTGTGTGTGGAGCAGCTCTGGTCGGACGTGAAGTACGCCGCTCGGCTGCTGGCGAGGAGCCCCGGGTTCACGGCCGTGGCGATCGTCTCGCTCGCTCTCGGCGTCGGCGCGAACACCACGATCTTCAGCCTGTTGAACGCGTTCCTGCTCCAACCCCTGCCCGGCCGCGAGCCGGCACGGCTCGCCACGGTCTACACGAGCGACTACAGCGGGCCGCTCTACGGCGCCTCGTCCTACCCCGACTACCTCGACTTCCGCTCCGGCAGCCCCGCGTTCGAGGGTCTCGCGGCCTACGGGATGAAGCCGCTGCTGTTCACGGAGGCGGGCGAGAGCCAGCGCATCCTCGCCCAGCTCGTCAGCGGCAACTTCTTCGAAGTCCTCGGGCTGCGCGCCGCGTACGGCCGCACGATCCTCCCGGCCGAGGAAACGGCCGGCCAGCATCCGGTCGTGGTCCTGGGCGACTCGTTCTGGCGCAGCCGCTTCGCGGCCGACCCCGCCGTGGTCGGCCGTGTGGTCGCCCTCAACGGAAAGCCCTACACCGTCGTCGGAATCGGCCCTGCTGGCTTCACCGGGCTGGTTCGCGGCATCGGCGCGGATCTCTTCGTCCCGGTCGTGATGGACCGGTCGCTCACGGGCGACCCGCTCGATTCGCGTGGCTCGCGCGGCCTGCTGCTGATCGGGCGGCTCCGGAGCGGCGCGCGCGTCGAGGAAGCGAGCGCGGAGCTCGCCGTCGTCGGCCGGCGGGTCCACGCGAACGAGCCCGATCAGTGGACCAACCGCCTCGGCGAGCCGCGAACCGTGAGCGTCCTGCCCGAGGACGCCTCGCGCGTGCTGCCGATGGTGCGCGGGCCGCTCTCGGCGTTCCTGGGAGTGCTCTTCGCCGCGGTCGGGCTGGTGCTGCTGATCGCGTGCACGAACGTCGCGAGCCTGCTGCTCGCGCGCGCCAACGTCCGGCGGCGCGAGATCGCGGTCCGCCTCGCGCTCGGCGCGGGCCGCTCTCGCCTCGTGCGGCAGCTGCTGACCGAGAGCCTGCTGCTGAGCGTGGTGGCCGGGGCGCTCGGGGTGGCGCTCGCGGCGGTGGCGCTCGATCTGGTCCTGGCCTTCCAGCCGCCCCTGCCGTTCTCGCTCGCGCTCGGACTCGAGCTCGACCAGCGCGTGCTGCTCTTCGCACTAGTGCTATCGCTCGCGACCGGCGTCGGCTTCGGCCTGCTGCCCGCGCTTCGCGCCTCCGGCACGGGCCTCGTCGAGTCGCTCAAGGCACGCGGCGGCGAGACGCCACGGCGCCGGCTGATCGCGCTGCGCGACGCGCTCGTGGTCGCGCAGGTGGCGGGCTCGCTCGTGCTGCTGGTCGGCGCCGGCCTGTTCCTGCGGAGCCTCTCGCGAGCGCAGGCGATCGACCCCGGCTTCGATCCGGAGCGGGCGCTCGTCTTCTCGCTCGACCTCGCGGCGCAGGGCTACGACGAGGCGCGCGGCGCGGCGTTCTACACCGCGCTGCAGGAACGGCTCGCCGCGACGCCGGGTGTGAAGGGGGTGAGCTTCTCGACCTCTCTGCCGCTCACGCTGGGGGGCGAACGGCGCAGTTTCCGCGCGGTGGGCTACGAGCCGGGTCCCGGCGAGGACATGGAGGTCGCGTCGAGCTTCGTCGGCGCCGACTACTTCGAGACGATGCGCACGGCGCTCGCGCGCGGGCGGGGCTTTACGGTCCAGGACGCGCCCGGCACGCGGCCGGTCGTGGTCGTGAACGAGGCGTTCGTCCGCCGCTTCTGGCCGGGCCACGACGGCCTGGGCGAGCGGTTGGTGGCGCCGTGGCACGACGGCGAGGTCGAGATGGAGGTGGTCGGCGTCGCGCGCGACGGCAAGTATTCCTCGCTCGGCGAGGAGCCGACGCCCTACATCTTCTATCCGCAGCGGCAGCTCTATCGCTCGCAGATGGCCGTGGTGGTGCGCACGCAGGGCGAGCCGACCGCGCTCGTGCCCGAGATGCGACGCCAGGTGGCGGCGCTCGACGCGACGCTGCCGGTCTACGAAGTGAAGACGCTCGTGGCCCACCTCGGTACCGCGCTCTTCCCGGCGCGCGCCGCCGCGACGCTGCTGGGGCTGACCGGCGCGCTCGCGCTGCTGCTCGCCGCCGTCGGCCTCTACGGCGTGCTGTCCTACCTCGTGACGCTGCGCACGCGTGAGATCGGCATCCGCATGGCCCTCGGTGCACGCCGCGAGGACGTCGTGCGGCTCGTGGTCGGACGCGGCCTGCGGCTCGCCGGGATCGGCCTCGCGATCGGGCTCATTCTGTCGGCCGGCGTCACGCGCTTCGCGTCGTTCCTGCTCTACGGCACGAGCCCGCTCGATCCCGTGACCTTCGCAGCGGTCGCGGCGCTCCTGCTCGGCGTCGCGCTCCTGGCCGCCTGGACGCCGGCGCGGCGCGCGGCGTCGGTCGAGCCGACGGTCGCGCTGCGCGAGGACTGACGCCGTCGATCGTCAGGGTTGCAGCCGATAGCCGACCCGGTGCCGCACGACCACCTTCCCGTGGCCGACCACTTTCACCGAGAGCTTTCGCAGGCGGCCGGGCGCGCCTGCGTAGTCGGGCGTGAAGCCGAGGATGTACTGCGCGCGCAAGTCGGCGACGATCTCGTCGAGCACGCGGGGCAGCGCCGCCTCGTTGGGGAGCTTGAACAGCCGACCGCCGGTGATCTGGGCGAGCCGGCCGAGCTCCTTCAAGGCCAGCTGCGGGTCCGGCCCGTCGCCGTCCGCCGACGCCGGATAGGCCACGGGGTAGATCGTGGCCGCGTGGGACTGGACAGCCTTCTCGAGCGTCGCCGGCTCCGTGGCGCTCACCGTGTCGATTCCGTCCGTGAGCAGCACGAGCGCCGATCGGCCGTTCGACTTCGCCAGCGCACGCAGGCTGAAGCCAATGGCGTCGCGCACCGCCGTATTGCCGCCCTCGGGCAGCGTCCGCACCCGCTGGAACAGCGCCTCGGGATGCTCCCGGTCGAAGTGCTCGAGGCGCTGCGTCTGATCGAAGAAGACGACGATGATCTCCTGTGCGTTCGGCAGGCTCGTCAGGAAGCGGACGGCCACGTCCTGCGACCGGCGCAGCGTCTCCAGCATGCTGTCGCTGGTGTCGACGAGCAGCGCCACGTCGAGGGAAGTGGGCCGGCCGCCATCCTGGTCCATGCGGGCGCACATCGCGATCTTCTGCCGGCGGCCGTCCTCGGCCACCACGAAGTCGCGCGCCGTGAGGCCGTCGATCGGCCGTCCCTGCGCGTCCTCGACGGTGACGGCCACGTTGACGAGCGAGGTCTCGGCCGAGAAAACGGCCACGGGCTGCGCCGCGGCGGGGGATGCCGCGGCCAGCCCGGTGGCGAGTGACACGGCCGACAGCAGCGGCGCGCGCCGGGCCACTTACTTCGTGGAGGCCGTCGCGTCCCCGGCCTTCGGCGTGCTCAGGTAGCCGGTGATCCGGTCTTTCTGGACGGCGAAGACGACGATCTCGTTCAGCTGACGGGAGCCCTTGCGGTAGAACTGCACGGGCTCCAGGAGCGTCTTGTCCCGCTTCTCGATCTCGATGTCGTCCACCACGAGCACCATGTTGAACTTGTGCCGCTTGGCGTCGGCGTCCTTCAGGCGCACGGCCACCGGGCCGATCGGAGAAGGCGCCTTGCCCTTGGCGATGTCGAAATCGTAGTACTCGCGCAGTCCCGCGCGCTTCAAGGCGCCGAGCTCGTCCGCGTTGCGCGCGATGAGCCCGCTCTGCTCGCCGAGGTCGCCGACCGCGCGCTGCAGCTGGGCCTGCGTCTCCTCGATCGCCGCCTTGCTGGCGGCCACGTCATCCTTCACCTGCCCGACCTCGCCGCCCAGCGTCGTCAGGTGCTCCTGGCCCTTGCGCTGCTCCTCGCGAAGCTGCTTGGCGGCCGTAGCCGTCTTCTCGAGCTCCGCCTCGGTGAAGCCGGCACGCTCAGCGATCGTCGCGGTCTGTCCGCGGACGGCCGCCAGCCCAAGGTCCAGCTCCTTCGTCCTCTTGTCGGCGTTCGAGGCCTGCTCCGTCAGCCGGGCGATCTGCCGGCGCGCGTCCCGCAGCTCGACGAAAAGGTAGGCCGCCCCTGCCAGGGCAGCGACTGCCAAACCAGTGCCGATCATCCCCAGAACCTTCCCGGGGCCGCCCCCTTCGGTTGACGGCTTCGACTCCGGCGTTTCCAAGATCGAGTCCATGCTCCCTCCTGCCCCCCCCAAGCGCGAAGACGGGATGCTACATGAGTCGGGGCGGCAAGTGGATGCCGCCCGATCCGCGGCTGGCGTCGCCGCCGTTAGCGCGCGGCCGGGTCCACGAGCAGCTCGAGGAGCGTCGCGTGCGCCGCGCTGTGGTGCACGCGGTGCTTCTGCGCGCGGTAGGACTCCAAAGGCGCCGTCATGATGTTCGGCACGAAGGTCTGGGGGTTGCGGTCGTAGAGCGGGAACCAGCTGCTCTGGACCTGGACCATCAGCCGGTGCCCGGCGCGGAACGTGTGGTCGGCCTGGGGCAGCAGGATCTCGTACGGCAGCACCGCGCCGGGGGCGAGCGGCCGCGGCTCCTCGAGATTCTCGCGATAGCGTCCGCGGAAGATGTCGGCGCTCACGATCAGCTCGTAGCCCGACATCGCGAGCGCCTCGGGATCGTCCCCCGGATAGGCGTCGATCAGCTTCACCACCCAGTCGGCGTCGCTGCCGGTCGTTTCCGCGAACAGCTTCGCCTTCACCGGCCCGCGGATCGTGAGCGGCGCCGTGAGCGGCTCGCTCGCCCACGTCAGCACGTCGGGCCGGCCGTCCACGAAGCGCTGGTCCTCGACCAGCCAGCGCCGCCAGGCGCCGATCACCGGCGGGTTGTCGTAGTCGAAGCCGAGCATGGGCCGCGGCGTGTTGGGCACCGGCTTCGCAGGGTCCGAGACGTACTCGGTCGCCTCGCTCGCGCCGCCCGCGGGCGCCGTCCAGGCGAGCTGCCCCGCCGGCTGCAGGTAGAGCCGGCGCGGCTCGACGCTCGCCGGCGGCCAGCGGTCGAATTTCCGCCAGCGGTTGCGGCCCGTCTCGAACACCGTGACGGGGGACGGAGCCGCGACGTCCGCGCCCTTCAGGTACTTCGCGAGAAACGGCGCCAGCACGTCCTCGCGGAAGCGCCTGGCGCTGTCCTCGCCGAACTCGATCGCACCGAGCCGCGAGCCGTCGGCGAAGTGCTGGCCGTGGTACCAGGGCCCGGCCACGAAGAAGTTCGTGTCGTTCGCCTTGTCGTGGCGCTCGAGCG
>Ga0184625_10000142_pt1 | contig 21430 bp, 19 predicted proteins | sample PLM3_30_b1_FD_133151 | JGI IMG/M metagenome (GOLD analysis project Ga0184625, IMG submission 133151) | Groundwater sediment microbial communities from an aquifer in East River, Colorado, USA - PLM3_30_b1 | ecosystem: Environmental > Terrestrial > Soil > Riparian zone | place: USA: East River... | reverse complement strand
GACGGACAACAGATCTCTCCGTCGGCGATTCCCGGGGTGTCGACCCGGCGCAGTGGATGCGAACCTGCCGTGCAGGATCGGCGCCTCATGGTTACGACGTGAGCCCGAGCGGCCGCCGGACGAGCAGCTACTTGCCCGACCGCTCGAGCTCGTCGTTGTGAAGCAGGGTGAACGCAGGCATTGAGAGCGCCCTTCAGGTCCCTTAACGGACCCGCTCGACCGAGCTCTCGATCGCGACGGGGTTCGCGACCGAGTCGTAGACGGGGGAGGCCTGGGTGACGACGCGGCGGATCTCGTCGAGGGTCGAGTCGTCCGCGTCCGCTTTCACCCGCAGCGTCGCCTTGACCCCCTGGAGCCCGGCGCGTGTCGGAGCGAGCTGGAGGAAGCCGTTCAGGTCGGTCGTGCTCTCGATCTCGACCTGAAGCTCGTCGAGCTTCACGCCGCGCGCGGTGGCGTGGGCGGCGTACGTGCCGGCGATGCAAGAGCCGAGCGCGGCGAGCAGCGTCTCGACCGCCGACAGGCCGGTGTTCTCGCCCAGGAGCTCCGGCGGATGGTCGCCGCGGAGGGTGAAGCGCCGCCTGATCACCTGGCCGAGCTGCTCGATCTCGTCCGCGTGCGCGTCGAGACCGAAGTGCCCGTCCCAGGCGACGTGCCCCCGCCAGGTGACTTTCCCGGCCTCGGGGTTTTCCTCGACCGCGGCGATGGTGTTCTGGAACTGCTCGAGATCCCAGCCGTTCAGCTTGGTGGCTTCTTCGGTGGCCATGGGGCCTCCTTTCGATCGCTTGTCGACCAGGCTAGGAGGCGCTCGTCAGACGACCGTCAAACGAGCGTCAAAGCTCGGCTGCGGCTTTTTCAGCGGCGGCCACGAGGCGCGGAAGGGAGGAGCGGATCTCCTCTCGCTGCTGCTCGAGCCACTTTCCCGCCTCGGCCTCGGGCACGTCGACCCGCACCCGCACGAGGCATCCTTCCCCGGCGGGCTCGAGCATCCACGAGTGCCCGATCTTTGTCATCAGGCAGGAGATCACCACGCGCCCACCGCCGGCTGTCTCGATCCGCGTGGGGATCGGGACGCCGGGAAGCGCCTGCATGTACCGGCTCGGGCCCTCGGCACGTTCCTCGATGCGATCCATTCCGGCCCACCAGAGCGGGTAGCGGGCCGGGTCATAGAGGAATTTCCACACCTCTTCGGCGGGTGCGCGACACAGGGCGGATTCATCGAAGCTCGGCATCGTCAGACGCGTGCCCGTTCCGGCGGGACTCTTTTCGCGATGGCAAGCGTCCCCTCGTAGCCGTCGAAACGAAGTCGCCGGGCAAGGTCGGTGGCTTCCTCGGCCGCGGCAGCCGCGTCGGCGAAGCGGCCGCTCTCGCCGAGGAGAACTGCCCGCTCGGCGAGCACCCGCCCGAGCTCGATCCCGGGCTCGACGAGACCGGCTACCGGCGTTCGTCCGAGGTCGGCGAGGCTCGCCGCAAACGGATCCGTCGGGGCGGCCCCCAGCATGCGACGCCAGCCCGCCTCCGCCTCGCCGAGACGGCGGAGAGCGGTTCGAGCATCGTTCCGTGCCGCCGCAATCAGGCCCTGGAGCCTCGCGAGGCGGGGCACCAGCGTCTCTGGGAGGTCGCCGGGGCCGACGCGCTCGAACGGAAAGCGCGACAGCTCGGCCGCAGCACCCTCGAGGTCGCCGATGCCGACGCGAGCCTCGGCGAGCCGCAGCCGCGCGAGCCCGCGAGGCACGCGTCCGCCCTCGTGCTCCAAGGCCTCGCCAAGGCGATCGGCGGCCTTCGCGTGATCGCCGGCGGCGAGGGCGATCGACCCAGCGTCGAACGCGCCGAGCGCTTCCTGGCCGTCGTCGCCAGCGCGACGAAGGACCTCCTCCTCGTGACCGACGGACTCGCGAGCCTCCGAATGACGACCGAGCCGCGAAAGGGCATAGGAGCGCATGGCCAGCGCCTCCGCGTCGAGAGCTGTCCCAGCACGGCCCGCAGCCCGCGCGCGATCGGCGAAGCGCAGTGCCGCCTCGAAGTCGCCGCTCGAGCCCGACGCCGATGCCGCCGCGTTGAGGGCGACGAAGGCGAGGTCGACCCGGCCGCGCCCGAGCGCGAGGGCGGCGGCCCGCTCGGACGGCTCGACGCTCTCGGCGAACCGACCCGAGCGCATGAGCGCGGTCGCGGTCGCGAGGGCCAGCTCCGCCGCGAGGATGCTGTCCTCGGCCGCCTCAGGAAGCGCCGCGGCGGCCTCGATCAGTGCTTGCGCGCGCCGCGGATCTCCGCTCGCCGCCTCCGTCCAGGCAATGCCAGCCAGCGCGAGGGCGCGTAGCTCCGGGGCGTCGAGGCCGTGGCTGTCGATCGACGCGAGTGCTTGCTCATATGCCGCACGCGCCTCCGCCGGGTAGCAGAGGGTCGTCCGCAACGAGCGCCCCCGTGCCACGAGCGCCTCCGCGAGAGCCGCGTTCGCGCCCTCCCGCTCTAGCATGGCAAGTCCGCGCTCGAACGCGCGGTCGTGATCCAAACGCCGTCCTCGAAAAGCCTCGACCTCGGCCAGCTGCAGCCAGAGCTCCGCGGCGAGCATGGAGCTTCCCTCCGCGGAGACAGCCGCCTCCCGGAGAAAGCCGGCCGCCTCGTCGAGCGCCCCGAGCGCCCGCGCCCGCGCGGCGGCCGCGGCCAGATAGCTCCGCGCGTCGGTCTCACGCTGGGCCAGCAGCAAGTGGCGAGCCACCTCCGAGACGGAGGGACGGGGTCGCTGCCGCAGGACGTCGGCGAGCCGGCCATGGAGCCGGAGTCGCTGGGACTCGTCGAGCTCGTCGTAGACCGCCGCGCGGGTGATCGTGTGCGCGAAGCCGATCCTCCGGCTCTCCTTTGCTTCCAAGAGCCCTCTTTCGGAGGCGGCGGCGAGCGCGTCCGGGAGCCGCTCGCCTCCGACGATCTCCGCCGCCTCGGCGGCCTCGAACGGCCGTCCGGCGCACGCCGCAATCTCGGCAAGGAACCGCGCCGGCGGGGGAAGCGCGGCCAGCGCTGCGCGTGTCCAGCCGCGGAAGTCATCGGTGAACTCCGCGTCAGCGGCAGCGGCCTTGGAAGCCTCGCGCGCGAGGAAAGGGCTTCCCTCTGCGAGCCGGATCGCCCGCAACCGTCGCTCGGTCGGAAGCCCCGGAGCAACAGCGTCGACGATCGTGCCGATCTCTCGCTCGGAGAGCCGCCGGAGCACGACCTCGGTGGCGAGCTGGCCCTGGCGTGCGAGTCTCACGAGCGCAGCGTCGAGCTCCCGTGTCTCGGTCGGCCGCCGCGTGACGACAAGGAGAGCGCGGAGGCCGGTGAGCCGGCGGCCAGCCGCTGCGAGCAGGGTGACCGTGGCGCGGTCGGCAAGGTGGAGGTCCTCGAGTACGAGCAACGCAGTGCGCTCTCCCACGCACCACTCGATCGCCTCGATCACGGCCTGGAAAAGGCGCGCGCGCTCGAGGTCGGGATCAGGCGCCGCCGGAGCGGCGGGGGTTCCCCAGCGGATCTCGACGGCGGGAACGAGGCGGGCAAGCTCCGTCGGCCAGGAGACGCCGGCGGGTGGAGCTTCCGAGCGCTCGACGAGTTCCGTCAAGAGCTGCAACCAGGGCGCCAGGGGCGGCGAGCCCTCGAGTTCGAACGTCGTCCCGGTCGCCACAACGAACTGCTGGTCCTCGTGGGCTCGGGCCAGCTCGGAGACGAGGCGGGTCTTGCCTTGCCCGGCGGCCCCGCTCACAAGAGCGATGCCACCGTTTCCAGACTGCGCCCGCGCGAAGGCCTGCCCGAGGACGTTCAGCTCGTCCCGACGCCCTGCGAGTGGAACATCGGGCCGAGACGCGACATGGATCCGTGAAGGGGGGAGCGGCCGACCCTCGCCCGCGGCCGCCGTGCGACGGAGATCGGCGGCGAGGGTCCGTGTTTCGGGCGACGGCAGCGTGCCGAACTCCGCCGAGAGCACTGCCTTGAACCGCTCGTACGCGCGGAGCGCCTCCGCAGCCTCCCCCACTTCGGTCAAGCGGCGCATGAGCGCTCGGTTGACCTCCTCGCTCAGGCGGGTGTGCCGGACCGCCCGCCGCGTCCAGGTTACGGCCGCACGGGCGTCTCCGGCGTGCTGCCGCGTCTCCGCGAGCCGGAGCGCCGCCGCGCCCGCTCGCTCCCTGAACTCGTCGCGCGCCTCCAGCACCCAGTCATCGGCCAGGTCAGCCAAGAGCGGCTCCTCTGCGAGGGAAAGGGCTACCTCGAGGTCAGGGACTTCACGAGAATCGGCAAGCCGGTCGAACTCCTCGGTATCGATCTCGCGCGGGAGGTCGCCCGCGATGCCCACCATGTCCCGGTCGGCGTCCAGGAAGCGCGCGCCGCCGACGTCCTCCAGCGCTGCCCGGAGCGTCCACAGGACGCTTCGGAGCGACGCCCGCGCGCTCGTGTCGAGGACCTCGGGCCAGAACCGCGCTGCCAGCTGCGCGCGCGAGTGCGGACGCGGGTGCAGAAGGAGCCAAGCGAGCACCGATCTCGGCTTCAGGCCGCCAATCTCAGGGACCGGACGACCGTCGATCTCGAGCGCCAGCGGCCCGAACAAGCGGGCGCACAGCATGAAGGCCAGGGTAGCGAGCGTGTCATAAGTCCCCGAAGCGCCGACCCTCGCCCCATCGCCTCGTCTTCCTGCCAGAGACCGAACCGTGGCGGAACTCGACGCTGTGCAAGGTCGATGCGCCTTCTCTAGCCGTAGATGCCCTGGCCCGTCTCCTTGTCGAAGAAGTGCAGGCGCCCGGGTGAAACGGCGAGCTCGATCGGATCGCCTTCCCGGGCCCGTGTCCCGCGCCCCAGGCGAGCGACGAAGAGGCTGCCCAGCTTCTTCGCCTGCTCGGCGGTGGCCTCGACCGCCTCGGCGCCGACAGCCGCCTGCACGTCGACGCCGCGCACGGGCGGCGCGGCAACACCGAAGTGCACGAAGACCTCCGAGCCCATGTCCTCGCGGATGTCGACGACCGCGGAGATCTTCCGGTCTTCCGGCACGCCGTCCGAGACGGCGGCGTCCTCGAGATCCTCCGGCCGGACTCCGAGGATCACTCGCTTGCCGGTGAAGCTCTGGAGCGCCGGTCGCGCCTGGACGATGTCGTCGTCGATGGCCAGGCGGTGCTCGCCGAAGCTCGCCTCCAGCCGGCCGTTCGAGGCGACGATGTCCGCCCCGACGAGGTTCATCGCCGGAGAGCCGATGAACTCGGCGACGAACAGGTTCACGGGCTCGTCGTAGAGCCGCTGCGGCACGTCGAACTGCTGCAGCACGCCGTCGCGCATCACCGCCACGCGATCGCCGAGCGTGAGCGCCTCGGTCTGGTCGTGCGTCACGTAGATCGTCGTGACCTCGAGGTCGCGCTGGATCCTCGCGATCTCGGCTCGCATCTCGACGCGCAGCTTCGCGTCCAGGTTCGAGAGCGGCTCGTCCATGAGGAATGCCTGCGGCTCCCGGACGATCGCCCGGCCCATCGCGACCCGCTGGCGCTGGCCGCCGGACAGGGTACGAGGGCGCTTGTTGAGCACCTCTCCGAGTCCCAGAATCCGAGCCGCATCCTTGACACGGCGGTCGATCTCGCTCTTCTCGAGCTTCCGGAGCTTGAGCCCGAACGCCATGTTCTTGTATGCGGACATGTGCGGGTAGAGCGCGTAGTTCTGGAACACCATCGCGACGTCGCGGTTCTTCGGCGGCAGGTTGTTGACGACGCGCCCTCCGATGCGGACCGCGCCGGAGGTGATCGGCTCGAGCCCGGCGACCATCCGCAGCGCCGTCGTCTTCCCGCAGCCTGAGGGGCCGACGAGCACCGCGAACTCGCCGTCCCGGATGCCCAGGTCGAGCTCGTTCACGGCACGCGTGCCGTCCGGATAGACCTTCGTCAGCTGGTCGAGCTCGATCTCGGCCACAGGTCGATAACGATACTCGGGCCGCTTCAGCCGTTTACGATCGTCGGACTGTGGCGTCAGTGGCCTCGAGCGGTCGTCGCTGGCAGGACACGTTCGAGGAGCGGCGCTTCCTCGCGCCGCTGCTGATCGCGCCCGCGGTCGTGTTCATTGTCCTCCTCGTCGGCACGCCGCTCGTCCTCGCGATCTACCTCAGCCTCACGGACGCAACGGCCGGCTCGCTGAGCGGAGAGTTCGTCGGCCTGCGCAACTACCTGGACGTTTGGGACGACGAGAACTTCCGTCGCGCGCTCAAGAACACGATCATCTTCACGATCGTCTCCCAGGCGATCGTGCTCGTCTGCGCCGGCTTCCTCGCACACGCACTCGTGCGCAACTTCCGCGGCAAGTGGCTGTTGCGCTTCTTCATCCTGCTGCCGTGGGCGGCGCCGGTGGCGCTCAGCACCGTCGGCTTCCTCTGGATCTTCCATTCCCTCTACAGCGTCGTGAACTGGACGCTGACCCACGACATCTTCCCAGGTGGTCCGGCGTTCTATCCATACCGGGCGATCAACTGGGCATTCGCCCGCGACTTCTGGCCGGGAGCGATCCAGATCTCACCGATCGAGCCGATCGACCCGCCGCAGTGGCTCGGGGAGCCCCATCTCGCAATGGCGGCGATCATCCTCATCCACGCCTGGCGGATCATCCCCTTCGCGACGGTGATCTTCATCGCCGGCCTGGCGTCGATGCCGCCCGAGATCGATGACGCAGCGAAGGTCGACGGGGCGACCGGCCTCCGGAAGTTCTGGTACGTCACCTTTCCGCTGCAGCTGCCGATCGCCCTCGTGGCGCTCCTGTTCGGGATCGTCTTCACGGCCACCGACATCACCGTCGTCCAGGTGCTCACCCAGGGCGGGCCGTTCAACAGTACGCAGATCCTGACCACCTGGGCCTACGCGACCGGGATCAACGGCGCCGCGCTCGGCGAGGGCGCGGCGATCTCTCTCTACCTCCTGCCGCCGCTCGCAATCGTGGCGATCCTGATGCTCTGGGTCGCCCGCAAGGTGGAGGTCACGTAGGTGCGACGCGAGAGCCTCCTCAGCTACCTGATCGTCGGCCCGTTCGCGATCGTGCTCGCCTTCCCCTTCTACTGGATGCTGATGACCTCGCTCCGGTCGGACAACGACCTCTACGACATCCAGCAGGTGCCGTTCAAGTTCAACGCCGACTCCCCCACGATCAACAACTACAAGTTCCTGTTCCAAGAAACGGATTACCTGCAATGGCTCGGGAACACCGTGATCGTCGGCGTCGTCGTGGTCGGCATCACGCTCGTCCTCGCGCTCCCAGCCGGCTATGCCCTGGCGCGGCTCTCCGGGCGCTGGGGTCAGAGCGTCGGCGTCGGGATCTTCCTCACCTATCTCGTGCCTCCGACGCTGCTCTTCCTGCCGCTGTCGCGGGTCGTGTCCGACCTGAACCTGAACGACCGCCTGTGGTCGCTGATCCTCGTCTACCCGTCCTTCACGGTCCCCTTTTCGACCTGGCTCCTGATGGGATTCTTCAAGACGATCCCGCCGGAGTTGGAGGACGCCGCACTCGTCGACGGGGCCTCGCGGCTCGGCGCACTCACCCGGGTGGTTTTTCCGCTTTCGATCCCGGGAATCCTGACTGTCGTCATCTTCTCGTTCTCGCTCGTCTTCAACGAATTCATCTACGCCCTCACGTTCATCTCGAACTCCGAGACGAGGACGGTGTCGTCAGCAGTGCCGACCGAGCTGATTCGCGGCGACGTCTTCTACTGGGGGGCGCTGATGGCCGCGACGCTGATCCCGGCCGTCCCGCTCGCCTTGCTCTACAACGCGTTTCTCAACCGCTTCATCGCCGGGTTCACGGGTGGAGCGTTCCGCTGAGTGGAAGAATGGCCCAACTGTCTCAAGGGAGGTGATCCGATTGAAGGACCGGCGTGAGCGGGTGGACATCACGAAGGTCCAGGACGAGCTCACGAGACGCGAATTGCTTCGCCGCGCCGGTCTCGGCGCCGTGGTCCTCGTCTACGGGAGCACCGGCGTCAAGACTGCGGTTGCCGGGGTACCCAAGTACCGGCACAAGGAGCTGAAGGGGACGCTCCGGATCATGCAGTGGAGCCACTTCGTCCCCAAGTACGACACCTGGTTCGACAACGTCTGGGTCAAGCGTTGGGGCCAGGCAAACGACACCGAGGTCAAGGTCGACCACGTCAATCTCGCGCAGCTGCCGACGATCGCGGCGTCGCAGGTTGCTTCACGCAGCGGCCACGACCTCTTCCAGTTCCTCTCGCCGCCGGCGGCGTACGAGGATCAGGTCGTCGCATTGAACGACATCGTCAGCCAGGTGCAGAAGAAGGTCGGCAAGCTGGGCCCGGTCGGCCACAAGAGCACGTACAACCCGAAGACGAAGAAGTACTTCGGCTTCGCCGACAACTACGTCCCCGACCCCATCCACTACCGCAAGGACCTCTGGGGCGAGGTCGGGCTCAGGCCAACGACCTGGGAGAACATCCGGAAGGCGGCGCCGAAGCTCAAGGCGATGGGTAACCCCATCGGGATCGGGATGTCCAACGAGCTCGACTCGAACATGGCGCTGATCGCCCTGCTCATGAACTTCGGCTCGTTCATCCAGACCCAGGATGCGCGGGTCGCGATCAAGAACAAAGGCACGGTCGAAGCGCTCAAGTTCATGCGCGACCTCTACAAGCGCGGGATGACCAGCTCAGTCTTCGCCTGGACGGCGGCGTCGAACAACGACGAGTTCCTCGCCGGCCGCCTGTCGCTGGCACTGAACGCGATCTCGATCGCCCGAAGCGCGGAGCAGCGCAATCTCCGGTTCAACGACGACATCGGCATCCTGCCGATCGCCAAGGGGCCGGCCCCACGGCGAGGGCTGGAGCACGTCATGGGCGTCTATGTGATCTGGAAGTTCGCCCAGAACAAGGCGGCTGCGAAGAAGTACCTGGTCGACATCGGCACCAAGTACACCGGGCACTTCCTGAACAGCTACTTCTACAACTTCCCGACGTTCCCCGGCTCGGTGTCCAACATCAAGGTCCGGCTGGCGAAGCAAACCGACTATCCGAACGAGCTTCGCGGCCGGTACACGATCCTCGACGAGATCTCGAAGAAGTACACGTACAACGTGGGCTATCCGGGCTACTCGAACGCCGCGATCGACGAGGTGTTCTCGAAGTTCCTGATTCCGCAGATGTTCGCGCGGGTTGCCAGGGATGAGATGAGCCCGGACGAGGCGATGCGTGCGGCCCACCGCGACATCTCGAAGATCTTCAACAAGTGGAGGGCTCGAAAAAAGATCTAAAAGCGTGGGGGAACCCCTGGTTCCCCCACGGATCCCCTCCTTGCGCACGGGTTCGTGGTTCAGACGTGGACGGAGCCGCCCTAGCTCAGGGCTCCGTCCATCGTTCTTCTCGTCAGTTGGCCTCCCGCGGGGCAAAGCCCCGCTCCGGCGGCGGCTCGTTGTCGCTCTACGGCGTTAGTTCTCGTCTTCGCCGACGGCGAATTGATCAGGGGAGACGTCGTCTAGGAACTTCCGGAACTCGTCGACGATCTCTTCTTCGTTGACCTCTTCGCCCTCGAACTCGATCGCCGACTCCTCGATCACGTGCTCGGCGGCGAAGATCGGCGCCTCCGCGCGGACCGCGATCGCGATCGCGTCGGACGGCCGCGAGTCGATGTCGATCTCGGAGCCGTTCTGCTGCACGGTGATGCTCGCGTAGAACGTGTTGTCGCGCAGCTCGGTGACCGTGATGCGCAGCACCTCGGCGTCGAGCTGCTCGAGCATGTCGGCCATCAGGTCGTGGGTCATCGGCCGCGGCGTGGAGGCGCCCTGGAGCTTCATCAGGATCGCAGCGGCCTCGGGGTGGCCGATCCAGATCGGGAGGAACTTGTTCCCGTCCGCGGTCTTCAAGAGGACGATCGGCTGTTTGCCGACCAAGTCGAAGCTGACCCCGTAAATGACCATCTCGAACATTGGGAAAGGAGGCTCGTGGCCTGCCCCGGATTGTAGACACGGCCTCCGAGACCGAAACCACAGCAGCTGTTCGCTACCATCGCTGTGGCGGGCGATTAGCTCAGTTGGTTAGAGCGCCGCTCTGATAAGGCGGAGGTCCGTGGTTCGAGTCCACGATCGCCCATCTGCCCGTGCGCCGGGCTAATCCGTCAAGCGTTCGAGCGCCTCAGCGAGCTCCGCGAGCTCCACCTCGTCGGCGAAGAGGATCTCGAGCTTCCCCGAGGTCAGCCGCACCCGGCGCCCGGTCAGCCGCTCTGCCGCCGTGCGTACCCGGTCGGAAAGAATCGGGTCGACCGGCGTCCTCACCCGTCTCGGCCTTCGGCGGGCGCCGGCCCACCGCGCTGCCCGCTCGGCTTCCCGGACCGACAGCCCGCGCCGGACGATCTGACGCGCCAGACGCCGGCGCTCGTCGTGGTCCGGCACCGCAAGGACGGCGCGTGCGTGGCCCTCGGTCAGCTCGCCGCGCTCGAGCATCGCCAGCACGTCCTCTGGTAGGTCGAGCAAGCGCATCCGGTTCGAGACCGACGGCTTCGAGCGGCCGACGTGCTCGGCGATCTCGCCCAGGGCGAGGTCGAACTCGTCAACGAGGAGCGCGTAGGCCCGGGCCTCCTCCACAGGCGTGAGCTGTTCCCTCGCGACGTTCTCGACCAGGCCGAGCAGAAGGGCGTCGCGGTCGCCGGTCTCCCGGACGAGCGCGGGAATCGTGGCAAGCCCGGCTTCACGAGCCGCACGCCACCGGCGCTCGCCGGCGATCAGCTCGTAGCCGCCTGTAGCCCGGGAGCGGACGACGATCGGCTGCACGAGCCCCTGCGCTTTCACGGACTCGGCCAGCGCGGCAGTCGTTTCCTGGTCGAAACGGCGCCGCGGCTGGCGCGGATTCGGGTGCAACTGGTCGAGCGGAAGCAGGGCAAGCTGCGTCGACGGCGCGCCGCCGAACAGGACCTCGAGCCCTCGCCCGAGGCCGCGGCGGCCCGACGGTGCGGGATCAGTTGCGCTCGACAAGCTCCATCGCCACCTTCCAGTACGCATCGGCGCCTGCGGAGCGCCGGTCGTAGGCGATCACGGGAAGTCCATGGCTCGGCGCTTCGGCGATCCGGACCGACCGTGGGACGTGCGTCTTGAACACGAGCGGGCCGAAGTGACGAGCGAGCTCCTCGGACACCTCCGCAGCCAGGCGCGTGCGCCCGTCGACCATCGTGAGCAGCAGCCCGGCCAGCGTCAGCTTAGGGTTGAGCCGGGCGCGAACGGCCTCGATTGACTCCAGGATCTGAGCGACGCCTTCGAGCGCGTAGTACTCAGCCTGGACCGGGACAAGCACCCGATCGGCGGCGGCAAGCGCATTGATGGTCAGCGGGCCGAGCGACGGCGGACAGTCGAGAAACACGTACCGGTAGCGCGACGCCGTCGCCCGCAGGGCTTCGGCGAGGTAGCGCTCGGCGTCGTCGCGCAGCGCCAGTGACACGGCAGCCCCGGCCAGATCGGATCGAGCCGGAATCAGCTCGAGGTTCGCGAACCTCGTTCTGGCCGCGAGCTCGTCTGCCGGTGCGCCGTCGAGCAGATCGAAGCTCGAGACCCCGTTTGCGCGCTCACCCAGCCCCGACGTCGCGTTCGCCTGTGGATCGAGATCGACGAGCAGCGTCGGCTCGCCCGCTTCGGCGAGGCAAGCGGCGAGATTGACGGCGGTCGTGGTCTTTCCGACCCCGCCCTTCTGGTTGGCGAGCGCGTAGATGGCCATCCCGCTGCCGTCACGCTACTCAGGCCAACGGACGTTTCTTGGCGAGCCCTGGGCGGCGCGGAAAGCCAGGCGGTGTCGCTTTCAGCTTGCGGATCACAACCAGGCCGTCACGTTCTTCCGGGGGAGCAGCGCCGAGCTGCTCGGCGACCTGCGCAACGCGCTCGAGCTCTGCGCTCGGACCGACCCAGAGAACCGCTGCTCCACCCGGACGGACGAGCGGCAGACACCACTCCGCAGCGACCGGCGGCTGCGCGAGCGCCTTGGCGACGGCCACGCCGAACTGGTCGGTCTCCTGCTCCTCGGCGCGGTCCCAGACCACGCGCAGATTAGGAAGCTCGGTCTGCCAGCGCCTGAGGAAGTCCGCCTTCCGTCGTTCGGCCTCGAGCAGGGTCACCTCCCGGTCGGGAAGCGCAGCGGCGAGTGGGATGCCGGGCGCGCCCCCGCCGGAACCGACGTCCACGATCGGCCCCTCGAAGCTCGCGACCACGTCGGCGCCGCGGAGGCTGTCCTCGAGCAGCATCCTCCGGGCTTCGGCCGGATCGCGGAGCGCGGTCAGCCCTGGGGTCTCGAGGACCGCCTTCAGCCAGTCATCAAGAACTTGGTGAGACAACCACGAAGCGGTTCGGCTCGGTGCCCTCGCTCGTCGTCTCCACGCCCGCGTGGTCCTGCAGGGTGAGGTGGACGATCTTCCGCTCGACGGCGGTCATCGGCTCGAGCTCCACCGGCTCTGCGCTCCGCAGCGCCTGCTCGGCGGCTCCGGAGGCCAGGGAGGCGAGCGTCGCCTCGCGGCGGGCGCGATAGCCCGCCGCGTCCACGACGACGGAGGTGCCGGGCAGCTGTCGCGCGAGGATCGCGTTCGCGAGGTACTGGATCGCATCGATCGTCTGACCGTGACGGCCGATCAGGAGGCCGAGGTCCCGCCCGGAGCAGGTCGCGACGAGCGATCCGTCCTCCTCCGCGATGTCGATCCGGCATGAGATGCCGAGCGCCGTCGTGATCCTTGCGATCAAGTCGCGGACGAGCGTGGCCGCTTCGGACTCTTCCGTACCGGCCGGCGAGGCCTCGCCGTCGGTCTCAGCGGTCGCCACGACTCGCGCCGGCGAGTAGCCGACCCCGAGAATGCCGCGCTCGCCTTCGGAGACGACCTGGAAGCGGACGGCGGCCTTGTCGAGGCCGGGATGGAGCTTCTCGAGCTCCCGGAGCGCCGCCCACTTGGCCTCCCCGACGGTCTCCCCTTCCGTCTCAACCCGCAAATCGGCGGTCATCGACGCGCCCGCTTCTTCTTCTTGCGCACGCGTTTCGGGCCCGACGACTGCTTCGGAGCCGCCGCCGGTGCGTTGGCCGGCGCGGCCTCCGCTGGCGCCTTCTCCGCCTTCGGCGGCGTCCGCGAGGTTCGTTTCGTCGGAGCCTGCTGTGTCTGCTCCCGCAGGCGCCGCGTCACGATTCCCTGGCCCACCGTCCACAGGTTCGTCGTCACCCAGTAGAGGAGCAGCCCGACCGGGAAGTGCGCCCCGCCCGGCGGGTTGAGGATGAAGAAGGCGAAAACGACGGGAAGCGCGAGGAAGATGTAGCGCTGCGCCGGGCTCGTCGTCGCCATCGGCATGAACCAGGTCGAGGAGATCTGACTGGCGACGTAGACCACGAGCAGCACGTAGCCGGACCAGTGATCCGTGATGTTCGCCGTGATGTCCGGGACGAAGTGGAGCCAGTCGAGCGCAGATGCCGGGTACCTCGGATAGATCTCCTTGTCAAAGTTCCTGAGGACGAAGTAGAGCGCGAAGAAGATCGGGATCTGCGGCAGGATCGGGAGGCACGAGGAGGCCGGGTTGATCTGGTGCTCCCGGTAGAACTTCATCAGCTCCTCGTTCTGCTTTTTCTTGTCCGCCTTGTAGCGCTTCTGGATCTCCTTCATCTGCGGCAGGAACTGCTGCATTCGCTGCATCGAGTGGATCTGGCGGACGGTCAGCGGGACGAGCAGCATTCGCACGCAGAGCGTCAGCGCGATGATCGACCACGCCCACGTGAGCCCAAACGTCGTGTGAAACTCCTCGAGCGCCCACGTCAGGAAGTCCTCGAGCGGAGTCAGGATGCTGAGAAAAATCACCTGAAGAGCCTCTGGTCCTCGGCGTAGTCAACCCCGCCGTGGCTCCACGGGTTACAGCGCAGAAGCCGCCAGCCGGCGAGCACAGCGCCGCGAATGAGCCCGTACTGCCGAAAAGCGTCGATCGCGTACTGGGAGCACGACGGGTGGTACTTGCACGTCGCCGGGAAGAGCACGCCGAGCGTGTAGCGGTAGAGGTAGGTGCCTCCGATCCCGACGAACCTCACGCGCTCGCCTTCCCGAGGATCTCTTGCACCCGCTCCCGCAGCCACCCGGCGTCGCGGCCCTCGACGGCTTCCGCGAGCGGCGCCCGCACGAGCAGCACGTAATCCGCGCCCCCTCGAACTTCGGGCAGGAGCTCGCGCCAGGTCTCGCGCAGCCGGCGTTTGATCCGGTTGCGCGTCACCGCGCTGCCGATCTTCTTGGGGATGGCGATCCCGAGCCGGGCTTCATCGCTTGCCTCCTCTTCCCGGTCGAACCGGTAGAGGACGAGGAACCGTGTCGACACAGAGCGGCCGTGCCGGTAGACGGCATCGAAGTCGCGCGAGCGGGACAGTCGGTTCCGGCGTTGCACGTCGACGTTAGAGACGAGCTTGAGCTTACGCCGAGAGGCGCTTGCGCCCGCGGGCCCTGCGCCGCTTGAGGATCGCCCGGCCGGCCCGCGTCGACATTCGCGCGCGGAAGCCATGGCGACGTTTCCGCCTGCGAACTTTGGGCTGATAGGTGCGCTTCATAGGGAGATGAAAGAAGGATCGATGCCCTCGACGAGGGGCCGGCGCAGTATAGAGAGCGACCCGACCACACAGGCTTTTCCACAACGGTCGAGCACCCGACAAGGACGCGAAATCTCCTGCGCTCGGCCTGTTTTCCCCAGTGAATACACCTTCTTACACCAGCTTCTCCACAGGTGTGGAGGAGCCTGGGGATTCACCGAAAAGCCCTGGAAACGGGCTGGTTTTCCGCGCCGTGGACGGGTCATGAACAGGCATTGAGGACGCTCCTGGACGCTGCTATGCTCGCCCTCTTCCCCCGTCGGCGGCGAGAGGAGCAAGTTCGGTTCGCGTGGAGCGCCAGCAGCTGCTCACAGCAGAGAATCTGTGGACCGAGGTTTCGGAGCGACTGCGGAGTGCGCTCAACGAATCCACTTATCGGACGTGGTTTTCCGAGACCGTTGGAGTCGACCTCTCGTCCGAGTCGTTCACCCTCCGCGTGCCCAACGACTTCACGCGCGAGTGGATCGAGGGACACTTCCTCGGTCTGATCAACGCTGCCGTTCGTGACGCAACCGGCGACGAGCGACGTATCGAGCTCGTCATCCGGAAACCCAAGGGCGGGACGCGGGAGCAGGCCGAGCCAGAGCCCGAGCCGAACCCACGCGTCGAGGGCCTGAATCCGAAGTACACCTTCGATTCATTCGTCATCGGCTCCTCCAACCGCTTCGCCCACGCCGCCGCGCTGGCCGTCGGCGAGGCCCCGGCGCAGGCCTATAACCCACTCTTCATCTACGGCGGGACCGGCCTCGGCAAGACCCACCTGCTCCAGGCGATCGGCCACTACATCGGTGAGCACCTGCGCGATCTCTCCGTCTGTTACGTCACAAGCGAGCGCTTCATGAACGACTTCATCAACTCGCTCCGCGACAAGCGGATCGAGGGCTTCAAGCAGCGCTATCGGACCTTCGGTGTGCTCCTGATCGACGACATCCAGTTTCTGGAGCACAAGGAGCGGATCCAGGAGGAGTTCTTCCACACGTTCAACACGCTCTACGAGGCCGGCAAGCAGATCGTGATCTCCTCTGACCGGCCTCCGCGGCAGATCGCGACGCTCGAGCAGCGGCTGCGATCGCGTTTCGAGTGGGGGCTCATGACCGACATCCAGCCACCCGACCTCGAGACGCGCATCGCAATTCTGCAGAAGAAGGCGAGGACGGACGGGATCCAGGTCGCCGACACGGAACTGATGACCTTCATCGCAGGGCGCGTGTCGACCAACATCCGCGAGCTCGAGGGAGCATTGACGCGCGTCGTTGCCTTCGCCTCGCTGACAGGCCGGCCGATGACGGTCGACCTCGCGCAGGACGTGCTCCGCGACGTCTTTCCGCAAGGCGAGGCGGCCCAGGTCTCGATCGAGCTGATCCAGGACGAAGTCTCGGAGCGCTTCGGCCTCTCGAAGGAAGAGCTGATCGGCGACAAGCGCTCACAGAACATTGTCTATCCACGCCAGGTGGCGATGTATCTCTCACGCGAGCTCACCGATTCCTCGCTGCCGAAGATCGGGCGGCACTTCGGCGGACGCGACCACACGACCGTGATCCACGCAACCTCGAAGATCGCGCGCCTGATCCGCGAGGACCGCTCTGTGTACAACCTCGTGCAAGAGTTGACTGCGCGCGTCAAGCAGGCCGGCTGATTCTGTGGAGTCGCATGGCCCCCTCAGCGCGGCCTGTGCAAACCGCCGACTTACCCCCAGTGCGCATCCCCAGGCAAAGGTCGCCCATGGAGCCGAGGCATGGCGTCTTCCCCGCCTTCCACACTCCCTACGACTACTACTAGAGGATTAAATGATTGAAACTGAAGTAGCTGTGGCCGGCGCCGCCCTGAAGACATCCCTCGCTCGCGACGAATTCATCCGCCAACTTGCGATCGTCTCGCGTGCCGCATCAACCCGAACGACCGTGCAGGTGCTGGGCGGGATCCTGCTCCGCGCCGAAACCGGGAAGCTTGCTCTTGCTGCGACAGACATGGAGATCTCGCTGCGGTCCTCGCTCGATGCCCAGGTGGAAGTTGAAGGCGCGGTGGTGGTTCCCGGGAAGCTGCTCGTCGACATTGCGCGGCTGCTCCCTGGCGAGGATGTCGCGATCGAGCACCTCGCGGGAGAGGGCGTGGTCGAGATCGTCAGCGGGTCTGCGTCGTATCGAATCCACACGTACAACCCCGAAGACTTCCCGCGCCTTCCCGACCCCGCCGGCACGGAGATGGTCGATATCGACGCGGAAGCGCTGCTTGCGACGTCTGCAAAGGTGAGTCGCGCAGCGTCGCGGGACGAATCTCGGCCGGTGCTGACGGGCATCCTCGTCCGGTTCGAAGGCGAGAACCTCGTCATGGCGGCGACCGATTCGTATCGCCTCGCGGTGAAAGAGACTGGTTTGTCGAAGGCAGGGCCCGAGTTGGACGCGATCGTGCCGGCCAGAGCGCTCGGCGAGCTCGGGCGCATCGCCCAGGGCGCCTCGGAGCTACGGCTCGGGGTACAGGAGAACCAGGTGCTCTTTGCCAGCGACGGCGTCCTGCTGACGACGCGCCGTATCGAGGGCCAGTTCCCGAACTACCGCCAGCTGCTACCCGAGAGCTTCGAGCACGAGCTGACGCTGCCGCGCGAGGAACTTTTGGATGTGGTCCGCCGCGTCGCCGTGATGGCGCAACGGAATGCGCCGCTGCGCCTGCGCTTCTCGGAGGGCGAGCTGACGGTGTCGGCGCAGACGCAGGATGTTGGGGAAGGGCGCGAGTCGATTCCCATTCCCTTCGACGGCGAGGCGCTCGAGATCGGGTTCAACCCCGAGTTTCTGCGGGATGGGATCGAGTCCGCGGATGGAGACGCGCTGCGCTTGAAGCTGATCAGCCCCTTGCGGCCCTCAGTGCTCCAAGGCGAGAACGACGACTTCTCGTACCTCATCATGCCCATCCGCCTGGCCGGCTGATCGTCAGGACGCTCGAGCTCAGGGACTACAGGTCGTACCCACGGCTCGAGCTCGCGCTGGAGCCGGGGATCGTGCTCGCCGTGGGTCCCAACGGCGCCGGCAAGACGAACCTTCTCGAGAGCCTGCATTTAGCCGCGCAGGGGTTCTCGCCACGGACACGGTCCGACGCGCAGCTCATTCGCTTCGGGGAGAGTGGTGCGCGGGTGGCTGTCGAGGGCGATCACGGCGGCTCTCCGGTGTCCGTAGAGGTCACGCTTCGGCTCGGCGAGGCCAAGCAGGCGCGTCTGAACGGTGCTTCCCTGCGCACTGCCGAGGAGCTGCGCTCACGCCTGCCGGCGCTCGTCTTCACGCCGGACCGACTCGCGATCGTCAAGGGTGGGCCGGCCGTACGCCGGGCGTACTTCGATCGCTCGCTGGCGCGCCTGCTGCCTGCTCGAGCGGCTGCTCCGACGGACTATGCGGCTGCGCTGGCACAGCGGAACGGAGCGCTGCGCCGGGTAGCTGCCGGGTACTCATCGCCGGACGCTCTCGAGCCGTGGACCGGGCAGGTCGCAGGCCTGGGTCGAGAGCTCGTCGCGGCCCGCCGAGAGCTACTTGAGCTACTGACGCCCGCCTTCTCGGAAACCGCCGAGGAGCTGCTACTCGGCGCGGCTGCGCTGTGCTACGAGGGAGAGGAGCCCTCGCGGGAGGAGCTCGAGGGGCGGTTGGAGCAGGACCTCGCGCGCGGCTCCACGAGCCTCGGTCCGCATCGCCACGACGTTGCTGTCACAGCGGGAGACCGGGATCTGCGGGCGTTCGGCTCCCAGGGGGAACAGCGCCTGGCCGTCCTGTCCCTGCTGCTCGCGGAGGCCGATTTGCTCGCCGAACGTGGCCCGGCTGGACCGTTACTGCTGCTCGACGACGTGCTCTCGGAGCTCGATCCCGACCGGCGGGCGATTCTCACGGAGCGTCTGCGACGTCGAGGCGCACAGGCGTTTCTGACTGCAACCACAGACGCGGCACTTCCAGGGTCTCCCGACGAGTTGATCGAAGTACGGCCGGGCGAGGCGCGGAGAGCGGGGTGAGCAAGCCCCTGGAGCCGATCGGTGACGCCGTCCAGGGCGAGCTCGGCCGTTTTGGACGAGGCGGAGCGATCGCCGAGATCGTGAACGCCTGGCCGCAAGCCGTCGGGGAGTCGATCGCGCGTAACGCGTGGCCGGCGCGGATTGCACGTGACGGGACGCTGCATGTCGCGACGAGCTCGTCGACCTGGGCATTCGAGCTCGGGCTGCTGGAGTCCGATATCCGCGAGCGTCTGGCTGCGTCGCTCGATCGGGATGCCCCCGCGAGTCTGCGTTTTGCTCCAGGCCGGCTTCCGGAACCGCCACGCAACCCGGCTGAAACGGCCTCCAGAGCGCCGCGCGAACCGACGCCGGCGCAGCAGGCGGAGGGGGAGCGTGTGGCCGCGCAGATCGAGGATCAAAATCTACGCAAAGTTGTTGCACGTGCAGCCGCTGCAAGCCTCGCGCAGGCACCGGGACCTCCGCCCGATCTGGTAGACTGATCTCGGCCCTAAAAGCGGCGAAATGCAGGGCTTTTTTCTTTGGCTGAAGCAGCTTACACCGCAAAAGACATTACGGTCCTCGAGGGTCTCGAGCCCGTTCGCCTTCGCCCGGGCATGTACATCGGCTCGACGGGTGCCAGAGGGCTGCATCACCTCGTCTACGAGGTCGTCGACAACTCCGTCGACGAGGCTCTAGCCGGGCGCGCCGACCGCATCGATATCACGCTTCACCCCGACAACTCGGTGACGATCTCGGACAACGGTTCCGGGATCCCCGTTGACGTGATGCCCGATCAGGGCCTTCCCGCCGTCACCGTGGTCCTGACGAAGCTCCATGCCGGCGGAAAGTTCGGAGGCGAGGGCTACAAGGTCTCCGGCGGCCTGCACGGCGTCGGCGTGTCGGTCGTGAACGCCCTTTCCGAGTCGCTGAAGGTGGAAGTCCGGCGCGACGGGAAGATCTACCGCCAGGAGTTCGCGCGCGGTGAAGCGACCACGGAGCTCGAGACCGTGGGCAAGACGCAGAAGCGCGACACCGGCACGACGATTTCCTTCCTTCCGGACGCTGAGGTGTTCGATGCGGACGAGTTCGAGTTCGATCGCCAGACGCTGGTCCAGCGGCTGCGGGAGACCGCATACCTCACGCGCGGCCTTCGCATCGTCCTCATGGACGAGCGGGAGGGGGAGCAGCGCGACGAGTTCTACGCCGAGGGCGGCATTCGCGACTTCATCGGCTACCTGAACGAAGGCAAGGATCCCGTCCACAAGCGCATCGTCTACTTCGAGGGCGAGATGGAGCAGGGCCAGGTCGAGGTCGCGATGCAATGGAATGCGTCGTATGTCGACTCGGTCTTCTCCTTTGCGAACAACATCAACACGCACGAGGGCGGAACGCACCTCTCGGGCTTCAAGGCCGCGCTGACCGGCACCTTGAACCGCTATGCGCGGGACAAGGGCCTGCTCAAGGAGAAGGACGACAACCTCGAGGGCGAGGACGTTCGTGAGGGGTTGGCCGCGGTCATCTCCGTGAAGCTGCGCGATCCGCAGTTCGAGGGCCAGACGAAGACGAAGCTGGGCAACCCGTGGATCCGCGGCCTCGTCGAGCAGGCGGTGAATCAGAAGCTTGCAGAGTTCCTCGAGGAGAACCCAACGGACGCCAAGCAAATCGTCACGAAGGCCCTCGCGGCTCGCAACGCGCGCCAGGCGGCGCGGAAGGCCCGTGAGCTGACGCGGCGGAAGAGCGCACTGGACAGCTCTTCCCTTCCCGGAAAGCTTGCCGACTGCACGATTCGCGATCCCGAGGCGGCCGAGCTCTTCATCGTCGAGGGCGACTCGGCCGGCGGCTCGGCGAAGGCCGGGCGGGACCGGACGTACCAGGCGATCCTCCCGTTGCGCGGGAAGATCATCAACAGCGAGAAGAACCGGATCAACAAGGTGCTCTCGAACACCGAGATCCAGGCGATGATCACGGCGATCGGAACTGGGATCGGCGACGAGCTCGACATCTCGAAGCTTCGCTACCACCGCGTGATCGTGATGACGGACGCCGACGTCGACGGCTCGCACATCCGCACCCTGGTCTTGACCTTCCTCTACCGGAACATGCCGGAGCTCTTCGACGGCGGCCACATCTACATCGCTGTGCCGCCGCTCTACAAGGTCAAGCTCGGAAACCAGGAGTTCTACTTCGAGAAGGACGCACAGCTCGAGGAGCTGCTCGTCCGCGAGCGGATCGGGGATTTCGAGTTGCACGACCGCCACGGCGAGAGCGTCAAGCTGACGCCGCACCGATGGGGCCAGTTCACTCGCGCCCTGACCGCTTTCGAGGGCTGGTCGGGGCGACTTCGCGCTGACTACGGCGGCGCAGCCGACTTCCTCGTCAAGCACCGCCTGGTCGAGCTGGACGGGGCGGTGGCGAAGAACTTCGCGAAGGCGCTCGGCGCCGTTGGTGAGAACGGCTACCAGCTGGAGCTGGAGAGCGAAGAGGAGAACGAGTTCCGCGTGGCGGTGACGGAGAAGGAGACGAGCGCGCGGCAGCGAGTCCAGGTTCCGCGCGAGCTCCTGTCGTCGGGCATCTACCAGAGCCTCCGCGACGCCTACGGAAAGCTCGCCGACCTCGTCGGCCTGCCGCCGTTCACGATCACGCACTCGAAGAAGACGCGGACTGCCGAGACCTACCAGGCCTTGCGCCACGAGGCGCTCGATCTGGCCAAGGAAGGTATCCAGCTGTCCCGGTTCAAGGGCCTCGGTGAGATGAACGACGACCAGCTCTGGGAGACGACCATGGATCCGAGCAGGCGGCTCCTCGTTCGTGTTCAGGTCGAGGACGAGATCGGCGCCGGCCAGGTGTTCTCGATGCTGATGGGCGATCAGGTCGAGCCGCGGCGGCTCTTCATCGAACAGAACGCCAAGGACGTT
>Ga0184625_10000141_pt1 | contig 21488 bp, 15 predicted proteins | sample PLM3_30_b1_FD_133151 | JGI IMG/M metagenome (GOLD analysis project Ga0184625, IMG submission 133151) | Groundwater sediment microbial communities from an aquifer in East River, Colorado, USA - PLM3_30_b1 | ecosystem: Environmental > Terrestrial > Soil > Riparian zone | place: USA: East River... | reverse complement strand
TTTTCGGTTTTCGGTTTTCGGTTTTCGTTTAACTCTGCGCCAGCCCCTTTGCCCATTCAACGAGCGGCGTCGGACGGATTCCCGACTCGCGGGCAAGGCCGGCGATGTCGACGTCGTAACCCACACGCTCGAACCACTCGAGCATCAGCGCGAAGTCTTCGCTGTTCCTGCGCACTTCCGATATCGGGATCTGCACGAACGTAATCGTCCGCCCAAGTCCGCTGCTCAGCGCCGCCGCAGCTTCAGGCATCGTCGCGGCATCGCCCGCGAGGTCGATCTCGTGGCGGTTCAGCTTTTCGGCATCAGTGAACGCCCGCGCGGCGTGACGGCCGATGTCGTTGACCGCGATCATCTGCAGCTTCAGCGCGGGCGGCATCGCGGCATACAGGTTGTCGCCGTTCAGGAACCAGGGCGAGGGAAGGTTTTCCATGAAGAACACGGGGCGGAGGATCACGTGCGACGGAAAGCCCAGTCCTCGAACAGTGTCTTCCACTCGCTGCTTGTTCTCGAAATGCGGGATACCGGTCTTGCGGTGAGCCGACCCCACCGACGTGTAGACGAAATGCTGCACGCCTGCCTCGCGCGCGAGCGTCGCGATGCGCTTGCCCTGTTCTTCCTCACCTGCGACACCCGCCTCCCAGGTGTTCTGCACGGCGAACACACCCCAGTTCCCCTTCAACGCGTCCTTCAACGAGGCCGCGTCATTCAAGTCGCCGCGCACGAGCTCGGCGCCGGTCGCCGACGCGATCGCTTTCGCAGCGTCGCTGTCGGGATGACGCGTCATCGCCTTGAGCGCGAATCCTTTGCCTGCCAGCGCCCGCGCGGTCGCGCCGCCCTGTTTCCCGGTCGCGCCCGTTATCAGTACCGTCTTTTCATTCGCCATTTCGAACTCCTCGACTCCCCGACTCCTAGACTCCAAGACTCCCCGACTCTTACCCCTCAGTTCTCTTTCTTAATCAATTTCATCGCCAGCGCCACCATCGACCCGACATCCGCCACATTGGCCGGCAGCACGATCGTGTTGCTCTCCTTCGCGAGCTCGCCGAACTGGCCGATGTACTGCTCCGCGACGCGCAACTGCACGGCCTCCTGACCGCCCGGCAGCGTGATGGCCTCGGCAACGCTGCGGATCCCTGCGGCAGTCGCGGTCGCCACCGACGTGATGGCTGCCGCCTGTCCCTCCGCTTCGTTGATCTGCTGCGTCTTCCGCGCCTCGGACTGCTTGATCACTTCCTGCTTCATGCCTTCGGCGGTGTTGATCGCGGCATCGCGAGTGCCTTCTGATGTGAGAATCACGGCGCGCTTTTCGCGCTCGGCGCGCATCTGCTTTTCCATCGCCGCGAGGATGTCGGCGGGTGGGGTGATGTTCTTGATCTCATAGCGCAGCACCTTGACGCCCCAGGCCTCCGACGCCTTGTCGAGCTCGCTCACGACCTGGGTGTTGATGTTCGTGCGCTCCTCGAAGGTTCGATCAAGATCGATCTTCCCCACTTCGCTGCGGAGCGTCGTCTGCGCCAGCTGGCTGATCGCGAACATGTAGTCGGCGATGCCGTACGACGCGCGCTCGGGATTCAGCACCTTGAGGTAGAGCACTCCATCGACGCCCACCTGAACGTTGTCGCGCGTGATGCACACCTGGGCCGGGATGTCGACCGCGATCTCCTTCAGCGAGTGGCGGTAGCGGATGACATCGACGAACGGCAGCAGCACGTGGAACCCGGCGTTGAGGATGGCGTGGAAGCGTCCGAGCCGCTCGACGACGTAGGCGCTCTGCTGCGGAACGACGACTGCCGTCTTCGCGATGATCACCAGCACGAGAAATGTGAGGATCAGTAACGCGACCAGGCCACCGGTCATGAGCGCTCTCTTTCTGGTTTGAGAAGAATCATCAGCCGGTCGAGGTCGACCACCTTGCACCGCTCGCCCCGCACGATCGTCGCGGTGTCCTGGTTGCGCGCCGACCACACGGTGCCGGGAAGCTCGGCGCGCCCGACCGCACCAGCGGGAATGTCCTCGAGCGGCACCGCGATGTCTCCCACGAGCGAGTCGACGTCCTTGCCGGGGCCGTCGAGCTGCATCCATTTCAACAGCGGACCGCGGAAGAAGAGCAGCGAGACGATGGAGATGCTCGAAAACAGCACGAGCTGCAGCCAGATGGGGCCGGCCCAGTCAAGCACGTGAAGGCCGGCAATCGCCAGGGCGGCCACCCCGAAGAAGATGACGTAGAACCCGCCCGACGCCGCCATTTCGAGCGCGACGAGGATGAGGCCGATGACGAGCCAATGCCACCAATCCATTTGAGCGCGCTCATTGTAACGCCGAGCCGCTCGATGTCGTTATCATCACTTCGTGGGCACACGCACCCATTCGACAAAGCTGGCGTATCTCTATCGGGCTCTCTGCGCGCTCGCAGTTCTGGCCGCGGTGTGGGCTTTATTGCTCTGGCTGACCGGCGGATTCCATTTCCAGTTCGGTGCATTTCGACTTTCATCTCGCCGGCCCCGCAATGCTGCCGTGATCTCGGCGCTCTGCGTCCTCGTGGCGGGGTTGCTGACGCTGTTGCCCGATGGACGAAACACGTTCCGGGAAGAATGGGCGCGCTGGCGGCACTGGTATGTATCGACGGGCACCCGGCGGGCCCGAGCAGGGCAGGTCTTTCATATTGCCCTGTCGGCATTCACGGTAGCCGCCGCCATAGCCATTGATATCTACCAATGGCGGGCCGCTCTCCCGTTGTGGGTCGATGAGGAAGCGATCGCGCTCAACGTCCGCGATCGCTCAATCGGCGATCTTGCCGGCAGCCTTTGGCTCGGACAAAGCGCGCCCTTCGGCTGGTTGGTTCTGGAACGGATGGCCATGTCCATCCTCGGCACCGGGGAAACTGCGCTGCGCGCCGTGCCGCTGCTTTTCGGAATTGCGACGATCGGCGTGGCCGCATGGGCTGGACGACGATGGATGAGGCCGATTGCCGCATTCGTGTTCGTGGTGCTGTGTTGGATCGGGCCGCTACTGTCGCACTATCGATTCGAAGTCAAACACTACACCGCGGATGTTCTCTTCGGGTTGCTCCTTCCGGTTCTCGCCGCATGGGCGATAGAGGCAGACCGCCCGACCGACCGGGCTCGACGCGTGTGGCTCTGGTGGATTGCCGCGGCCATCGGCCATTGGTTCGCGAACGGCGCGTTGCTGGCGACTCCTGCGTGCGCGATCGTTTTGTTCGTCGCGGTGTGGCGGCGCGACGGCCGGCGCGCGGCGGCATGGTTCGTGGCCGGCGGATTGTTGTGGCTGGCGTCGTTTGGGCTGCACTATCTGATCTCGATCCGCTACACCCTGAACAGCGCGTACCTGCGATCGATCTGGAGCACTGAATTGCTCCCGTCGTCCGTGGGGCTGACAGGCAGTATGCGGTGGTTCTTCGATCGTCTTGAGCCTCTGGCGTTCAATCCGGGTGGCACCGCTCTGTGGGCCATCCTGTGGACGTCGGCAATCTGTGGCTGGGCATTTTCCGTCAAGCGTCCTTTGGGCTTCGTGCTCGCCGGCGTTCCCTTGTCGGCCTTCGCATTCGCTGCCGCCGTCCCGTTGTACCAGAGGTTCTCGATCTGGATCGTCCCTGCGTTGTATGCCGGCGTCGCCCTGCTGATCGATCGCGCTCTTCGGCTTGGCAGCAGTGCCTTTGCCCGGCGGCGATGGGCGCTCTTCGCCGTCGCCATTCTGGTCTTGTTCGTCGAGGTTCAACTGTTCCGGGACATCCTCACGCGCGGACGAGTGGATCTCGACGGACGGCGTGCCAGTATCTACAAGCATCAGCTGGATGATAGGGCAGCCGTCCGATGGCTGATGAGCCAGCGGAAGCCGGGCGATGTTTTGATGTCGACGCATCTGGCGCTCTCGGCTGTCTGGTGGTACGGGATGATCCCGATTTCTGACCAGGGTGGAGCCGGCAGTGTCCTGAATGATGGAAGTCCTGTCTACGAAGTGGGCCCCACCACCGACTGCCCTTCACCGCAGCTCGATGATGCACTGAGGAATCACCCGCGGGTACTTCTGTACCTGGGATTCGACGTCACACCTGGCTTCGATCGAGTATTGCTGGACAGCCTCGCGCAGCGCGGCGCGACGACTGCCTATCGGGAATTCGGCCAGTTGGGCATGGCAGCTGTATTTGATTTGCAGCAGCCGGGTTCTGGGAGCGTCAAGCAATTGAACCGGGCCACAGCCGAGCAACTCGATGTTGCGAGTTGCGTAGGCGTTCGTCGCGCAGAGCGTTGGTGATTCATTGGAGCGAGCTGCCTGCCGGCAACATCTTCTCGATCACAACTTCATCAATGTATCGGCCATCGATCTTCGCCTGGCGCTGCGCCGTGCCGACGATGCGAAAGCCCTGGCTCAGATATGTCTGTAGTCCGGCCTCGTTGTCGGCCCGCACGTAGCTGAAGAGTTTTTCGAAGCCCTTCCGCCGCGCCGCGTCAAAGGTCGCCGCGAACAGCCGCGTGGCAATCCCCTGCCGCCTCAACTGAAGATCGACGTAGGTGCCGATGACGCCGACGTGATCGAAGGCGTGCGTGAAATTGCCGAAGGGCGAGACGTTCTGAAAGCCGACGAGGCGACGTTGTGTGGTGTCGAGGGCGGCGAGGAAGATACCCCGTGCGGGAAAGCTGCGGATAAATTCGCGTTCCTGTTCGACGGTGACCGGCGTATCGAGGGCGGTATACCGTCGCGCCGTGATGATCGGATTGAGGATCGCCGCAATCTCCCCGGCGTCCTCAATCCTTACATCGCGAACCTCGATCATCGTCTTTTCACAGAAGATCAAAAGATCAGGAGCTTTTTGGAAAAGAACTTCTCCTGATCTTCTGATCTTTTGTTAAACGGTCTTTACTTCGCCAGCGGATCCGGCCTGAACTGGAACTGCATCACCTTGCTCGTCGTCCCCTTGCCGGTTTCCATATGGAACGGCGTGCGCGTGCTGATGGTCGCCCACAGGCCCTTGCCCTTCCAGCCCTTCGCCGGGTCGTCGATGCGTCCGTCCATCCATTTCGTGTAGAACCCCGTTGGATAGGGCACGCGCATCACCACCCAGTTGCCGTCCTTCAACGCGAGCAGCGCTTCAGAGGCATTGCCGGTGTTGATCGGCGTATTCGCGCCCAGGCCCGACGTGTCGAACTGATCGACCCACGTGTAGTAGCTGGCCTCGGCGCTGCCGACGTCGGTCACACCCTTCATCTGCGGGAGCGGCTCAGCATAAAACGTCCATCCTTCGCGGCAGTGCTGTCCCGTCGCCTTCGGGCCGTTGAGCGGCGACTTGCACTTGCGGCGATCGAAGCTCGCCATATGTCCGCTGGAGAGCGCGACCCATGCGACGCCGTTGCGATCGACGTCCATTCCGCGCGGCGAGAACCCGAGCGTGTCCGCCTTCGGGTCGGTCGACGCCGGCAGCTCGTAGATTTCCGTCAGCGCGGTTTCCGGCGGATTCGATCCCGGAACCAGCCGCATGATGGCGCCTGGGAAACCGAGCATCGATCCCCACACCGAACCGTCCGGCGCGGGCGATGCCGCGTAGAACGGCGCGTTGATGCGCTTGTCCTTCGCCGGATCGACAGCCTGATCGGGCTCGACGTACGCGTCGCGACGGCCATTGCCGTTGGTGTCGACAATGAGCGCCGTCCATCCCTGCGAGGCGTTTTCGTCGCCCGTCTCCTCGAACTTCTTCGTGTTCAGCCATCCAATCACGGGCCCGCCGCCGCTCGTCCACAGCGTCCGGTTTGCATCCTCGGCGAACATCAGATGATGCGTCGAGAAGCATGTCCTGATGTGCGTGAGCTTCTTCGTCTGCGGGTCGTACATCTGGAGGTGGCGGCTGGAGCTCTCCAGCGGAAACGCCTTCGCCGACGGATGTGCCGACCCGGCCTTGCAGACGGCAGGGTTCTCGAACGGCGCGACGGCCGAGGTGAGCCAGAGGCGGCTCTTCTCGTCGAGCATCGGGTTGTGCACGTTGTTCTTGCTCGTCCAGATCGCCTCCTCGCCCCAATACGGCGACGGGTGCGGCATCTTCGGGCTGGTCGGCGGCGTGTTCGGATCGCGAACCGACAGCGGAACACGGCTGACGGTGTGCTTGACCGGATCGAGCACCGGCACGTAGTCGGAGCTCAGCTCGAGCGAGCCGTATATCGGACCGTAGGGGTTGAGCCGCGGGTTGCGTCGATCGGTCGACACCGAATCGTGCAGATACGATTTCGGATCGGCCCAATCCCATTGAGTGATGACGAGGTTCCGCTCGATGCCGCGCGGGCGCGGCGGCGACGGCGGCACTTCGCCCGCCGCGATCCGATCGGTCCAGTCGGCGAACAACTCGAGCGCGCGCCGGCGGCCGAACGTGTTGAGTCCCGCGCTCATCTGTCCGCCCGCCTGGCCGGACTGAATGCGGCGGTCCCACGCCGCGGTGGACGACGCAAAGGTGCCGAGCGCCTTGGGAATCTCACGCATGCCCTTGGTGCCAATCTGATGGCACGCCGTGCAACCGCCCGACTTGAGCGAGCGAACCCACTGCGCCTGCGACTGCATGGACGGCGAGATTCCGTTTCCGCTGTCTCCCGTGCCAGGGAACTCGCTCTTGTCGGGCACTTTGAGCAGCGAGTACCAGTAACCAGCCGGGTAGTACTCAGCGGCAGCGCGCAGGTTGGGCGCGGGCACTGCGGTCAGGTTCAGCAGCTTGCCGGCGGCAGTCTGCACCTTGGGCGAATCGACGAGACCGTATCCGCGCACCCAGACCCGGTAGTTCGCTTTCGGCAGATCCGGGATCAGATACCGGCCGCGATCGTCCGTGACGACAATCTTGGCAAACTTGGTTGGGAGGTCGGAGGTTTCGGCAATCACCCACACCCCGGCTTCCGGTCCTTTCGGCCCGGTGACGATGCCGCCGAGGTCGTCGTTGTCGATCGCAATCGCGGCGCCCGCCTGCGCGCGCATCGGGGTTCGAGAGACGAGGAGAAGTCCGACGCCGAGCACCGCGAGAAACACCCACGCCAGATGCAGCCGTCTCATATGCCCTCCTTCTGATTTACAAAAGATCAGAAGATCAGAAAACCCTTTAAAAACGAATTCTTCTGATCTCCTGAACTTCTGTTCTAGTTTCGGCGAAGCACCTTTCCGGGCCTTGCGGCCGTCATGGCTTTGCCGTCGAATACAACCTGACCGTTGACGATGACCGATACGAATCCCTCGGCGTACTGATGAGGCTTTTCAAACGTCGCCGTGTCGCGCACGCGCGCGGGATCGAACACGGTGATGTCCGCCTTCATGCCCGGCTTCAACACGCCGCGATCGGTCACGCGCAGCCGCTGCGCGGGGAACGACGTCATCTTCCGGATGGCGTCTTCCAGCGTGATCACGTTGCGCTCGCGCACGTAGACGCCGAGCACGCGCGGGAAGGTGCCGTAGCTTCTCGGGTGAGGCACCCCCTGCCCCAGAATCTGCACCCACCCATCGGACGCGATCATCGTCGCTGGATGGCGCATGATCCGCTCGAGATCTTGTTCGCTCATCGCGTGGTAGACGCCCTGGCAGTTGCCCTGCTCGACGATCCACATCGCCGCTTCCGCGCCGTTTTCAATCGTCGGCTCCATGCCGCGCATCCGCGCGACGTCGGCCAGGTTTTTTCCGGCCATCGCCTCGTCGAAATCGCAGTGGGCGAGAAAGACATTCTTCGGGTCGCCGCCACCGCGCTCTTCGCGGATGATGCGCACGGTCTCGGCGCCGATCTCCTTGCGTGTCGCCGGATTCTTCAGGCGGGCGAGCATCTGTTCGCGCCCGCCCTCCTGGCCCCATTGCGGAATCATCGACGCGGTGAACGCGTTGCTCGACGCGGTATAGGGATACTGGTCGCTCGTCGCGTCGACGCCCCGCACGCGCGCCGCGTCGATCAGCTTGAGCGTCTCGACGCTCTTGCCGTAGTTTTGCGGGCCGACAATCTTGTGATGCGTCACCTGCGTGGCCAGCCCGCCCTCTTCGCCGATGCGAATCGTCTCGCGCACGCTGTCGAGCACCCCGAAGGCCTCGTCGCGCATGTGCGAAATATGGATGCCGCCGTACTTGGCCGCGACCTTCGCCAGCTCAATCACTTCCTCGATCGGCGTGAACGCGCCCGGCACGTAGAACAGCCCGGTGCTCATGCCGAACGCGCCGGCCTTCATGCCGTCGTCGACGAACGCGCGCATCTTGTCGAGTTCGGCCGGCGTCGGCCGCCTGTTCGCGCGGCCGATGACGGCTTCGCGTACCGATCCCTGACCGATGAACGTCCCGATGTTGATCGATTTCTGCGTGGCCTCGAGCTTGTCGAGAAACGGACCGAGCGGCACCGGCGATCCGCCGTCAGGCCCTTCGATCAGCGTAGTGACGCCCTGCCTGATGTAGTTGTCCGCGCTCGGCAGCTGGAAGATCGTCTCGCGGGCGTGATTGTGGATGTCGATGAACCCGGGCGAGACGATCTGCCCGTTCGCGTCGATCACCTGAGCGGCCGGATCGGTAATCGACGGAGCGATGAGCGCGATAGTATCGCCGCGCACGGCTACGTCTGCGCGGTACCACGGGCTGCCGGTTCCATCGATGATGCGTCCGTTGCGAATAACGAGGTCATACGGCGCCGGCGCCTGCGCGTACAGCGCATCATACGTAGTGTCCGGCTTTAGCCGGACCGTGATGGCGCCGGCTATCAGCAATCCCGACAGAACTGCGGCGGTCTTCTTTGTCATTGCCGGGTCCTGCAGGCGAAATTTGACGCCTCGTTTGTGCTGCCCGAGCCCTTATACGTCGCGACCTGCGGGTAGGGGCACAACGGCCGCGTGCGATCCACTTTCCCGTCGGTGACATGCGACGCGACGATCTGCGCTGGCGCCGTGCCCTTCGCCATCCACTCTTCAATCGCGGCGACCTTGTCGAAGGTGTCGGTGCCGACTCCGCCCTGGCAATGCGTCATGCCCGGGACCATGTAGAGCTGAATGGACTTGCCCACGGCGCTCTTGCCGGCGTCCTTCACGACCCGGCCGAAATAGCTGACGCTGGTCGATGCCGGGTTCTGCTGGTCGCTCCACCCGTGATACATCAGCAGTTTTCCGCCGCGCGAGAAGAACGGCTTCAGGTTGTCGCCGGCGGTATTGAGCACGGCCGCCGCCGCGTCCATCTTCTCGACGTCGGACGCCGCGTCAAAGCGCGACGAATCCCATCCTTCGTCCTTTGCCACCAGGTACTTGTAGGTCTCGGACGCGTTCGAAAACGGCTCCGGTCCAGCGAGCGTTCCCCACAGCAGTTCCGATCCGGGCTGCAGCAGTGGAGTGTAGAGCACCTGGCCCGTCTTCGGATGCTTGACGTCCGCGTACAAGGCCCGCGCCGTTTCCACTTGCTCTGCGGTGAGACACGACGGGCCGTCCGCACCGCTGCACTGCATCACCTTCGGATCGAAGCGGCATGACGGAGGATTTTCGATGACGCCGTCTTCGACGCCATCCTTGAGGTCGCACGCGTCGAGCGCCGCCTTGTGGATGGCCGGATATTTTTCTGGAGGAATGTAGCTTCCGGCCGAGCGGTGCACGATTCGATGGAGCACCAGGCGGACGGCATGCACGCGCGATCGCCGATCCGGTGGAGCGCCCGCGATGATCGCGTCGAAATCGGCCGGATACATCGACGCGAGCGTCAGTCCTTGATTGCCGCCTGTAGAGCAGCCGTTCCACACCGATGCGGCAGGCGCCTTACCGTAATACGCGCCGGCGACGGCTTTGGCGTGAATCGCCATCTCGTGCAGCGATCGATGCGCGTAGTCGACCAGCTTCTCCGGATGCCCGACCGCGAACGAGGCGCCGGGCGTCGTGTGGCCGCTGTCCGTGCTCGCCGCCGCGTAGCCGAGCGCGACCGCGGCCGCCAGTGGTTGATAGCTGATCGTGCCGGCCCACCCGCCATTGCCAACCGCCTGCAGTTTGCCATTCCAACCAGAGGCAGGCAGCCAGACTTCAATTCTGATGTCCGAATCGGCGGTCGGCTTGCTCGTCAGCGCGACACGACAGAACGCCGGCGCCGCGGCCATCGCGCGAGCGAGCGCTGGAGGCACGCCCCGGCCAGGAACAGCCGCCGGAGGCGCAAATGCGCCTGCCGCGATAGCCGTCGCCGACGTGACGGTCGCATTCTGCAGCTGCAGGGAGGACAACCTCTCGCACGACATGGGCGCGGCGGCTGGGCGCTGCTGCACGGGCGCGAATAGCGCGAGAAGAACAGTGACTCCTGCGACCCTGGACGACGGCATATGGCCTCCTTAAAAGCGCTCGCGCAATTCGAGTTGCGCTTCAATGTCTTTCTTTTCACGGTGCACTGGCAACAACTTTTTCTGCACCATGAACGGCAGCTGATCCTCGAGATGCGGCGACCCGGCCTGGGTCGCGTTGCCGTACCCGAGCAGGCACTGGGCCCGCTGATCGCGCGAAAACTCCACGGCACAGACGATCGTTTCGCCGCTCGCCGCGTAGTATCTGTCTCCGTCACCCCGGGCATCGGTCGATTGGCGCCGGGCGAACGCGATGGTTCGGAAGAGCCCTGAGCCGCCCGGACCGCCGTTGCCAGGAAGATCGGCGTTGCCGCTGGCGAAACGAAACACGACGCCCCATTTCACATCGAGCGTGCCGTACCGCTGCACGCACTCGTCGGCGGCGGCCGCCAGCGCTGCTGCCGCGCCTGCGGGATCGGCAAGGCCACGGGCAGAGTCGAGCGGCCGTTCCTGGTCGTACTTGACGCGAAGCTTGCTGTCGATGCCGCCGGCTGCCGCGGAAAAATACCGGTCGACGAACAACTGGAACAGCACGGCGCCGCTGCTGTCGACGTCCGTGTGGCGGTCCCACCTCGCCAGCACCCGCCCGGCATCGGTGTTCCCCGCCGCGGTGAGGAGGTCGGGGAGAATTCTGTCGGCGAGCTCCATTCGCGTCGAATGCTTCTTCGCGAGCAGCTGTTCGTAGCCGATCTTCTTGTCTTCCGTAATCATCCGCAGCGAACGGAGGGTCCGCATCTGCGGAAGCGCCTCGCCGGATGGCGCGACGTACGCAGGAAACTTCGCGCGGTCGAGCTGAGGCAGCGTCATCAGCCACGGCGGCTCGTTGGCATTCTGATGAAATCCGCTCGGCGGATCGACAGACTTCGGAAGCTCGTCAAACGAGAGGTAGTCGGTCCAGAGGGTCTCGGACGTGTCGCCGGGAACGACCCCCGACCAATATTGATAGTCGCGCGCGCGCCGCCTCGGCACGAGGCCGTCGAACACGAACATGATGTGCCGCCGGTCGTCGGCGTAGTTGGCGTGCCACATCGGCACCGACATCATCCGCAGCGCCGACTGAAATTCCTCGAGCGAATGCGCTTCGCCCATGCGGAACCACTGCTCGAGCATTTTCGGCCGATCGAGCCCAGCCACGCGCATGGCGATCGTCACGCCGTTTTCGTCGAAGACGACAGGCCCGTGCACGGTGCGTCTGATGCTGAGCTGCTCTTCGCGGAGCGTGCCGTCGGGTCGTCTCACCTTCAGCGTGCGTGTCTCGCGCTCGAACGGCCGCGGCGTCCCGTCGAAGACATATTGATCGTTTTGCACCGTCAGCCGGTAAAAGTCGACGGTGTCGATCGTGTTGACCGTGCGTCCCCAGCCGGTGTGCCGGTTGAAGCCGACTACCGCCACCGGAAAGCCAACCTGCGGCGTGCCCACCTGATCGTAGTCGGGGCCCACCAGGTGGACCTGCATGTAGCGGTAAAACGTGTTGCCCCAGGCCAGGTGCGGGTTGATGAGGAGCATCGCGTTGCCGCTCGCCGATTTGGCAGGACCGACGGCCCAGGTATTGGAGCCTGCTTCGAACTCGGAGCGCACCTCATTATCAGTCGCAGGGACCGCTCGCCCCATTGCAGCTGCTCGCTGATTCTTGAGCAGCGCCGCGACTTCGGTGTTCATCCGCGCGCGCGATGCCATGTAACCGTAATGCACTGCGCGTAGCGGGTGCTGCACGACGTCGACGCCCGACACAGGCAGCACGACTCGAAACTCGGCGCCGATCGCGCCGGGGTTTTTCGTTGCAAAATCGTTGATGCCGCGCGCGAACTCGTCGAGATACTTCCGGAACTGCGGATCCTGCGCGTCGTACCACTGTTTCGCGCGCTCTGGTACCCCGTTCAACTGCACCCAGCGATCGAGCTCGAGGTTGGCGTCGCCGCCCCAATACTCCGCCGCTCGCCCGCGCGATTCGCCGTACAACCGCAGCAGAAGGTCGGCGTGGTTTCGCATCTGCGCCCAGCCATGGGCGTAGAACATCGACTCACGATCGGCGGCATAAATGTGCGGCACACCGTATCGATCCCAGAGAATCTCGGTGGATCCCGTGGCGGGAGACTGTGCGGAATAAAACGGTTCCGTAAACCACAACGGAAACAAGACGACTGCGACAACGGCGAGGTTGAAGCGCGTCATAGTGGCATCACCTCGACTGTCTTTCCCCACAGTTGTCTCACAATCGGTCCTACGATTTCTACTGCGCCGGTTGTCCGGAATTGTTCAGTCCCGGTGACCGCTGCATCGTTCAACAGGCCGGCCGATTCGAGCCGGCGCCGCAGCTCGCGCGCAACCGGCGCCGCCGGGTCGATGATCTCGACCCCTGGGCCGGCGACTTCCTCGATGATCGACCGTATGAACGGATAGTGCGTGCATCCCAGCACGACAATGTCCGCGCCTTTTTCGACCATCGGCCGCACGTATCGCGCCACCAGCGCGCGCGTTTCGTCCGATGCCAGCTTGCCGTGCTCGACCTGATCGGCGAGGCCGGGACACGGCTGGATGACAAATTCCACATCAGATCCGTAGTTCGCGAGCAGCTTTCCGACGTTCGGGCTCGCCAGCGTGCCCGTCGTCGCCAGCACGCCGACCACGCGCGAGCGTGTGCGGGAGGCGGCAGGCTTGACCGCCGGCTCGATCGCGACAATCGGCAGCGCGAAACCCGCGCGGAGAGACTTGGCCGCGACCGCCGTCGCGGTGTTGCACGCCACCACAATCGCCTTGGCATCCTGGCTGACGAGAAATTCACTGATGGCGATCGCGCGGGCGATCACGAACTCCGCGGAGCGGTCGCCGTATGGCGCACAGCCGGAGTCGGCGACGTACAGAAAATGTTCATGCGGCAGCTCCTGACGCAGCGCCCGCAGCACTGACAGCCCGCCGACACCGGAGTCGAAGACTCCTACCGGTTTGTGCGCTGCAACCATTTGCCTGTCGAGATCGTCATGCATTCTACATGCGATAACCGCGGGGCTGCGTGCGCGTATTAAGAGATGAGGCGCACGGGCAACGATCGCGCAAGAGGAGGCGTCTAATGTCCCGGAGCGTGACCTTGCGACGATGTGCGGCGGCGGTTCTGATGTCGTGCATGTTGCTCCTGCACGATCGTCCCACGATCGCACAATCGAGTTCCGCAAGCGGGCGCGCGCGCGTCTCCTTTACATCGGTGCATCAGTACGTGGCTGCTGACGCGATTCCCAGACAGCTCGCCACACCACAGAATCTCGTCGTGGCGGCGATGTATCGCCCGCTCGTCGAATCGATGCTGCGCCAATCGCCGACCTTCCGCCGACAGTGCGTGCGGATTGCCGCGGCTCCGTCGCTGACGGTTCGTCTCGCGATCACGAAGCCGTCTCCAGGCTATGACGTCCGTGCGACGACGCATATGACCCGCGACGCAGACGGCCGTCTCTCCGCGGCCATCCAGATCGCACCGCTCCATGACGTGGAAGAGCTCATCGCGCACGAGTTCGAGCACATCATCGAGCAGCTCGACGGGGTGGATCTCGCCGCGCATGCGGCGCAGCGGCACACAGGCGTTTTTGCCATCGGCCATCGACGTGACATCTTCGAGACCATGCGCGCGAAGCGCGCGGGCCGGAAGGTTTTCACCGAGCTGTGGCGATGAAGACTGCGGCTGTCTTACTGGCTCTCGGCGCGATGCTGACGATCGAGCAGCGAGATGCCCTCCGGTCGAACCACGATCCTCCGTCTTCTGCGGTGAGCGCGGACGGCCGCTTTGTCGCCTTCACGACCTACTCGCAACTCGTGCCCGCCGACGTGGACTATTCGAGTGACGTCTACGTGCTCGACAGGACCAGGCAGCAGGTGACGCTTGAAAGTCCGGATACTGTCGACCACCAGGCAGACAGCAGCCACCCCGGCATCAGCGGCGACGGGGGATTCGTCGTCTTCGAGCGCGCCAACGCCGTCGTGCTCCGCGACCGTACAAAAGAGGTGACGACAATTCTTGGTGCGGGTCACCAGCCCGTTATCACGGAGAACGGTCGGGTCGCGGTCTTCACGGCGACAGGCTTCGATCGTGCGGACGGCACCGACGTGAAGGGCCCAAACAGGGACATCTATTCCGTCGATCTTGCCGGCGGTCAGGCACGCCGCGTCAGTGTCGGCATGCAGGGGTTGGACGCGCGGATGGCGTCGAGCGTGGAGCCGAGGGCGAGCAGCGACGGCCGATATGTGGCATTTTCATCGAGGCGGCAGGCCCCCGGCGGCCGCGGGGAGTCGCCGTTCGTCTTCGTGCGCGATACGGCGCTTCAGGTCACCAGGCTGATCGGTGCTGGATGGAGTCCATCGCTGAGCGGCGATGGACGCGTCATCGCCTTCGTCGGCCTCTCTCACCGCGTCGCGCACATCTTTGTCGCCGACCTGGACACAGGCGCGAGCCGCATCATCACCAGGAGCGTGCGTCGCGGCCTCGCCAACGGCAACAGTGCAAGGCCGGTGATGTCGTCCAACGGCCGCTTCGTGGCGTTTCAATCGGAGGCCAGCGATCTCGTCGCCGTTGAGGATTTCAATCTGCTCTGGGACGTATTCGTCCTGGACCGCACGACCGACGCCATCACCAGGCTGAGCGGCGATCGCGAAGAGGCGTGGATGGAGCCGAGCAGCGGGCCGTCGATCGACGCGAGCGGCTCGGTCGTCGCCTTCTCGTCGCGCCATCCGACCGATGCGTCAGACAAGCGGAATGACTTTGATTTGTACGTCGCCACGATTCAGGCAGGCGCAATGGCACCCCTGGCCTTACAGAAGATCAAAAGATCAAAAGGTTATTCCGTCTTAATTCATGCTAGAAATCGCAGCTTAGCTGGCTCGCTTTTGCGTGCAGTTTTTTCAATGCTCTGATCTCGCACACTTGAAATACGCCCCGAACTGAGTCGGTTCGATGTGTGCAATAGACGTAATGCGTGACGCCAGACTGGCAGCCTCAAGATGTCGAATGGATAAGTAATCGGGTTATTGGTAGCGCGATTGAAGTACACCGCACACTTGGACCTGGTTTATTGGAATCCGTTTACCGCGAATGCCTGCTCGTCGAGCTCAGCAATGCCTCTCTGCGAGCCGAGAGCGAACGTCCTATTCCAATTGCATACAAAGGACATCGCCTGCGCACCAACCTCAAGCTCGATGTACTGGTTGAGGGCTGTGTCGTTGTCGAGTTGAAAGCCATCGAGCAGATTCACCCTGTTCATCTAGCTCAGGTGATTACGCATCTCAAGTTGAGTGGATGCCCTGTTGGCCTCATCATGAACTTTAATGTGACATCGCTCAGAGCTGGATTGAGACGACTAGACCATCCGGATCGGTATTCGGCGCGTTAGGTCTCAAGGGTCTCATTGATTTTCGATCTTCTGATCTTCTGGTCTTCTGTTAGCTGGACGCGTTTTCTAGCGTGCCATCGCCTTGCCCTCAGCTCGCAAGCGCTCCAGCAGCTCGCGGACGGGCAAATCCGGTCTTTTCGCCAAGGCGATTTCCAGGTGTGCGATGGCTTCGTGCGAGCGCGCGGGAATATCAGCGAGCGCCACGCCCAGATTCACCTGGGCCTCGGTGCTCTCTGGACGCATCCTGACTGCGGTTTCGAGATGCGTGATCGCCTCGGCGTGCCGCTCGGGCAGATCCATCAAAATCGTTCCCAGATTGTAGTGCGCGCGAAAGTGGTCGGGCTCGATTCGAAGAACCGATTCGTAGTGCAATATGGCGCTCGGGACGCGATCCGGCAGCTCCGCGGCCGCGTCCCCCAGCTTCATGTGCGCCAGCACGAGATTGTTTTGGGCTTGCGGGAAGCCCGGTCTCGCCCGCAAGGCTCCTTCATAGGCATCGATCGCCTCGCTCAGGCGATTCCGGCTCGCCAGCTCTGTGCCGAGATTCTCGTATGCCATCCACGCCTGTGGATTCCGCGCGATCACGTCCCGATACAGCGTCTCGGCGTTCTCGAAGACAGCGCTGCGATTCCACGTCAGCGTCCCAAGCATCACAAGAAGCGCTGTCGCCAAGACGCGCTGCAGCGCCACGCCCAGTCGCGCGGTTGACAGAACCAGGATGCTCGCAACTGGCACGATGACGCCGAGGCTCGCCAGATACTGGAAGTGATCGGCGACATAGGAAAAGAGAAACGGATAGACGTTCACGAACCCCAGCACGGGGACGAGCGTGCCGACGAAGAACAGATAGCCCGCGAGCGGCCCACGCCTGCCCGCCGCGGTATGCGAAGCCGGCGCGAAGGCCGGCCTGCCCGCCGTAGCGCTCTGCGAAGGCGGCGCGAAGGCGGGGCTGCGCCACGCGAGAACGCCAAGCGCAACGGCCATCACCATGGCAGCGATCGAAAACAGATACTGCCATGCAGCTGACGCGTCGATCGACCATCGCGGGTAGATGAAGTTGAGGCCGGCCGGCCAGAACAACTTGGCGAGATAGAACCAGACGACTCGGCCCGCGAGTATCAACCGCTGGACGGCTGTGAGCGTGAAATCAGCGCCGCGCGCGCCGATGATGTCGTGCTCGAACCAGATGGTGAACGCGCCCGTGATCGCTGCCAGCACAAACCAGGGAACCAGCGGCAGCACGTCGCGGCGCCAATCAAGCTGGCCGCGCTGCCACCACAGAACAACGAGCAGTGCGGCGGGCAGCGTGGCCGTGACTGTCTTGCTGAGCAGCGCACAGAGAAACAGTACGAATGCGAGCCAGTAGTGGGCCGACCTGAAGGTCGGCACTACGATGGTCGGGCCAGATTCATTGATCGTGGTGCCAGATTTATTGATCGTAGTGCTGACCTTTAGGTCAGCCTGATCAACGAAACGCAAATACACATACGCCGACGCCAGATAAAACACCGCGGACAGCGTGTTCTTCTGCTCCGATATCCAGGCTACGGATTCGACGCACACCGGATGAAGCGCGAAGATCAAGCCTGCGAACAGCGCCCCGCGCACTTCGATCTGCCTGAGGACGAGGATGAGAAGGCAGGCCGCCGCCGAATGCAGAACCACGCCGGCGAGGTGATAACCCAGAAGCGAGTCGCCCCACAATCGATGCTCGAGCCAGAACGCGGAATGCAGCATCGGGTAGTACTGCTGCGTTGCGCCTAGCTCGGTCCAGATGCGCCACAACCCGTGAATCGATCGCAGCTCCGGCACCGTGATGTGGCTGAGGTCGTCCCACAACAGCCCGCCATTCAGCGCGGGGATATACGCAATGAGTACCGCGACCGGTATGAGCAGCCACTCATAGTGATGAGCCGTCCGCGTCTGCGTCTTCTGTGTCACCGGCCGGCGTTTCACGTCGAATACATACCACAAAGAAAAAGGGCGGCGGCCCTTTCGAGCCGCCGCCCTGTATTGGGTCCGGCTGAAGCCGGACGCTACGGGTTAGGAGCTACCAACTAGAAGGTGTACCTGAGCGACATCTGCATACGACGCTCGGTTCGCGCCGACGTCACCTTGCCGAAATTCGCGTTGGTCTGCGCACCCGTAGTGGGATTGAACGTCGCCGTCGTGTTGATGTCCTGGAACTGCACCTGGTCGAACAGGTTGTAAATCTCCCAGCGGAACTGGAACTGCTGATTGCCCTTCACGCGGATATCTTTGAACAGGGTGAGATCGTGATTGTGCCAGCCGGGCAGTGCGAACTGCCAGTTGTTGCAGGCGGCTTCATTGCCTGTGTCTCCCCGACCTGTGGCGGGCCGCACGTTCTCTGTTGCGAACCATCGATCGATATTCTGGTCACTACCGGAGAGCTGAAGATCGCCAATGATATTGAACGGCCCGGCGCCGCCAGGATTGGCGCCCACACAAAACTCTTGTCCGCCGGTAAACTCCGCGGCGGGACTGTACGTCACGCCGACTCGGCCACGACCACCAGTGCCGAAGGTGCTGATACCCGAGATGCGCCAGTTGTCGAGAACCGCGGCGACAACCTTGTTCTCATTGAACAGGCTGCTCGCGCGCGGAATCTCGTACTGGTAACTCGCGACGACCACGTGCTCCTGCAGATCTCGCCGCTGGTCGACATTTGGAAGCGGGTCGTTGACGCGACGCGCGTCAACGCCATTGATCTGCCCGAAGGTGTCCTCGTAACCGCGAGCCCAGGTGTAGCTGCCCGCCATTTCGAAGCGGCCCGTGAAGCGGCGTGTCACCTGAAGCTGAAGAGAATCGTAGGTCTGCCAACCGTTCGTTTCGATACGCAGGATGTCGCTGTAGCCCTGAATCGGACGCAGGAAGGCGTCCGGCAAGGCTCCCGGGTTCGTGGCGGTTGCCGGGATCGTCGGGTCTTTGTACGCCGGATCGAACCGGCGCAAGTACGGGATCTGGTTGATGTTGGTCCCGCGAGCCAGATACTTGCTTCTCATGGAGACATACGCAGCATCGACGACGACGTTCTTGCCGATTTCCCGTTGAATCGCCGACGTGAAGCGCAGGTTGTTGGGCCGCCGGTTGTCCGTCCGCACCGGTCCGTTCGTATTCGGTACTGGAGATGCCGCGCTCCCGGCGTTCAAATACGAGTCGTAGTCGGTGTAGAAGATCGTCCTGTTCAGACGGTATGCGACGTTCGCGTCACCTTGCTGGCCGAACGCGCCGCCCGTGCCATCGTGGAACGACCCGCCCGCCACCCGGATGACGGTTCTTGGATTGAGCGCCCACGCCATGCCGGCTCGCGGGTCGAACTGAATCGGCATGGGTTCCAAGAAGCCCTCACCGCCGCCATCGAGGTAGTTCCCATCTCTCTGCGTCACGATGCCGTTGATCGCGCACGGCGTGTCCGCGGTGATCACCTGCGTGCAGTTGTAGCCGGTTCCAGGCACCATCAAGCCGATGAACGTGGCCGGCAGAATCTGGCCATTTTGCGGATTTCGCGCCACGCGCGTCGTGCCCTGAAGGACTGGCTGATAGAACACGGGTGGATTGCCGCCCCACTTCGGATCGAATCGGTCGTCGCTGAAGACCGACGCTTCTCCGCCCTGCGCGAGTGCCGGTCCCCACTTGTACATGCGCAAACCGAGGTCCAACGTGATCTTGGACGTCGGCTTCCAGGTGTCCTGCACAAACCACGCCCACGTCTTCTGACGGCGATCGTCGGGCACACGGCCCATTGATTCCGTGTAACGCGCGACCTGCCCAAGCACCGCGTTCGCCCAGGCGTAGCCGGTCCGGTTCGGATGGAGCGCGTCATCCGCGAAGTTGAACTGCCCGCCGAACGTTCCCGAGCGCGCCTGGCTGAAGAGCTCGTCTTCGCGCATCACGCCCATCTTGTAGGTATGCCTGCCGCGCGTGTGCGTCAGGTTGATCGACCCGTTGATCGCGATGTCGTTGCCGTAAATCGGCCAGCGTCCGTCGTACGTGATCCACGCCGTGCCGCCATCGTTGCTCTGCACCCGATCCGCGCTCTGGATGTTGCCGAACACCGCCTGCGGAATGAGACCGAGCGGATTGTGCTGCCCGGCAAACTGGCCAAGCCTGGCGAGCTGCGGATACGTCGCGCGCTGGATGCCGGCAAGCGCGACGTCGTCTTCCGGAGGTCCGTCCTCGACGCTGTTGAAGAAGCCGGCCGAGAACTCGAGGATCGTCGACGTGTTCAGGATGCGGGTGTAGTCGATTTTGCCTATGTCGACGTCGAAGTCGTAGCGCTGCCTGACAAGCCCCCACCGCGCCGAGGCGCCGTCGACGTTGATGCCCACAGACCGGGTGTAGAACGTCTGGTACTTGATCGCAATCGAGTCTTTGTCGGTCGGCCGATAGTCGCCGCGGAACATGTGCTGTCTGCGCGGCCAGTCGATGCTGGGCTCCTGCGTGACGTAGTTGTAGCCGTTGACACCGGTCGTGTTAGGCAGCGGATACAGGTTGAGAAGCGCCTGCCCCCGCGGGTCCAGGCGATTCGCGGGAATCCTGTTGCCTGGGAACTGAGCGTTCGTGACCGGATCTCTGACTGAAATCAGCGCGCCGCTCGGGGTGACCGACTGCGAGAAATCGCCGTTGCGTTCGAGCGCGGTCGGCATCTGATAGAACTTCAGCGTCTGTAATCGTTGCGCTTGCGTATCGTCGAGGACGTAGAAGAAGAACAGCTTGTCCTTGGCCTTCGGAATCGGACCGCCGATCGTGCCGCCGAGGTTGGAGTAGCGATACTCGGGTTTCGGCCGGTTGTTGATCTTGTTGAAGTAGTTGGTCGAGTTCCATCTCTCGTGACGTTTGTACCAGTAAGCCGTGCCGTGATACTCCGCCCCGCCGTGCTTGGTGATGACGTTGACCTGCGAGCCGCCCTTCAAGCCGTACTCCGCCGTGTAGGCGCTCATCTGCACGTTCACTTCGGCAATCGCGTCGATGACGGTGGTGCCGCTGAGCGCTCCGCCGCCGCCGCCGTCACCGCCGTTGATGCCGTCGATGTAGACGGTCTGACCCTGGCCGCCCTGCAAGCTGGGCACGGGCGAGTTGAAGCCGCCGCCAACCGTTTCGTTGTCGTTCGCGAGCAGCTGCACGCCCGGAAGAATCTTCAACAGCGACATCGGGTCGCGGCCGCGAATCGAGAGGTTCTCCACCTGCCCGACGTCGAGCACCGCCTGGTGGGTCGTCTGCGTGGTCGCGACCAGTTCGCCAACGGCGCTGACCGTGACCGCTTCGGTGAGCGATCCGACTTCGAGTTTCAGCGGCGGAATAGCGAGCCGGTTGTTGGCCAGCACCATGTTGTCGCGAATCTCAATCGGCCTGAAGCCGGTGAGCTCGGCGCGAATGGTGTACGGACCCGGCTGCAACGCGGGGAACGCGAAGAGACCGACCTCGTTGCTCACGGTCCGCCGCACTTCCTGCGTTTGTTGGTTCGTGACGATGATGTCGGCGCCCGGAACCACCTGGTTCTGCGAGTCGACGACGCTTCCTGAAATCGAACCTGATGTGGTCTGCGCCGATGCATTGGCGGCAAACAACAGCAGGACCACAACGAGCATTGGTCTGAAGTACCTCATACCCTCCCCCTTCTTGGCGGTATGTGTGTCGGCAAAGTAACTTTTGTGGGCCTAAACTTACAGATCACGGGGAAGGCGTGTCAAGAAGATTTGGCGGACTTGACCGGTAAAGTTACTTTACTTTACCGCTATAGCTAACACCGCTCGATCCAAAGCAACGGTTGTCGGACACCAAGATTT
>Ga0184625_10000140_pt1 | contig 21513 bp, 15 predicted proteins | sample PLM3_30_b1_FD_133151 | JGI IMG/M metagenome (GOLD analysis project Ga0184625, IMG submission 133151) | Groundwater sediment microbial communities from an aquifer in East River, Colorado, USA - PLM3_30_b1 | ecosystem: Environmental > Terrestrial > Soil > Riparian zone | place: USA: East River... | reverse complement strand
TCGGCGGTACGGATGGTGTCCTCGTCATGTTCGACCACGATCAACGTATTGCCGAGGCCCTTGAGCCGGACCAGCGTCTCGATGAGCCGGTGATTGTCACGTTGATGCAGCCCGATGCTCGGCTCGTCGAGTACATAGAGCACGCCGACCAGACCGGAACCGATCTGTGTGGCGAGCCGGATCCGCTGCGCCTCACCGCCAGAGAGCGTGCCAGCCGGCCGGTCCAGCGACAGGTAGTCCAGGCCGACGTCGACGAGGAACCGCAGCCGGGCGTTGATCTCCTTCAGCACCCGCTCGGCGATCATTCGCTGCCGATCGTTGAGCTCCATCGAGTCCACGAATTCATGGCAATCGCCGACCGACATGGCACAGACGTCGGCGATGTTCTTCCCGGCTATCGTCACCGCGAGGACCTCGGGCTTGAGCCGCGCGCCGCCACAGGCCGGGCACGGCACATCGCGCATGTAACCCTCGTATTTGTCGCGCGACCAGTCCGACTCGGTGTCGGAGTGGCGCCGCTCGATCCACTGGACGACGCCCTCAAAGCCGGTGTAGTACGAGCGCTCTCGCCCGTACTTGTTGCGGTAACGCACGTGCACCTGGTCCTCGGCGCCGTGCATGATCTCTTTCTGCGCGCGCTGGGAGAGCTTCCGCCACGGCGTGTCGAGGTCGAAGTTCTCGCGGTCGCCCAACGCCTCGAGCAGACGCAGGAAGTACTCCAGCGTGTGGCCGCTCGACCACGGCTGGATCGCTCCCTCCCGCAACGTCCGCTCCGGATCGGGCACGATCAGCTCCGGGTCGACCTCCTTCTTCGTGCCGAGACCGGTGCACTCGGGACAGGCGCCGTAAGGCGCGTTGAAGGAGAACGACCGCGGCTCGAGATCCTCGATCGCCAGGGGATGGTCGTTGGGGCACGCCAGGTGCTCGGAGAACTTGCGCTCTCGATGTTCGTCATTCTCGGGGAGGTCTACGAACTCGAGGACCACGATGCCGGACGCGAGCTTGAGCGCCGTCTCGATCGAATCGGTCATGCGCTGCTTCGCGCTGGCCTTGACCGCGAGGCGGTCGACCACCACCTCGATCGTGTGCTTCTCTTGCTTCTTCAGTTTCGGCGGCTCCGTCAGCGCGTGTACGACGCCGTCGATCCGTGCCCGGGCGAAGCCCTTCGATTGCAGTTCGGCGAAGAGGTCGACGTACTCCCCCTTGCGTCCCCGCACCACGGGCGCAAGCACCTGGAAGCGGGTGCCCTCCTCCATGGCCAGCACCCGGTCGACGATCTGCTGCGGGGTCTGCCGGGAGATGGGGAACCCGCAGACGGGACAGTGTGGCTCGCCGGCGCGGGCGAAGAGCAGACGGAGGTAGTCGTAAACCTCGGTGATCGTCCCGACCGTCGAGCGCGGGTTGCGAGAGGTCGACTTCTGGTCGATGGAGACGGCCGGGCTCAGACCCTCGATGAAGTCGACGTCCGGCTTGTCCATCTGACCGAGAAACTGCCGGGCGTACGAGGAGAGCGACTCCACGTACCGCCGCTGCCCCTCCGCGAAGATCGTGTCGAAGGCCAGACTGGACTTGCCCGAGCCGGACAAACCGGTAAAGACGATCAGCGCGTCCCGGGGCAACTCAAGGCTGACGTCGCGCAGGTTGTGCTCCCGCGCGCCACGGATGATCAACCGGTCCGCCACTCCCCACCCGCCCCACTGGTACGTCACGTTTTGTCCCCTTACAGGGAACCTCGGATGTCGCCACCGTGGCACTCAGCGGTGCCGCCGCAACTCTAGCCGTGCCCTCCGACAAAACTCCTTGGTGGTGCGAGAGGTTGCGCTCACGGCCTCGTGATCACGATCTTGTCGATAGCCGGGGCGACCTGAACCGGAGACGAGGGCGACCCGGCGATCGTGATCGTGTTCGCACCCGCAGTGAGGACGATGTTGACATTGAGGGTGGCGCAGCAGCTTGCATTTCCCGTGAACGTGACAATGAACGTCTCGGCGCCCGGCACGCTGATCGTGGCGTACCTCGTCGTCTGGCCGTTTGGATGCACGAAGAAGATCGTGAGTACGTACGTGCCGCTTGTCGGGACGGCGATGTTGTTGAATCGAAGCGTTCCCGGGCCCGGTGACCGACCCCAGTCACCGAGCTGCTGGACAATCTTGGTGCCCGAGGCATTGGCGACGGTCTCGACCGTGGCGGAACCACCCAGCGTGTTTCCGGTCGACTCGGCCTCGATCGGAAGAGGCACGAACGGCGGTGGCGTCGGGGATCGCGTCGGGGACAGACTCGGCTTGGGCGGGCCCGGTACGACCGGCTTCGACGAAGGACTTCGCGTTGGGCTCGCGGCCGGAGAGGACGTACCCGAGATCGCCTCACCGCCGGTAGAGACGATCACAGGCTGCTCGCCGGCCCTTCCCGTGTTGGTCGGCGCGGCGACCGCGGGCGGCTCCGAGCGCAGCGCGAACTGTATTGCCACCGCGCTGCCCAAGCCGACGAGGGCGAGTCCAATGACCACCCATATTCGAAGGGCAGGGGTCGCCGCACGTCGTTTGCCGTGGTACGCCTCGTTGTGGGAGTCGCCGTCAGGGGCTGCATCCCACGAGTCCGCCTCCAAGAGCGGCGGACCTGGACGCACCAGCTCCGTCGGGTCCGGCGTCGCCAGGCTCGGCTCGACGTCATCCGGCAGGAGCCACTCGTCTGTGCTTGCGTCGCGGAAGGCGATCTCGGCGGCGGCGATTCCGCTGGGCGGCGCGACGAGCCCGATGGCCTCCACGGCTACCGGCTCCGCTACAGCCGGCTCCTCTCCTACCAACTCGGGGTCCTCGGCGACGGCCGGCTCTATGACACTGGGCGGCTCTGCAACGGCCGACTCGGCGGGCCGCTCGACAACGACCGGCGGCTCGACGATTGCCGGCGGCTCGACGACGGCGGGCGGCGCAGATTGCGCTGGCGGGTCGGACCGCGCGGCCGCGGCCGGCTCGGCTCCTTTGCGGCGATCGATGGCCGGACGAGCCGACTTCGACATCTCAACCGAACCATCGTCCCGGCCAAGTGCGGGCAATGCCGCGGCCGCCCGGCGGGCGATGGCACGCACCACCGGAGGCTCCTCGCTGGGCGGAGCGGGGTTGACCATCGGAAGCAGCTGGGTGACCGCGTTATCGGCGGATTCGTCGGTCGCATCGCTCCCGGACTCGGAGACATAGGGACCGCCGCGCGGCCCGCTGTTCTCCCGGTCGCCCGCGCCCGACATCGAACCCCTCTGCACCGCTACCCGCACTGCGACCGGGCTCGGCAACCCGGACGAACCGTCGCGGCTCAGACCGTACGGCTGAAACCGCGATGCCCGGCGGCCCCCGGCCGCTGATGCGGCCCGAAACGTACCGCCCCCGCGCCCTCCAACGGGACTGGCCTTCCGGTTGGCCGTGTCCGACGGACGGACAGCTCGCGGTGCGACCGTCGGTCAACGTCGCAGGTACAAGCGTCGCGGATCGACGGCCGGGCGCGGCCCGCCGACCCCTCCAAATATATCATCTTAAATGTTTCGCGGCGACTCCAACCGGATTCGCCGGGAGTGATGTCATGGCCGGCTGAGCACGATCTTGTCAATCGACGGTGCGCGGTTCGTCGCATTGGTGATGGTGACTGTATGCGCCCCAGCGGCGAGCGTCACCGTGATCGCGGTTGTGTGGCAGCACTGGTTACTGCCGGCGAAAGCGACCTCCATCGGCGCGATTCCCGACACGCTGACCAGGGCGGTCCGGTTCGCTTCGTTGTCGGGATGGACATAGTGGATAGTGATGACGTACGTGCCGCTGGACGGGATCATCACACCGCTGATCCGCAAGACTCCCGGCTCTGAGCCCCAGTTTCCGATATTTCGGACAATGCTGCCGCCCGACGCGCCCGGATAGCCCCAGACCCACGCGGATCCAGTGATCCCCTCGGGATCCGCGTCCGCGGCCTCCGCCTCATAGCTGACCGACTCGAAGTGCGGCGGTGGCGGGCTGGTTGTTGGCGATGATGTGCGCCTTGGCGGAGGGGGCGCGGCCTTGGTCTTGGTCTTGGCGAGCGAGGGAGACGGTGAGCGCACAGTGACGGTTGGAACCGGCGATGGCGTCGGTAAGACGGACGTGGTCGAGTCGGACACGGCCACAACGCCCGCTCCGGCCGGAGTCGAGGGCGCCGCGACCCCGTCGCGGCCGGGTGAGCCCATCAGCGCCAGGGGTACGGCGACGGCAGCACCCAACCCGACCAGTACGACGGTGATGGCAATCCAGAGTCGTGCGGCCGGCGCCTCTGCGCGGCGACGCCCGTGGTACGCCTCGTTCTTCGAGTCAGTGTCCGGCTGGGCCTCCCAGGAGTCGGCCTCGAGCACAAACGGCCCCGGCCGAACCAAAGCGGTGGTCGGCGACGGCGCAGGCACGGCGATGTCCTCGGCTGGCGTGTCGGCCAGGTCCGCGTCGGCGGGTTCAGGCTCCACTGCCTCAACGTCAGCCTCGGCGATCACCTCCGGCTCGGCGCCGGAATCAGGAACATAAGGCCCGACGCGCAGCCCGCTGTTCTCCTCCCCGCCAGCGACGGTCATGCAACCCCCACAGCACCGGCTATCCAAACCCTGACAGATCAACGAGTCAGAGCCCGTCACGCTTCGAGCGCCGCAGCCACCCGGCCGATGCGCGGCCAAAAACGTACCGCCTTAATGGCTACTCACGCGACCCGCCATCTGGTTGGCTCCTGGTCGCCGGAAGAGTGGACCGCCGTACGCCCAACAGCTCAAAGCCGCAGGTCAGGGCCGTGACCCGCGCGCCCGGGCGTGCAGGCGTTTCCAGCGCATTTTCTCGTCGGCCGCCACGCGGGCGTTGTGGCGGCGCATTTCGTACGCGATCTCGCGGTGCAGCTTGCGCCAGCTCTCCATCCGCCGGGGGGAGATTTCGCTCGCCGCGAGGGCTGCCAGCACCGCACAACCGGGCTCCCCGTTGTGCGTACAGTCGCCGAACCGACACGCTTGGGCCAACGCTTCGATGTCCGCGAACGCCTGCACAAGTCCGGTGACCCCATCGAACAAGCCGACCGCCCGGATGCCGGGCGTGTCCAGCACGGCGCCGCCGCCCGGCAGCGGAACGAGGGCACGGTACGTGGTGGTATGGCGGCCGCGACCGTCGGCGCGCCGGATCTCCTGAGTGCCCATGATGGTGGTCCCGGCCAACGCGTTCACCAGTGTCGACTTGCCGGATCCGGACGGTCCCAGCAGCCCCAACGTCTGCCCCGAAGCGACGAACGGACGTAGCGGCACCAACCCGGTGCCCGCAGTGGCACTCACCCCGTAGACCTCGACGCCAGGCGCCGCCTCGCGGACCTCCTCCACGATCGCGTGCGGGTCCGCGGCCAGATCCACCTTGGTCAGGACAATAAGGGGCAGCGCGCCCGACTCCCAGGCCAGCGCCAGCAATCGCTCCACCAATCCCAGGTCCGGCTCGGGATCGACCGGGGCAACCACGGCAGCCGCGTCGATGTTGGCGGCCAGTACCTGCGCGAGCGCCTCGGCTCCCGCGGCTGCCCGGATGATCGCCGTGCGCCGCGGCAGGACCGCCTCGATGGTGCTTCGATCGTCGGGCCACTCCCGCACGACCACCCAGTCACCGGTGCAGGGCAGCCGGACCGGGTCGTGCGCCGCGGCGGCAAGCAGCCCGCCGCCCACGCTGGCCCGGTGCGCTCCCTCTCCGCCGAGCACCGAACAGACGCCACGGTCTACCCGCGTCACCCGTGCGGGTCGATGATCGGGCCGGTCGAACCGGGCGTAGGCGGAGCCGAATTGTTCGTCCCAACCGAGGGACGACAGGTCGAACGTCATCAGTTTCCTTGTCGTCAGGGTGGCGTGCGCGAAGCTAGAGCGGCTGTCAGCGACAACAGCTCTCTAGCGCATGGCCGGAGGAAAGGGTGCCTGCAGAGGTCATGGCTCCCACCTCCTCTCACCGGTCCCGATTCGGGCCCTGGTCCTTCGCTGACGAACGCGTTCGATGCCGACGGTAGGTGGCCTGGGCCAGGCACGAAACCGAATATCGTCGTCGCAGCCCGCAACCGTGTTGCCAATCTCACCCGAGGCGCGGGTAGGTTCGTGGCCGTGACCGCGGATCCACTCGGCCTGGCCGAGGATGTTCAGCGGGCAACCGCCCGCCTTCTCGCGACCGCACGTGGCCTTGACGACGCGGCCGTCGCCGCTCCCTCCCTCCTGCCCGCCTGGACCCGGGGGCACGTGCTCACCCACGTGGCGCGCAACGCCGACGGCGCGGTGAACCTGTTGACGTGGGCTCGGACTGGCGTCGAGACGCCGCAGTACGTGAGTTGGGACGCTCGCGAGACCGACATCGAGGCGGGCGCGCCACGGTCCGCGGCGGCGCTGGTACAGGACCTGGTCGCCGCGTGTGACCGGTTCGCAGGGTCGGTCGACGAGATGCCCGCGGAGGCGTGGTCGGCGGTGGTGCGGTGGACGAACGGCACGCAAGCCCCGGCCGCCCGGGTGATGTGGTCGCGACTACGCGAAATGGAGATCCACCATGTCGACCTGGCCACCGGCTACACGCCGGCCGACTGGCCCGACGCGTTCACGCTGCGCATGATCCGCTCATTAGGGCGCGATTTCGGCGAGCGGTCCGACGGACCGCGCCTGATAATCCGTGCGCCGGAGGTCGGACACGACATCGTGGTCGGTGAGGGCACGACGGCGCCGGTAGTCATCGGGCCCGCGTGGGCTGCCGTCGCCTGGCTTATCGGCCGGTCCGCTGGCGACGGGTTGACCGTCGAACCACCGGGAGCGCTGCCACCCGTACCGGCGTGGAGTTAGGGTCTCGGGTGTGACCTACACCGGAGACGTGAGCCCCGGCGGCGCGCCGGACACGCGGGAGCTGAGCGACCTGACGATCACCAAGCTCTCGGTCGGGCCCACGGACAACAACGCCTACCTGCTGCGCTGTCGTATCACGGGGCAGCAATTGCTCATCGACGCGGCGAACGACGCCGACCGGCTGCTCTCCCTGATCGGTGACGATGGCCTGTCCACTGTGGTCACGACGCACCAGCACCACGACCACTGGTACGCGCTCGCGGATGTGGTCGCCGCCACCGGCGCCAAGTCCGTGGCTCACCCGGCCGACGCGCGGGCACTCCCGGTCGTGGACGTCACTGTCGAAGATGGACAGACCGTACGGGTAGGTGAGCGCGAACTTGAAGTCATCCACCTCGTCGGGCACACCCCGGGCTCGATCGCGCTCCTTTATCGCGATCCTGGCGGGATTCCGCACCTGTTCACGGGAGACTCCCTCTTCCCCGGCGGTGTGGGCAACACGCGGGGGAACGCGAAGAACTTCGCCTCGCTGCTGGGCGACGTGGAGTCGAAGCTGTTTGACCGGCTGCCCGACGAGACCTGGTTCTACCCCGGCCACGGCAAGGACTCCACTCTCGGCGCGGAGCGACCGTCGCTCCCGGAGTGGCGCGCCCGCGGTTGGTGAGGCGTTGGCCCAGCCGACGCAAAGCGGTGATCGAAGTGTCGAAGCGGCTGTCCCAATGGCCTTCCCGCCACTTCGATCATGAGGTGCGCTGCCCGGGCTAGATGATGCTTACCGGCGACAGGAGCTCGAGGAGGCGCCAACGTCCGTCCGAACGCTCGAGCAGGACCTGACAGGTGAGGAAGCTCCCGCCGTCGAAGACGTCCCGCAAATGTCCGTCCGCGTCGACCGCCGACCGCGGACTGCGATCGAAGACGACCCGCAATGCCGGGCGCTCAACGGTCCAGAAGTCGTCCGCGGTCACCGTACGCACCGCATAGCCTCCCCCGCGCAACGATGCGCCCTCGCGGTAGCCATCCCGGATCGCACGCGCGGCGTCGGCACATGCGCGGCACTGTGGACTGCTCGCCGTGTCGAGCGGGACCGTGTCTCCGCTAACGACGGCATACGTCAACGCCTCGAACCAGTGGGTGACGAAGGCGATGGCCCCGTCGAGCGTCTCTGGTGCGGCGCTGGCCGGCGGTTTCGGAGCCACGGTCGGCCCGACCGGCACGGAGCCGGCTGGACCCGGCGAGCGCAGCGCGGTGGGCACTCCCGCATCCGCTCCGGCGGGCCCGCTTCCGAACGTGGGCGACAGCAGGCGTATGGCGAGCGCGATCCCGGCGACGAGCAGCAACGCGACGCCCGCGGCCACGGCACGCCCCGGTCGCCCGGTCCGCCGCCGGGTCTCCCCAACGGCGCCGTCTCCGGGTTGCTCCGGCTGAGACTCGCCCGAGCCGGAGTCCGAGCCCGAACGCGAGACCGAGCCCGGAGGCGAGACCGAGCCCGGAGGCGAGACCGAGCCCGAAGGCGAGACCGAGCCCCAAGCGGAGCTGTTGGCGAACGGGGCGCCGAGGCCGTCGAACAACTCGGGCTCGACCGCCTGCACCGGCAAGACGAGCTGGCTCCAGGCGATATCTCGGGCCGAGGGCATCGAACCGTAGCGCAGCCGCTCCGCCACCTCGGCCGCAGTCGGGCGCGCGGCGGGCTCGCTCTGCAGGCAGTCCTCCACGAGAAGCTTGAGGTGGGGCGGCACGGTAGGCGGTACCGAGGGTTCTCCGCGCAGGTGGCCGGCGAGTACCTCGTCGACGTCCATGCCTCGGTAGGGAGCACTTCCGGCCAGCATCTCGTAGAGCACGAGGCCCAAGGCATAGACATCGGTGGCTGGCACCGGCGGGCCGCCACGGATCACCTCAGGCGCCGCGTACGTCGGGTTCGCGTACCAGCCTGCCGGTCCCTGGTATCCCCGGGCGAGCCGGCCGACCCGGCTGTCGGTCAATCGCGCCACGTTCGTGGGCTCCTCGAGCAATACGTTCGACGGCTTGAGCTCGCAATGCACCACGCCCGCGTCGTGGGCAGCGGCGAGCGCCTCGGCCACCGTCAATGCGATCGCGGACGCCGCCGCAGGCTGGAGCGGACCAGCAGCGTCCAGGTGCCGGCGCAGATCCCAACCGTTGACGTACTCGGTGACGAGCGCGATGACCCCGCCGGCGGCGATGACGTCACGAACGCGTACGTAGGCCGGATGGAGGAAAGCTGTCAGTACCTGTCGTTCGCGCACAAACCGGTCCACAGTGCCCTCATCGGAGCCCAACCGTGGATCGAGCATCTTGACCGCGACGGTCTCCCCGGTGTTGCGATCGGTGGCGCGCCACACCTCGCCGGTCGGTCCCTCGCCGATCAGCGCTACCAGCTCGTACTGCCTAGCGAGCAGATGTACCATTTGCCACCATTCGAAGGCCCTTTGCTGGCCTACCCCGCCGGATCGATGGTGACCGAACCGGGCGTCCCCTATCGTACGGAGGCGGTCTATGCCCACCCATCCGACGCGAAGGGTCAAGGAGGCCGACCATGGCTACGAGTTACCCATCAGCGGTGCCGACACACCGAACCCGGCGGCGCCGCTGGCGATGGCTGTGGCCGGCCACCTGGATAACGTTGGCGCTGACCGCCGCCGCCGCGCTCGTTGTCGTGGTGATCATCCGATCCCGCCCCGAATCCCCGCGCTGCACCGGAGAAAGATCGAACGTCACCGTGGCCTCGTCGGCCAGCCAGTTCCCGGCCCTCAGCGGGCTCGCTCGGCGGTGGACCGCGAGTGTGCCCTCCGTCGATGGTCGCTGCGTCGGCGCGACGGTGGTGCTCAAGGACTCCAGCGAGGTCGCCTCGGCCTTGGGACCAGGCTGGGACGAGGCCCGTGACGGCCCCCGTCCAGATGTGTGGGTCCCCGACTCCCGACTCTGGGTGCTGATCGCGGCGAGTCGCCGCGACTCAGCGACGATGCTGCCGCAGCACACGCCCAGCATCGCGTCGTCGCCGGTCGTGTTGGGGGTGCGCCGCCAGGTGGCACAGGCATTGGGTTGGCCGCAGCGCGAACTCGGCTGGGAGGAGGTCCTCGGCGCGTTCAGCCGCCCGGACACGTGGGCCGGCCTAGGGCACCCCGAGTGGGCCGCACTACGCCTGGGAATGACCGACCCGACGGTCTCCACGGCCGGGCTCGCGTCCACCCTGGCGATCCTCGACCGGGACGCGAACGGGGAGCTCAGCGATGCCGAGCTCACCGCCGGTGTGTCCTTCACGCAGGTGCTTGGCACCATGGCCGCCGACACCACGGTCTTCATCAACGAGCAGCGCGAGGCGGGTGAACCCGGCAGCGACTCGGTCGTGGCGGCGTTCCCGGTGCTCGAGCGCGAGGTGGCCGCGTACGACGCGACGAAGCCTACGGTCGAGCTGATACCGATTTACGCCAGGCAGGCCCCGATCGTGGCCGACTTCCCATACACGATCCTCACTGCCGACTGGGTGGACGATCTGCGCCGCGCCACCGCGGACCAGTTCCTGGACTATGTGCTCGGCCCAGAGGGGCAGCAAACCCTTGGCGGGGAAGGCTTCCGTGCCCCGGATCAGAGCGTCCGCGACAGCACGAGACTCCCGGCCGCGCTGGGCTTCCGCGCGACGGTCCCACCGGCGCGGACCATACCCAGCGCGGCCGCGGTGAGCCAGCTCATCACCGACTGGACGGCGCTGCAGCGGCAGTCGAACATCCTTGCCGTCCTCGACACATCGGGTTCGATGGACGGGGGCGTGCCGGGTACCTCGCTGACCCGGATTCAACTCCTGCAGCAGACGGCCGTGGCTGGGTTCGCTTTGCTCAACAACCAGTCGAACATTGGCTTGTGGCAGTTCAGCATCGACCTGACGCCCAGCACCGACTATCGGGTGCTTGTCCCATATGGACCGTTATCGGGAACGGTGGGGACGGTGCCGCGAAAGCAGGCACTCATCGCGGCGGTACAGGGCCTCAAGGCCGGCGGTGGTACCGGACTCTACGACACCACGTACGCCGCGTTCCGCGCGATCCAGACCCTGTGGGAGCCGAACGACACCAACGCGGTCCTCCTGATCACCGACGGGAAGGACCAGGACGAGAAAGGATTGAGCCTCAGTGAGCTGATCCATCGGTTGACCCGGGAGGCACGGCCCGATCGTCCTACTCCCGTGATCTGCATCGCCGTCGGGCCGGATGCCGACGCGAACGCGCTCCGGCAGATCTCCAAGGTCACCGGCGGTCGGACATTCGTCGTTCGAGACGCGAACGCCGCCGTACAGACGCTCGTCCTGGCCTTTGCCGGGCGGCTCAACTAAGCGACTCAACTTAGCGACTCAACTAGGCGACTCAGCCAATGGGTGGCCGATACGGCCAAACCTGGCTAGCGTCGCTTCCCGTGTCCCGAACCGTGACCTTGGTCCTGGTCGACGAGGTTGGTGCGCCGCTGGGCGTGCTGCCACCCTTCGCCGTCGATATTCCGTACTGGCCCGAGGTCGCTGGCGTGGTCGCCGCTGCCCGAGAGCGTTTCGGGGTCGAGGTGGCGGTCCTTCGGATGCTCTCCGCCGAGCGCCCGATCCCCCACGGCGGCGCGGTCACCTACCTCGCGCAGGCGACCGGGATTCCTGACGTCTACGCGGGGCCGGTCGAGGTGGACCTCTCCGACCATCCCCATCGCGCCGACTACGCAAGGCCGGGCGGTCCAACCGAGAGCCTCCGGTGGGCGGCGTTGGCGCTGGAGGTAGGCGGCCGCGGCCCGGTGACCGAGGCCATCCAGCAGCGAACGTGGAATCTCTCCGCAATCTGGCGGCTGGAGACACCGTCCGCCTCGGTTTGGCTCAAGCACGTGCCGCACTTCTTCGACCACGAACCGACGGTGCTGCGGTGGATCGCCGAGAACGTCGCGGAGAGCGGAGAAGATCAACCGGTTCCTCGGGTGCTCGGCTCGCTCGGCGGTCGGATGCTACTCGACCATGTCGTCGGTGACGACCTGTACGACGCCGGCCCGGAGATCCGGGATGCCATCGCGGCCGACATGCACGGCATCCAGGTCGTGGCCGCTGACCACACCGCCGACCTCCTCGGCGCAGGTGTGCCTGATCGGCGGCCCACCAACCTCACCGCCGACATCGCCAGGGTAGTGACCGAGCACGGTGGCGCCGACGCACGCCTTGACGCCCTCGTCACAGGCATTGACGATCGCCTCGCGAAGGTGGCCTCATGTGGACTGCCAGACACGCTGGTCCATGGCGACCTGCACCCGGGCAACGTGCGCTCCGACGGCCGAAGCCGGACACTCATCGACTGGGGCGACTCGTTCATCGGGCATCCAGCCTTCGATATCCTGCGGCTCACCGAGGAACTCGACGAGCCGGATGCGAACCATCTGATCGACACCTGGGCCGCACGGTGGCGAGCCGCCGCGCCGGGCTGCGATCCATACCTCGCCGTGGAGCTGATGCGACCGGTGGCGGCGCTGCGCAACGCGGCCGTCTACGCCCATTTTCTGGACAACATCGAGCCTGCCGAACACCCCTACCACGCCGCCGACGTCGGATTCTGGCTGACCCGGGCGGCAGAGTTCGCCTGAGAATCCGACTAGTCAGCTGGGGACACGGCCGATCTGAGCGCCCCGACCACCGCGGTCAACTCCGCGATGAGTCCGGCGACGGTGGTGGAATCGTGGCCGCCGATTGTCACTGCCTTGAGCTCAGCCGGCTTGGGTAGCTGGGCCACGATCTCGGGGAGCGAGTCGATCAGCTTGGCCTGGATGCTCTCCGGTGATTGCTCGTTGTCGATGGCCGCCCGGAGACGGTCGCGTTCGAGCTCGAGTAGCGCCGTCTCGTGCGCGGACTCGGTCCGGGAGCGCGCGAGCGCGAGGTCTCCGTCGAGCCCGAGCCGCGTTATCGCGTACTCCCGCTCCAGGCGCAGCCGACCGACCTCCAGCTCTTCCGCGTCCCGCGCCCGCTCCAGGGCTAGCGCGTGCAGGGTCGTCTCGTTCTGCAGCTCCGCGAGGCGGCGGGTGTCCTCCTGGTCGCGCTCCGCCCGGCGTACCTTCTCTGCCGTCTCGCGATCGAAGGTCAGCGCGTCGTTGCGGGCCCGCAGATCGGCGAGTTCCCGCTCGCTCTCCAGCCGCTGGGTCTCCTGGGTGCGCGCCGACTCGAGCTCTCGACCAGAGATCGCCTCGTCGGCATCGAGCTCCGCGAGGCGACCGATGCGACCCTGATCCGATCGGAACGGCTTCTGCAGGTTCTCCCACAGCCGCGACGAGCTGACGACTGCCTCCTTGATCTGCACGGTGACGATGCGCAGACCCAGGCCGCGGTCGCTGTCGCCCTCGCCCTCGGCAACGCCGCGCAGCCGGGCGGTGAGTTCGGCCACGATGGGCTGCTTGTCGCTGAGTACCTCGTGGACGCCCATCGTGGCGACCTTGTCCTTGATGGCGGCCTCGGCCTGCTCTTTGAGCTGCAGATTCACCAGACGCATGGGGTCGTCGGCATCGCTGAAGTCGAGCTTGCGGTACGCGGTGCCGAAGTCCTGGATGATCCACTGAACGTACGCCTGGACCACGACACCCTGCAGTTCCCGGCAGATGCTGTACGCGTTGATGAGGATCGTCTGCATCGCACCGGGCACGACGAGGTACGAGTCGGTGGCCGGATTGAACCGGAATGAGGTCCCCAGACCCACGTGCAGCGGCTCGGCGTGACCGCGGCGGGTGTGCACGACGAACGCGTTCGGCGGTACGAGTACCGTCTGCCACCGCCAGAACCCGCTGACCCGCACATCGACGGAGGAGGGAGCCGGGCCGCTACCGCCGGCGACGCCGGCCAGGCCGCGCTCACGCTTGCCGAGCGCAGCTGGCGCGGCAGCCGGCATGGGCATCGATGGCGCCGATCGCTTGGAGCGAAGGTCCTGCTCCAGGCGCTCCTGCTGCGCGACAACCTGGTCGAGGTAGACATTTCGGTTCTCGCCAGATGTCATGGCGCCCCTCCTACGATCCTCCGGTTTGGACGGCGGCTTTCCGGATCAGTCTCCCGAACCCCGTCAACCCGGTCCCCCGCCCTCGTCGATCTAGGCCCTAGCGATCTAGGCCTTAGCCACGTGATTGGAGATCCACTCACGCCGCCAAGGCCTAGATCGACGCGGGTTAGAATGCTCCGCGTGACGACGGCGGTGTCCCAGCAGAAGACCATCCATCAGCGGATCGCAGACGAGCTCGGGGTACGCGAGCGGCAGGTGGCGGCCGCCGTCGACCTGCTCGACGGCGGGGCGACGGTGCCGTTCATCGCCCGCTACCGCAAGGAAGCGACCGAGATGCTCGACGACGCACAACTGCGCACGCTCGAGGAGCGGTTGCGCTACCTGCGCGAGATGGAGGAGCGGCGCACGGCGATCCTCGAGTCGATCCGCAGCCAGGGCAAGCTCGACGACGCGCTGTTGGCGCAGGTCATGGCGGCCGACTCGAAGGCGCGGCTGGAGGACATCTATCTGCCGTTCAAGCCCAAGCGCCGCACGAAGGCGCAGATCGCCAAGGAGGCGGGGCTGGAGCCGCTCGCCGATCAGCTCCTGGCAGATCCGACGCTCGACCCACAGCTGGCCGCGGCCGCTTTCGTCGACGCGGAGAAGGGCGTGGCCGACGCTGCCGCGGCGTTGGAGAGTGCGCGGGCGATCCTGGTCGACCGCTTCGCCGAGGACGCCGACCTCATCGGCGAGCTGCGCGAACAGATGTGGTCGCGGGGGCGCCTCGCGGCGAAGGTGGGCGAGGGCAAAGAGGAGGCCGGCGCGAAGTTCGCCGACTACTTCGACTTCGCCGAGCCGTACCCCAAACTGCCCTCGCACCGGATCCTGGCGATGTTCCGAGGCGAGAAGGAGGAGATCCTCGACCTGACGATGGAGCCGGAGCCCGCGGCTCCGGGCGGCACTTCTCCGCCGGGACAACCCACCCAGACCGGACCGAGTGACTACGAGCGGGGGATCGCGCAGCGCTTCGCCATCGCGGACCGCGGCCGGCCGGCCGATCGATGGCTACTCGACACGGTGCGCTGGGCCTGGCGTACCCGGATCCTCACCCACCTCGGCATCGACCTGCGGATGCGGCTGTGGCAGTCGGCAGAGGACGAGGCGGTACGGGTATTCGCGGCCAACCTACGCGACCTGCTGCTCGCGGCTCCGGCCGGCACGCGGCCGACGATGGGCCTGGATCCGGGATTCCGCACCGGTGTGAAGGTGGCGGTGGTGGATGCCACCGGCAAGGTCGTCGCGACCGACACGATCTATCCCCACGTGCCGGCGCAGCGACGGAACGAGGCGCTGGCCACGCTGGCCCGGCTCGCCCGCGCGCACGCCGTCGAGCTGATCGCCATCGGCAACGGCACCGCCTCCCGGGAGACCGACAAGCTCGCCGCCGACCTGATCGCGTTGCAGCCGGGCCTGAAACTCACCAAGATCGTTGTCTCGGAGGCGGGTGCGTCGGTCTACTCCGCATCCGCGTACGCCTCACAGGAACTGCCGGGTCTGGACGTGTCGCTACGGGGCGCGGTCTCGATCGCCCGTCGGCTCCAAGACCCCCTCGCGGAGCTGGTCAAGATTGACCCGAAGTCAATCGGAGTGGGCCAGTACCAGCACGACCTCGCGGAGTTCAAGCTGTCGCGCTCGCTCGACGCGGTGGTGGAGGACTGCGTCAACGGGGTCGGGGTCGACGTCAACACAGCCTCCGCACCGCTGCTGACACGCGTGTCGGGCATCGGCGAAGGGTTGGCGGCCAACATCGTGGCGCACCGCGACGCCAACGGCCCGTTCCGCTCCCGCAAGGCGCTCAAGGACGTCTCCCGGCTCGGCCCGAAGGCGTTCGAGCAGTGCGCCGGCTTCCTACGCATCCCGGGCGGCGACGATCCGCTCGACTCCTCGAGCGTGCACCCCGAGTCGTACCCGGTCGTCCGCCGGATCCTCACGGCCACGGGCTCCGACCTCAGGACCCTTATCGGCAACGGCACCGTCCTGCGTGGACTCAAGCCGGCCGAGTTCATCGACGACACGTTCGGTCTGCCGACCGTGACCGACATCATCAAGGAGTTGGAGAAGCCCGGCCGTGACCCGCGTCCGGCCTTCAAGACGGCCACGTTCGCCGACGGCATCGAGACTCTCGCCGACCTGAGAACCGGCATGCTGCTCGAGGGCGTCGTCACCAACGTCGCCGCGTTCGGCGCGTTCGTTGATGTCGGCGTGCATCAGGACGGCCTCGTGCACGTGTCGGCCATGTCGAACGCGTTCGTCAAGGACCCTCGTGACGTGGTCAAGCCGGGCGACATCGTACGGGTGAAGGTGCTCGACGTGGACATCCCGCGCAAACGCATCTCACTCACGCTGCGTCTTGACGATGAGCCCGCTCAACGCTCATCCGCGGGGTCGCGACGGCTATCGTCGTACCAGTCAGCGGCCACCATCGCGGGCATCGTCGAGCGGCGGCGGGAAGCGCGAGGCGTCCCGTGGGCAGCAGTCCGGCCAGCACGGTGTCGCACCGGCCGACACCGCATTGGCCGAGGCCCTGCGGCGCGCCGGACTCAGCTGAGTCCCCGTGGGCGTACGGTCTGCGGCGGTACGGTTCTGGAATGAGCCGATGGATGGACGACGCAGTAGAGAAGTATCTGACCGAGCTGGCGCAGATCGAGCACGACGACCCCGTGCTGGTCGAAATGGAGGCCCGGGCCGAGAAACACGGCTTCCCCATCGTCGGTCGCGCCACCGGGCGATACCTCGAGCTGGCCGCGCGGTCGATCGGCGCGCGTCGCGTGATGGAACTCGGGTCGGGATACGGCTATTCGGCGTACTGGTTCGCTCGCGCGGTTGGGCCGGACGGCCTCGTGGTCTGCACAGACGGGGACGCCAAGAATGCCACGCTCGCCGAGGATTACCTGCGCAGGGCGGGCAGCTGGGACCGGGTTCGCTATCGGGTGAGCGACGCGCTCGAGGGGCTCGCCGCGGAGACCGGTGACTTCGACGTCGTGTACTGCGATGTCGACAAGGACGGCTACCCAGAGTGCTGGCGAGTCGGCCGCGAGCGCATCCGGGTCGGCGGCCTGTGGTTGTGTGACAACGTGATCTGGAGCGGACACGCCGCGACCGGTGACGATCGCGAAGGCTTGCCAGGCTGGACGGCCGCGATCCGCGAGCACAACCGGCTGGTCGCCGAGGACGACCGCTTCGTCGGCAGCATTGTGCCGATCCGGGACGGCGTGATGGCGGCTCTGCGGGTCAGCTGAGCAAGTCGTCGAGATCGACAAAGGTGAGATTGCGGTCGAACGTCGTGCCGTCGCAGTCAAGGCCAACCACCGCGACCGGTCCGTAACCAAGGTCGGCCGTGGTGGAGTAGCGGCGGTGATAGTGGCCATGGAACACCGCCCTTGGCCGCGCCGCGTCGACGACCGTACGCAGTCGCTGTCGATGCTCATCGGCCAGGGCCAGCTCCTCCGCCGGCCAGAGATGCGACGTCGCGGCCAGGCCCGGAATGTCCACGCCGGCCGGGCAGTCATGTGCCACGAGTACGTCCACCGGGCCGCCCGCGACGGCCCGCGCAACGTCGTCGCCGGTGAGGGTCTCCTCGGGCCACCACGAGGTACCGGGGCTACGCCATTGGCGGTCGACCGAATGGGCACCGCCCACCGCCAATAGGCGCACGCCGCCCCACGTCCACCGAAATCCGCGGGGCAGGTGCCAGACGTGATCCGTCAGCTGGCGCAGCCCGTTGGGCCGGATCGGCCACCGGAGCAAGCTGTCGAAGTCCTCGTGGTTGCCGTCCACGAAGAGCAACGGCAGGCCCGCGGCCTGCAGAGCCGCATCAAGGCGGCGCATGAACCTGCCGTCGAAGGTGTAGCCGAAGTCTCCAACGTGGACCATCACGTCGGCACGGCCCTCGGCCGCGTGCCGGATCGCCGCCACGGCCCACGTGGCGTTCATGTGCCAGTCGCCGGCGAACACGATCCTCGCCGGTGTCGCGAGTGGCTCTGTCACGTCGTCGATGATCGGCTTGGCTGCGGTCACGCCCCACTCAATCACACCATCCGCACAGTGTGGGAAAGCGTTCGACGCAAGGGCCGTACTGGCCGACCATCGAATACGTGACCATGACGCAGCAGCGTCCGCATGAGCGTGCAGTAAATCCCGGCTCGGTTACCACCACCGAGCCGACTGCTGGCGTGCCCATCATCCTGCAGTTCGACGACAACGACTAGCACGCCGACGTGCTCGACGCTCTCGTGCTGTCGGCCTTCCTCAACGGCACCCAGCCGTGGGCGCACACCAAGCGGCTGGATCGGGTCCGCGACGACGCGACGCTGCTTCCCCCGGGCGTCAGCCCCGACCGGGTCGCGATCGGCGACCGGCAGGACGCCCGGCTCGCCGTCGGCGACGGCTGGACGCTGCGGTCGATCCGGTGGCACAGCGATGGCGCCCTGATCAGCGTCAAGATCGCCGTGATCATGAGCTGACCGTCGTGAAAACCCGCCGATCATGACCTCCAGGTCATGATCGGCGCCAAGAGGGCTGAGGGTCGGTCGGGGTCGTGGTAAACCTCGACCTCGACCGGCCGCAGGTCGACCGCGGTCGCGAGCGGGTCACCGGTGCCGGTGTTGCGCGCGTACCGCGGGTGCGCCCCACCGCTGATCTGGACCCGAAGCCGGTGGCCCGCGCGGAACCGATGTGCCGCCGGCCACAGGTCGACGTGCACCGCGAGCGTCCCGTCCGCGTCGATTGCGAAGCGCCCCGGGACGACACGCACCAGCCCATCGCAGACGTTGAGCGAGCGCCCCGAAGGCTCGACGTCACAGAGCCGCACGAAGACATCGAAGTACGGGCGAGAGGCCCGCACGTGCACCGTCGCGCTGACCGGGCCGATCACCTCGAGATCGGCGTCGAGCGCCCCGGTCGTGTAGACCAGAACGTCGGGCCGTGCCTCCAGCTCCCGGTTGTCGCGCGGGCCGGACAGATTGGCCAGAAGGAGCGGGCCGCCAACCGATGGGGTGGGGTCTGCTGGGTCGTACCGGTAACTGTCCGGAGTGGACCGTCGCGGTGCCGCCGGTGCGAGCCCGCCGCCGGGCTGCAGGAACCACGGCTGCGCCTCGCCGACCTGGGGCGGCCAGTCATCGTACTCCCGCCAGCCGCCACCCGATTCGACGTACACCCGCACCGGGCGCGCCCGAAGACTGTCCTTCTCGTCGCGCAGGTGGGCCCGTAGCCATCCGATGCTCTCCCGCAACGCCGCGGCCAGCAGCCCATAGCTGCCGTGCGTCCATGGTCCGATCGTCAGGTACGGCTGGGATCCCGCCGCTCGCAGGGCCGCATAGTCGCGCAGTTGCCACGGGAGGAAGATGTCGTGCCACCCGCCGACCATGAGCACCGGGGCGGTGACATCGGGGACGCGGCGGTCGTGCGCCAGCTCACCCCAGTATTCGTCGGCGGCCGGGTGGGACGGGCCGGCGAGCTCCAGCCACCGCCGGAAGAAGGCGACCTCTTCCCCGGTCGCGAGCCGGTCGGCCTCGCCGAGGGGCAGATGCGCCAACGCCTGGCGCAGGCGTGGCTGCCCCCGCAGCAACTCGATGGTGTTCGCCAGCCACGGCCCGCCCTGAGCCTGGAGCAGCGACGCCCATGCGAGCGTGGTGAACAACGAGAACGACTCGCCGGCGTAGGTCGGGTCGCGAAACTGCGACGCCGTGACGACGGTGGCCATGGCGGCGAGTTCGGGCACATCCGCGATGGCCCACTGGGTGTATCCGACGTAGCTCGGCCCGAACGTGCCGAGCCGACCGGTGAACCATGGCTGCCGACGCAGCCACTCCACCGTGTCCAGTCCATCGTCGCGCTCGTGTCGCATGGGGTCGAAGACGCCGCCCGAGCCGGACGTCCCCCGACAACTGGAGACGACCACGTGGAAGCCGCGCTCGGCCAGCACCCGCGCCGCGACCGCGTTGAGGCCGCCGCGACCGTACGGGGTCCGGACCAGGACCGTCGGTGCGTACGGAAGTTGCGGTGCGTAGTGATCCGTGCGCAGGATGACGCCGTCGCGGGCGCGCAGACCGATCCCGCGGCGGACCCGTACGTCGCGGGTCAGCGGCGGCGGCAGTCGTAGCGCACGCGCCGCGGTGGCGCTGGTGAGTGTCGGGATCGACGCGGTCGCAGCTGTCACACCCCGACCGTACGGTCAACAGCGTGAGTTCACCGCACAAGGGGAGGGCGTCGATGACATTCAAGAACCCGGTCGAGCGGGCCTGGCCGCCTTTCGTCGCCGTGGAGCGCACGGCCATCGACGGCCAACTCGACTTCCACCGTGCCACGATCCTGATGAAGCTCGATGGTCTCGATGATGAGCAGGCTCGTCGGGTGATGGTGCCCTCCGGCCTGAGCCTGCTCGGCCTGCTCAAGCACTTGACCGAAACCGAACATGGCTGGTTCGCAAAGATCTTCGCGAGGCGTGACGAGCCCGACATCTACGCCACTGAGGACGACCCAAAGGCCGAGTGGCGAGCCGGCCCCGACGACACGATCGAGGCCATCGCCGCCGACTATCAGCGGGTCTGTCAACGTAGCCGGGACATCGTCGCGTCCGCTCAATCCTTAGACCAGGTCGTCCCGACTCCCTGGGGGGACGAGATCGATCTGCGCGGAATCTTGCTGCATATGGTCGAGGAGACGGCGCGCCACAACGGACACGCCGACATCCTCCGCGAGCTCATCGACGGATCGACGGGCGCCTGAACTCGGAGCGTCAGTAGTCCAGACATTCGCAATTAGTCATCAGCGCCTTGACGTTGTTGACGTAGCTCTGGTTCGGGATCGACAGTGTGTCGTCGCTGCCGTCCACGGTGCCCTTGAGGTCCTCCACGTTGCCCGGACCGACGTTGTACGCGGCGACCACGACGTCCAACAGTCGCATCGTCGCACCGCCGTCGCCTACCGGGGCGGTCGCTGACAGGTCATACGCGCCGAAGTAGTACAGACCGAAGTACATGATGAGCCACTCGATGTAGGCGGCACCGATCGCCGTGTTGCCCTCGAGCGTGTTGATGTTGAAGTTCTCGCCGAAGCGCAGATTCACCTTGTCGCGGGTGTACGGCATGATCTGCATGGTCCCGATGCCACCGTCACAGGCAATGATCGTCGACTGCCAGCCGCTCTCCTGCCACGCGACCGCCTTCATGAGGTTGACGGGGACCGTGATGACTGGCAGCGGACCCTTGAGATCCGCCGGTGGGACGACTCCGACCCAGTACTGTCGCTGCGCCGCCGCCTCGAGTGCCTGCTTCACGTCGGCGATCGGAGCCTTGGGGCCTGAGTAGGTCGGCTTGCAGCCGGGGCTCGGCGTCGGTTTGGGATTGGGCGCCGGCGGCCGCTCCGCCGCGGGAGGTTTCTTTGTCGGGGTGGGCCTAGGGGTCGGCTTCTTCGTCGGAATCGGCTTGGGCTTTGCCGACGGGCTCGCTGCCGGCGGGGTGGTCTCCATGGGAGATGCCGTGGCGTCTCCGGTTGGGTCCGCGTTCTGCGACAGCGGGCGTCCCGAGGCGGAGTCCGGCCGCAGAAGCGCCCACCCGGCCGTGCCTAGTGCCAGGACGAGGACGAACGCGCCCGCTGCGGCGACCCAGTACGTTGCTTTGCCCCAACCTCTGGTTG
>Ga0184625_10000137_pt1 | contig 21703 bp, 22 predicted proteins | sample PLM3_30_b1_FD_133151 | JGI IMG/M metagenome (GOLD analysis project Ga0184625, IMG submission 133151) | Groundwater sediment microbial communities from an aquifer in East River, Colorado, USA - PLM3_30_b1 | ecosystem: Environmental > Terrestrial > Soil > Riparian zone | place: USA: East River... | reverse complement strand
CCACTGCGCCGCTGGCACGCCGAGCCGAGCGACCACCGCCTGCGCGGCAGACCGATCGCCGTCAGCAGGGGCGGCAGGGGCGGCCGGGGTGAGGTCGCCGGCCGGCCGGCAATCGCCCGTGTCCGCGACGAACCGCACCACGCCGGGAGCGAGGGTCGAGCCGGTGATTCCGACCCAGAACCCGGCGTCGGCCGTGAGCCTCGGCAACGAGCCCTTACGCACCATCGCGCCGTAGGCCGCCGGCAGGCGTGCGGCGACCCGGTCGAGCAGTGCCACCTCGGTGCCCGGCGACACGACCGCGGTCACGATTCGCTGGTACCGCTCGCCCGGCCGGAGGACCGTGACCGAGCAGTCGCCGACCCGCTGGAAGCCCGAGATCGAAGCCACCGCCTGGCCATCGGCGCTCGCGACGGTGGCGATCTCCGCGACCGCACGGTCGACGACCGGTTCGGCCTCCGCAACCGTCGTCTGTTCGCGCGCGGTGGGTTCGCCGCGGGCGACGGCCCAGCCGATGCCGGCGGCCAATACGACGACCCAGGCGACAGTCAGGGCAACGATCCACCGCCGAGGCCGGCCGAAACCGGCATGCCCCACGGGAGGCGGCGCGCCGGCCTCAGGTGGGTACGCGGCTTGTGGCTCGGTGGTAGTCACCGGCCCATTCTGGCAGCCACCGGTCTCCATCAGAGAACCGCAGGCGGAGCGAGGGCGAACCGTCCATCGGACCGGTCCGCCCTTGATCGCTGCCGAAGCCAGGGTCAGGCAATGACTGAGAGTGCCACCTCGTTCAGTCCGCGGCCGGCGGTAACTTCCGCATCCGCGTTGCCGGCCCGGGACAGCGCCCGAAGCGTCCACGTTCCTGGTGCCGCGAAGAACCGGAACTGCCCCTCGGGTGATGTCACAACCTCGGCCGTGAACTCGCCGGTGGCGTCGAGGAGCCGAACGTAGGCCCCACCGATCGGGTCGCCCTCCCCCGAGGAGACAACACCGGTGATCACCGTCTCCTTTTCGAGATCGACACTCGCTGGCAGGGGCGCCGACTGCACCGGCGCGCCGCAACCCGCACTGCTTGTGCTCATGTACGTCCTTTCAGGCTTATCGGGCTCTCACGCGCATTAGTTGGAAGGCGGGTCGCCAGGTTCGTCGCCGAGTGCCACCGGCACGCCGACCAGCGATCCGTACTCGGTCCACGAACCGTCGTAGTTCTTCACGTCGGAGTGGCCGAGGAGCTCCCGCAGCACGAACCACGTGTGCGAGGAGCGCTCACCGATGCGGCAGTACGCGATGGTCGACTTGGACCCATCGAGCCCAGCCTCGCCGTAGAGCTGGCGCAATTCGTCGTCGGACTTGAACGTGCCGTCCTCTTTGGCGGCCTTGGACCAGGGCACCGATAGCGCGGTCGGAATGTGTCCGGCCCGTTGTGCCTGCTCCTGTGGCAGGTGCGCGGGGGCGAGCAGGCGACCCGCGTACTCGTCCGGCGAGCGCACGTCGACGAGATTCTTCACGCCGATAGCCGCAATTACCTCGTCCCGGAAGGCGCGGATGGACTGATCCTGGTTCTGCGCGCGGTAACTCGTCGCCGTGCGTGAGACCGGGTCCATCACGAGCGGACGGTTTTCCAGCTCCCACTTCTTGCGACCACCGTCGAGCAGCTTGAGGTCGCCATGGCCATAGAGCTTGAAATACCAGTACGCGTACGCCGCGAACCAGTTGTTGTTGCCGCCATAGAGGACGACTTGGTCGCCGTTGCCGATGCCGCGCTCAGACAGCAGGGCCTCGAATTGCTGCTGGTTGACGAAGTCCCGACGTACCGGGTCCTGCAGGTCGGACTTCCAGTCGAGCTTGACCGCGCCGGGAATATGGCCGGTGTCGTACGCCGTGGTGTCCTCGTCGACCTCGACGAAGACGATGCCGGGGGCGCCGAGGTTCTTTTCGGCCCAGTCGGCGGAGACGAGTGCGCTATCGCGACTCATGGGTGGACTCCCTAGCTGATGGTGAGATCGCAGGCACCGTGTGCGACGGAGACCCGCGCGGGCAACTGATTCCTTGGACAAAGGTGATATGCGCAGGAGGACGGCCGCGAGGCAGCTCACGCGATCGGGCGCCCGCCTAGGCGGGCCGAACGTTTCCAGCGTGAGAAAGCCGCCGAGATCAGGGGCGGCGACAGAGGCAGGTGGCCACACGGCACAGGTCGACCGCGCGCCGCTTGGTGAGCAGGATGCCCATAGAGAGCGAGGCTACCAGGATGTTCGGGGCCCGCCCTGGCGCCGACCGGATCCTGGGACCGGCTAGGGCTCAGTCTTCTTGATGTTGGACCGCAGCGCGGCGTAATACGCGGCCACCATGATCGCGCCAATGGCGGCGATAATCCCGACCCACTCCTCATTGCCGATGAAAACCGCAATCAGGATGGCGATGACGTAGGCGAATGGCACCAGAATGTCCAAGGTCCGGCGGTTCAAGGTGCGCCTCCCGGGGAGAGAGTGACGGCTCACCGTCATGATGCCGCACCTCACGTCACCAGGGGAACGTTGTGCCCGGTGGCATTGATCGAGAGTCCCTCCGGCTCCACTGTCACAGAATCGAGAGTGAGACTGAACGGCAGCTGGGGCAGGCGGGCGAGGACCGACCGTTCGACCAGGCCGTCCAGGAAGTTCTTCGCGATCTGCGGAGTCTGCACGCCGACCGCCTTGGCGTCCCGCAACCTCACGTCGAACTGGCCGTCCACCACCGAAATGTCGGCTACGGCCGAGATCGGCACGCGGACACCGGCGATGCTAGCCGTGCCGGTCGCTCGCAGCGCACCAGCGGATTCGGTGAAACGCACCTCGGACAGCTTGAACCGGGAGTAGTCCACGAGGCTCTCCAGGGTCGCAAACGACACGACCGCGGTGCCCGTGACCTGCTCGGCGACGACCTTGGCGGTCCCCTCGACGAGCTCGCCAGTGTCGGCGTCGACGCCCCTGGCCACGACGCCCAACGCCGACAGGGTCGCACCCTTCGCCCTGCCGGCGGGCAGGCGAACCTCGGTCATGTCGATCGTGATCTCGTCGTAATTCCCGCGCGCGACCTGGGTGAGGAACGGGAAACCACCGACCGAGACGTCGATCGTCTGATACTCCACGCCGTTCTGGGACATCTCCGCCACGACCTGGGAGCGCAGCTCCTGACGCGCGAATTCCGCCGCCACCCGGTCAGCGACGACGGCGATCGCGCCCACCACCAGGACGATGGCGACGAGAAAGCCCAGGCCGCCACGGGGTCGGCGGGGACGGAAACGGGGACGCTCGTACGAGACGGCCGCGCCCTGCCCGTACTCGCTCACGCGTGTCCCCCTGGTGATCGCATCAGTCATGGCATGTCTATAACCGCTTCAGCGCAGGATCACACCCACCACGTACGACGCGGGGGCCGCGAACGCGAACGCGCCGAGCGGGCCTTGCATGTGGCGGGCGATCCACATGAACGGCGCGTCACCCTCCAGGCGGCGCCCGGCCTCGGCATAACCCGTACCGAGGTCTACCACGACGGCGATGAGGACGGCGACCATGCCCGCAACGGCTCCATCGAAGGTGGTCATGCCGTCGACCAGTAGGCCGGCGGCGGCGCCGGCGGCGGTGCCCGCCATGGCCCCGGCGATGACCCCGGTGGAGCCGCGGGGCACCTGGGGCGCGATGCGTGGGGTGGGCGCGATGACGTCGCAGAGCCGCGCGGTCGCAAGGCCGATGCCCACCGCGGCCAGGCCCGCGAGCAGCACCTGGTCGCCCAGCGGCTGGCGCGAGAGGACCGCAAAAGCGGCAAAACCCGTCACGCCGACCACGACCATCATCGTCACGCCGAGCGACTCGGTAACTCCGGCGCGCCCCCCGCGCAGGGCCAGCTGGCCAACGATCGCCGCGCCGAACGCGCCCGCGATAACGTAGCCGAGCGGCGCGAGTGAAGCCTGGACGGGGATGTTCACCGCGATGCAGGACGCGGCGGCGGTGAGCAGACCCACCGTCGCGACGACCCAGGGGCTGGGTGGGCGACTGGCCACCGTCCAGGCGAGGACGAAGAACACCTGGGCCGCGAAGATCACGACGGTGAATCCGGTCTGGGTGGCCTGTGACCCGATTATCAGCCCGAAGGCGAGCAGCAGGGAGAAGCCGGCGATGGCGAACGAGAGGAGTCGCCGGACGGGCACGACGGGCTCGGCCGGCGCTGTCTGCCCTCGCCCACCCGACCGCTTGCGTTCGCCGCGGTTGGCGGCGCGATCCGGCGTACGGCCAGCGCCGCGCCCGACCGGTCGGTCCTTGGCCCGAGCCCCCCGCGCCGCCCCCGGTCCGCCAGAACTACCACCCGGCCCGCCTGGCCCACCCCCCGCCGCGGCCGGGACGACCGCCGGGACGGTCGCGGGCGGGCGCCCAAAGGCCGACCTTCGGTCGCCTGAGCGATCACCGCGGTATCGGTCGTCGGGGCCACTGCTTGCCAGCACGCCCTGATCGTGCCACGAGTGCGCCGTCGGTTCGAGTTCGGGCTGCGACGGTTGGCGCCCGCCTTCGCCGGAGGCGATCAACGCGGCAACCGCGCCGGAGGCGATCAACGCGGCAACCGCGCCGGAGGCGATCAACGCAGCAACCGCGCCGGAGGCGATCAACGCGGCAACCGCCAACCGGACGAGTGGGCGACGTCACCAGGTCTGGATCTCACGCACTGAACGGGGTGTGCTGGGAAGCGGGTCAGTTCGGTTAAGGTGTGGGTCAATCCACCCGTCAGCGAGGCCGGGTCCGCGCCCGGGCGCGGCGAACGCCGTGAGACGGAGGTGACCGTGGACATACTGCTCCTGACCACCGCCAATGGTTCTGGCGGCCCGGCCGGAGTGCTGCCGGCACTCGATCTTCTTCCGCACACCGTGCGCACCGCGCCACGCGACGTGCGCGCGCTGCTGGCGGGCACCAGTCCCGACGTTGTGGTCATCGATGCCCGGTCACAGCTCGCCGAGGTGCGGGCCACCTGCCGGATGCTGCACGCGACCGGCCTCGGGGTTCCCCTGCTCGCTGTCGTGGCCGAGTCGGGCCTGGTCGCTCTCAACGCGGACTGGGGCGTTGACGACGTGGTGCTGGCCAGCGCCGGCCCGTCGGAGGTCGAGGCGCGCCTGCGACTTGCGATCGGTCGTCTGTCCCCCGGGGCGGCGGCCGGCAGCGGGCTCATCCGCGGCGGCGAGCTGACCATCGACCCGGACACGTACGCCGCCAAACTCAAGGGCCGCCCACTCGACCTCACGTACAAGGAGTTCGAGCTGTTGAAGTTCCTGGCCCAGCACCCCGGCCGCGTCTTCACGCGGGATCAGCTGCTGCGCGAGGTCTGGGGGTACGACTACTTCGGCGGCACTCGTACGGTCGATGTCCACGTCCGTCGGCTTCGGGCCAAGCTGGGGTCGGAGTACGAATCGATGATCGGCACGGTGCGCCAGGTCGGCTACAAGTTCGTCGTACCACCCACACGCACGCTGCCGGACGCCGACCAGGTCGCGCCGATCCGAGGACGGACGGTCGTTCCCGCTCCATGATGTTCCGGCCTCGCAGCGACTACGGTAGCCAGCGTGGGGACCGTACGCGCCGATCTTGTCCGAGCCGACCACCTCACGCCTGCCGAGGTCAGTGAGGTTCTCGCCCTGACGAGGGCCGCGAGCGACGCCGACGGCGCTTATCCCCTCTCCGAGCACGTGATGATGCACCTGCGACACGGTGGCGACATCCCGGCCGTCCACCTCTTGGCGCGCGACGGCGACCAGCTCGTCGGCTACGCCCACGTCGACACCACCGATGCCGTCGAAGGTGCGTCAGCGGAGCTGTGCGTGCACCCCCTGTTCCGCCGACGAGGCCTGGGCCGGGCCCTGGTGATGGCGGCGATCGGGGCCGCCGACGAGCACGATCCCGCCCACCGCTTGCGTCTGTGGGCACACGGCGACCACCCATCGGCCAACGCGCTGGCACTCTCGCTCGGCTTCGAACGCGCCCGGGTGCTGTGGCAGATGCGTCGATCGCTCTTTGCCCCGGTGCCGGCGCCAGAGCTGCCACGCGACGTCGTGCTGCGTCCGTTTCGACCCGGGACGGATGACGCCGCCTGGCTCGACCTGAACGCACGGGCCTTCGCCGACCATCCGGACCAGGGTCGCTGGCGCGCGGCGGACCTGCGGATACGGCTCGCGGAAGGGTGGTTCGACCCGGACGGCTTCCTGCTCGCCGAGCGTCCGGCAGAAGGCAAACTGCTCGGCTTCCACTGGACCAAGGTCCATGGCGCGATCCGGCATGACCACGGGGACGGCTCGCACGACCACGATCCGATCGGCGAGGTCTACGTGCTCGGGGTGGACCCCGCTGCCCAAGGGCTCGGCCTCGGCACTGCCCTGACCCTCGCCGGGCTGCGGCACCTGCGTGATGTCGGCCTGGACCAGGTCATGCTCTATGTCGACGAGTCCAACCCGACCGCGATAGCGCTCTACCAGAAGCTGGGCTTCGCCCGATGGTCGACGGACGTCTGCTTCCGCCGACCAGGCAGCCGAGACCAGGTTGCCGGTGACGGATCGCCATCGCCGTAGGCCTTCCCCGGTGGGCCTGGCCGGCGCAACGATGGGCAGATACGAGCGGCGTGATTCGTGTCCGGACGGGAGGTCGCGTGGAGGCAGGCCGTCAAGTCCCCGAAGACTTCGCCTCGTTCGTCGCGACGCAGGAACGTCGGGTGCGAGCCGCCAGCCACGGACTGACCGGCAATGACCGGCTCGCCGAGGCCCTGCGACGCGACCTCATTGCCGCCATCGCGCTGCGCTGGTGGTGGTTTCGATTGCGGCCAGCAAGATCGCGCCCGGCCGCGCGCGCTGCGTACCTTGACCGGATTCTCCGCCGCGAGGCCCGTGCGTGGCGAACGGAATCCACCGGCCCGGGGTGGCTGGCGGCAAGGTCAGCACGATCCCGAGCAGGCACGCGCTCCCGCGCCCGAGCGGGCGGCGTCCGCGTGGTGGAGGACGAGGAGGTCATCGAGACCGAGGCGGCGACCCAGCTCGCCCGGGACGCTTGGGATCTGGCGAAGCAGGTGCGCCGGCGGCGGCGGGTGGTTGCCGCGATCGCGGCCGCTCTGCTCGGGTGCGTCGCCCTCGTCGGTCCGCGCCCACCGAGCCCAGCACCGGGCCCGGACCTGCTGCCACCGCCACCCACGGTCGTGCCCACGGGTGTCCTGGTTCTGCCGGCGTTCGCCCGCCTGGCCGAGCTCGACCGGCGCGCCACCCGGCTTCCAGAGACCATCAACGTCGATCCGACGCCGGCCCCTCCGCTGCTGGACCAGCCCCTGCCGCGGGCCCTGGCCGTGCTGCGGCAAGGACTCGGCCCGCTCGTGGTTGTAGGCGGGGACGGCCAGACCCGGCGCGTCGATGACCCCAGACTGGCGGCAGCGCGCCTGCTGACGACGTCGCTCTCACCGGACGGTACGCGGATCGCGCTCACCCGAGCCAACGATCTGCTCGTCATTGACGTCACCACTGGGGAGGTGCGGTCGGTCACCGCCGGCTCGGTCCAGCCGAACCCGCCGAGCCTGGTGTGGCACTCCCGGAGCGCCGTGCTCCTGCCGGGTCGGGGGGCCGCGCGGCAGGTCGACGTCGACACCGGCGCGATGTCGGACCTCGCCGGCACACGTGGGTCCAACTTGGTGACCACCCAGGGCGCCGCCGCGACCCGCATCACCGAGCTCGTCTCCACGTCCGCTTCGAACGGCCTGCCGACGCGGATTCGGTACTGGCGCACCGGGCCGACGGCGACGCCGGTCGCGGCACAGGCCAGCGGCACGCCTGGCGCCACCCCGCCACCCAGCACGTCGCCCAGCCCGTCGCCGAGCCCGTCGCCCGCAGCGTTGCCCGCGCCCGCTCGCGACGTCGAGGACCGCCCACTCTTTGGTCCAAACTGGATCGGCGGCTGGATCGATGGCGCGTGGTCGACGCAGGACACTCTCGCCAGCGCGTGCGGACCTGGAAGCATCCTGCTGCCGCAAGGATCTGGAGTTGCCCGCTCGGCCGTGGTCGCCGTCGGCGCCAACGGCCTCTACCTGGCCACGCTCGTTGCTGTAGAGACAACTACCCTCGACGCGCTTGGCTTCGTAGACTCACAGACCCTGCTCGTCGCTGCCGGCCTGCCGCGGACCGCCACCGTGATTCTCGCGTGGACCCCTCGCACCGGCGAAATCGCGCGGGTCAGCACGGTCAGTGCGCACAGCCAAGTGGCGGTGGCCGACCTTTTGGCCCCTGGGTAAGGGCCGCGCTCACGTGAAGGCCGAAACGCCCGTCAACTGCTGGCCGATGACTAGCTGATGGATCTCTGAGGTGCCCTCATAGGTCAACACGCTCTCCAGGTTGTTGGCGTGGCGGAGCACCGGATATTCCAGGCTGATGCCGTTGGCCCCGAGGATCGTGCGGCACTGGCGAGCGATGGCCAGAGCCTCCCGCACGTTGTTCAGCTTGGCGACGCTGACCTGTTCTGGTCGCAGCCCGACGGAGTCGGCCAGCCGCCCAAGATGCAGCGCGAGGAGGAACCCCTTCTGCAGCTCGACCGCCATGTCGGCCAGCTTTGCCTGGGTGAGCTGGAAGCCGGCGATCGGCCGGCCGAACTGCTCCCGCTCGCACGCGTATGCGATGGCGGTGTCGAGGCAGTCCCGGGCCGCGCCCAGCGCCCCCCAGGCGATGCCATAGCGGGCCTCCGTCAGGCACGACAGCGGCGCCTTGAGCCCTCTCGCTTCGGGAAGCAGCGCGTCGCCGGGAAGCCGCACCTCGTCGAGCACGATCTCTCCGGTTGACGAAGCCCGAAGCGACAGCTTGTGATGGATCTCGTTCGCGGTCACCCCGTCGCTGTCCATCGGCACCACGAAACCGCGGACGCCATCGTCCGCCCGGGCCCAAACGACCGCGACATCGGCGACCGGCGCATTCGTGATCCACATTTTTGTGCCCCGGAGTACCCAACCGTCGCCATCGCGCTCGGCGCGGGTCTTCATCGAGGCCGGATCCGAGCCGTGATCGGGCTCGGTGAGACCGAAGCAACCGATCGCGTCGCCCACGGCCATGGCCGGCAGCCAGCGCTGCTTCTGCGCCTCCGACCCGTACGACCAGATCCCGTACATCGCCAATGATCCCTGCACGCTGACCAGGCTGCGGGCGCCGGAGTCGCCAGCCTCCAGCTCCATGCAGGCCAGCCCGTACGAGACAGCGGACGCTCCTGCGCAGCCGTATCCCTGCAGGTGCATGCCGAGCAGGCCAACCGCGCCGAACTGCTTCGCGAGGTCCCGGGTCGGCGTGCGGCCGTCCTCGAACCATCGCGCGACGTGTGGGCGCACCTGCTGGTCCACGACGCGTCGAACCAGATCCCGCATCGCCAACTCCTCCTCGCTCAGCAGCGAGTCAAGAGCGAGCAGATCGAGGGGAGCGGTACGGGCAGCCATGCACCCAACTTAGAGGACGAGTACGCGAGCGTGGATCGTCGTACGCTGCTGCAGTGCGGCCCGCAGGGCCCGATGCACACCGTCCTCGAGGTAGAGCTTGCCGTCCCAGTGCACAACGTGTGGGAACAGATCGCCGTAGAAGGTGGAGTCCTCGGCGAGCAACCGGTCGAGGCCAAGCTCCCGCTTGGTCGTGATGAGCTGGTCCAGGCGCACCGGACGGGGTGGGATCTCCGCCCACTGCTTCATCGTCATGCCGTGGTCGGGGTAAGGCTTCCCGTGCTGGACCTCCTTGAAGATCACGACGCGCCGCCCCCTCCCCTCCGCGTGGCGAACGTGTGCGCTGCCCAGCCTAGCGACAAGCCAGCCCGGTCCTGCCGCTACATCGACCAGCGCCCGCGATGGACCACTTCGTCCACCGGCCGGCGGCCACGCTTGAGGGAGCCCGATCTGTGGTCCGGTGCCCGGTATCCCACGCTGACCGCGCCGATGGGAGTGAACTGCTCAGGCACGCCAAATTCGACCCGGTACGCCGATATGTGCTCGGGCGGGATGCCGAAGAAACACGCGCCTAGTCCCTCATCGACCGCGGTGAGCAGTATGAGCAGGCTGGCAAAACCGGTGTCGATGTCCCAGTAGGGCACCGGCCAGCGCCGCTCGTCGCGATCCGTCCACCCCTTGTCCGGTTGCGCGTATCGGTCCAGGTAGACGGCCTTGTTGGAGTGCGCCACGATGATCAACGGTGCGTGGCGCATGTTGATCAGCCACTGCTGCCAGGCGTCTGTCGGCGGCGTCGCGGCTCGCCAGAACCGCTCCCGGTCCGCCGCGTCCTCCAGGACGAGGAACCCCCAGCCCTGCGAGAAGCCCGCCGACGGGGCCCTGATCGCGTGTTCGAGGATCCGCTCGCGCACCTCCGCCGGCACCGGACGATCCGGGTCGTAGTTGCGCACCATGCGCCGCCGGCGCACCACCTCGCGAAACTCCACACCGCCACCTTCCCTTGGGCGAGAGCCGTCGATCTAGGGCCCAGTCGCGTGGTTAGTGATCAAAGCACGCGACTTCGCCCTAGATCGACGGGGAGAGCTTGGTGATGCCCCACGCGCCACGCCAGGTCTGGGCGGGCTCCAGCACAATCAGGTCACGCCCCGATCGGAATGCGTCCGGCGGGCACGTCATGGGTTCTACCCCGACCGAGCGTCGGAATCTTTCGCCGGGAAGCGTGTCGCTGGTGAACAGCTGCCACCAGCCGAACGCCGCATCCGCCCAGAGTTTCACGCCACGTCCGTCACTTGTGGACAGTGTGACCGCCGATCCACCGTGGGGATCGCGGATCAGGTCTCCGAAAGCCGTGTCGAGCACGGCCGCCCCGATCCGGCGCGGCTCGGTGAAGTCGAACTCGCCGCCGGCGACACGCGCCGCCCCGATCGGCAGCAGGCGCCCGTCGACAAGCAGTCGGCTGCGGGCCGGAAGTTGCACGAACAAATCCTCGATGGTCACACCGGGGACGAGCAGATACGGGTGCACCGAGAATCCGAACGGGCACGGCGTGGTGGCGAGGTTGGTGACTGCGTGGTCAGCCCGCAGTCCGCCTGGCCCGACACTCCACGTCGTATGCAGCGAGAGCGCCCATGGGTAGCCGGGCTGCGGCGGCAGGTCGTACTCGAGCGAGAGCATGTCCACGCCTTCTTGCTCCGCCACTTCCTGCCCCGCCACGCCCGCCGGCCCTTCGGCGGCCGACTTGGCCGGGCGCCACCGCGACCAGTTGACCAGACCATGGATGGCGTTGTGCTTCGCCGGCTCGGTCAGGGTGAGCTGTCGAGACTCGCCCGCGAAGACATAGCGTCCGTCCCGAATCCGGTTGGGCCAAGGGGCGAGGATCTGGCCGGCCGAGGCGGGGCACATCTCGTTCTCGGCGAACCCGTCGACGACGTCCGTGCCGGCGACCCGATAGGAGCGCAGGCCCCCGCCAACCTCGACCACGACCGCCTCGTGGTCGCCCGCTGTGATGGTCCACTGAGCGCCGGACGGGTGTACCGCCTGCTCCGCTGCCAGGCTTCGCGGAACCGCCCCGACGCTGCCCCCTTCGGACATACCGCTGCCTCCCCAAATCTGACCTCGTTCTGGCGACCTTAACGGGTCTTGACGAGCGGCGCGTAGCGAAGAAGCCCGGGGAAGGTGACCGCCAGCACTGCCGCGACGACCGCCGCCGCCACGCCACCGCTGACCCAGGCAACCGTCGGACCGAGCATGGCGGCCATGGCCCCGGCACGCAGGTCGCCCAGGCGTGGGCCACCCGCGACCACGGCGATAAAGATCCCCTGCATGCGGCCCTGGAAGCCGTCCGGCGCATAGTTTTGCAAGATCGTTTGACGGTAGACGGCGCTGATCAGATCGGCCGCGCCACCGACGGCCAGGAGGAGCACGGCGAGCCAGAGCGACCCGGCGAGACCGGCGAGAGCGACAGCGAGTCCCCAGGCGATGACCGAGATAACGAGTGCCCTGCCCTGCCGGTAGACCCGCCCGATCCAGCCGGACGTGAGGCCGGCGATCACCGAGCCGATGCCGATTGCCGCGTAGAGCCAGCCGATGGAGCCAGGCCCGAACCTCTCGTCGGCCGCCTCCGGAAAGAGCGAACGCGGCAACGCCAGGACCATCGCGGCGATGTCGATGGCGAAGGAGAGCAGCAGCACCGGCGCGGTGGCCAGATATGCCAGCCCCGCCCGCACCTCGCGCCACCCTGCCACCCGGCCGCCATCGATGGCGTTCGCGGGAGGCAGTGCAGGCAGTCGCACCGTCGCCCAGAGGACCACGGTGAAGGCGAGAGCATCTACCGCGTACGCAGCCGCGAAGCCGGCGTGGAGCAGGACCAGGCCGGCGGTCAGCGGCCCCACGACCATCGCGGCGTTGAAGACCGTGGAGTTGAGCGTGTTCGCCGCGGCCAACTCCTCGGTCCCCACCAGGCGCGGGATGATCGCCTGCCGGGTGGGCGAGCCGACCGCGAAGGCGGTCGCCTGCACCGCCACGAGCGCGAGCAGCAGTCCGGGGTGGCCGATGTGGAGCAGGGCCTGGCCGAGCAGCCCCAGAGTCGATGCCCACATGAGCACGGACGAGGCGAGTAGCAGCTTGCGCCGGTCGACGGCGTCCGCGACCGCGCCGCCCCAGAGCGCGAAGACAACCAGAGGTACCAATGCTGCCACGCCGATGAGCCCCACCCACAGCGAGGACCGGGTGAGCGCGTACATCTGCACGGGCACGGCGACGGCGGTGAGCTGGTATCCGAATTGGGACACCGCGTTGCCCACGAACAGCCGCCGGTACGCGATGTGGCGCAGCGGGCGCGTGTCGATCGCGTGCCGGCGCAGGAATTCCTGTGTGGTCAAGGGGCAAGCCGCTCGACGACCCAGGGCTCGCCCGTCGCGCCAGCGCGACGGTAGCGGAGGCGATCGTGCAGGCGGCCCTCCCGGCCCTGCCAGAACTCGACGGTCTCCGGGATGACCCGAAGCCCGCCCCAGTGTGGCGGCGCCGGGATCGTGCCGGTACCAAAGCGCCTGCCGACCTCGGCCAGCGCCCGGTCAAGCTCCGCCCGGCCCGGCACGACTTGGGACTGAGGGCTCGCCCACGCCCCGAGTTGGGAGGCGCGCGGGCGAGTGGCGAAGTAGGTCTCGGTCTCGGCCCGGTCGACCCGCTCGACCCGGCCGCAGACGACCACCTGCCGTCCGATCGCATGCCACAAGAACACAACGCTCACGGAGGGGTTGGCCGCCGCCTCGGTGGCCTTACGCGACGAGTAGTTGGTGAAGAAGACGAGCCCACCCACGTCGAGGCCCTTGAGCAGCACGGTTCGGGCACTCGGCCGGCCCGTCGTGGCCGCGGTGGCCACCACCATCGCATTGGGCTCGGGTAGCCCGGCCGCCGTCGCGTCCGTGAGCCAACGGCGGAGTTGCTCGAGCCAGGTCGGGGCGAGGTCGCCCTCGGCCAGGCCCGTGCGGGTGTACTCGCGGCGCATCGCGGCGAGGTCGGCGTGCGGCTCGGGCGCGTGCGGCTCGGGCGGGTCGGTCACCCCGTCATCTAACCGCGACCCGGGTCAGCAGCCCACGCGTGCGTCGTGAACGCCACAGCGTGGGCGCGGTTCCGGCGTACCCGGCCGTCATGCGAGAGGATGTCGTGTGTAGCACAAGGGACCGACTGACCAGGAGAATTGACCAACAGGCAAGATGGTCCGGACGATCACACTCAGGAGTGCCAGATGTCCGATATCCGCGAGCATGCGAGCGGAGCGAGCGACCCGTTCAAGCCGGGCCTGGAGGGCGTCATCGCCTTCGAGACCGAGATCGCCGAGCCCGACCGGGAAGGCGGCTCGCTGCGGTATCGGGGTGTCGACATCGAAGACCTCATCGGCCGCGTCTCGTTCGGCAACGTATGGGGCTTGCTGGTGGACGGCAAGTTCGGCCCCGGGCTCCCGCCCGCTGAGCCGTTCCCGGTGCCGGTGCACTCCGGCGACATCAGGGTTGACGTGCAGTCTGCGGTCGCGATGCTCGCGCCGTACTGGGGCCTGAGCCAACTGCTCGACATCTCCGACGAGCAGGCCCGCGAGGACCTCGCGCGGGTCTCGGTCACGGCGCTCTCGTTCGTCGCACAGTCCGCCCGTGGCCTCGGCCTGCCGGCGGTGCCGCAGAAGGAGATCGACAAGGCGGCCACCATTGTTGAGCGGTTCATGAAGCGCTGGCGGGGCGAGCCTGACCCTCGCCACGTGAAGGCCGTCGACGCGTACTTCATCTCGGCCGCCGAGCACGGCATGAACGCCTCCACGTTCACCACCCGGGTCGTCGCGTCCACCGGTGCCGACGCGGCCGCGTGTATCTCCTCCGGCATCGGTGCACTGTCCGGCCCGCTGCACGGCGGCGCTCCGTCGCGAGTGCTGCACATGATCGAGGCCGTGGAGCGCAGCGGCGACGCGCTCGGCTACGTCCGGAGCGTCCTTGACCGGGGCGAGCGGCTGATGGGCTTCGGCCACCGGGTCTACCGGGCCGAGGACCCACGGGCCAGAGTGCTGCGCCGCACCGCGCGGGACCTCGGTGCGCCACGCTTCGAGATCGCGGAGGCGCTGGAGAAGGCGGCGCTGGAAGAGCTGCACAACAGACGCCCCGACCGGGTACTCGCGACCAACGTCGAGTTCTGGTCGGCCGTCGTGCTCGACTTCGCCGAGGTGCCCGCGCATATGTTCACCTCGATGTTCACCTGCGCCCGGGTGGCCGGATGGAGCGCGCACATCCTGGAGCAGAAGAAGCTCCAGCGCCTGGTCCGCCCATCCGCGACCTACGTCGGCCCGGGCCCGCGCAAGCCGGCGGACGTCGAGGGCTGGGACAAGCTTGTGCACGGCGTCTGATGACCTTGCCGTCGCGGCCGGCGCACGCGTTGGCGGCGTGAGCTTGCCGACACTGAGCGAGTCTCCGGAAGCCTGACCATAACCGCCGTGGGAGGATCGACAACCGTGGCGGACGCTCAGACCATTCGCATCCCGGACGAGATCAAGCCCGAGGACGGCCGCTTCGGCTGCGGGCCGGCCAAGGTGCGCCCCGCGGCGGTGCACGCGCTCGCGGACGTCGCCACGACATATCTCGGCACCTCCCACCGCCAACAGACGGTGCGGGATCAGGTCGCGCGGTTGCGCCGAGGCATCGCCGAGCTGTTCGGAGCCCCCGACGGGTACGAGGTCATCCTGTCCAACGGGGGGACGACGGCGTTCTGGGACGCGGCGACGTTCGGGCTCATCCGGGATCGAGGGCAGTTCGCCACGTTCGGCGAGTTTGGGGCCAAGTTCGCCAAGGCCGCCGAGGACGCGCCGTTCCTCGGTGAGCCGACCGTGCGCACGGGGGCCCCCGGTTCAGCGGCCACATTGGTCGCCGAGGCGGGTGTGGACGCATACGCCATCCCGCACAACGAGACGTCAACCGGTGTCATTGTGCCGGTACACCGGGTGGCCGGGTCCGGCTCGGATGCGCTCATGCTGCACGACGCCACGTCGGCGGCCGGCGCCGTCGAGGTCGACCTCGCCCAGACCGACGTCTATTATTTCGCGCCACAGAAGGCGTTCGGCTCCGACGGTGGGCTGTGGCTCGCGCTGATGTCGCCGGCAGCCCTCGCCCGGATCGAGGAGATCAAGGCCAGCGGACGATGGATTCCGGCATTCCTCGACCTCGCCACGGCGGTTGAGCAGAGCCGGCTCGAGCAGACGTACAACACGCCGGCGCTGGCCACGATCTTCCTGGCGGCCGAACAGACGGACTGGATCATCGCCAACGGTGGCCTGTCCTGGGCAGCCAAACGCAGCGCCGAGAGCGCCGGCGTCATCTACGGCTGGGCCGAGCGCTCTTCCGTAGCATCGCCGTTCGTGGCCGACCCGGCGTTACGTTCGCCCGTCGTGGCGACGATCGACTTCAAGGATTCCATCGACGCGGCCGCGCTGGCGGCGACCCTTCGCGCGAACGGGATCGTGGACACCGAGCCCTACCGAAAGCTGGGCCGCAACCAGATACGCATTTCGCTCTTCCCGACGATTGAGCCGGCCGACGTCGAGGCACTCACGGCGAGCATCGACTACGTCCTCGCCCGCTCCGCGTGAGTCACGCGATCGCCGGACTGCGGCGCTCCAGCAGGAGTACGTCCCGCCAGCGACCCCGGTGCCGGCCGATCTTCTCCCGGGTCCCGACGACCCGGAACCCAACTTTCTCGTGCAGACCGACCGCGGCGGCGTTCTCCGGGAAGACGGTGGCCTGCAGGGTCCACAGGCCCTGGGCCTCGGTCGCCGAGATCAGCGTCGACAGTAGGGCGCTGCCGACGCCCTTACGCCGGGCGTCGGCCCGGACGAATGTGTAGCACTCGACCACGCCGGCGTACTCGCGTCGCTCGGAGTACCTGGACACGGCCGTCCAGCCGAGCACCTTCTTCGACTCGTCCACCGCCACCAGTCGGTGCATCGGCAGGTGGGCGCGGTTCCATTCGGTCCAGGTGGGGACGTTCGTCTCGAAGGTCGCATCCGCACCCTTGATCGCTTCCGCGTAGATCGCGAGGACCTTCATGCCGTCGCTCGACTCCAGCGCCCGTACCGTGATCGCCAACCTCGCCTCCTCCGCCGCAGCCACCCTAACGAGGGCGGTGACCCAGCGCCGACGTGGGTGAATCGACCCGCCGACGTACGTTCCTCCGCGCAGGCGGCATTTGGCCGGGTCTTCGGCGCGCCGGTCTCCCATCTGGACGGACTTCGGCGTACCGTGTCGCCAGGCGCCCGACCACCGCGGCGTCGGATTCACGTACGGGTTGGACGGAGGCACCTCAGCATGCGGCCGGTACGCTTCGTCGCCCTCTCCGAGGACGGCCAGGCGCTCGTGCTCGCAGACGAGGTCGGCCGCCTCCTCACGCTGCCGATCGACGATCGCGTTTCGACGTTCTTGCGCCCCGACCGGGCCGCCACCAGGGACAGCTTCCCCAACGACGATCCGCCCTCGCTCGCGCCCCGGGACATACAGGCGCGCATCCGCTCGGGTGAGTCCGCTGAAGACGTCGCTCGGATCGCGGGCGTCCCGGTGGACCGGGTGCTGCGCTATGCCGGGCCGGTGCTGCAGGAACGGGCAATGCTCGCCCAGCACGCCCGCCGTACCCGGCTGAAGACCTCCGACAAGGGTGCCTCGCTCGCCGATGTGGTGGACGCCCGGCTGAGCCAGCACGGCGTCGATATGGAGAAGATCTCCTGGGACGCGTACCGGCGCGACGACGGCACCTGGCGCGTCGTGGCCACGTGGCCGTCGGGCAAGGCGAATGCGACCGCCATGTGGGAGCTCGACAAGGCCCGCCAGCTGGTCGCCCCCCAGGACGACATGGCGCACTACCTGTGCGGAGCGCCCACCAGTCAGGACGCGCACCGCGGTCACGAGGTCGCTCCGCCGCGACCCGATCGCGGCGGCCACGAGCCTATCTACCCCGGCGTTCGCGAGCCTGCCCGGCCGGGCCGGGACCCGATCCGCGCCGGCCGGGACGCACTCATGGCATCGCTGGAGCGTCCACTGGGGACACCGGGCACGCGGAGTCTGGAACCGTTAGCCGCACCGGCCGCGTCCGTGGCCTCCGCCGCCGCCACTGGCGAGGTGCCCCGGCGCCGCCAGAGCGCCCGAGCCTTCTTCGAGGACGAGCGCGAAACCACCTCGCACGAGGTCCCAGCGGTGCCGTCGCTGGCCGTCCTACGGCCACGCCGGACCGCGCCCGATGCGATCAACTCCAGCGATCGGCCGGTCAAGCGCGGCCCGAGCTGGGACGACGTCCTGTTCGGTGCCGCCCCCGCGGCTAAGGACGCATGACCGTCAGCGGCTAGGTTAGGCCGCATGGAGTACACGAATCTCGGCCGTACCGGTCTGTCCGTGAGCCGTCTGTGTCTCGGCACGATGAACTTCGGTCCGCAGACGAGCGAGCCCGACAGCTTCGCCATCATGGACCGCGCGCTGGAACTCGGCATCAACTTCTTTGATACCGCGAATGTCTACGGCTGGAAGCTGGGCGAGGGCGCCACCGAGCAGATCATCGGCAGGTGGGTGGGGCAGGGCGGCGACCGCCGCGACAAGGTCGTCCTCGGCACCAAGGTCTATGGACGAATGGGCGACTGGCCCAACCAGCAGGGCCTATCCGCGCGCCACATCATCTCGGCCTGCGACGCCTCCCTGCAACGTCTTCAGACCGACTGGATCGACCTCTACCAGATGCACCACATCTCCAGGGCGACGCCATGGGAGGAGATCTGGCAGGCGATGGAGACGCTGGTAGCGCAGGGCAAGGTGCGCTACGTGGGCTCCTCCAACTTCGCCGGCTGGCACCTCGCGGCGGGGCAGGAGTCCGCCAACCGGCGCCACTTCCTCGGGCTCGTCTCGGAACAGTGCATCTATAACCTGATCACCCGCCATGTCGAACTGGAGGTCATCCCCGCGGCCCAGGCGTACGGCATCGGCATCATCCCGTGGTCGCCGTTGCACGGCGGCCTGCTCTCGGGGGCGCTGCGCAAAGTGGCTGAGGGGACGGCCGGCCGGACCACGTCCGGTCGCGCGTCTGAGGGACTCGACAAGTACCGGGCCGTCCTCGAGGAGTACGAGAAGATGTGCGAGGAGCTGGACGAGGATCCGGCCAATGTCGCATTGGCGTGGCTGCTCTCCCGGCCAGGTGTCACGGCGCCGATCATCGGACCGAGGACGATGGAGCAGCTCGACCGCACCATTCGCGCCGCGGATCTGACCCTGAGTGGCGAGACCTTGGCGGCGCTCGACCGCCTCTTCCCCCCGATCGGCGACGGTGGCGCCGCCCCCGAAGCCTGGGCCTGGTAAGTCTTTCCCCGCGCCCAGCCCCCCGCCCAGCCCCCCGCCCCCGCCCTGCCCCGTGATCAAGGACTTATGCCGGTGATTTGATCTCCAATCACCGCCTTAAGTCCTTGATCGCCGGGGCCAGGGGGCCATGGAGGTCGGTTAACGGCGGGGGAGGTGAACGGTGGCCAGCCGCGTGTGCCTAGGGTGCGGGCCAAGCTCGCTGGCGACAAGGTGTATCGCGTCAACCGTCCATTGTGGGCCGACGTAGGAGGCGAGCGTCTCAACGTCGGCGGCGATCAGGTCGCGCTCCACCCGCGTCCCGGGGCGGGAGATCGTGAGGTGAGGCCGGAAGCCCTTGGTGTCGAGGGGCAGTCGAGCCCGGCGCAGCTCTCGCCGCACTGTTTCCGACAGCTCCCGCAATGCGGGAATATCGCCGCCCAACCCCGCCCAGAGAATGGTGAAGCTCCCCCGGCCGAACGTGCCGCCGCCTGCGAAGCTGACCCGAATTACGTCCTCAGCCGCTTCGCCCCGCTCGGCAATCGCCTGCTCTAGAGCACGGGTGACCTTATCGATGCGCGAAACGGGCACGTCACCGAGGAACGCGAGGGTCACGTGCCAGCGATCCCGCGAAGCCAGCCGGGTCGACCGGCCTGGAGTGTTCGCGCGGCTCACCTCGAGGGAGTCTACGACCGCCCCGAGGTGGGCCACCACATCTTCGGGCGGGTCGACTGCCACGAACAGCCGCCGCATTTCCATTGACACCGCACCTCCGCTACTGGGCGCCGGCCGCCAACACTTTGCGCAGATATGCCACTGCGTCGGTGGCACCACTGATGCTCACGGCGTCGTCCCCAGCCCGGTTCCACAGCCATAGAAGCAGATTCGCCGGCTCCCCCCGCACGACCGCATCCGCAGCTGTCGATTCGGAGGTATGCACTTCGACCGCCTCCGTCGTTGGTCGCACCAGCCACGCCGCGTCCGGCGTCTCCACCCGCACGCCCCGCCCATCAGCGGTGGCGAGGATGTCGCCGTACTCGTCCGGCCAGGCCCGGGAGCCGTACTCCACGAAAGCGACCAGGAACTCGTCGATTCCGTCGAGTGCGAGGTCGGCCGGGATGGGGGCGATCGGCGCTCCGGCCCCCAGTTCTGCGTCGACGCGGTGGATGGCGGTCTCCTGGGCCATCCGCCGGATCCAGTAGCCGACCGTCTGGTCTGGTTCGTACCACGTGAACGTGGAGGACTGCGGGTCGCGCGCCGCGAATTCCGCCGTCAGCGCCGCGTAGGACCGGTCGAGCAGCGCGATCGGTTCCTCATCGTTCACGCCGGGCGGGGGCCACTGCTCCGGGTGGGTGCCGAGGCGCATGCACTCCACCTTGTGCAGGTAGACCACGCCGACGTGGCGCACGAGGTCAGCAACGGTCCAGTCCGGGCAGCTCGGCACGATCGCGGTCAGATCGGCGTCGGCCGCTACCTCGCGCATCCTCATGTAGTCGGCATCGAGGCACTCAAGAAGTCTTTTGCTCTCCATGAACCAAGCCTTTCATGGGCCTACGACAAAGTCCGGTCAGCCCTGTGCGGTCACCGGCGCGGGCACCTCGTGCGGCGCGATGACGTAGAGCTTGGGCAGCGGCAGCAGCCGCAGTCCGATGCGCGCGCCCGACCGGCGCAGTTGCCACCCCAAAACGACCAGCGCGGCGACCAGCGACATCAGCCCGCCGGCCCAGATGCCGAGACGGGGCCCGTAATGCTGGCTTAGCCAGCCAATCGCCGGGGCGCCTACCGGCGTGGTGCCGATGAATACGAGTACGAACAGCGCCATCACCCGGCCTCGGTAGGCCGCATCCGTGCCGAGTTGGATGCGCTGGTTCGTCGCCTGCGCAAAGTAGATCATGAAGAACCCGGTCGGGACCAGCAGCAGTGCGGTCGACCAGAAGTTCGGCGCGAAGCCGACCAAGGTCTCCAACGCACCGAACCCCACGGCGGCGCCCAGCACGACGTACACGCTGGGTCTTGACCGCCGCCCGCTCCCGGCAAGCGCGCCGCCGAGCGACCCTATGGCGAGCGCCGTGCTGAGCAGGCCGAACTGCTCGGCCCCGGTGCCGAAGACCGTCTTGGCAAGGACGGCGAGCGTGAGCTGAAAGTTGAAGCCAGCCAGCCCGACGACGAAGAGGAGCGCGATCGGTAGCAGCAGGTCCCCGCGGTGCCATACATACCGCAGTCCGTCGCGGATCCGGGTGTCCTGGGTCATCTTCTGCTCGCGGTGCAGGCGCGAGACGTCCATCCGCAGGAGGAAGACCATCGGGGCGAGGTACGTGACTGTGTTGAGGAGGAAGACCGGCCCCGTCCCGGCGAGCGCGATCGCCAGACCTGCGAGCGCGGGGCCGATGACGCGGGCTGAGTTGAACGTCGCGGCGGAGAGCGACAGGGCGTTGGGCAGCAACTCGCGGGTGACGAGTTCGGAGACGAACGCCTGGCGTACCGGGGTCTCGATCGCGTTGACCGTGCCCATCAGGGCGGCAAAGGCGAACACCCAGGTCAACGTCACGGTGTCGGTGGCGACGAGGATGCCCAGACCGAGGGCGAGCACGCTGAACACCCCATGCGCCGCGATCAGCAACTGGCGTTTGTCGTGCCGATCGGCCAGCTTGCCTCCGTAGAGGGTGAGCAGCAGGATGGGCGTGAACTGCAAGGCGGTCACAACGCCGAGCGCGTACGCGGAGTCGTGCGACAGCTCGAGTACGAGCCAGTCCTGCGCGATGAACTGCATCCAGACCCCGATCAGTTTCAGGATCTGGCCGGATGCGAAGAGCCGGTAGTTGCGTACCGTCAGCGATTGAAACGTTGTCCCCAGCCGTGCCCGCACGGGCTATGCGCCTCCTCTGTCGTGTGGTGTCAGTCGTCTGCGGTGT
>Ga0184625_10000136_pt1 | contig 21716 bp, 15 predicted proteins | sample PLM3_30_b1_FD_133151 | JGI IMG/M metagenome (GOLD analysis project Ga0184625, IMG submission 133151) | Groundwater sediment microbial communities from an aquifer in East River, Colorado, USA - PLM3_30_b1 | ecosystem: Environmental > Terrestrial > Soil > Riparian zone | place: USA: East River... | reverse complement strand
TCGGCTACGTGCGCGTGTCGCTGTCGGACAACACGATCAGCGACACGATCTATCGCAGTGTGAACGGCGGGCAGAGCTGGACGCAGATCCTGACGAAGCAGGGCCACATCTCGTTCGTGGTGCGCGCGAACGGCGATCTCGTCGCCGGTACCTATGCGTTCACCCGGCCGCACACCGGAAATATTTACGCCGTGCGCAGCCGCGATGGCGGTGAGCACCGGCGAGCGGAGGTCGCTGCGCTTGAACGGGCTGTAACCCTCTACCACGACGCCCCGCTCGCGCGCCTCGGCCAGTCGCGCCGGGTCGTCGATCCACGGGCTCCACGGGATTTGGTTGACGGCGGGCGTCTCACCGGTGGCCGAGGTCAGCTCGTCGATCTGTGCTGTGCTGTAGTTGCTGACCCCGATGGCACGAGCCCGGCCCTCGTTACGGGCGGCGACAAATTCCTGCCACGTCTGGACACTGATCCGACCACGCGGCGGCCAGTGAATCAACCACAGGTCGACGTGCTCCGTGCCGAGCGCGCGCAGGCTCGCGGCCAGCGTCTCGCGCTCCCGACCTGCACGCTCGGGTGGCAGCTTCGTCGTGATGAACACGTCCTCGCGTGGAACACCGACGTCGCGTACGGCTCGTCCTACCTCGGACTCATTGCCGTACATCGTGGCCGTGTCGATGTGGCGGTAGCCGACCTCGAGCGCGTACCGGATCGCGTCGTACCCGCGGCGGCCGGTCACCTGCCAGGTCCCGAAGCCGACCAGCGGCATCTCGACCCCACCGGCCAGGGTCACCGTCTTCACCTCAGTCATGACCACATTCTGCCGAACAGGGACATGCGTGCGTGGCTCAGCACGGGGCGAGGGCACGAATGTGGTCGCGCACCGCGTCGGGCTCCTCGCCCGGGACGGGAATGAGGGCGAGCATGGGTGTCGTCACGCCCGCCGCGACATAGCGGGCTACGTGCTCCCGGCACTGCTCGGGTGTGCCGTGCACGATCAGGGCGTCGACGACCTCGTCCGGAATCGCGGCCAGCGCCGCGCGCCGATCGCCGGCTTCCCACGCGCGCCACATCGGGTTCAGTAGTTCCGTGCGCCCGAGCCACTCGTGAAACGCCCGGTACACCCGCACCGTGAGGTATCCGGTGATGATCGTACGGGCGACGTCGCGGGCCACCTTTGCATTGTCGGACGGGACGACAAAGAGGCGCGCGACAATCTCCTTGCCGGTCCCGCCCTCATGGACATACGGCGCGACCCTGCGCACATCCTCGGCCGAGAGCAGGTTGAGGATGGCGCCGTCGGCCTCCCGGCCGGCTAGGCGCAGCATCCCGGGACGTAGCGCGGCGATGAGCAGCTGCGGCTGGATCTCTGGCACCTGCAGCAGCCGGAAACTGTCCACAGTGAACGTCTCGTACGTCTGGGTGATTTTCTGCCCGGTCATCGCCACGCGAAGGAAGCGCACAACATCGCGTACCCGCTCGTAGGGTCGCTCGAACGCAATGCCGTTCCACCGCTCCACAATGATGTCCGACGACGAGCCGATACCGATGGCAACCCGCCCCGGCGCGGCATCGGCCAGCGACCCGGCGCACTGGGCGATCGTCGCGGCGCCGCGGGTGAACGCGGGCACGATCGCCGTCCCCAATCGCAGCGTCGGTGCCCACGCGGCGGCGAGCGCGAGCGGTGTGAACGCGTCCGTGCCGCCGGCCTCGGCCGACCATACGTCGGTGTAGCCGAGATCGGGCAGCGAGGCGATCAGGTCGCGGTGCGCGTGCAGCGGCAACCCGGTCAGGGGAACCGTCAGCCCGTACGCGGGACCTGACCGTTCGGCTCGCACGTTCGCGTCGCTCACGGCGCCTCCTCGCTGTCACCCGGTTCTTCCGCCCGACCCGCGTCGCGCGTACATTGCACCGGGAGTGCATGTTACTCGCCCGTACGAGATCTCAGGAGTGTTCATGACAGAAGTCCAGTCGAGGGTCGCCATCGTCACGGGAGCGAGCCGCGGCATCGGGCTGGCCATCGCGAAGGCGCTGGTGGATCGCGGTGACCGCGTCTGCATCACCGGCCGCAATGCCGAGCCGCTGGCCGAGGCGGCGGCGGGACTGGGCTCGGATCAGGCAATTTTCTTCGCCGGTAGGGCGCACGACACCGACCACCAGGACGAGACCGTCGCGAAGACTCTCGAGACGTTCGGCCGGGTCGATTACCTCGTCAACAATGTGGGAACCAACCCGGTGTTCGGGCCGGTGCTGGACCTCGACGCCGACGTGATCCGCAAGATTCTCGACATCAACGTGGTGTCGGCCTTCGCGTGGACACAGCGGGTGCACCGCGCGTGGATGGGCCAGCATGGCGGTGCGATTGTCAACGTCGCCTCCGTGGCGGCGCTGCGGCCCGCGCCCGGGTTGGGCATATACGGCGTGAGCAAGGCCGCGCTGGTCTACCTGACCCAGCAGCTCGCCGTGGAGCTCGGGCCGGACGTGCGGGTCAACGCCGTGGCTCCCGCCGTGGTGAAGACGAAGTTCGCCCAAGCCCTGTACGAGGGACGCGAGGCCCAGGTCGCGGCCACCTACCCGGCTGGTCGCCTCGGTGTGCCGGAGGACGTTGGCTCGGCGGTCGCTTTCCTGCTCTCCGACCAGGCGAGCTGGATCACCGGGCACACGATGGTGCTGGACGGCGGCAGCACGTTGGTCGGTTCACTCGCCTAGGTCTTGCGCGGGAGCCGGGCGATCTGGTCGAGCTCGATCCGGCTGAAATGCAGGTGACTCAGCTCAACCGGGGGATCCGGCATCGGCACCTCCCAGAACATCGGACGGATGAAGCGCGTGCCCTTCTCGGTGAGGCCATGGGCGTAGCGCCACTCGCTCTCCACTTCCGCCGAGGATGCTGACGCCTCAGACCAGTAGAGCTGGAACAGGTCCGACTGCGAGATCAGGGAGTGTAGTGAAGTCCGCCACTCCTCGCCGCTGCGGAGATTACGACGGTCGATGAGGACCTCGACACCGAGCGCCAGGTATGCCGCAGTACAGGCCTCTACTATGCCGGCGTCCCGGCGGGAGTATGAAGCGAATACTCGATCGATGCTTTCGGCCTGGCTTACTGTGCTGCGCTGCCGGGCCACTGTGGACGTATCTCCCGTCAGTACACGCAGCGCCACCGGAACGACTGCCAGTAACAGCGGGCCGACGTAGACCTCGATGCTCCCAACGCGAGCCGCTCCGGCACCGGCCTCGGCGCGCAGGTGAAACGTCGTCTTTTGAACGATCCCCTGCCAGGCGACTTCGACGCGTGCTGGATCGCACGCGACGCCTGGGATGGCCGGTACCAGCGTCAGGATCGTGCCACGCGCAACTGGACCATCGGCGGCCAACGACGACGTAGCTGGCTCGGAGCCGATCTCCTGCGCCAGAGCCCGTACGATCTTGTCAGCCTTCTTACTCAGCCCCGACCGGTAGAGAACACACAGCAGGGTGAACGAGCGGCCTGTGACCACCTCCGGCGGGTACGCGGCGGTGAACGCGAGTCGTTCATGCGGGTCAGGGCCGGATCTGGTGCGGCGGAACAGGGAACCGATCGCGCCGCCGACCGCGCTCGCCGCGCCAACAACGCCGCCAACAACACCGCCAACAACACCGCCAACCACGCCCCCAACCACGCCGACCCCACCGGCAGACCTTGGTGGCGGCCCACCATGCGGCACACCGTATGGCGGGGCCTGCGCGAGGATGGGTTGCTCCGCCAGGATGGGCTGCGGCGCCTGGATGGGCTGCGGCGCCAGGTCGGGCGGTGGTGCCGCGCCTGTGATCTGTGGAGGTCCGGCTGCGGGAACGACGGCGCCGGTGGCTTCGTCGTGCGTCATGAACAGCCTCGCCAGCCCGTGGGCCGTGTCAGCCGCACTGGTCACCGGGATCACCTGCCCGGTGGCGATCCGGTCGGCCACAAAGAGGGCGTCGCCGGATGGGTCCACCAGTAGTACGTCGATCGCACAGCGTTGGCGGAGCCGACCCACCGACGCCTCGATCGCATCACGGAACTGCGTCGTGCGGAGGTCGCTGATGACAACGAGCCGGATCCCGTCCGTGCGATCTCCGTCGGCGATCGTCTGCTCCGCCCACCAGAGCGCAGGCGCCAGATCGGTCTCGCCTTGCGTCGGGCCGGCGTCGAAAATGCGACCGAGCTGGCTATCGTCGCTGGTCGAGTGGGTGGACGCCCAGGTCTCGTCCGCCGGGCCGAACATCAGGACGGCGACGCGGGTGGCCGGCCGGAGCTGGCCGAGGCGGCGCGGCAGCTCGCGCCTGAGAACATCGAATTTGCTCATGCCGGCCAGCGCGTCCGGGCCACTGGTGGACGGTCGGAACGGCTGGCCCATCGACGAAGCTCGGTCGACCAGAATCAGCCACATGGAGTCATGCTCACGCATTCCGCGGGCTCGGGCAAGCCACGCCGGGTGCTCTCCAGTCACGCTCGGGCTGCTCTGCACATCACGGCTGGGACTCGATGCTGGGTGGCGCGAGCGAGGCGTAATAGGCGCGCAGCTGCTCCACCAGCTCGGTGCCGCCTATCGTCGCTGGCGGCGTGGGGAGCTGACGCAGGAGTAAGTCCACGTCGGTGTCCAGAGTGGGCGGTCGGGACGGCAGCGGAACGGGCGCCACCCAGAAACGGTCGACCGTCTCAGCCAACTCGGGACTAGCGAGATCGGCGAGCGCGATCGCGGCTCCGGCCACCACGTCCACCACGTCCACCACGTCCGGCACGTCCGGCATGGGCCGGGCGGACGCGGCCTTGGCCGGTCGGCGCTTCGCGGCACGGGGGTGGGCGTGCTCCTGGCCATCGGCGTCCCGAAGTGCGCGCAACCGCCCCAGCAGAGCGTCCTTGTCACGGCCACGCCAATGCAGGATCTGGAACGGGTCGGCGTCGAAGGCCTCGGCAAGCAGGTAAAACGTAGCGGCGATGTGCTTGCACGGCACCTGCCAGTCGGGGCAGGAACATGCCATCGCGAGCTGTCCCGCGCTCGTGGGGAACAGAGGCGCGCCGGCCTCGGCGAAGATCTCCTCGATCTGCGCCGGCATCTCACCCGCGAGCAGCCGGGCGCTGAAGATCGCCTGTGCGGCCAGGGCCGTCTCGATCCTCTCCCAGGTCCGGTCGTCGAAGGCGGCCAGGCCCACGGTCACCGTGTACGGCTTGGACCGCGATCCTTGCACCGAGGACGACACCCGCCCGGGCCGCACGTCGATGGAGAGGACCTGACCTGCGCGGGCGTAGTTGCGGCCCCGGGTCAACCGCGACCCCATCGCCAACGACTCGAGCACGTCAAGGAAACGCTTCGACCACCACGACTCACCGATGGCGCCGCGCGCGCTCTGCGCCTTGAGGCCGCCCTCCACCCGCCGTGGCTTGCCGTACTGCTGGAATCCACCTCGCCAGGTCATTCGACCACCGCTCCTGCTTCGAGCGCGAAGAGGTCGCGAAGCTCCGATGTGGATAGCTCGGTGAGCCATTGCTCGCCCGTACCGACGATCTTCGCGGCGAGGCCGCGCTTCTCCTGGATCATCGTTGAGATCTTCTCTTCGACGGTGCCGGCGCACACGAACTTGCGTACCTGAACGTTGCGTTTCTGACCGATGCGGAAGGCGCGATCCGTGGCCTGGTCCTCCACCGCGGGGTTCCACCACCGGTCGACGTGGACGACGTGGTTCGCCGCCGTCAGCGTAAGCCCGGTGCCGCCAGCCTTGAGTGAGAGGACGAACAGCGGTGGCGCCGACGGCTCGCCGGACTGGAAGCGAGTTACCATCGCGTCGCGGTCCGCCTTGGCCACACCACCGTGAAGGAAGGCGACCTCACGCCCGAAACGAGCGGCGAGATGCGCGCGCAGCATGCCACCGAACTCGGCGTACTGCGTGAAGAGCAGCGCCCGCTCGTCCTCGGCGAGCACCTCGTCGAGGATCTCCTCGAGCCGGGCCAGTTTGCCGGACCGTCCGGCCAGCCGGGTGCCGTCGCGGAGCAGGTGTGCCGGGTGGTTGCAGACCTGTTTGAGCTTGGTCATCGTGGCGAGCACGAGGCCGCGGCGCTCGATGCCCTCACTCTTTTCGATCTTGCCGATCATGTCGTCGACGACGGCCTGGTAGAGCGATGCCTGCTCGGCGGTGAGGTTGCAGACGATCTCCATTTCGATCTTGTCCGGGAGATCCGAGATGATCGACTTGTCGGTTTTCTCGCGGCGGAGGATGAACGGGCCGGTGAGCCGCTTGAGGCGCTCGGCCGCGGCCTCGTCGCCCCGCCGCTCAACCGGTTCGGCGTAGCGGGCCTTGAAACTGAGTGCGCTGCCGAGCAGCCCAGGGTTGGCGAACTCCATGATGGACCACAGATCTGCGAGACGGTTCTCCACTGGCGTGCCGGTGACCGCGATGCGATGGCGTGCGGGCAGCCCCCGTACCGCGACCGCCTGGCGGGTCGCCGCGTTCTTGATGGCCTGCGCCTCGTCCACGACGAGCCGGTGCCACTCGATCTCCGCCAGCGCGGCAGAGTCGCGGGCCGCCAACGCATACGTGGTGATGACGAGGTCTGATCCGTCGACGGCCGTCGTGAACTGCTCGCCCTTGGCCCGCTCTGCGCCGTGGTGAACATGCACCCGTAGGGCGGGGGCGAATTTCGCCGCCTCGCGCTGCCAGTTGCCGACCAGTGACATCGGGCACACCAGCAGCGTCGGGCCCGGCCGGTCGACGGCCTCGCGATCGTTCTGCAGGAGGGCGAGGAGCTGAATCGTCTTACCCAGCCCCATCGAGTCCGCCAGGATGGGGCCAAAGCCGAGTGATTCGAGAAAGGCTAGCCAGGCGAGGCCACGCTCCTGGTACGGGCGCAGTGTGCCCACGAAGCCGGCCGGCGCCGGCACCGGCTCAAGGCGACGCTCTGCTTGGCCGGAGAGCAGGTCTCCGAGGGGGCCGTCGGCGGTCACCGACACCACCGGCAGCCCGCCCGGTCCGTCTCCTGTGGACAGTCCGAGGTGCAGAAGGTCCGCGACGCTCATCTGCCCGCCGCTGGTGAGCATCTTCAGCCCAGCGGCGAGGCGCTTGGCGTCAAGCTCGACCCACTGGCCGCGCAGGCGTACGAGGGGAGTCTTCAGCTTTGTCAGGGCTCTGAGCTCCGCTTCGCTGAGCGGCTCGTCCCCGAGGGCGAGCTTCCACTCGTAGTCCACGAGGGTGTTCAGGCCAAACCCGCTCTTTCCATCCACGGTGCCGGGAGCCGTCTTCGACGTGGCGCTCAGGCGGGCGCCGAGACGTGCGCGTGGCTTGCTCCACCAGCCTGGCAGCAGGACGCCGAAGCCGGCGCCGGCCAGCATCGGCGCACCCTCCCGGAGGAACCGCTGTGCGCCGGCGCCGTCGAGGTTGAGCGCGGCCGGCTTCGCGGTACGCAGCGCGTCGTCCAGGTCCGGGTAGAGCCGACTGGCCCGGCCCAGCTCCGTCAGCAGTGTCTCTTGCGGAGCGTCCAGATAGCGGGCGAGCGCTCGAAGCAAGCCGCGCGAGCTCCACACCCGCGCCGCGTCAACCACGAGGCTCGGCTCGTTGGCCGCCTGCAGCGAGAACTCCAGCCTCCAGGCGTCGCCCGCCGGTGTGTCGACGTCCTCGGTCGGCTCCACCAGCTTGAAGCGCGCGCGAACCCGGCCCGCTATGGCGTCGCGCTGCCAGACAGCCAGCGATTCGGCGAGCTCGGCCACGGCTGCGGCGTCGGCGGTGAAGGTCCGCTGCCGTCCAGTCAGCGCGCCGAGCCATGCCCGCCACGGCGAGTCGGTGGGCGTCGGGCGGGCGGGAAGATGCGGCAGGGCTGCCCGGGCGGCGGCATCGACCAGCGCGTCGATGGCGCTGGCCACCACCTCCGGCGCGGATCCACCGCCCGCCCGGCCGACCGGTGGCTGGGCCAGCGTCAATGCCTGTGCCCAGAGGGCATCCGCGCCGGTGAGGAGAGGCCGCCACTCGGCTCGCGGCCCGTCGGTGCCCACGATCGCCGTGGGCAGGGTCCGGCCCCGGGCGATGAGATCGACCGCGAAGGTGGCGACGTCGGCCAGGTGACGCACCGAGGCGCCCAACGTCGCCCCGTCGGCGACCAACCCGCCCAGCACCTCCAGTGCCTCGTCGGGCCCGTACTCAAGCGTCGGCACCTGCCACGATGAAAGGGTGACCGCGCCGCGGGCCGGCCCCGCCAGCTCCTCGCGCACGAGTTCGGGCGAGTCCACCGGCACGCCACGCCGTCCCGGCAGGGAGATCGCAGCCGTGCCGGTCGCGGCCTTGGCGGCCAGCTCACCGACGGCAGCCGCGAGATCCTCCGCAGACGCGGCGAACGGGTGTGGCGCCGTACGCGGTCTCCGCCCGCCTTGGCGCGCCGGTGAACCCGTGGCGTGAGAGGCCTCCGCCCACAGCGTGAGCGTGCCCCCGTCCCGCCACAGCGCATGGATCACGAACACCGCGCGTACCTCCCCGCGACAGCATAGGGTGCGCGCAGCGGCCCCTCGCGGAACCGCGCCGAGCGGGGCGGGCGTCGGCGGCGGGACGGTTAGCCGACGTGAACTACAGTCGGTTCGGTCGAGTTCTGCTGTTTGCCACCTGGCACGAGTGCCAGGATCACGATTGGGCCACCGCGATGATCGCGAGCGCGGCCCACCGACGCGGATCGACGCGGGGGGCGGAAGTCGGTTCGACGCCGCGCTCGATCACATTGACAACGCTCACTGCAGCCCCTCACGTCGGCGCCCCGGACATAACGGTACGGGGCAGTCTCGTATTCGGAGGCTATGTCAACGGCGGCTGGATGCGGGGCGCGTGAGGCGACACTGAGATCATCGTCACGGTGTCGTGGATCACAACCTGGTCAGGTCACCCGCTCGTAGCGAGCGCGGCGGCCGATATGCGCGAAGCCCAGCCGCTCGTAGACGCGGATCGCGCCGGGGTTGTCGACGTTTACGTCCAGAAGAGCCTCGGTCTCGCCGCCCGCGCGCATCCTCCGCAGCGCTTCCGCGGTGAGGGCCGCGCCGATGCTTGTGCCCCGGGCGGCCGCAGTGGTGCCGACCTGCACGATCCAGGCGCCGCGCGCGGAGGCCACAAAGCCTAGGTCCGTCCCCTCCCGCGTGGCGAGCAGCGTCCATTCTGGAGCGAAGTCCTCATCGTCGCTGATCCATTCGATCCATTGTCCCGCCGACCAGCCGGGAAAACCGGGGCGCTCGCGGAACGCCGCCTCGTACACGCCGAAGAACCTATTCCCGAGCTCGCTCGACCACTCGATGAGCATCACGTCCGCGGGCGGATGAACCGCTGGCGGCTCTTGGACGAGATCGAACCTCATGACGTCTTCGGCGAACGTCTGGCGCAACCCCCGGTCGTGCATCAGCGCATCGGCCGCTGGCGTGAGTGACTCGGTCTCCATCCGTACGGGTACGTCGCCGGCCTGTGTCAACGCCCAGTCGAGGAGGTGGCCGCCGAGACCCCGCTCCCGCCACACGGGGTCGACCATGCCAACGCCCGCCGCGATCCTGCCCACGCTCGCCGCGATCGTGCCGTCCCCCACCGGCCTCACCGCGGCCGCCGCCACGAGATCCGCATCCATGAACGCCGCGGTCGAGGCGATCACGCCGTCGAGGTAGCGCCGGCGCAGGAACGGCTCATCGCCAGCGACCGGCAGCCCGCCATCCTCGGCCAGGACCCGCTTCGTGAGCGCGACGAGGCTCGGTAGGTCTGGCTCGGAGATGGCCCGCCAGGTCGGTTCGGTCGACGTCACCCGGACACCGTACCCCGTGTCGATCTAGGGCATAGTCGCGTGCTTAGAGATCGACTCACGCGACTTCAGCCTTGATCGACGAGCGGGGCGGGAGCGGGGCGGGAGCGGGGCGGGAGCGGGGCCGGCATGTTTGGCGGCGGCGAGAAACGGGGAAAGAATCGCCGTGCTCGTCGTGACGAACGAGATGGCCGGCGGGACCGGGCGGGACACCGTCGCCGAGGTCGTGGCCGTGCTCGAGACCGCCGGACCCGTAGAACTTATCGAATGCTCGAGCGTCTCCCAGCTCGACACCGTCCTTGATCACCGGGCCGGTCGGACCCTCGTTGTGGCTGGCGGCGACGGCTCGCTCAACACCACCCTGGGGTGTCTGTGGCGCCGAGGCGAGACCGCCCAATGCCCCATCGGCATCGTGCCGATGGGCACCGGCAACGACTTCGCCCGCGGCGTTGGCATCCCGCTCGATCCAGCTTTGGCCGCGAAGCTCGTCGTCTCCGCTGTGCCGAGCCCGGTCGACCTGGTCACGGATGACGCCGGCGGGGTGGTCGTCAACGCGATGCATGTCGGCGCCGGCGCGGACGCGGCCGCCCGGGCCAAACCACTCAAGCCGTACCTGCGCATCGCCGCCTTTCCAATCGGCGCGTTCATGGCCGGGGTACGGGCACCCGGTTGGCGTCTGCGCGTCGAAGTCGACGGGCGCGCGGTCGTTGGTGGTCGCCGGCGGGTGCTGATGGCGGGTCTCGCCAACGCCCCGAGCATCGCCGGCGGCACGGCTCTGCTCGCGCCGGAGGCTTCCGTAACCGACGGCTTGCTCGATGTGATTGTCTCGACCGCGATCGGCCCACTCGCTCGCGCGGGCTACGCACTGAGGCTGGTCCGGGGGACGCACGGCGAGCGCGACGATGTGGTCCTGCTGACCGGGCGTACCCTGACGATCTCCGGTGACCCGTTCTACACGAATGCCGACGGCGAACTGGCCGGACCCTTCCGGCGTCGTGTGTGGACGGTTCAGCCCGGTTCCTGGCGGTGCATCCTTCCGGCCGAGGTCGCGGCGGGTTAGGCGACGATCTGCATCTCGTGGGTGGTGTTGTTCAGGCGCCGCGCCCCGTCCGGCGTGACGGTCACTATGTCCTCGATGCGCACGCCGAAGCGGCCGGGCAGGTAGACACCGGGCTCGATCGAGAAGCACATGCCCGGCACGAGTGGCTGGGTCTCACCCTCCACCATGTATGGCGGCTCGTGGGTGGTAAGACCGATGCCGTGGCCGACCCGGTGGATGAAGTAGTCCCCATAACCCGCCTCGGTGATAACCCGACGGGCGACCCGATCAATCTCCTGGCACTCCACGCCCGGCTGGACCGCCTCGAAGGCCGTCTGCTGGGCGCGGCGCACGATCTCATGAACCTCGCGCACCTCGGCGCCGGGCTCGCCGACGCTGACTGTGCGGGTGGTGTCCGACCTGTATTCATTAAGCAACCCGCCGAAGTCGAGCACGACGGCGTCGCCCAGCTGGATGATTCGGTCGCCGGCCTCATGGTGCGGGTCGGCGCCATTCGGGCCGGAGCCGACGACCGTGAAGTCCACCCGCGAGTGTCCGTGCTTACGCAGCAGCGCCGCGAGGTCCGCCGCGACGTCGATCTCCCTTCGGCCGGTGAAGCGCACACCGAGGATCTCCTCGAACGCGGCGTCGGCCCCCGCGCCGGCGGAGGCCAGCCGGTCCAGTTCGTTCGGGTCCTTGACGGCACGCAGCATCGGCATGCCATCGGTGAGGCTGACATAGGTGGTCCCAGGTAGCGTGCGCTGCAGCCCCAACAGATGCATGGCCCACGCCGGGTCCGAGATGGCGTAACGGCCGTCCGCACCCAGCAGCGCCGCCGCCGCCGCGTACGGGTCGGCCCCGTCAAGCCAGTCGACCAGCATGATCGCCGGGGCGCCGGCGGCCTTCTCGGCGTCGGGTCGCTCGAGCTTGGGCACGACCATCGTCGGCGGTCGGCCGGGCGAGAGGACAAGGACGGTCAGGCGTTCCGTGACCGCCGTCTGCGCATATCCAGTGAGGTAAACAAGGTCGGGACCCGGCGTGACGAGTACACCCGAGAAACCTTTGGCGGCGGCCTCAGTCGCGGCCCGATCCATCCGCTGCCTGAACTCGTCCACCGCGAAGGGCACCGGTCGATTGTCTGTATCCACTCCCCGATCGTAGGGCGGCAGGCGGGTTACACGAGGTGCGGCTGGGCGGCGTGGGCGGTTCCTCTGACCACGGTGGCCGTTGCGGTCGCCATGCTCCGCCGCGCGGCCCGTCGGGCGTCCGCGACGGGACCCACGTCGACCTCCACCAGCAGGCCACGGGTGGCCACGACTCGGCGAACCGACGCGAGGAGCGTGTCGTCGCCAACGAAAGCGGCCACCGTCGTCGGAGTGCCGTCGGTGAGCCGGTAGCGCACCGCCACCGGGCGCACCGCGACGTCGGCGTCGATCGCGGCCTGAAATGTGGCGGAGTAGAAGCGGCCCTGCGTTCGACCGCACCACGTCGTGCCCTCCGGAAACACGAGCACGCTCTGCCCGTTCCGCAGCGTCGCGGCGATGTCGGCGACTGTCACTGGCAGGCGCCGCAGCCTTCGTCGATCGATGAAGAGGGTTCCGCCACGGGCCGCGAGCAGCCCAATGACCGGCCACGCTCGCACGTCGGACTTGGCGACGACGCGCATCGGCTCGACGGACAACACCGCCGGAATGTCCAACCAGGACACATGGTTAGCGGCGACCAGAGTCCCGCGCCCACCGAGGCGAGTCGAGAGCCGGGCATCGCCCCGGACCACGAGTCGCACACCGCTAGCGCGTAGTAGGTACCGAAACCAGCCGCGCGTGGCACGGGCGCGACCAGTTGGCGTGAGTAGGGGTACGAGCAGAGCAACCCCTACCCCGGCGAGGAGGACCGCGGCGAGGCCCACGAGCCGCAGTACCTGGATCGGCCATGCCACCCGGGTGACCGCGTCCGGCCGCGGCAGGCAGCCACGGCCGCAGCCAGGCGTCGGTGCGTACGTACTCACGTCGCATCTCCGAGGCTGTGTGTACGTTGTTCCTCTCCGAGGCTGTGTCTACGTTGTTCCTCTCCGAGGAAGTGCCTCAGGTAGCGTGGGTCGACTCGGTCCAGCGACAGCAGGACGAAGAAGTCGGCCACGCCGAAGTCGGGGTCGTGCGCGGGTTCGCCGCAGATCCACGCGCCCAGACGCAGATAACCACGCAGCAGCGGCGGCACCGCCGCGAGCAGTCTGCCCTTGTCCATGGTCGGTGCGGGACCTAACGGGTACGGGCGGCGGGGGGCGACCCGTAGCGGAGGTGGTGACAGGTGCTTGGCTCGCACGACCTCCCATACGGAGTTGGCGGCGGTGCCACCATCAGCGAGGGGGACCGACGCGCACCCGGCGAGCCACCGGTGCCCATGCAAGTGCAGGTAGCGGGCAATACCTGTCCACATGAGATTGATCACTGCACCATTGCGGTGGTCAGGATGCACACAGGAGCGTCCCGTTTCGACCAGGACGTCGCGGAGAGGAGCAAGTGCCGTGAGATCGAACTCCGTGTCGGCGTACAGCTTGCCCGCGCCCGCGGCACGATGCGGGGGGAGCATGCGGTAGGTGCCGACCACCTCACCGGTGCGGTCGTCCCGCACGAGCAGGTGGTCGCAGCGCTCGTCGAACTCGTCAACATCGAGCCCGGGCACACTCGTGTGTAGCTCGGCGCCCATCTCCTCGGCGAAGACCAGGTGGCGAAGCCGCTGGGCGTCGCGGATCTCCTCGGTCGTGGCGGCGACCAGGATGCTATAAGTCGGTGCGGCGTCCTGCGCGGCGTGTGGGGGAGCCCCCACGACCGTGGCGGCCAGGATGTGCGAAGCGGTCATGTGCGCAGATGTACGCGGCACCGGTGCCCAGTTGGTGGCCTACGCGATAGCGTCTCGTGTCGATCACGTGAACGCGGGGAGCGTCAGTTACGGGCGCCAGCCGGATTCGAGGAGAGCGTCGCGAAGCTGCCCCGCCACATCGGACGGCCGTCGGACGATCGCCCACGCGGGAAAGCGAAGCACCTTCTCGCCCTCGATCCACAAGCCGTTCTGTCGGAACATGTCCGCCCAATACGCCTCCGGGTCATTGTGATAGCCGCCGTCGACCTCGGCGTGGATACGGTATTTCCGCCAGTAGGCATCGAGGTAGCGCTGGCGGCCGCCTCTATCGACCCGGGGCACCTGGTGGTCCGGCACGGGAAGTCGGTACGTGCGGCACAGTTTGTTGAAGTTGATCTCCGAGAGGGCAGTTGCGCCAGATGCCGCATATCCAATTGTCTCCAGCACCACAGGTCTGCGGGATGCACGACGCATCCGATCTAGCACAGCGAAGATTTCCGCTGGCGACGTGAGACGCTGCCGGCAGCCCGCAGCCACTACCGCTCGCGCCTCGTCGTCACTCGACGCCCACTGTGCGGCGTCCACAAGGGAGCGAGCCATGGTGGTCCGCGGCGGAAGCCCCTTTAACACGATGTCTTTGTCCGGGAGCGTCGTGGTCCTGTGCGCAACGACGATCGGCATCTCCGCCGTTGCGGCCACGATGGCGCGCCCTGGTTGGTTAGGCCGAGACACCGCCGGGACGAGGACGTGGATCTTTCGGGCGTGGTCGCGCCGAAGCCCTCCCGCACACGCCGCGCTGAGGCCGCCGAGGACAGCGCCCTCGCCACAACCGAGCACGGCCGTCCAAAGCTGCTGCCCGCGGGTCAACGGCCCATTGTGCGCAACGAAGATCCCAGCCTTGGTGCGCTGCCACTGGCCGCTGTCCACGAGATGCCGAAGCCTTGCCCGCGTCATCATCGACGTCGCCTGTCGTCGGGTGAGGACGCTCTCCTGGTAGTACAGCGTCCATTCCAGGTCCGACGCGTCGTCGGGCGGTGGCGGTCGCTCCTTCGATCGGTCCGTCAGGTCGTCGTACCACGGAGAGTGCCCGGTCACCTGCCGAGTGTTGCGACATCACATAGTTCACGGCAACGGGCAACTGAAGCCTGTGGATAACTGACCCCGCCCAAAGGGATCTTGGATGATTCGGGTTGTCGGGGCCGCCCAAATCATCCAAGATCCACAGGAGGTAGGTCGTGGGGCCGCCTGAACTGCGGGGCCGGATCGGGGTCGTGTTCGGGGTCGGTCAGCACGAGAACCTCGTCGCCCGGAAGGAACACGGTGTCCGCCGCGATCGGCAGCATGGAGCCATCCCGGCTGACGAAGCTGATCCAGACTCCTTCGCCGAGATCGAGGCTGTCGATGGACCGGCCGTCCGCCGGCGAGCCGGGCTCCACAAGGTAGTGGCGCAGGCCCTGCGGCTCGTGGCGGAACCGCATGCTCAGCGCCCACGGCTCCGGCTCCACCATCTGCATCGGTACGCCGCATCGCCGCGCCACCCAGGGGACCAGACCTCCCTGCACCACCACCGAGAAGAGCACCACGACGAAGATGACGTGGTAGATCAATGTCGCGTCGGGCAGATCGGCCACGAAGACGAACGTACCCAGCAGGATGGGCACCGCTCCCTTGAGCCCGGCCCAGAGCACGAACACCTTCTCGCCGAATCGCAGCCGGACCGGCACGAGCAACGCACCGACAAGGACAGGCCGGACGACCAGTGCGAGCAGCACCGCGAGGCAGAGTCCGATCCACCACGCGTGGCTGGTGAAGAGCTGCTTTAGGTTGATCGTGAGGCCGAGGACGGCGAAGGCGACGATCTCGCCCAGACTGGCCAGCGAGGCGTGCACCCGGCGGATTTCGCCCTTGTACGGCGCCCGCGCGTCGCCGAGCATGATGCCGGCGATGAAGACGGCAAGGAAACCGGACCCGTGTGCGACGGTGGCGACCCCGTAGATGAGGGCCGCGCCCACGAGCGTACGAAGTGGATAGAGCGCCTCGCTCGGCAGCGGAATGCGTCGCACGACGTAGAGCAGGCCGGCGCCCATCACCATGCCGACGCCCGCGCCGACCAGCATCTGCAGTACGAATTCGGCCACACCGGTGCCGGTCGTGGCCGTACCGCCGCTACCCGTCTCGGCCACCACGAGCAGGCTCGCCATGAGCGCGACACCGACCGGGTCGTTGGCGCCGGACTCGCCCTCGATGATGGCTCCCGATCGGCCGGCGACCTCTCTCTTGCCCAGCACGGAGAAGACCACGGCCGGGTCGGTGGGAGCCAGGGCGGTGCCGAGCAGGAGCGCCGCCTGCCAGCCGAAGCCAAAGATCAGGTGTGCGAGTGCGGCGACGGCCGCGGCGGTAAGGAATGTGCCAACCACGCCCACCGTGATGATCGGACCGGCCGCGGCGCGGAAACGTCGCCAGCCGATGTGCATGCCACCGTCGAAGAGGATGAAGATAAGCGCTACGGTGACGATCCGCTGGACATTCTCCGGCGTGAGGGCGTTCAGCGCGGGCACAAGATCCGACGCGATCGCCGCGCCGATAAGGAAGATCGCCGGAGCGGGTACGCGGATGAGCTCGCTCAGGCGGCTGGAGAGCAGGGCCACGGAACCGGCGGCGGCGATGGCGGCGATGATCAGCCCGAACGTGAGCACGTCATCCATCGGCGGCCTTCGGTGCGGTGTGACACATGGCGGCTAGTGAGCGCGGCGTTTGCGGGCGATGAAGGTGCGCAGCCTCGACAGCGGCCACGCGGTGATGACGTCGTCCTTGGTGAGCCATCCCCGCTGGGCGAGGCCGACGCCGAAGCGCAGGTGCCCAAGGTGGACGGTCGAGTGCGAATCGGTGTCGATCGCGAACTTCACCCCGTGGCGCTTCGCCCGCAGGATCAGCTCGTCCGGCAGGTCGAGCCGGTCCGGGTAGCTGTTGACTTCCATCGCGGTGCCGGTCCGGGCGGCGGCGGCGAATACGGCGTCCCAGTCGGCATCGATCGGGGCACGGCGTCCGATCTGGCGCGTCGTCGGGTGGCCGATGATGTTGACGTACGGATTCTCGCAGGCCCGGATAAGTCGGCGGGTCAGCGCCTCGGGTGACTGGTTGAAGTGGGAGTGCACCGAGGCCACGCAGACGTCGAAGCCGGCGAGGAAGTCGGCTTCCCAGTCGACGTCGCCGTCCGGGTCGATGTTGAGCTCGGTTCCGTGCAGTAGCTCCATGCGGCCCTCGCCCGCCAGGGCTCGGAGATGCTCGCGCTGTTTGAGCATCTTGGCATCCGTCATGCGCTGCATCGGCAGGTTCTTGGCGTGATCTGTCACCGCGTAGTAGCGCAGACCCCGGGCCCGCGCGCTCGCCAGCATCTCCTCCAGTGTGGACACACCATCGGTGAGGTTCGTGTGCGTGTGCAGATCCCCCCGGATGTCGGACAGGGTCACCAGGTCCGGTAGCTCGCCCGCGAGCGCCGCGTCCACCTCGCCCCGATCCTCGCGCAGCGTCGGCGGGATCCAGGCCAGGCCGAGCTGTGCGTACACGTCCTCCTCGGTCTCCGACACGATCAGCGACCCATCGTCCACCCGGAACAGGCCGTACTCCGACAGCTTCAACCCCTTGCGTACGGCGATCTCGCGGATGCGGACGTTGTGCTGCTTCGAGCCGGTGAAGTACTGCAACGCGGCGCCCCAGGCCTCGAGCGGCACGACCCTCAGGTCGACTTGGAGCCCGCGGGTCGTGCGAACCGACGTCTTCTTCTCACCGCGGACGATGACCTCGGCCACGATCGGCAGCCGCACGAACGCGTCCATGAGGGGTTTCGAGTCTCGCGAGGCGGCGAGAATGTCGACGTCACCGATGGTTTCCCGCATCCGGCGCAACGACCCCGCGTACGTGCACCTCTGGCAGCCGGGGACGGCGGAGATCGCGCCGACGATCTCCTCGGCGACGGCCATCGCGGCGTCGATCAGCGACCGGCCGGTCTCGCCGCGGGCCAACTCGATGCCGTGCAGCAGGTTCTCCGCGGTCTTCGAACCGAATCCACGCAGACCCGCGAGACGCCCCTCGCCGATCGCCTCCTCCAGACCGTCGACAGAAGAGATGCCGAGTTCCTCGTACAGGATCATTGCCTTCTTGGGCCCCAGACCGGGAATTGCAGTGAGGGCCCGTACTCCCGGGGGGATCTTCGCCCGCAGCTTCTCGACCGCCTGGATCTGCCCCGAGTCGAAGTACTCGATGATCTTCTCGGCAATGGATTTGCCCACATTGGGGATCTTTTGCAGCTCCGATAGGTCGAGTGTGGCGACGTCGGCGTGGTGGCCGCCAATGGCCCGGGCCGCCTTCTCGTACACCCGCGCCTTGAATGCCTCGCCGCCGGTGATGGAGAGCAGGTCCGCGTACTCATCGAGCAGGGCCGCTACGACCTCGTTCGCCCGAGCCATGCGGCCAGTCTACGAACTGGCGTGCCGCGGCGTCCCGAACCCGACGACCCGGCGGGATGCGGACTAGTGGCTGCGGGTGGCATGCTGTCGCAGACTCGGCAGACAGGGGTGGGTGGCAGGCATGTCCGGCGGTGATGAGCCTCGGGTTCGCGGGCTTCGCCCGAGCGACCCGCGGGAGCTGGGCGCCTACCGGATTGTGGGCCGCCTCGGCGAGGGCGGGATGGGTTCGGTCTACCTCGCCGATTCCCCAGACGGCCGAGCGGTCGCGCTCAAGGTAATCCGTGGGGAGCTCGCGCACAATCCCGAGTTTCGCCGCCGCTTCCGCAGTGAGGTCGCACGGGCGCGGCAGGTGCCGCCGTTCTGCACCGCCGAGGTGCTCGATGCCGACACCGACCATGACCCGCCCTACCTGGTGGTGGAGTACGTCGACGGCCCCAGCCTGGCTGCGGTCGTCGAGGAGCGCGGACCGTTGACGCCGGCGAACCAGCACGGTCTCGCGGTCGGTGTCGCGGTGGCGTTGACCGCGATCCACGGCGCCGGGGTTATCCACCGTGACCTCAAGCCCGGCAACGTCCTCCTGGCTCCGGGCAGCCCGAAGGTCATCGACTTCGGCATCGCGCGCGGAGACACGGGCACCGACGCCGTGACCAAGACCGACCAGATGGTCGGCACGGTCGCGTACATGGCGCCGGAGCGGTTCGGTCCAAACGCGAGCTCGGCGATTACGCCGGCGGCCGACATTTTCGCCTGGGGCGCCATCGTCGCGTACGCCGCAACCGGACGCACGCCTTTCGGGGCTGACCTACCGGCCGCCATGGCTGTCCGGATCCTGACTCAGCCGCCGGACCTCCAGGGGCTCAGCGGCCCACTGCGCGATCTGGTCGAGCGCGCGCTGGCGAAGGACCCGGCCGCGCGGCCGACGGCCCGAGAACTCGTCGATCACCTGCTGGCCGGTGGGGCGCGCGAGACCACCCGCCCGGCGGCCTTCGCCGAGCAGCCGGAGGTGCTCGCGGCTGCCGGCATCACGCCCACGCGGGTGGGCGCACCCTCCCCGGTCGGCGTCGCCTCCGTGCCGCCGCAACCGACACGGGTCGGCACCGAGCTGGTGGACATGCCGCCGCCACGTCGTGGCGTGGGGGGTCGGGTGCTCCTCACCGTACTCACGCTGGTTGTGCTGCTCCTCGCCGGCGCTGTGGCGGCGATCCTCACCGGCAAGATCCCGCTTCAGACCGGCACCGCCGCGTCGCCGGCACCGTCGTCGTCGTCCAGCTCGTCGCCTCCGTCGACAGCGGCCAGGCCGTCGGTGGCACCCGGCGCCGCCCGCAAGGTCAACGAGAGTCTCGCGGCACCGGGCGCTTGGCTTAACCGCGACGACACCACATTCAACGCCGTATGCAATCTCAATGGCCGGCTCATCGCGACATTGGCCACTGAGGCGACATACCGCTGTCCCGGTCGCACCGACACCTGGACCGACTTCAGCGCCTTCGTGACCGTGACCCTCGTCAATCCGGGCAGTTGCGCGGGAATCTGGTTCCGCTACACCAACACCGCCGGTGGTTATGCGCTGCGGGTCTGTGAGGACGGGTACCACCTCGTCACGCACACCCCCTCTGCCCAAGTGGGGTCGCTTCGCTCATTTCCACAGCAGACCGCCCTGAACACGCCGGTGAAGGTGGGCATCATGGCCGAAGGCAGCACCTTCAGGTTCTTCCGCGACGGGACCTTCGTCGATGAACTGACGGATTCGACATACGCCCGGGGACGGGTCGTGCTCGGCGTGTTCCAGGTGGCGAAGGGAGTCAAGCCGCCGTTCGCGGTCGAGTTCCGCGACATCGAGATCTACGCGCCGCCCGGACTGTAGCGATGGCGAAGCGGGCGGCATCCACTGTCGTGGACATCTACACCGACGGCGCGTGCAGCGGCAATCCAGGGCCGGGCGGCTGGGGCGCCGTGCTGCGCTTCGGCGGCCATGAGAAGGAGATCTTCGGCGGCGAGCCGGGTCACACTACCAACAACCGGATGGAGCTGATGGCCGCCATTCGGGCGCTCGAGACACTGACTCGCCCCGCCACGGTGCGCCTGCATACCGACAGCACCTATCTACGTAGCGGCATCACCAGTTGGCTGCCCACCTGGAAGCGCAGCGGCTGGCGTACCGCGGCCAAGCAGCCGGTCAAGAATGCTGATCTCTGGCAGCGCCTTGAGGCCGCCGTTGAGGGGCACCATGTGGACTGGCTCTGGGTCAAGGGGCACGCCGGCCATCCCGAGAACGAGCGTGCCGACGCGCTGGCCAACCGCGGCCTGGCCCACTCCCGCCTCCCCGGTCGATCATGACCTGGAGGTCATGATCGACGCCGTTTCGCGACGGCCAGCTCATGATCACGGGGATCTTGACGCGGCGGCGGTAGATTGACCGGAACGCCGGTGCGCTGCGGCGCCGGCATGCAGTGGGAGGTCAGATGACCACGGCCGACGCACTCGAGCTGGGGCGGGCATCCTTCGCCCGGCAGGCATGGGGAGATGCTTACGCCCAACTCTCCGCCGAGGATCGCAAATCACCGCTCGCGCCCGATGACCTGGAGCGCCTAGGTACCGCTGCGTACCTGCTGGGCAAGGACGAGGAGTGCTTCGGTCTCGGGGAGCGGGGCTATCACGAATGGCTGCGCCGGGGGGACGAGGTGGGCGCCGCCCGGTGCGCGTTCTGGCTGGGCTTCGGTCTGATGAATCGGGGCGAGACGGCCCGAGCCGGTGGCTGGCTGGCCCGGGCTCGCCGCTTGCTTGACGAGGGTGAACACGATTGCGTGGAGCAGGGGTACCTGTTGGTGCCGGTCGCGTTGCAAGGCCTGTTCGAGGGCGATGGCGCGAGTGCTTACGCCGCGTTCGAACAGGTAGGCAAAGTCGGCGCGCGGTTCGGCGATCGCGACCTGGTCGTGCTGAGCCAGCTCGGCCGGGGCCAAGCGCTGACCATGCTGGGAAAGCCCGGCGAGGCGATGCCGCTGTTCGACGAGGCCATGGTCGCTGTCACGGCGGGCGAGGTATCTGTGATGGTCGTGGGGATCGTCTATTGCGCGGTGATCGAGGCGTGCCAAGAGGCCTTCGATTTGCGACGAGCGCAGGAGTGGACGGCCGCATTGAGCCGCTGGTGCCTGTCCCAGCCAGATCTTGTGCCCTACCGGGGGCAGTGTCTGGTGCACCGCGCCGAGATCATGCAGTTGCACGGCGCCTGGCCGGATGCCATGGACGAGGTACGACGGGCGCGCGAACGCCTATCTCAGCCGCCCGGCCAACCGGCGGTGGGTGCGGCTATCTATCAGCAGGGGGAGCTGCACCGGCTGTGCGGGGAGTTCGCGCAGGCCGAGGAGGCGTACCGGCAGGGGAGCCAGTGGGGGCGGGAGTCACAGCCTGGCCTGGCACTGCTGCGACTTGCCCAGGGGCAGGTCGACGCGGCGACAGCTGGCATCCGCCGGGCCATGGACGAGTCACCGCAGGGCTCGGCCCGGGCCAAGCTTCTCGCCGCGTACGTCGAGATCGCGCTCGTGGCTGGTGACGTTGCGGCCGCCCGTGGTGCGGCCGACGAACTCGCGCAGCTCGCCG
>Ga0184625_10000135_pt1 | contig 21718 bp, 18 predicted proteins | sample PLM3_30_b1_FD_133151 | JGI IMG/M metagenome (GOLD analysis project Ga0184625, IMG submission 133151) | Groundwater sediment microbial communities from an aquifer in East River, Colorado, USA - PLM3_30_b1 | ecosystem: Environmental > Terrestrial > Soil > Riparian zone | place: USA: East River... | reverse complement strand
GTGTCGAGGACGACAAACGAATTTAGCCCCGAACCAAAGGTCTCGGCCAGCAGCAGATCGTCGTCGAGCCAGAGCCGCGGACGGCCGCCGCAATCTTCGTAGATCAACCGGGAGGCTCCGTCCGCGAGATTCGCCACGAACACTGGACGTTTGACGGGCGGTCCGGCGACCACCGTTCCGAACGCGAGCCGTGTCCCGTCGGGCGAGATCACCGGAAAACCGCGATTGACGCTGGCTTCTCCATCGATCGCGGCGTCGGTGCCGCGCGCCATGTCTCTGACGCGCAGCTCGGTGCCGCTCGATCCCGCGGCGAAATACGCGAGCGTATTTCCGTCGCGCGACACGCTGAAATTGCTGACGATGCCTCCGCCGCGCGTCAGACGTCGAGGTTGCCCCCTGGCGATTCCGGTTTGCGGGTCGATCCCGACAGACCACATGTTGGTGTCGGCGTGAACTCCGACAAACCCCAATCGTTGGCGGGCGACCGTCGGGAAGAACGCGGAGTCTGCGCCAGGTGTCATCAGTTCCGGCGAGCCGATCGCCTCGAAGGTCGTCGGTGAGACACGCTGCCGCCACACATGGACGCCCTGCCTTCCGGCCGCCGTGAAGAAAATCGAATCTCCCGTCCAGGCAACCGCCATCGAGATGACTATCGAGCCCTGCTGTCGCGCCCGGCGGAGCACGCCGGTATCGACCGGCGCTCCTCCCTCCACCGGCACCATCCAGCAATCGTGATCTGCCGAGGGGTTGGGATGACCGACGACGAGCAGGCGGCGGCCGTCGTCGGACCAAGTGGCAAACGCGACATCGACGAGGCCCGTCGAAACGACACGTTCCTCCCCGGTCGCGGACATGATTCGCACGGCGTCCTCGGAATCGATGGCGAGATACACAAGCCATTTGCCGTCAGGCGCGAATCGTGCGCCTTGCGCCATCCGCTTCAATACCCTCGGCTGTCCGCCGAATGTTGGCACTTCATACACGTGCCGAGTCGAATCAGCCGCTGCGCTGAAGATCACCCGCGTGTCGTCATGAGAAAAGGCGGGCTCCCTGCACTCGCGCATGCCCGTCGTAAGCTGCACGGCAGCCCCGCCCACCTGTTGCAGCCACACTTGCGGCGTCGCACCATCCTGTCCCGCATCGGATATGTAAACGACCAACCGGCCGTCCGATGACAGCGAAGGCCAGAACGTGGCAGCCGTCGTGGTAGTGACTCGCTGAAACTGCGCGTTGTGGGGAGCGTCGCCGGCCGGCGATGGTTTCGCCAGGGGCGCAATCTGACGGCTCTTCCACCACTCGGTCAGCTCTGTCGGGTCGGCGAAGACGCTGCCGCGTTCGGCATGGGCCAGGCGGTGGACGGGAAGACCTTCTTCTCGCTCCCAGCGTTGGACGGTGCGGATGCCTCGTCCGAGATACGCGGCGATTTCCTTCCACGAGTCGAGCCGCCGGTGCTCACCGGCACGCAGCTGCGGGCCATCCGGGGTGTTACCCATGGAGTCGACAGCATAGCGCAGTGGTGCGCCATTAGGCGCCATCGGCTTCCCGACGTCTGATGACGCTTGAGCGATAGCGAGCGGCATTGGACACTCGTCTCGAAGGAGGGTTCCATGTCGATGTATTTGAGAGTTTTGTTGTCGGTGTCAGTGCTGAGCGCGACGCTGCTTGTGGCCACGGGGTCGAAGGTGACCGCCTCCGACTCACGGGCGGAATTCGAAGGAGTGTGGAGAACAGTCGAGGTTGTGGTGCCGGGGCCGGTTCCTCAGACGTTCAGATCGGCGGCAACGCTGGCGATCTTTCATGGAAAGCACTACAGCAGGGTTGAAGTGCACACGGAAGGTGCCCGGCCGGTGTTGAAGGATCCGGCGACAGCATCTGCGGACGAACTGCGCGCGGTGTGGGGGCCCTTCGTCGCCGAGGCCGGCACGTTCGAGGTGACTGGCAAGGACGTCGTCACGATGCAGGCGATGGTCGCGAAGAATCCTGCGGCCATGACGAACGGCGCGACGAGCGCCTACACCTATCAGCGAAGCGGCGACACGCTGACACTGACGCAGACTCGCACGCCCTCAGGTCCGAGTGCGATGCCTGTGACGATCAAGCTGGCACGCGTAGAATGACTTTCGTCTAGCGGCGGGATCCAGGCGGGCTCTAAAGGCTTGTCGGTCGTATTGAGCTCGCGCTGGATCCTGCCGATCCGCACAACGTTGGAATCGTCCCCGCACAAGGACGGCCGATCTGCGCCGTGTAGTGACGCTGCACAACTTCACGTCACCTCCCCAAAAATCCACACGCAATCGCTTACGATCGGAGTAAGCGAACAAACGGCGGCCCGCAGCCGTGGGCAGACAACGCCGTCCGGCCGCGTCTTGCCGCTTCGGCTTGAGGTCGCATCATGAATGAACCCGGGCGCTTTCGCCGGCGGCACTCTGAGTCGACCACGCCGTCAGCCGCTTCTGCCGAGTCCGGCGGCATCTCGCAGGGCACTCTGAGCGAAGACCTCCAACCCCAGGTACGGGCGGTAGAAACTCGCCTGTTGTACGAGAACGCCAATACCGGCATCGCTGTCACGGTCGTCATTGCCACGCTGCTGGTGTATGCGTACTCGGACGTGGTGTCGTACGCCGTGGTCATGCCATGGCTCCTCTACATGCTTGCCGTCTCGTTCGGGAGGTTCGCGCTCGCACAACGGTACTGGCGCGACCCGTCGACTGGGATCTCAAACAGGAAATGGAATACGGCATTCGTTGTCGGAACCGCATCGGCGGCCGCTGGCTGGGCCGCGGGAGTGATCGCGCTTTATCGATCCAGCTTGCCCATGGATGACGTTCTCCTGGTGTTCGTGATCGGCGGGGTCATGCTGGGAAGCGGGTCCCTTCTTGCGGCGAGGCCAGAGGCGTTTCTCACGTTTCTTCTCCCAACGGGGCTCGTCACCTCCTGGCGCATCGCGACCCAGGGCGATGAAGAGCACCTGATGATGGGATTTCTGGGAGCCCTGTTCACCGCCGCGACCATCGTCACAACATGGCGATTCCATCTGGCGATCGAATCCTCGCTGAGATTGCGGTTTGCGAATCAGCATCTCATCGAGAATCTCAGAAGGGCCAAGGACGATACCGACGCACTGAATCGAGAACTGGAATTGCGGGTTGGTGACCGGACGGCCAAACTGCTGGAAGCCGATCAGCGCAAGGATGAATTTCTGGCGACGCTTGCCCACGAGCTTCGGAATCCTCTCGCCCCGATACGGTTTGCGCTCGAAATGCTGAAGGGCGATGCTCCTCAGGCGACCACGGAACGGGCGCACGATGTCATCGCACGTCAGGTCCGGCAGCTCGTGCGGCTCGTCGACGACCTCCTCGATGTCTCCCGCATCACTGCCGGCAAAATTCAACTGCGCCGTGAACCGCTCGACCTCGCGCGCTTGATGGCGACGGCGGTCGAATCCATCACACCGCTCGCCACCGCGTCTGGCCACACGCTGGACGCGCAGCCGCCCGCGCAGCCAATCTCCATCGACGGTGACGCCGTACGGCTCGGGCAGGTCTTCGCGAACGTGCTCAACAACGCGGTGAAGTTCACGCCTCGGGAGGGACGCATCTGGTTCAGCGCCGGCCAGCAATCCGATGTCGTGATTGTGCGCATCAGGGATACCGGCGTCGGCATCGCAGCCGATGTGCTGCCGCGAGTCTTCGAGATGTTCCAGCAGGGCGAGCCGGTGCTCGAGCGATCCACCGGCGGGCTGGGGATCGGCCTGACGTTGGCGCGGCGGCTGGTGGAGATGCACAACGGTCAAATCGAGATTCGCAGTGCGGGAGCAGGACAAGGGACCGAAGTTGAAATCCGTCTCCCCGCAAGCAAGGTGCAAAGCGAGATCGCCGCAGCCATCCCGGCGCCGGCGGTTGCGACGAAACGCCGCCTTCGCGTGCTGATTGTCGAAGACAATGTCGATGCGGCGGAGATGATGGAATTTGGAGTGTCGCACCTCGGTCATATCACGCGGGTGGCTCACGATGGCGCGAGCGCGATCAGCGCGGCCACCGAGTTCGAACCAAGCGTGATCTTTCTGGATATTGGGCTGCCGGGCATGAATGGCTATGCCGTGGCGCGAGCTGTGCGAGCTCTGCCGCAATTCAGTCACGTGCATATCGCCGCCGTCACCGGCTGGGGACAGGAAGAGGACCGCCGCAAAGCACGGGAAGCCGGGTGCGACAGCCATTTCACGAAGCCTCTTTCGCCCTCGACCCTCAACGAGCTGCTGGGGAAGATCGCGGAACGCGATCCGAAAGACTATCGGTTCGACTACCAGCCGCGCACGCGCCTCGGCGACACCGGTGCGGTCTAAAGCTGTGCGCGCCTTCGCGCGCAAAGAGTGGATCCAGGGTCATTGCACATGCTGATAGAAATCGGACAGGTGGAGGCGATCTTCCGGTATCCAGTGAAGTCCATGGGCGGCGAACGACTCGAGGCCGCCACGCTGGGCTGGCACGGCCTTGAAGGTGACAGACGCATGGCATTCCGGCGAATTGATGACCGCAGCGGGTTTCCATGGCTGACAGCGAGCAAGCTTCCGGACCTGCTCCTGTTTGCTCCGCACCGCGAGAAAGACGATGGGCAGGATGATCCGCCAACGCATGTTCGCGCGCCGGATGGCAAAGAGATGGCAGTCTTCGGGCAGGAGCTGGCGGCGGAGGTCGGACGCCGGCACGGGGCTCCTGTGCAGATGACGCAGTTGAAGCATGGCATCTTCGACGACGCGACCATCTCTGTGATCGCCGTCGATACGGTGCACGAGATCACACGACTCGCGGGGCAAAGTCCGGACGTGCGGCGATTTCGCCCGAATGTTGTCGTCCGTCTACCGGAATCGACTCCCTTCCAGGAGGACGAGTGGTTGGGTGGGGTGCTCTCATTCGGCGCGGGGGACGACGCCCCCGCGATCGCCGTCACGATGCGCGACGTTCGCTGCTCGATGGTGAATCTTGATCCCGACACAGCGAGTCCTGCGCCCGAAGTACTGAAAGCGGTCGTTCGTGCGAACGAGAACACGGCGGGAATCTATGGCACGGTCACTCGCACCGGTCGACTGGCGGTCGGACAGCCCGTACTCCTCCGCGCGGCGACCGAGAAAAGGGTTGTTACGGTATCTTTGTCCTGAACTTTTTCGTGCGCGCCGCGAGCGTCGTCAACCACTTGATCTCCAGGTTCGTGCCAGTGCGAAAAACATCGATCCACGCTTGCGGGAGGACCGAGAAATCAATTTTATGACGGCCCCAATCGGGACGGCGGCCATCGTAGTCGGACAATTTGTAGTCGCGTCCAAGTTCCCAGGAGCTGAGGAGCATCCCGGTGCGATCGCGCACCTTCGGGTCCGCCGCGAGCGCGGCGATCGCGCGTCCCACGAACAACGGTGATTCCGACACCAGGAAGTTCGAATCTTTCTTGCCTCCCTCGCGCCAGTTGTCTTCCGTGACGCCGAAGTGCTGCAGCATGGTTTCCGAGCGCAGGAAACCGGGTGTAACGGCCATCACGGCGATGCCATGCGGCTCGAGCTCGGCGGCCCAGAAAAGTGGGAGCACCTTCTGCGCCATTTTGACGGCCTGCGACATCGGATTCCCGCCGCCGCCGATCATGTCGTTCTCCGTCACTTCGACGATGAGTCCGCGTTTGGCGGGCATCATGGCGACTGCCGCATACTTCGCCGTAATGATGCGCGAGGTGAGCGCCTGCCGAAAGATCGCATCCGCGGTCTTCAGGTCTGCCTCCCAGAGGCGGCCGTACGCGCCCATCAACGGATCGTCGCCGGCTACGCTGTCGACCACGACATCGATTCGCTTGTGGGAGCGCTTGATGCGCCGAAACAGCGCTTTCACGTCATTCTCGTTCGTATGATCGACGCGAAGCGCGATGGCCATGCCGCCGGCGGCCTTGATCATCGCCGCGGTCTCGTCGATCGTCTCGGGCCGTCCGTACGGCGACGGCTTGCCCTTGACGCTTCGACCGGTGCAGTAGACCGTCGCGCCGGCTTCCCCGAGCGCTCGCGCGATGCCGCGGCCGGCCCCTCGCGTCGCTCCCGCGACAAGGGCTACGCGTCCAGTCAGCGGCTTCTTAGAGGATGCTTTCTTTGCCATGTTGTCTCTGTGCCGTACAGCTGACGGCCGTCAAAACCGAAGGCGAAGCCCTCCGTTGATGTTCCGGCCGTCGAGCGGCGCCCAGGCGTCGACCGTCCATCGACCGTCCGCGGCGCGAGTGGTTAGAAGGAGCGGGTCCCAGCGCGTCTGCCTCACTCCAGTGAGATTCTCGCCGTTCACAAACAGCCGGATCCGGCCGAACTGCTTTTCCGCCAGGACACCAAGAATCATGTACGGCTCGCTGACGGTTCGATACGGATTCTCTTCGAGGCTCTGGCGTCCAGTGTAGTACCACTCGATTCCAATCCGCCCGACATCCTCTGCTTCCCACATTCCGACGATGCCAGCGCTGTGACGCGGCGTCAGCGGAACGTCTCGTTCGATGGCATCGACGGTCTCGCGAGCGTGCACATAGGTGTAAGTCGCGGTTAGCGAGAACGGTTTCTTTCGCAACGTCGCCAAGAGCTCGACGCCAACGTTTATGGTCGGGTCTGGCAGCGTGCTGAGGAGGTAGGTCGGCGATCGCTCCACATGCAACGGATCATCGATGCGCGATGCGAACAGTGTGGCGGTGTATGACAGCGGTCCGTCGGTGCGGGATACGTCAAACGACGCGCTCAACCCACGCTCGGCCTCGATCGGCTGGCGGACGTCGAGTCGCGAGAGGCCGGCGGCTTCGGTTTCTTCCGTGATCGGTGTCGGCCCGAAGAAACCGGTTCCGACCGAGAGCCTGCTCGACCAGCGTCCTGCATGGGCCAGTGCCGATAGGCGGGGACTGAAGAACGTGCCGTACTCGCTATGAACGTCGAGGCGGGCACTTGCCGAGAGCGACAGGTTTGCTGATGCGGTGACGTCGTACTGCGCAAATGCGCCTGGCACGGTGAAGGTGTAATCGAATCGAGGCACATCGCGCGCCTCGTACGCGTCCCGTTCGATGGCGAGCCCCGCGACCCACGTTTGACGACCTGAGGTCCCGCGCATCGCCACTTCGCCGAACGCCGTATCGTGCCGATCTCGCTCGATGACCTCACCAAACCGGTGGTCGTGGCTCTGGCGTGCGAGCGCGGCGCGTGCGGTCACCACGTAACGGCCCTTGAGCAGGTATTGACCGAGGGCGCCGGCGTCGTACCGCTGTGTCTTCAGGGCTTCCACGTACGGCTGGCCGGTGATCGCAAGCACCTGACCCTCAGGAGTGCCGCCGTCGCGGTCCTCGTACGTGAACCCAGTCGTGGCAAAAAAAGTCCGGCCGTTGCCGCCATCCCAGAACACTCGCGGACGCACGACGCCGCGTTCATACCCCGCGAGATCTGCCCAGCCATCGTCATTCACGTCGTTGGTTTCCTGCCAGTGCCCGCTACCCAGGAGCGACGCACTCCAGCCGCCAGACAACGGGCCGGAAAGAAAGGTGACGGCATCCGTGGCGCCGCGGGTCGAACGATTCAGCAGAAATTCATGCTCGGCGTCGCGTCCCGGACGCCGAGACAGGAGATTGACGACGCCGCCCATCGCACCGGCGCCATACAACGCGGACGCCACACCCTTGATGACCTCGACTTGCCCGAGATCCATCGGCGGGATTTGGAGCAGCCCAAGTCCACCAACCTCACCAAAGAGCGGCAAGCCGTCGGAGAGCACGCGAGTGTAGCGGCCGCGCATGCCCTGTATGCGAACGCTCGCCGCACCGAGCGACGGCGACGTCGCTTGCACGCGCATCCCGCCCATTTCGTTCAGCATCATGACGATGTCTCCTGGTGTCATGAGCATCTTCTCTTCGATCTCTTCACGAGCCAGGACTTCCACCCGCATCGGCTGATCCTCGAGCCTCTTGTCGGTGCGAGTCGACGCCACGACCGTGACGGTCTCCTCGACGGTCGGTTGTGCTTGTAACTCCACCACGACGTCTTGAGTGGCGCCGCCAGCCACCTGCACCGATACGGTCGTCGAAGCAAAACCCGATTTCAGCACCGTGATGTCGACTGTGCCGGGGACGGTGACGATCGTGGTCGTACCAGCCGCGTCGGTCCGGTGGGTTGTGCCAGCCACGACGACTTCTGCGTCTTCGACCGGCTTTTCCAACGTACGAACCTGAATACGGACGGTGACCGTTTGAGTCTGCGCGCCGATCGTAGCCGCCGGATAGCAGATAAGGACACAGATCGTCAACATGAGCGAGCGCATACTCATCTTGAGACTTTCTAAAGTCACGATTTAGGATCCAAATATGGAAAATCTCTTGATCGATCTCGACCGCGAAATCGCGTCGACGCGCCGGATGCTCGAGCGCTATCCCGCCGGCAAGGGCGAGTGGCAGCCGCACGACAAGTCGCGGACATTGTCCGCGCTCGCCACCCACGTCGCCAACATTCCCAACCACGGCGCGAGCATCCTCACCACCGCGGAAATGGATGTGGCCACTCGCCAGCCCGCGCCGGCGAAAGACTCGGCGACGGAGCTTCTGGAGGCCTTTGACGCCGGGGCCACACGTCTGAAGTCAGCAATCGCAGGCATCGATGCGGCAAAACTGCGCGAGAATTGGACGATGCGCGCCGGCCCGCGCGTGCTGGTGTCGGAGTCACGCGCGATGCTGATGCGCCTGATGGTGATCAACCACCTGGTGCATCACCGGGCGCAACTCGGGCTCTATCTGCGGCTCCTCAACGTGCCGATTCCGGGCATGTACGGACCGTCGGCCGACGAATCGGTCTGACCGCCTGCCAATCTGTTAGGTTTGCGGCTGTTTCAGCGTTGTGTAGTGTAGCGCTGAAAGAACGCATTCGCAGTGGAACGTGACAGGGTCAACATACCTGCCTCTTTCGTTGTGTGGGAAGCGTAAACTACATGCCGCTCAACGCCAACGAAGGGAGCTGTCATGCCTGCAATCGGATCGAAGTTCGCGCTGAAGCGAAAATTTCTGGCCGACCACGCCGATGTGTCGCTTGAAGTCGCGTCGCCGGGACTGCCTCTACTGACGAAGGCGCTGCAGAATCCGGGCTTGCCGATCCCGCCCGGCGCGATCGTGCTGGGCGACATCAAAGCCACGGCAGACGGCGCGGTGGCGCTCGGCAGATCAACGGCCGAGGTGACCCTGAAAGGCCATGCCGAGGCAGCGTTCGGCTTGGGCGTCTTCATCGACGGCGCCGACGCCATCAAAGCGGTCGCGCCCTCACCGGAGCTGGCCGAGGGTCTCACGCTCGAAGATCCCGAAGCAACGAGATACATCGCGGTCCGCGCTGCCTACGATCTTGGAGGAACGGCCAACGGCTCGATCGCGCTTGCCGCCGGCGCATCTGGATCGTTTGGCGTCGAAGGCTCGACCAGCCGCCTTTTTGCCGTCGTCCACCGCTTCGATGATCGCGAACCTGCAGTAAGAGTCTTTGCCGACCTCTTCGGCAGCTGGGCCTTGCCGCGAACGGTGGATGCCGCCGAAGACCTCGCGCCGGGCACCTGGCTCATCACTGAAGTGGATGCTTCCATCGCCTTACAAATGGGCGTGCAGGCCGGCTACGACTTTTCCTGGCTGCGAGAGATCCCGGGGGGTGCTCTGAAAGGCGACATCGGATTGCGCGTGCAGATGGGCGCAAGCGCGGTGTTCGGCTACGAAGCGGCGGGTAAATACGCCGTCGTCCTCGGCCGCGAATCCGACGACCAGCAGCTGCGTGTCCGTCTCTACAAGCTGGCGAAGAAGGGCTGGAATTTTGCACTCGACGCCCGTGTCGGCATCAAGGCGCAACTCCCGGCGTTCTTCGATCGCGGCCATCATCCGGAAGATCTGGTGGCGGCGATCTTCGGGTTGAACGAAAACCAAATCATCGAGGTGCTGCGCGACACGCGTGAGTTCGTCAACAGCAACGTCAGCCTGCAGGACAAGCTCGCCGGCGTGTTGATGAAACTCGGCGGCAAGGCGCTTGACGATGTGGCGGGTCTGAGCCCCGAGGAGATCAGGAACACCTACGAAACCGGCCGCCAGCGTCTGGTCGCGCTGCTCAAACGGTTCGACAAGACGCTTGCAACAGGCGGCCACGAGTTGACCAGCCTGATTCTGTCGCTCTCGAACGTCGAGATTGGAGAACTGAAGCCGATTCTCCAGGATATCGTCAATGCCTCGGGCGAGGCGCGCGTGCAACAACTCGTGCGAGACCTGGTTGCGAGGGCTGGATTCGAGCGCACGCCCATTGCTCGACTGCTCGAAGCCGCTGTAGGTCCTGCGCTCGGCATCGTGAACAATACCGAGCTCGCGCGGAAGGCCCGCGCCGCGGCTGGTGTCGTCCTCGACCTGCTCGAAGGAAACACGCTTCAGGAGCTGCTCGACTTCATTCGCACGCAAATTCACATCGATCGCGTAAAGGCGGTCGTCGACGGAGCCACTTTCGATCGGCTCGACAACCTGCTGAAGCAGCGCCTCGCGGCATTTCTCGGCAAACAGGAGGCGCTCATCGCGGATCTGCAGCAGATCCAGGCTGCAATCAAAGCGCTCTTCGCGAAAGCCGACAGCTTCTATGCGATGGCGCTGAGCGCAGCGAAGAAACAGCAGGAGTTCTCATTTGCCGCGCGGTACGCGCGGAGCACGGCCAAAACGGCGTTAGTGGATGTCTCGTTCGATCTGGCGAAGCCCGGCATGGGTGCCAAGCTCCAGCGCGCGATTGCCGGCGATTTCGACGACCTCCTCGTGAATCGTGCCGATGGCGTGACGCTGCATACCGCGGAGTTGACGCACAACATCGCCCGCAACGTGTCGGTGGAATTGACGCTGCCGTTCGGGCGCTCGTCAGAGTCCGCCGCGACGTTGTCATCGGCAAAGCTGTCTATCGTCGAGGACGGGGGGCGCGTGCTCCTGTACGCGCTCGACGCCACCGACGAGAGCTCGGAGCGTTCAGGTATGTTCCGCGCGCGCAGCGGACGCGACAGCGCCTTGACCGTAGCGGCAACCCTGCCGATCGGGCTGGCCGGCGGGGTCAAGATCTGGAGGCCCGGCACGTTCAATTACTCCTATCGGATGGAACGGGCGGTGCGGAGGATGCGCGTGTCGCAGCTCGTCGAAGAGTGTGAGCCCCTCATCCATAAGTACATCCCCAGCGCATTCGGCGATCCTCAAGCGCGCAGCTTCCGCGAATGGGCGGCCGACCTCGACAAGTCGCTGGACGGGAAGGATCCTCATTCAGGAACACACGACATCGGCGACACGCTGATTTCACTCACGTTGGCCGCTCCGCCCGAGTTCCTCCAGGCGTGGACCAAAGCGCCGGCAAACCGCAAGGATCCAATCTACAAGGAACTGTCCAAGGCGCTGCAAAGACGGCTGAAGGAGCTGGTGACGTTCTACGCGTTCTCAGACCCAGCGGAGTACAGAAATCTCGCGTCGTCTGCACCGGCGATCGTCTTTTCCTGTCTGCGGCCGACGACGAACGTCGATCGAACGGCGGGTGGGCAAGTCAAGTTCGACCAGGATACGGATCTGTACTGGGATCACCGCGACACGAAGGATATCCGTGCAGTATTGCGCGCGCCAGAGACCGCTGTGGCGCTTACACAACGCATGAAGTCGATCGCCGACATGCTCAGGGGAATTCCCGACCTCACCAAAACGGCGAAGTTCTATGCTCCGGATCAAATCGACGAGGTCGTTGCCGCAGCGCTCAAGGTGCACAGCGCAGCGGCGACGGTGCCGGAAATGCTCGGCTCTTTGCTCGCGCTCGAGGCCGAGTTGGTCGACGATGCGGTGGGCGCGGGCATCGAAATGGGCCGCTTCCGGGAAGCGGCGGCGGACACGCCATCAGAAGCGCTCGAGCATCTCGCCAGGTTCGGTGAGCGTCTGGCGAACACGTTCAACGAAGCTCTCGGCCACCATCCGTTCCTGTCGGGTGCGGCACGCGCGTTGGCCACGCTGCTGTTCGTGGAAGCGGCGTCGGTGTTCGATCCCGCGCTGAGAAATCGCGCGCTCACCGCCGCGATGGACATTGTCGTGATGAAGAGCGGGAAGCTGGAAATCGACGAGATGCTGGCTGGGAAGATTACCGACGATCTGATCCTGCACGAACAGCGATTTGTCGAGGTGTGACGGGCTAGAACCCCGCCATGTCCAACGTCCATTCGATTCTGCGACGGCGTTCGGCGATCGGCATGTGCGGAGCGGTGGCGAGCTGCTTGAGCTCACGCAATAACAACTCTGCCATCGGTTTGAAGCGCCACCGCAGCACGCTGTTCTCCTCGTAGGCTTCGAACAATGCGTTGATGTCGCCGCCGAACACCCGATCGTGAAGTGCTCGTACGACGTCGGCGAGGTCGGCGCGTTCGAGAGCTGCCAGGGCGCTGAGCGCCAATTCGCGCATTTCCGCAGCTCCGCGCATCGGCTCGCCGGTAATCTTGCCGCCCATCGGATCCACGCAGAACCCACAGCAAGTTTCATGCACGTTGCGCCGCGGGTTCACGCGTACCTACGGATTGCGACGATGTTCAGAATTCGAACACGAGGCAGCCAAAACTGTCACGGCGATGCTGATGACATCGCAGTCAAGAGCCGACCGACACGCCGCGGGCCATCGCTCCCGCGCCCACGCCCCACTTGGAGATGACCTTCACCGCTTGCGTGAACGGCACGTCCACGGGATGCACGCGCTCGCGTGGCAGGATGAACAGCGCGCCGGCTGCCGGTGTCGGCACCGACGGGACCAGCACCGTGTAACGGCCGTCCTCCAACTCCTCGATGATGAAGGCGGGTGAAAGCGCGTCTTCCAACTCCACCAACGCCGGCCGGAACGCGACGTCGCTCTGGTCACCGGAGACACGTTTGGTGAGTCCGCGCAGCAGCGTGTAACCGGGGATTTTCTCGAGCACCGAGCGCTCGAACGCGGTCTTAAACCGTCGCCCGAGACTGGTGCGGACGAGGAGCCCGACCACCAGACAGACGGCGATCATGATGAGGATGGCGATGACCTGCCGGAACCGCGCATCGGCTGGGATGGCCGCCGTCACCGGCGACAGCAATGACAGCAATCCGCCCACCGTCTTCGCCAGCAGCAGAACGGACAAGTAGATCGGCAGAACGACGAGCAGTCCGCCGATGAGCGTCGTTTTGATCAGTTCGGCCAGGCCCTTCATGTCGCAGTCCTCCAATTGAGCGATCGAGGCAGCGTAGCACTCTTCATGGCGCCGCTCGAATTCGGTGTCGAATTCGCGCGCGGCAAAATCTCATCGTGCGGCTGGCGGACGCGCGGCAATCTCCTCGAACAGCTTCTTCCCCACGATTCGGTGGACTGCGGTCGACGGGTGCCCTTCATGGTAGAAAAAGTACGTCGCCGGGTCGGCCACTGGAGTTGGATCCTGATCGAAGATTGTCCGTCCGGCGCAGGCGCTGGTCGTGTTGACGATGCCGTAAGCCGCCGGATGATCCATCACATCGTCGAACGCCGCGCCCCAGTGGTTCAGCCATAGATCCAGTCCCGGCGCGGACTCTTGACGGACGAATTGCTCGTAGGCGGGATTCAGTCGAGCCCCGACGGCGGCGAATTGCGGGATCTTCGTGGGCAGCAGCGCCAGGGTGAAGTGCCGTCCCCCGAGCTCGCGAAGGATCTGGATGTGCTGCCGAAGATTGGCGAGCGTCGTCGAGGTCTCCTGACGTCCGTCGTTGAGCCCGCCGGCGAGCACGAAGAGCGTCGTCTGCGGGTCGAACCCGATCTCGCCGGCCTTTACGCGCGCGGCGAAGTCCCGCACCTGGTTGATCATGCCGTAGCCCAGGAACGCCTCCTTTACCTGGCGTCCTGTGCCTTCACCCGAACCGGCGCCGCTCACCGCGAAGACGAGGCTCTTGCCGGCCGCGTTGGATGCCTTGCTCGATGCGACCTGCAGTCCCATGAGCCAGCCGAGATACGCAACAGCGGTCGGGCCGTTGCCGTCGATGTAGCCGGCACCGATATCTGAGTAACTGTCGCCGAACACATACAGCCGTGAGTATCGCGTCGTCGGTGCGGACGTCGCGGCGGATTGCGCCAACAGCGGACTGACGATCGCGAGCGCCAGCAGCAGTGGCGCGATCACACGTCGCATGGGTCCTCCTCGATTTGCGTGTTTGCGGCCCACGGGTTCAGTGGAAAGATTATGCATCGATGTCACATTCGTCGACGCGTGCGTCCATCTGTTCGCGCGTCGATTGTGAGACGTTAATCCATTGGGCCAACTCCATCGGAGGTGCCAGTGATATCGAAGCGAATCATGCACGTGCTCGGCGGTGGACTGCCGGTTGCCATGCTGGTGCTCCCGTTCGTTGCTCTGCTCGCGCAGTCCGATCCTCAAGTCGATGCTATCGATCGATATTTGAGTGGACGCCGATTTCTCGTCTCATACCGGGAAGGCGGACCCGTCTACGGGTCGCACATTTTCCTCGACGTCCACTACTGCTCGAACGGCCAGTACATTCTGTCTGGTGAGAGCCGGCGGCAGACCGTGCTCGATAACGTGCAGGTCAATCGGTGGGAAGATTCCGGCCGCTGGGTTGTGCTGCGCGTGGAAGGCCGCGTCGGCGTGCGCGCTGTATCGCGTTCTGGAAAGGTTGATTTCGTCGCAGCGGAGATTGCTCCTGACGGGAGCCTGTGGGTCGGCGACGGCGTGTCGGTGCGACTACAGGGGCCGGCGACTTGTAGATGAAGAGGTAGGAGAAAACCTGTCAGCCGGGGAGCCGCCGAGCCGCCGCGCAAATCGGGACGCAACGACAGGATCGAAATGCTGAGCGCACATTTGTAACCGGTGGTCGCCAGCCGCCAGTGCCAATTTTCGGCAGGTCCAGCGCGAAAGAGTGGCAACTTCATGCCGGCGCTAATGCCGTCCGAACAGTAAGTTCACAAAATCTCCCGAAAAAGCGGCTGAAGGAATCTGGCAGTTCCATTGCTGCTCCACCTGAACCTGCTCGCGTGGGCAGCCTTGGGAGGACTGTGAACTGCACCGAGTGTCAAACTGAGCCGCTGACGCCAGGACATTACTGTCCGTGCTGCGGCCGCCAACTGTCATTGCAGGAGCGGCGGGCAATGGAAGCGAGCCCGCCTGCCGCTCGCTGCCAGAGCTGCGGCGGACCCTCCGCTGACGGCGTTCTTTGCGAGGCGTGTAAGCAGGCCTTCGCCCCGGTACTGGGCAGCGCGACAGTACCGAAGCCTGAGGACGACGCGGCGGCGATGGCCGGTCCGCAGAGAGCACCAGTCGTCGAACAGCCAGCACCAGTCGTCGAACAGAGAGCGCCAGCCGTCGAACAGAAAGCACCAACCGTTATCAAGACGACGGCGGCGGTGCCACCTCCGGCCGTCAGCACGAACGCGATCCAGATCGAAGTCTCCAGGTCGGACACTGCCAAAGCCGTGGCGGACCTGACCGCGAAAACCCATCTCGCGAAAGCGGCGAATCCTGCGCCGGTTCCCAAGCGCCCGGTCGTCGCGGCTCCACCCCAGCGCCAAAGTCGCACATCGGTGTGGATCAAGGCCGCCGCACTGATCGTTGTTGCGATCGGCGCTGCCGAAGGCGCGCGCCGGTTTGGGTTCCACTGGCCCCAGCAGGCTGCTCGTGACGAACAGCCGGCCCAGCCAGCGCCAGTCGTGGAAACCGCTACAGCGGGTGACCGCGGGGTGCCGCCACCCGATAGCAGTCCGGTTCCCAAGGAGGTCGCTGAGAATCGCGCATCAGCAGGTGCACCGCCGAAGGCAGCTGCTTCGCCGAAACCAACGACGGCTGCAGGACGGCGTCGGGCTGTTCGCCAGGAAAACGTATCCGATCAGCCAGTCGCGCCGGTTGTCGCCCCGGCTCCGGTACCGGAAACGCCTGCGCCTGTGTTGGCGAAGCCGCCGGCGCTGGTGGCGGGAGACCCCACGCCACCCACCGGCCGGTTTTTCGAGCGAAACGATGTTGACGAGCCGCCGCAGATAGCAACCCGCGTCGAGCCGCAATTACCTGCCAATCTTCCCGCTCGCCCGAACAATGCGGTCGTCGTCGTTCGTCTGCTCGTGTCGCGGACCGGTCATCCGTTCCGAATCAGTCTGCTCCGTGGGTCCACGCTGGGCCAGTCGGCGGACGACGCTGTCGTCGCGGCGGTGACACGGTGGACGTTCTCGCCGGCCAAGAAACGGGGAGAGCCCGTAAACTGCTGGTACAACATCGGTGTGCCGCTCGGCCAGGCGAACTAGCCCTCCGCGGAAATCGCCGTCGCGCGACAGCTCACTTACATCTCACACAATGCTCACCGAGCCCTGAAGACTCGGGGCGGCTCGAAATGTCATGATCGACGCTAGCCAGCTATGACTTGCCCGACAGATTCACTCGAGCGCCATCGTTTGGATGTACGCGCGCGCTTGCTGCGATCGAATCATGTACGGCCCGGACCCGAGAGCATCACGTGGAAGGTCAATCGCGAGGTGATCGTCGTTGCCGGCTGGGGCCGTGCCATCCTGCTCCAATTGGCGCATCCCGCAATCGCCGCCGGCGTGCGTGACCATAGCTCCTTCCGCGGCAGCCTTTCCTCCAGCGTCCGGCGGCTGCGCTCGACCGTTGGCGCGATGCTGTCGCTGACCTTCGGCGACCTGGAGCAGATGATCGCTGCCGCTGCGGGCATCAACGCGATTCACGACCGGGTCCGCGGCCGCGTCCCATCTCCGCAAACGATAGGGCAGGCAAGCGGTGACGGGATCGAGTACTCCGCTCACGATCCTGACCTGCAGCGGTGGGTGCACGCGACGCTGCTCGAATCGATTCCGCTCACCTACGAGCTGCTCGTCGGACCTCTGACGCGTTGTGAGCGCGATCGGTACTGCTCGGAGGCGGCGATCATGGAGCCCCTGCTGGGGATGCCGGCTGGTTGGCTCCCGCGAGACTCGGCGCAGCTCGACGCGTACATGCGCGAGATGCTGGCGCACGAGGCCATCGTCGTGACCGACACCAGCCGGAAGCTCGCACGGTCGGTGCTGTACCCGGGGCGGTGGCAAGTGGCCTGGCCGGCGTTTCGGGCAATACAGCTGCTCACCATCGGATCACTTCCGCCATCAATTCGTGATGCATACGGCTTCGAGTGGCGCGCGCGCGACATGCGGGCGTTCGCGCGATGCACTGCGCTGTTGCGGACGTCGCTGCGGCTGCTTCCAGCGCTCGCGCGTGAGTGGCCGATGGCGAGGCGTCGAGAAGCCGTGCATGACGCGGAGGTCCTGGCCGCATCAACGGTAGCCGAATAATGGCGGGAACACGACGACCACCAGTGCCGCCCACATCGCGTACACCGGGAGGTAACCAATCTGCCATTTCTCCAGGTCGGCGAACGAGCCTCGGCGGCGCAGGAAGGACGCATACAACCACGCCGTCCACAAGAGATTGATGAGCAGAATGAGGTTCTCGCCAAGGGCGGCCACCCGGTTGGGAGTGAAGCCAAATTCGGAGATGCGCGCGGCGATCGCGGCGAGCGCCACCACATCAACCACGAGTGCGCTCACCACGAGCAGCAATTGCAGGCCGTCGAAGAAGTCGGGCCGTGCCTGTGGGTCGCGCGCCGAGGCCGCGTAGAGCACCAGCCCCACGACGACGGCGAGCAACAGATCGAAGCCGATCAGCATCTCCCGCTCCACGTTGATCGGGCTGCCTGTCCACGCCATCGTCGCCAGAAACCCAAGGAGCAGAATTGTGAACAGCGGCGTGAACAGCCTGGTCAGCACCGGCGCCATGTTCTCGATGACGCTTTGCTTCGCTTCCACCAGCCAGGATCCGACGATGACGGCCCCTGCCGCTCCGCACGGAATCAGCCAGCCCCCTATGAACCACCCGGCCTTCGTGTCGATGGCGGAGAACAGCATGACCGTAAAGCCGGTGACGACCCCGCCGCCGAGCGCGATGAGCACGTAGTAGATGAACAACTCGCCCGAGAACCGCACGAAGTCCATGCGCCGGCCGGAGGCGAACCAACGGCCGCCGACGTATGCGACGCCGACAGCCATCAGCCATAGCGCGATTGGCAGGTGCAAGACAGTCAGCAACTGCGTGTCGCTGCCCTGCGGAAAGTTGTCGAGCCGTTCTCGATTGTGGAAAGGGAAGACATTGGCGAACACGGCCGCGGCCGCGAAGGGCAGCCCGAGCCAGAGGCCGCTCACCGCGCTCAACCCTCGCTTCCACATGAAGTAGATCGCGAGCAGCGGGAAGGCGAACAAGCTGGCGTTACGGATGTAGAACGCATTCACGTCCTCATCTGGGTTGAGATGATGACCGAACAGCGTTGGCAGTTTGACGGCTAATCCCGCGGCGACGGCGAGGCTCAAGACGACGAGGAGCTCTGTGCGGGAGGTGCTCGCCGGCGCATCCACATCGGGCGCCACGACCAGTTGCTTCCACAGCCGCTCGGAGTGCGCTCGTGCGAACTCGCGCGACAGCGCATCGAGGTTGCCCATACGCTTGACCGCGACCAGGAACGCTTCATCCGCGGCGAGACCCGATGCGGTAAGCGCGGTCAACTGGTCGCGCAGATGTCCCTCGAGCTCTTCCACATCCGGACTGTGTACCGCCCGCCGGCGGCGCAGGTACGCGCGCCATTGCGCGATCTGTTCCTCGAGCGGCTGATCGGCGAATGTTGTCGTCATACTGTGCATGCCTGCATCCAGATTCCCCGGAGAGTGCCGTCCACGGCTTTCCACTGTTCCCGCTGGGCGGCGAGCTGCGCCCGCCCTTCTCTCGTGATCCGGTAGTACTTGCGTCTGCGGCCATTCTCGGACGCGGACCACTTCGCCACGACGTAGCCCTGGCGCTCGAGCCGGTGCAGCACGGGATAGAGCATGCCGTCGGTCCATTGCAGGTGCCCGCCTGAGAGCTCGGCCACGCGCTTGATGATGGCGTAGCCGTAACTGTCGCCTTCGGCAAGGATGGCGAGCACAAGTGGGGTCGCAGAAGCGGCAACCAGGTCTTTACTCATGTCCATACGTAGATGATTTATACATTGCAGTGCTATGTATGTCAAGCGGTACGCCCCGCCGCGCGACGTGTCGTGTCGGGTAAACCGATCGGCTGTGCGTGCATAGCTGGAGGATAGGCGGTCGAGCGGTCCGAGTCTTCAGCGTTGGATGAGCATTGGGTGAGATCCAGGTGAGGTGAGCCGGCGGACGACGATTTCTCGCACTTTTGAGAGGAGGCGTAACCGATGCTTTCGAAATTCTCACCGCGTTCCGCAGGCCTCGCACTGGTGCTGATCCTCATCTCAGCTCCACTCGACCGCGTGTGGGCGCAGTCGTTGTCGCTCAGCGCGCCCATCAGTCAAAGCACTCTTCAATCGATGCGTGTGGCCAGGCAGGTGCCGCAACCTCAGCCGCGACGACGCTGCAGCGTCAAGCGGCGCTTGTTGACCGGTGCAGCCGTGGGCTTTTTGGCTGGAGTGGTGGCGGTTGGAAAAGCAGCTGAAGCCAACGACGGCTCTGTCGGCACAAAGACCAAATTACACGCTGGAGGCTACGGCGCCGCACTTGGCGCAGGTATCGGGCTGGCGACTTGCCGCCCGTAGCCTCTCAACCACGCGTCATTTCTTGAATCGGTCCGCGTAGCGCATTGGCGCGCCTTCTCGCCATGGGTGGTAGTCGTTGCTGAAGACGATGCGCTCGCCGAGCGGTGGATGGCTAGCGCGCCAAAGCTTGAAAAGCGGCCCCGGCCAGGGATTGGCCAGCGCCTGTTCCTGCAGTTTGACGAACGCGGTACCAGCGCTGTGATTCGTCTGTGTGATCTCCAGGCCGAAGCGATCCGCTTCGTGCTCGAGATGACGCGAGAGGGCGAGCGCTGCCGGGGTGATCGCGAGCGAAAACACGCTTGTGACGAGCAGCAGCAACGGCAGCGACGCCACATCGGCGATGTCGACGAACCCAAACCGCTGTCCCCAGCGCCCCACGATCGCGCCCATCGTCTTATAGGCGGCGTAGAGGAGGACGAGGATCAGCAGCGATGACAGCGCCACCAGTTGCCAGACGTGGCCGAGCACGTAATGTCCCATTTCGTGGCCCATGACGAACAGCAGCTCGCGTTCGTTCAAGCGCGCGATGATGGTGTCCCACAGCACGATCCGTTTTGTCTGCCAGACCCCCGCGACATAGGCGTTCAATGTTTTGGTGTCGACGCTCTTGTTCACCTCGAACACCCGGCCGCCCTCGATGCCCGCGCGATCGGCCAGTGCCAGGATCTGCGCCTCCAGCACCTTGTCGTGCATCGGTTCGAACTTGTTGAAGAGCGGCGCGATCCAGATCGGCGCCACGAGATTGGCGACGACGATGAACGGAATGGCTGCCGCGGCGGTGTATAGCCACCATCGCCGCGGGCTCTTGCGCAGCAGCAGGTACGGCACCCATAAGAACAGCGCCCCGGCGACGCAGGTGACCGCGAGCCCGGTCAGCGAGTCCGTCCACCATTTTTGCAGTGTCTGGTTCGAGAGCCCGTAGTCATGCTGGCGCACGAACTCTTCGTAATAGGTGAGCGGCAGCGTGATGATAGAGGTGACGATCGTGAACAGCGCGAAGTAGACGACGATCGTGAAGAACCAGTTGCGCCCGATCCGCTGGGCCCACGTGCGCAGCGTCGCGGACGCGCCGCTGAACAGGAGGGCAGCGAGCAGCACGATCGACACCACCTGGTCGAGTACCCACAGGCGGTTGCCGCTTGTATAGTAACGAAGCGCCGCCGGCGTCGCGGGCGGCACGGCGACCGGCGCGGCTTCGCTGATCGTCGACGGCGAGGGGCTGGTGGATTGCGCGGCCGCCGGCTGCGCCGCGGTGAGTGCAAACGCGAGCGCGAAAGCTGCAAACATGCGTGCTAGTGTAGGCCTATTCTTAGGTCTCCCGATTTTCTTTCGGATCGCGGATGATAAAAACCCCGCGGATGGTCGCGGGGCCGTGGAGGATGCGATGGGCACAAGATCAGAAGCACTGGCCAGCCGGGTCGAGCAGGGCGCTGAGGCGCTCGCGCAGTTCGCGCAGACGTTGACGGATGCGCAGTGGCGGTCGACAGTAGCGCCCGATGGGCGTCAAGTAGGCGTCATCATTCATCATGTCGCGAATATGTACCCAATCGAGATCGATCTCGCATCGGTACTGGCCTCGGGGAAACACATCGAAGGCGTGACCTGGGACATCGTCGCGGGGATCAACGAGAAACACGCTCGTGAACATGCCGCCGTCAGCAAGGACGAGGCCTTGGCGCTTCTGAGGAAGAACAGCCGAGCCGCCGCGGAGGCCGTGCGCGCGTTCACCGATGAGCAACTCGATCGTGCGGCGCCGGTATCGTTGAACGGCGATGCGCCGCTCACGACGCAATTCTTCATCGAGGATCACGCGCTCAGGCATAGCTGGCATCATCTCGCCAAAATCAAGCGCGCTGTCGAGGGCAGCAAGGCCTGACTCGTATCGTTAGCTGCGGATGCCCGAGCTTCCCGAGGTAGAGTCGGCGCGTCGGCGTATCGCGCCGGCGATGGCGCGCGCACGCTTTACGGCTGTCGATCTGCGTCGACCAGATTTGCGCGCGCCATTTCCGAAGAGATTCGTGGAACGACTGGTGGGCCACAGGGTGCTCGCGCTGACCAGGCGAGGCAAGTACCTGCTGGCGCCCCTGTCCTCCGG
>Ga0184625_10000134_pt1 | contig 21754 bp, 22 predicted proteins | sample PLM3_30_b1_FD_133151 | JGI IMG/M metagenome (GOLD analysis project Ga0184625, IMG submission 133151) | Groundwater sediment microbial communities from an aquifer in East River, Colorado, USA - PLM3_30_b1 | ecosystem: Environmental > Terrestrial > Soil > Riparian zone | place: USA: East River... | reverse complement strand
GGCTTTCCGCCCGAAGACATCATTTTTGACCCGAACATCTTTGCTGTTGCCACCGGGATGGAGGAGCACAACAGCTACGGCGCCGCTTTCATCGAGGCTGCGGGCTGGATCCGAAAGAATCTGTCGCACGCGCACGTATCCGGTGGCGTCTCGAACCTGTCATTCTCCTTCCGCGGCAATGAGCGCGTGCGCCAGGCGATGCATTCGGTGTTCCTATTCCATGCCATCAAGTCGGGCATGGATCTGGGGATCGTGAACGCCGGGCAGATCGCCGTTTACGACGACCTCGATCCGGAATTGCGTGAGGCGTGCGAGGACGTTGTCCTGAACCGCCGGCCCGACGCCGCCGAGGGGCTGTTGAACCTGGCCAAAAAATTTCACGGCGCCGGACAGGAGGCCAAGGAGGTCGATCTCGCATGGCGCGAGCAGCCGGTCGAGAAACGGCTCGCGCATGCGCTGGTCCACGGCATCACCGATTTCATCGAAGGCGACGTTGAAGAAGCGCGCACCCGCGCCAGGCGGCCGCTCGACGTGATCGAAGGGCCGCTGATGGAAGGCATGAACATCGTCGGCGACCTGTTCGGCTCCGGCAAAATGTTTTTGCCCCAGGTCGTGAAATCCGCCCGCGTGATGAAACAGGCCGTGGCTTACCTGATGCCCTTCATGGAGCAGGGAAAAGACGGCCGCCAGCATGGCGGCTCCAACGGCAAGATCGTGATGGCGACAGTCAAAGGCGACGTGCACGACATCGGCAAGAACATCGTCGGCGTCGTGCTCCAGTGCAACAATTACGAGGTGGTCGACCTCGGTGTCATGGTGCCGGCAACCAAGATCCTGGATACCGCGCGCGCCGAGGGGGCCGACATCATCGGTCTGTCCGGGCTGATCACGCCTTCGCTCGACGAAATGTGCCATGTGGCGGCTGAGATGGAACGCCAGGGCTTTGAGTTGCCGCTGATGATCGGAGGCGCCACCACAAGCCGCGTGCACACGGCGGTGAAGATCCATCCGAATTACCGGCGCGGGCAGACCGTATATGTCAATGATGCAAGCCGCGCAGTCGGCGTGGCGCAGACACTGATGTCGGTCGACATGCGGGATGGCTACGTCGCGGAGTTGCGCGGCGAGTACGCGCGTATCGCGGCTGCGCATGCGCGCGCGCAGGAAGACAAAGCCCGCCTGCCGCTTGCCGCCGCGCGCGCCAATGCGCTCAAGCTCGACTGGTCCGGCGCCTACCAGCCGCCGAAGCCCCGATTTTTCGGAACGAAGGTTCTGAACGACTATCCGATCAGGGAGCTGATCGACTACGTCGACTGGACGCCGTTCTTTGCGACCTGGGAATTGTCGGGAAAATTCCCCGGCATTCTCAATGATGAAAAGTTCGGGCCGGCCGCGCGCTCACTGTATGAGGATGCGCGTGCAATGCTGGATAAAATCGTGATCGAGCATTGGTTCAGGGCGAGCGCTGTGCTGGGTTTCTGGCCGGCCGATGTGGAGGGCGACGATATCCATCTCTACGCGGACGAAACGCGCGGTGAGCCGCTCGCGGTCCTGCATTCGCTGCGCCAGCAACTCTCGAAACGCGAGGGGCGGGCAAATACCGCGCTGAGCGATTTCGTCGCGCCGCGCAACAGTGGTCTCGCCGACTACGTTGGCGGCTTCACGGTAACCGCCGGCATCGGCGAAGATGAAGTGGCGGATCGTTTCAAACGCGCCAATGACGATTACTCGGCCATCATGGTGAAAGCATTGGCGGATCGTCTGGCGGAAGCCTTTGCCGAACGGTTGCATCAGCGGGTGCGCCGGGACTTCTGGGGTTACGCAGCCGATGAAGGCCTGAGCAACGAGCAGCTGATCGCGGAGAAATATCGCGGCATCCGGCCGGCGCCAGGTTATCCGGCACAGCCCGACCACACGGAGAAAGGCACGCTGTTCAAGCTACTCAACAGCGAGCGCATCGGGGTGCAGCTCACCGAAAGCTTCGCGATGTGGCCCGGCGCCGCCGTATGCGGGCTCTACTTCAGCCATCCGCAAAGCGCCTATTTCGGCGTTGGCAAGATCGAACGCGATCAGGTCGAGGACTATGCGAAGCGGAAGAGCTGGAGCGTCAGCGAATGCGAGCGCTGGCTGGCGCCGATTCTGAACTATGAGGCGCACGCCTCTCCGAGTATCGTCGCGGCATAACGTCTCATCTGCATATCAAAAACGAAACACCGGAGAGTAGCTCTCTCCGGTGCTGTAACGGGTTGCCGGTTCAAATCCGGTTTTGTCTGGCTTTGTCGTCGGCCTCCTGAACTCAGAATGCCCCAAGCAAAATCGCGCCAACGAAAGCAAATACGGCGCATACCGCCAGCACATCGAGCTTCAAGGCAAGGTCCACGGCAGGTGCCTCCCTTGTTGACTGATTAAGGTTAGCACAAAACGAACGACTGCCGTAGGTAGTTGCAAGTGAGCCCTTCAATTTGCGCATGAGCCCCTGCTTGCGGCTCATAACGGCCACAACCGCTTGATCGAGCGATGCAAACAAATTCGGGTCGGGAAAATTTCGGCAGTGCAAAAATTTCTGCTCGGGGGATTTTTAATGGCAATTTTACGGCAAGCAGCTTGGTCAGCCGGGCGCCGGAATTTACGCGATGACCGAAATCACAAGCAGGCGGCGGTTAAAGGCGCGAAGTGAATTTATTCCGTTCTTGCACAATAAGGCGGGTTATGACGTGATCCCCGCCGCCATAGTTCCGGGAGTGACCATGCAGCGTCTGCGCCAATTCTTGCTCGTCGTTTCTATTTCTCTCGCGTTCGCGATGTCGGCAGCATCAATTGCACAGTCGCAAACGTCGCAACCATGGCCGCAGCGGCCGGTCCGATTCATTATTCCGCTTGGCCCGGGTTCGGGAGTCGACATCACCGCGCGGCTGCTGGCTGACAAGCTTGCGGCAAAGTGGGGCCAGCCCGTCGTCGTTGAGAACCGTCCCGGCGGCGATGCCTTCCTCGCCATCACTGCGGTTCTCTCCGCGCGTGATGACCATGTGCTGCTGTTCGCACCGGCCTCCACTTTCACCGCTCACACGTTGTTGCACGAAAAGCTGCCTTATGATCCGAAAGAACTCACTCCCATTGCGCGAGTCACAAATACATTGATCGCGCTCGGGGTGCCGGCCGACCTCAACGTCTCCAGTGTGAAGGAACTGGTCGCGAAGATCAGGGCCGAACCCGGCAAGTTGAACTATGCCTCGGTCACCGGTGCCAACGATCTGCTCTTTGCCGCCTTCCTGAAGACCGAAAAACTCGACATGGCAAAGGTGCCCTACAAAGACACCGTGCAAGCCATCAACGATCTTGCCGAGGGACGCATCCACGCTTTCGTCGGAGCTTATGCGATCATGCGGCCGCGGGTGCAGGCCGGTAAGGTCAAGGTGATCGCCTTAACCAATCGCCAACATGCAAAGGCACTGGACGACATTCCGACCGCGTCGGAGGCGGGCTTCAAGGCGCTGGAGTTCGACGGGCTGGTCGGCCTGCTCGGCCCGCGCGAAGTGCCACCGCCGGTTCGTGACCGCATCGCGGCCGACGTTCGCGCAATCGTCAGCGACCCTGAGGTCGACTCGAAACTCAGCGCCACCGGACAGGTCGTCAATCCGGGAACGCCTGCCGAGTTCGCGGCAGCGCTCGAGGATCAACTCAGGACTGTCAAGCAGATCGGCGAAACGCTGGGCATCAAGCCAGCGCAGTAGGGCTAGACCCGTCCGTCAATCAGCCGAACGATCGCGTCGGTCGCACGGCGAACGTATGGGATCGCGAAAAATGCGAGCACGGCAGCGACCGGCCAGCCGGTAGCAAAGGCTTTGTGCCAGCGCGGCACAAAGTCGGCGCGTAAGCCGATATTGGCGAAGGTCACGACCCCGCTCACCACAAAAACAATTAGCGCGCTGATAATGACTGGAAAAATGAACTTGGCCTTGCCTTCCATGGCTTTACCTCAAGAGGCGTCATTAGAACGGTTGCGACCGAACGATCGAGTCTTGGGTGATGTGAAACGAAAGCGCCGCCCGGTTCAAGGCTACCAGCGCTTTTGGCAAGGATTTCTTATCCTTAACGGAATCCCCGCCGGCTAGCGTTGAAGCCTCGTTAAAGGAACTGCTCGCATTTTTGCGAGCATGAAGATTGGTGTGGGCTCCTATCTCGTCGGCGCAAGCGTGCTGCTTGCGCTAGCGGGCTGCGGCCGCGGTTTCATGTCCGGCGAGCGCGCCCCTTGGCGCCACGACGCCGAAGTTGCCTGCATGAAGTCGGGCGCGGTCAAAGTTGGCGCCGGCATCGTCAGCATGAATCCGATCGAAGGTCCGGGTATGTGCGGTGCCGATTTCCCTTTCAAGGTGTCGGCTTTGGGCGAGAGCAATACCGTTGTCGGTTATGCGGACGAGGTGCGTCCACCTGGGGCGATTCCGAACGCGTCGGCACAAATGCCGCGCTGGCCGATCAACGAGCCCCAGTACGCGCCGCCGGCATCGATACCTTCTGTGCAAACCGCACCGATGCGCGCACCCTCCGGGCAAGCGCCGCGAATGCGCTGGGTGCCCGGTCCGCCGCCAGCGGAGCGTTCAAGCTCTGTAACACCAACGGGCCAGCCGATCGCTCTCAGCCCGCCCGGTGCTGGGACCGGAGTCACCACTGCGCCGCTGCCCGCTCTGCATGCTCCTAATGATATTCCCGACGACGCCCAGCTGCCGGCAGGGCGTGCATCCGGGACTTACGCGCCACAGCGTTCGTACGGTGCTCCGGTCTATCAGCCACCGCAGCGCACGTATGATGGGCAGAGCTATCAATCGCCGCAGCGCACGTATGGTGGGCAGAACTATCAATCGCCGCAGCGCCCTTATGATGCTCCGACAAATCGTTCGACGCAGCGTGACTATGACCCACCCGTTTATCAGCCGTCGCAACGCGCCTTGCCTCCGCTTGGACCAGCACGCGGGCGCCAAATAAGCACTCCGATCGTGCCCGCAACGCTCACGCCGCCCGCAACCTTGGCCTGTCCGATCGTTTCAGCGCTTGAGCGCTGGGTGGACAACGGCGTGCAGCCGGCGGCCATGCGCTGGTTCGGTGCGCCGGTCACCGAGATCAAGCAAATATCCGCCTACTCGTGTCGCGGTATGGTCGGCGCCGGCGGCTCAGGCATCTCCGAGCATGCGTTCGGAAATGCGCTCGACATTGCGGCCTTTACCTTCGCCGATGGGCGAAGAGTTACCGTGCAGCAAGGCTGGCAAGGCACGCCCGAAGAGCAAGGCTTTCTGCGTGACGTCCATCTTGCAGCCTGCGACAATTTCACGACGGTGCTGGCGCCCGGCTATAACGCCGCTCACTACAATCACATTCACGTCGATCTGATGCGCCGCGCGAGCGGAGACCGTCCCTGTCGGCCGGAAGCAATTTCCGGCGAAGTCGCCGCGGCCAAGGCGCGTGCGATTTATGCCGGCCGTCAGCGTGGCCCCGCGTTTACCGGGACACTCCGGAGCTTGGCCAAATCGAACCGCTCGCCGCGGGCAGTGCCGGGCGAAGATGGCTATATTTTCGAGACTGACGGCAAAGGCGGCTAGACAACAGCATCAAGCAGCATCGCGGCAAACAAAATAAGGCCGGCGTCGCGATTGGATTTAAACAGCATCAGGCAATGCGCCGGATCGTCAATGTCGAGCCGTGTTACCTGCCACGCCAGATGTCCGGCAAAGGCAATCAGGCCGAGCGCGAAGACAATTCCTCCGCCCGCCATGAAGCCGGCCGCTCCGATCAGGACGACGGCGCAGGCATAAAAGGCGGCGAGCATCGATGGCGTGCGCTCACCGAACAACAGCGCTGTCGACTTGATGCCGATCAGGAGATCGTCCTCGCGATCCTGATGGGCGTAAATGGTGTCGTACCCGATCACCCAGCAAATCGATCCCGCATAAAGGACAAGCGCCGGCCAATCGAGGCGGCCGAAGGCGGCGGGCCAGCCCATGAGCGCGCCCCATGAGAAGGCGAGGCCGAGGAAAATCTGCGGCCAATAAGTGATGCGCTTCATGAAAGGATAGATGACAACCACCAGCAACGAAGCGAGACCGGTTATCACCGTAAAGCGGTTGAATTGGATCAGCACGAGCAGGCCAACCAGTCCTTGCGCAAACATGAATGCGGTCGCTTGAGCGATCGTGACCTGTTTTGAAGGGATCGGGCGCGAACGGGTACGCTCGACCAGGCCATCGAGATCGCGGTCGACCAGATCGTTCCAAGTGCAACCCGCGCCGCGCATTGAAAATGCGCCGATGAAGAACAGAACGATGTGCCACAGACTCGGGAAGTGCTCCTCATGCATGCCGCTGAGACCGACCGACCACCAGCATGGCATCAGCAGCAGCCAGGAACCGATCGGTCGGTCGAGGCGCGCAAGTCGAAGGTACGGACGGCTGAAGGGAGGCGCGAAAACGTCGACCCAGTTTCCGGTCGCATCGGCGACGCGTCCGGCGCTGTCGCTCATTTGTTGCCGAGCGGGCTGCCGGTCAGGGTGTCGAACGTGCCGCGCCCTGTCTTGATGTTGTTGGAATCGGGAACGGGACTGGTGAGCGCATCGCTCAGGCTGGGTCCCTGTGGTCGCGGGGGAGCCGCGGCAGCCTGGCACACTCTGGTGCGCACCTCGCCGATCTTTGCGACACCCTCTTTGATTTGCTCGACGACTTGCTGAGGAATGCCGCACCAGGTGGTATTTTCATTGGCATATTTGAGCATCTTGGATTGTGCGGCTACCAAGGCACCAAACAGTTGACAAGCCTCGCGTGGGGGCGCCTTACGATCGTTAGCCGCCTTGATCGCCGCTGCCTTCTTCTCAGCGTCCTCACGCAGCTTGAAGAATTCCTGGATACAGGGTGGCGCCTGCTGTGGCGCCGGCGCTTGCGCGTTCGCAAAGCTGGCGCACAGGGGGACCACGCATAGGCTCAATATTGCCGGGCGAATCCTCATGAAACCGACCTCTCCTACCCCCTTGCATTATACCAGTTTGACCATTTTGGAAGTGGCTAATAACAACCCGAATACGTCGGGAAGGCGGCAGGCGGGGACGTCGATCGGGCTCTCGCGAAGCCTCGCCGGAGCGCGTAAAGGGTGCCTGCTTCGCCTTTGACCACGGTCAGTCTATGCCGCGCTACGATTTCCGCACACCCCGTCTTTACGTCGAAGCTCCGCTGGCTGCGGGCGGAGAGGTTTCGCTGGATCGGAACCAGACAAATTATCTCCGAAATGTATTGCGCCTCGCGCCGGATGACTCGGTGCTGCTGTTCAACGGTCGCGATGGAGAGTGGCAGGCGAGCCTCTCATCAACCGGAAGACGGACAATGTCAGCGGCGGTCAGCGCGCGGCTTCGCGCGCAGCCTCCGCCGGAAGACCTACATTTCCTTTTTGCTCCGCTGAAGCACGCGCGGCTTGATTATACGGTGCAAAAGGCGGTGGAGATGGGCGCGTCCCTCCTGCAGCCCGTGATCACCCGGCATACCCAGGTGACACGGATCAATCTCGACCGAATGCGCGCCAATGTGATCGAGGCCGCCGAGCAATGCGGCGTTTTGGCCGTGCCCAAAGTTGCGGATCCTTTGCCCTTTGATCGGATTGCCGATGACACCGATCGCCTCCTGGTCTTTTGCGATGAATTCGCCGACGTGAGTGACCCGGTGGCCGCTTTAAACGCCACGCGGCTCGATCCCGGGCAACCGCTTGCGGTCTTGATTGGTCCGGAAGGCGGTTTTGACGAGGAGGAACGTGCGGCTCTGCTAAAGCGGTCAAAGGTTGTGCGGATCGCGCTGGGCCCCCGGATCCTGCGCGCGGACACTGCTGCGGTTGCGGCACTCGCGCTGGTCCAGGCAATATTGGGGGACTGGAGAACCTCAAAAGCCTGAACGGGGCACCTCTCGCGGCCGATGGCGTAACTGGTCGAAACTTGCTAGAGTCGCGCGTAGCTCGGGGAGCTTCTCATGATCACTGGATCCTGCAGTCTTCGGTCCATTGCGGTCGCGGTTTGCGTCGCCATGGGTGCGGTCAGCCCAGCTGCTGCGGCTGGCTGGCTTGAAAAGAGCATTTACCTGATCGGCCCTCGTTATGACGGGGTATTGCCACCATGCGAGGCCGCCCTCGGTACGATCGCTTCTCGCTTTGCGCAGAAGGAAGGCCGATTTTGGAACTCAGACCTGCAAATCCTAGGGTTTGAGCGGATTCGGGAAATTGCATTCCGGCCTTGGGCTCCGCAAACCATCCCGCGCCGCTTCTGCACCGCTGTTGCCACTGTGAGTGATGGGCGCAACCACACGGTGAATTACTCGATCGGCGAGGACACCGCCATCATCGGAATGTTCTGGGGTGTCGAGTGGTGCGTCGTCGGACTTGACCGCAACTGGGCCTACAACCCGGCCTGCAAGATGGCCCGTCCCTGACGATCACGATTTACCCCGCTTTGTTCTAGAATTGTTCTTAAAGCTCGGTATCCTGCCGAAGGAACCGTTGAGCGCCATCAATTTCCGATTTGTTCTTGTCTGGTAGGGCGTGCCCATGAGTCTTCGCCGCATGCACCGATTGGCTCATGTCGCTGCGACCGCTCTCAGCTTTACGGCGATATCGGCGACCGTCGCCCTTGCTCAGGACCGGCGACAAAGTGAGCCCGGCCAATTCGACTACTACGTTCTGGCGCTGTCCTGGTCGCCGTCTTATTGCGAAGCCAGGCAAGACCGGGCGCGCAGTCGGGCGCCGGATCGACAGTGCAATGGCCGGCCGTTTTCCTTCGTGGTGCATGGGCTCTGGCCGCAATACGAACGGGGCTTTCCATCCTACTGCCAGGTGCCGGCGCCGCGACTCAACCGTGGCATCGTTAACAGCATGCTCGACCTGATGCCGAGCCCGCGGCTGATCTTCCATGAGTGGGATCAGCACGGAACCTGTTCAGGACTGTCGCCACACTCCTACTTTGAAAGCGTGCGCAAGGCCCGCGCGGTCGTAAAAATTCCCACCGAGTACCTTGAGCTTGCTAGGCCGATCGTTGTGGCACCTGGTGAGGTGGCGGAAGCCTTCGTCAAGGCCAATCCCGGTCTGTCGCGAGCGGCATTGTCAGTTTCTTGCGACAGGCAATGGCTTACCGAAGTGCGCATATGTCTCACCAAGGATTTTTTGTTTCGCGATTGTAGTGAGGCGCGGCGACACGCCTGCCGTATCGACAAGGCCAGAATGCCGGCGGTGCGTGGCGGATGATCGACTCGCGTATTGAATGACTCGCGAGCAAACGTTGTGGCACAAGCTTTTGCAGGCCGGCTAATGGGCAGGCCGCCGCTCGAACCTGGCAAGACTCGACGTGAACTATCAGCATGAATTTCATGCCGGCAATTTTGCCGACGTGTTCAAGCACGCAGTCCTTTGCCGCATCTTGCACTACTTGCGCGGCAAGCCGGCAGCATTCCGGGTGATCGATACGCATGCCGGTGCCGGTCTCTACGAATTGACCGGTGAGAAAGCGATGCGTGGAGGTGAGTGGCAGGGCGGCATTGGCAGGCTTATGGCTGCCCAACTGCCAAGCGCCATTGCAGCTTTGCTTTCCCCCTACCTCGAAGTGGTCCGTGCCGTGAATGACCGTGATCGGCTTCGTGTGTACCCCGGGTCGCCGGCACTCGCACGCGCTTGGTTGCGGCCGCAGGACCGTTTGATCGCGTGCGAGCTTGAGCCCAAAGCGGCAGTCTCGTTGCACCGGAATTTGCGCGGCGACAGCCGCATCAAAACGCTAACGGTCGACGGTTGGACTGCGCTGAACGCCTATGTGCCGCCAAAGGAGCGGCGCGGGGTGGTGCTGGTGGATCCGCCATTCGAAGCCGACCACGATTTCCCGCGCCTTGCCAGCGGCTTGGCCGCTGCCCACCGCAAATGGGCAACCGGCATCTACACCCTTTGGTATCCGATCAAAGGCCGCCGGGACCCGGATGCTCTTGCGAAACGGGTGCGCCGACTGGCTCTAGCCAAGGCTCTCAGAGCCGAGGTTCTCGTAACGCCGCTAAGCGATCCAAGCCGGCTTAACGGTGCTGGAATAATCGTCGTTAATCCGCCTTGGACGCTGGAAAGTGAGCTTTCTGCCCTCTTGCCGGCCCTGAGCGGCATTCTGGGGCGTGATGGGAAGGGCGGGTTTAGGCTCGATTGGCTGATCGGCGAGGGGGCCCCCGTTCAGCAATGACCCTCTGGCCTCTGTCCACAGGGCCGCAGTTGGTGTGTAGTTCACGGCTGGCAGTGACGTTCCGCCTCCTGTGGGGGCCGGCGGAGTAACTGAGGCCGTCTTCGGCCGACGCTTTCCCCGATTGTGAATGTCCGGCCGAGCCGCCGTGCGTGGGGCCGGCGGCGAAGCAGTTGGGGAGAGGAGTTTTCCCTATGGCGCAGACGGGCGTGGTGAAATTTTTTAATGGCGAACGGGGCTATGGCTTCATCAAGCCGGATGATGGTGGACGCGACGTGTTCGTTCATATCACGGCTGTGGAGCAGGCCGGGCTGAAAGGGCTAAACGAGGGGCAGCGCATCAGCTTCGACGTCGAACCGGACAAAAAAGGCAAAGGCCCGAAAGCTGTAAACCTGGTTGTTACCGGTTGAGTATCGCGCCTAAGTCGGCGCGAACATCGCAGTTTGCATTCAGCGAAGCGTCCGCTTCCGCGGCACGATTTTATTTCCTGTCGCGAACGAGCGAACCGCTGATCAGTCGCCTGCCGCGATCAACAAACGCGATCTCTGGCAGAGATCGTGCGCGAATGGACGAAAGAATGGCGCGGCTTTTGACCTTCGCGTTTTCTTTTGTGGCCACAAATGAAAAACCCCGGACCGCAAGGCCGGGGTTTCGCAGTTAAAGGCGCACGCGATCAGAAGTGATAGTTCACCCCAAAGCGCAGGTAGCTCGACTGCAACCCGTTGTCTGCACCGGTGAGCGTGTAGAAGCGGCTGCCGAGATCCATGTACAGATATTCGACCTTGGCTGACCAATTCGGCGTAAAGCCGACTTCCATGCCGAGACCTGCGGTCCAGCCAAAATGAGTTTTGCTTTCCTCTAGGCCGCCTAGCTCGGCAGTAAGGCCCCCATAGGCGAGACCGGCCGTGCCGTAAAACAAGATATTGTTCACCGCGTAACCGACGCGGCCGCGTAAGGTGCCAAACCATGGGTTGGAAAATTTCCAGGGAGCGAAAGTATCGTCGGCTCCGCTGATCTGGATGTCGGTCTCGGCACCAAAGACGAACTGTCCGGTCTGCCAGTTAAAGCCAAGCTGGCCGCCGCCTGCGACACCGGCCGGATCGATGCTGCTGTTGGTGATCTTGCCCCCTTCGTAGCCGAGGTTGAGACCGGCATAGAAACCAGTCCAGTTATAGATACTGACGGGTGGCGGATAATATGGCGCAGGACCACGCGGGAGATCGGCGGCTGCGGCCGAGCCTGCAGCTGTTGCCGCCGCCACAGAGATGGCCAGCATCGTCTTCTTCATTTTATCCTCCACTCTACTCCGCTCTTCACTTGATGCAGATGCGCGGGACTGAAGAACGCCGGCGCATCGGCGAAATCTCTTTTTTTCGTGGAGGAATTTATCGGGCCTTTTAGGTTAAGCGGCTATGAATGGCTTTGTGACGGCAACCGATATCCCTAAAGAACCCTTATTTTTAGACGTTTTTCTCTGCTTTTGTTTACCATGCCCGGTCAGGCCTCATTTACTATGGGACGGTGCCTCATCTGAGCGGAGCAGTGGCAGCGTGAAGCGTAGTCAATAAGAAAAAGACGCACGGATTTTTTGGCATGGCTGAGGACACCGCAAAATTGGCACCGCGTGCAGCGCTCATCACCGGCGCCGGCCGGCGCATCGGCGCGGTTATCGCGCTTACGCTTGCGCGCGCGGGATACAGCGTTGTGCTGCACGCTCATCATTCGCGTGAGGATGCCGAAAGGCTTGCGGCTGCGATCACTGGGGCAGGGGGACGCGCACGTGTTGTGCTTGCCGATCTCGCCGAACATGACGCCGTGCGCAGAGTGGTGCCGGCATCCGCCGCTTTTGGACCGCTTACGCTTCTGGCCAACAACGCCGGTGAGTTCGAGCCCGATGACATCGAGACCCTGTCGCCCGCTCGCTTCCACCGTGCGATCGCTGTGAACCTCGCGGCGCCGCTTTTCCTTTCTCAGGCTTTCGCTGCGCAAGCGCCCGCCGGCCAGGATGCCTCGATCGTCAACATCGTAGACCAGCGCGTACTTAGGCCAAATCCGCGCTTTTTCTCCTATACACTCAGCAAGACCGCGTTACATACGGCCACGACCACGCTGGCGCAGGCTTTGGCTCCAAAGATAAGGGTCAACGCAGTGGCACCGGGACCGACCCTGCCGAGTGCACGCCAGACCGACGCACAGTTTGCCGCCCAGGCCGAGAGCTTGCCGCTTCAGCGTGGGCCGCGGCCCGACGACATCGCGGCAGCCGTGATCTATCTCGCGCAGGCCAAAAACGTCACGGGAGTTACGCTCCCCGTCGATGGCGGCCAGCACCTTTCCTGGCGCACGCCCGACAGCGAAATCGTCGAATAGCGTGACAGTGTTGTGGCGCGGACCGGTCGGATAAGAGCATGCGCAAACGTCATTCGCGCATTATCTTGTTCCCATGAACGGCAATAAAGACATCGACCCGGCCAGCGAATTGCGTGAGGAGGACGAAGAATCCTCGCTCCCGGAAATCGAATTGGAAAGCGCGCCGACCGGCACGCTTGCGGCCGGCCGGGCAGCGATCTCGCGCTTTGCCAAGCTGGCTCCGCCTGCTCCCGGCGTATATCGCATGATCGACGCCCAGGGAGACGTGCTTTATGTAGGCAAGGCAAAGAACATCAAAAAGCGGGTGACGGCGTATGCCCGGCCAACCGGGCACGACAGTCGCATCGCGCGTATGATTGCAGCGACGACAACCCTTGAATTTGTTTCAACGAAGACCGAGACCGAAGCGCTTCTGCTCGAAGCCAACCTGATCAAGCGGCTGCGACCCCGGTTCAATGTCCTGCTGCGCGACGACAAGTCATTTCCTTACATCCTGATCACTTCCGACCATTGGGCACCGCAAATCCTAAAGCATCGTGGTGCTCGCACGAGACCAGGTCGCTACTATGGGCCATTCGCCTCCGCGGGAGCGGTCAATCGAACGATCAATGCTCTGGAGCGGGCCTTCTTATTGCGTTCCTGTTCGGATTCATATTTCGAAGCAAGGACGAGACCGTGCCTGCTCTATCAGATCAAACGTTGCTCGGCGCCTTGCACGCGTGAAATAGATTACGCGGGCTACACCCAACTGGTGGCTGAAGCCAATGAGTTTCTTTCCGGCCGGAGTCAGTCGGTGCAGAAACAGCTGGCTGACGAAATGGACAAGGCGTCGATCGCACTCGATTTTGAACGTGCTGCAATCTATCGCGATCGCCTGTCGGCATTGTCTGCGATCCAGTCGCATCAGGGTATTAATCCCCGCAATATTGAGGAGGCCGACGTGTTCGCTGTATACCAGGCCGGCGGCTTTTCATGCGTCGAGGTGTTCTTCTTCCGCACCGGGCAGAACTGGGGTAATCGCGCTTATTTTCCCAAAGCCGACCGTGCGATCGGGCCGGACGAAGTCCTTGGCGCTTTCCTCGCGCAGTTTTACGACGACAAGCCGCCGCCGCGGCTCATTCTCGTCTCTCACGAATTCGAGGAACGCGCGTTGCTTGCGGAAGCGCTCACCGCCAAGTCCGAGCGCAAAGTGGAAGTCAGTGCACCGGCACGGGGCGAGCGCAAGGAATTGGTCCAGCATGCACTGGCCAACGCGCGCGAGGCGCTGGCGCGCAAGCTCGCAGACACATCCTCACAGCAGAAGTTGCTTGGCGCGCTCAGCGAGAATTTCTCGCTACCGCGCACGCCACGTCGCATCGAAGTCTATGACAACAGCCATATCAGCGGCACCAATGCAGTTGGCGCGATGATTGTCGCCGGTCCGGAGGGTTTTCGGAAAAATCAGTATCGAAAGTTCAACATTCGCTCGGCGGATATCGCGCCCGGGGACGACTACGGCATGATGCGGGAGGTACTGCAGCGCCGGTTCAAGCGGCTGCTGGAGGAAAGCCCGCGTACAAACACGGGTGATGTCCTCGATGCCGACCTCAGGCGCGATGATGAAGACCAGCCCTGGCCGGACCTGGTGCTGATAGATGGTGGGCAGGGGCAACTCAAGGCCGCGCAGGAGACGCTGAGCGCGCTCGGCATCGCGGATGTGCCGTTGGTCGCGATCGCCAAAGGCCCGGATCGGGATGCCGGCCGGGAGACCTTTTTCATGCCCGGCCGCGACCCATTCAAGTTGCCGCCGCGCGACCCCCTACTTTATTTCATCGAGCGCCTGCGCGACGAAGCCCACCGTTTTGCCGTCGGGTCTCATCGTGTGCGTCGCAAGAAGGACATTCGCGAGGCCGGATTGCAGGAGATTCCAGGCATTGGCCCGACTCGCAAACGAGCGCTGCTCCGCCATTTTGGTACTGTGAAAGCAATCGAACGCGCGAGTTTGCCGGATCTCGCGCAGGTCCCCGGAATTAATGCGGAGACGGCGCGAAAGATATATGAGTTCTTCCACGAGTCAGCGCCTCAATAGACGGGAAGTAATAATGATTATTCAGCGCCAGGAAGACGTCACGAAAGCGGTGACGGAAGCCTTCAAAAATACGCAGCCTCCACGGTTGCGGGAAATCCTCATCGCATTTGTGAAGCACTTGCACGCGTTTGCACGCGACGTGCACCTTACTGAACAGGAGTTCGAGAAGGCCGTTCAGTACATTGCGAAGCTCGGACAGAAGACTGACGACAAACATAATGAAGTGGTCCTCATGTCAGGATCGCTAGGCTTCTCGACGCTGATCTGTCTCCTCAACAACGGCAACGACGGACAGACCGAGACCACTGCCAATCTGCTTGGGCCGTTCTGGCGCATGAACTCACCGCGCACGGAAAACGGTGCTTCGATCGTGCGCTCGCCCACGCCCGGTCCGGCGCTTTTCGTCAATTGCTGGGTCAAGGACCAGGACGGCAAGCCAATTGCCAACGCCGAAGTCGACGTCTGGCACTCCTCGCCGGAAGGATTTTACGAGCAGCAGGATCCCAAGCAGGCGCCAATGAATTTGCGTGGAAAATTCATGACGGATGCGCAGGGTCGTTTCGGTTTCCGCAGCGTGAAGCCCGCCGGCTATCCGATTCCGGTCGATGGTCCGGTCGGGGATCTGGTGCGCGCCACAGGACGGCACAATTACCGCCCCGCCCATTTGCATTTCCTGATTTTCAAGGAAGGCTTCAAAACTCTGATCTCGCAGATCTACGTCAATGACGATGAGAAACTCGAGACGGATGTGCAATTCGGCGTTACCCGTGCATTGGTCGGGAACTATGTACGCCACGACGGACCGGCACCAACCGGCGACATTCAGGGAGAGTGGTATTCGCTGGATCAGACTTTCGTGATGGAGCCTGGAAAAAGCCGCCTTCCCAAGCCGCCAATTCAATAATCAGCGGGGATTTGATCGTCGCACCCGGTTGACCTGATGGCGGTGCGGGTGTTCCTTTCCGGCATGAATGCCATCAGCTCCCGGCCCTTGCCGGCGCGGCCGCTCGCGCTACCAAACCTGCTTACCTATGGGCGTATCGCCGCCGTTCCGGTGGTGGTCGCGTTGATGTTTTGGCAGAGCATTTTCGACGGGCCACTTTGGCTGCGTTGGGTAGCGCTCGCCGTCTTCATTTCGGCCGGTGTTACCGACATCCTTGACGGCTATCTTGCCCGTACCTGGGGTCAGCAGTCTTCGCTGGGCCGAATGCTTGATCCGATCGCCGACAAATTGCTCGTCGCGTCCTGCCTGCTAATGCTGGCGGCGGAAGAAACCATTCGCGGGTGGAGCCTGCTTGCCGCAGTGGTTATTCTGTGCCGAGAAATCCTCGTGTCGGGCTTGCGGGAATACCTCGCCGAGCTGCGCGTTGGCGTGCCGGTGACTCGCCTCGCAAAGTGGAAGACCACCGGACAAATGGTCGCAGTTGGTTTTCTCATCGCCGGCGAGGCCGGTGATCGCGTCGTTGCAGCGATCTTGCCCGGTGCCCCGCCGGTGGTCACCCAGATCGGTATTTTGCTGTTGTGGTTGTCGGCGATCCTCACGCTTTATACCGGTTGGGACTATATGCGCGCTGGCCTGCAGTACATGGTTGATGAATGAGCGTCAGGTTGCGTTACTTCGCCTGGGTGCGCGAGCGAGTCGGCAAACCCGAAGAAGTGATCGAAACGCCATCCGGCATAAAGACTGTCAGTGAATTGATGGCGTGGCTCGCCTCGCGCGGCGAAGAATACGCACACGCTTTTGAAAATCCGGCTGTGATCCGCGCCGCCATCGATCACCGCCATGTGCGGCCCGATGCTGCGATTAAAGACGCCGGTGAAATCGCATTTTTCCCGCCGATGACGGGTGGATAGCCTCGCCCGCGCGGCCGGGCTACATTAAGAGCATGAAAGCAACCGTGCGATTGCAGCGCGAGCCCTTCGACGCCGCCGCGGAAGCGGCAAAGCTTACGCGGGGCCGCAGTGACATTGGGGCCGTGGTCTCGTTCACTGGAATTTGCCGCGGCGTCGAGGATGGCGAGCCGATTGCGGCTCTCACTCTCGAGCATTATCCCGGCATGGCCGAAGGCGAGATAGAGCGTCACGTGATCGAAGCCGGCAAGCGATGGCCATTGTTGGGCGTCACTGTAATCCACCGGCACGGGCGAATAGCGCCGGGCGAGGACATTGTGCTGGTTGTGACCGCTTCGTCGCATCGCGAAGCGGCTTTTGCGGCGGCGGAATTCCTCATGGACTACCTGAAAACGCACGCGCCGTTCTGGAAGCAGGTCGAGAAGGCGGGCGGCAAAACCTGGATCGATGCCAAAGCTACAGATGATACCGCCGCTGAGCGGTGGAAAGCGTCGCATCGACATGAAGCGGCCGAATAAAAGGTCGTAAGCCGACCTGCTGGAGGGCAACATGGTTCCGATTGTGGTCGTGGCGATCGCGGTGGTGGCGCTTGGCATCCGGCCGGCACAGACGGCTCAAGTCAGTTACTTTGACGTGCCGCGCGGCGCCCATCCACACGACGTGGCGCCGGCCCCCGACGGCAGCGTCTGGTACACCGCGCAACACCAGGGCGCGCTTGGTATTCTCGATCCAAAGACCGGCAAGGTCACACAAGTTTCGCTCGGGACGGGCGCAGCACCGCACGGCGTGATCGTCGGTCCCGATCGCGCCGCCTGGATTACCGAAGGCGGACAGAACGCAATTGCGCGCTTCGATCCCGTAACCAAAGCTGTGAAGCTGTTCCCGCTGCCAAATGAATTTCCTGGCGCCAATCTCAATACCGCGACTTTCGATCGCAAAGGAATTCTCTGGTTCACCGGTCAGAACGGGGTTTATGGGCGCGTCGATCCCGCTACCGGCAAGGTTGAGGCGTGGAAGGCCCCAAAGGGTTACGGCCCCTACGGGATTACGACCACGCCGAGCGGCGAGATTTGGTACGCCTCGCTTGCCGGCGATCACATCGCCAAGATTGATACGGTCAGCGGTGATGCGCTCGTGGTAGCACCGCCCAAGTCCGGTGTCGGTCCACGTCGCATCTGGTCGGACTCTAAGGGCCTGTTGTGGGTGAGCTTCTGGAAGAGCGGTGAGATTGGCCGTTACGATCCGTTGAACAAGGCCTGGAAAGTCTGGGGCCTGCCAAAGAGCAAGGGCGGGTGCTACGCGATTTATGTCGACAACAATGACAAAGTCTGGGTCACCGATTTTATCGCCAACGCCATCCACCGGTTCGATCCGGCGACCGAGACATTCGAAAGTTTTCCAAGCGACAAGCGCGGCGCATCCGTGCGTCAATTGCTTGGCCGGCCTGGCGAGGTGTGGGGCGCGGAGTCTGGTGTCGATCGATTGGTTGTAGTGAAGGATTGACCGTCGCGGATAGCCCGATGCCAGAACTGCCCCTTAGCCGTCGCCATGTCCTTTGTTTGCTTGGCGGCTGTACGGTGACGGCTGCCTTTGCGTGGCCGGTTTTGGCGGCGGAAACCCGCGTTACGCGCCTGATCGCTGAGGCACGCGCAAAAGGCCCCATTTCCCAAAGGATAGATTTCATTTCGGGCGCCCTGCGCGGCACGCGCTATCAAGGTTACACGCTGATCGGCGGACCAACGCGGCCGGAGCAATTCGTGGTGCGCGACGACGCGTTCGACTGCGTCACGTTTTGCGAAACCGTACTCGCCGCCGCCCTCGCAGCCAATCGCAGCGAGTTCGATACGGTCTTGCGCACCGTCCGCTACCACAACGGCGTTGTGGCGTGGCGCGAGCGCAACCATTATTTTTTCGAATGGTGCCAGAACAACGTCGCAAACAAGACCTGCCGCTGGGTCCGCATGGACGGCGCGATCGATCTGGAAAAGACAGTCGATACCCAGGCGGGCCTAAGCAGGCGACGATTTGCGATGAATGTCATCCCGAGCGCCGCGTTTCTTGCGAACAAGAGCAAGCTGGAACGCGGCGATATCATTGGATTTGTGAGCCGGCGACCAAATCTCGACTATTTCCATACTGGCTTCATCGCGTTCGATAAAACCGGCGCATTGCTGCTTCGGCATGCATCGCAAAGCCGGCGCCGCGTGCTCGACGAACGGATGGAGCAGTTCGTTGCAGCCAATGGTGTTCGCTACGTCACCTTGGTGCGGCCGCAGGAGCCGCGCGCGATCGCTTAGTTTCAGGCGGCCGCGGCCTTCGGCTTCACTTCCGCGGTGTAGTCGTCCATCAGCGTCTTCGTGATTCCGCCGGGATTGAAATTCCAGTCGGCAATCTCGGCGACCGCTGTCACCTCCGCGGCCGAGCCGGTGATGAAGCACTCGGAAAAGCTGGTGAGCTCTTCGGGCATGATACGGCGCTCGATCACCTCGAGGCCGCGCTTGCGTGCGAGCCCGATCACTGTCTGTCGTGTGATTCCATCGAGGAAACAGTCGGCAATGGGGGTGTGGATCTTGCCGTCCTTGACGAAGAAGATATTGGCGCCGGTGCACTCTGCCACGCGACCTTCCCAGTCCAGCATCATGGCGTCGGCATAGCCCTTTCGCTCGGCCTTGTGCTTGGAGATGGTGCAGATCATGTAAAGACCGGCGGCCTTGGCGCGGCATGGCGCCGTTTTCGGATCAGGCCGGCGGTAGTCCGCCAGGTCGAGCTTGATTCCCTTGAGCCGCTGCTCAGGGTCGAAATAGCTCGGCCATTCCCAACTCGCGATCGCCAGATGGATCGTATTGCTCTGCGCCGAAACTCCCATCATTTCGGATCCGCGCCAGGCAACCGGCCGGACATAGGCTTCCATCTTTCCGTTTCTCTCGACGACCAGCTTTTTGGCGGCATCGATTTCCGCGATCGAATAGGGAATTTCGAAGTCGAGAATGTTGGCTGAACGCTTCAGGCGCTCGGAATGCTCGGTGCTTTTGAAGATCTTGCCGCCGTACGCCCGTTCACCTTCAAACACACAGCTGGCGTAGTGCAGGCCGTGACTCAGCACATGGAGGTTGGCTTCGTTCCACGGCACGAGCTTTCCGTCATACCAAATGACCCCTTCAAGGCGGTCATAGGATTGCGCAGCCATGGTGTCCTCCTTCGCCAAACTCGGGCAGTCTTACCGTCGTGATGGCGTATTTTCCGTGTCCATTCCAACACTTTGCGTCTCGGGACAACACCCGGTATGAATGGGGCCGAACCGGACCTATCTGCCGTACCGCCGCTCAACAAAGGACCGTTTCGGTACGATCATTTCGTCTGTAGCAGCGTTTTTGTAACATAAAAACAAAATATGTCAACATGGCTGACATAATTGTGTCTGGTAAGTCCCATGCGGGCGGGACCAGCGTAGCGGACCGGCCGCCAGCGGGCACCGCACCGGCTGAGCCCATCTGGGACATCATTGAGCTTTTGTTTTTCGCGTATCGCGATTTCGTCGGGGATCCGGATGAAGTGCTCCTCAAGCTCGGCTTCGGTCGCGCCCATCATCGGGTGCTGCACTTCGTCAATCGCAACCCAGGGATAAAGGTTGCCGACTTGCTTGAGATCCTCAACATCACCAAGCAATCGCTCGGCCGCGTGCTCAAGCAATTGGTTGACCAAGGTTACGTGTCGCAGAAGGAAGGTGCACAGGATCGCCGCCAACGCCTGCTCTATGTGACGCCGAAAGGCGAGACACTCGCTCTCAAGCTCGCAACCTTGCAGACGCAAAGGATCAGTCGTGCATTCGGCGAGCTCGGCCCCAACGCGCACGACGCCGCTCGCCGATTTCTCACCTCGATGATCGATGCCGATAACCGCGATGGCATATTGCGTTTGATTGAGCGCGCCGGCCGCCAACGAAAACGTGGGGCCGAGTGAAAGGGGAGGAGCCTTGGCGATGACGCTGCCCGCCACGCTTCCCGACGACGCGCCGCATCTGTTGGTGGTCGATGATGACCGCCGCATTCGCGATCTGCTTTCGCGATTTCTAAGCGGCGAGGGCTATCGCGTGACCACGGCAGAGACCGCCCTGGACGCGCGCGCCAAACTGAAGGGCCTGAGCTTCGATCTGCTCGTCCTCGATGTGATGATGCCGGGCGAATCCGGCTTCGATCTCGCCAAGGCCATCCGCGGCGATTCCAACGTTCCGATTCTGATGTTGACTGCGCGCGATGCGGCGGAGAGCCGCATAAAAGGCCTTGAGATCGGCGCAGACGACTATCTGTCGAAACCGTTCGAGCCGCGTGAGCTGTCGTTGCGCATCGCCAGCATCCTCAAGCGAGCACAACCCGCGGCTCCGCCGCCCGCGGAATCCGTGCGCTTCGGACCGTTCGTCTATCATCTCGCGCGGGGTGAACTGCGGAAAGGCGAGGAGATCATCCGGCTGACTGACCGGGAGCGCGAAATGTTGCGCATCCTCTCTCATTCACCGGGCGAGACAGTGCCGCGGCTCTCACTCGCCGGCAACGGCGGCTCCGTGAGCGAGCGGGCGGTGGACGTGCAGGTCAATCGTCTCCGGCGCAAGATCGAGCGCAATCCCGCAAACCCGTTGTTTGTGCAGACGGTGCGCGGCATCGGCTACCGGCTGGTAATCACCTCATGACCAGTCTGGATATCGCCAACGGCGTTCGCAATGCGCTTACACGCCTCCGCGAGGCCTGGGAGTGGTACGACGCGATTCCGCCAGTGCGGAGAATACACAGCGCGCTTGGCCAGGTTGCAGATGGGTGGCGCAGGGTCGCCCGCTGGATCAACAGCGGCATGCCGAAAGGACTCTATGCGCGCGCTTTGCTGATCATCATCGCGCCGATGGTGATTCTGCAATCGGTGATCGCATTCGTATTCATGGAGCGGCACTGGAACGTCGTCACGCAGCGGCTTTCCGCCAGCGTTGTGCAGGATATCGCCGCCCTGATCGACATTTACCGCGGCTATCCCCAGGACGCCGATCAAGCGCAAATCCGGCGGATCGCGCAGGAGCGTCTCGGCCTTGTTGTTGACTTCCTGCCCTCGACCGACATGCCGCCGCCGGGACCCAAGCCGTTCTTTTCATTGTTGGATCAGGCACTATCGGAACAGCTGCGCAAGCAAATAAACCGGCCCTATTGGATCGACACCGTCGGCAAATCGGCGCTGCTTGAAATCCGGGTCCAGCTCGACAACACGGT
>Ga0184625_10000133_pt1 | contig 21808 bp, 20 predicted proteins | sample PLM3_30_b1_FD_133151 | JGI IMG/M metagenome (GOLD analysis project Ga0184625, IMG submission 133151) | Groundwater sediment microbial communities from an aquifer in East River, Colorado, USA - PLM3_30_b1 | ecosystem: Environmental > Terrestrial > Soil > Riparian zone | place: USA: East River... | reverse complement strand
ATATGAAACATACTTTCATTACTATAATCATAATTTGCCAATTGCCGACATAAAAGAAAGATTGAAATCTGATTTTGCAGAGACCATAGCTAATGAGCAAACAGCAAACGACTATTGGTTTGCTTTGGCAAAAGCACTTTGGGAATGCAAAGAGTTAGACACTTCCACGTTTGACATTGTAAAAAAAATTATAGAAGGAAGGCTGGACTTGAAAGTTTGGCAAGAGTTAGAGGCCTCAGAAAAGGATTTAAAGGCAAGAGAGAAAGTTCTTGATAAATTTCTTACAACAATTTCAATCAAGAAGGAGAAACCTAAGGGAAGAAAAAAAATCATCTACTATTCAGGTTTTTATGATAAGGGGACATGCCTCGCAATTAAAATGAAGAATGGTAATTATGGCGGACTTTTAGTACTTGAAAAGGAGTTTGATACATTGGAAGGAGCAAATTACGTTGCAGCTACTAATATAAATTTGACAAGAGTTCCAACGACAGATGATTTTCAAAAAGCTAAAATTTTGACTGGCAGACATACTGATTCTCTCGGCTATTTTCGAGAGTACTTTTGGATATTCGTTTTCGAAGCAAAATATAAACGATATAACAAAGACATTGATAACCACTTTATAAATGTAGGTACAATCCTTATTGACAGAGTGTTTGAAAAGCATTTTGAAAAGCCCTTTCAACACTGCGACATTTGGACTCACTGGATAAATGTAGTTGAAGAAGCTCTGAACAAAATAAGCAATGGAGAAAAGGAAAATATATCTGCAACCGTTGAAGATTGGATTAACAATACAGCAGCCAACAAAAGTATTGCTGCAAGTGGGGCTTGACATTTACTCTGTTGCTGGTGTTTAAGTTTAACATAACTTAAGAATAGTAAATCACACCAACAACCGATCTTCTGTAACTTAGATTGTTGGTATTCTATACACAAATCCAGGCGACATACCAACAAATGGCCTAATCAGTCTTCAGCAATCCATTTTGGTTCATAATTAAAGTCTGGAATTACCAAAACTGATATTCCTCGGTTATCATTGCTCAACCGAAAAGTAAATTTTTGTACATGCCATGCATTCAAATTTCTTCCTCCATTTAATGCTGGGATCCAATACACGCATGATTTTTCTAAAAGACGCATCGCTTCTTCTTTTAGTTTTTCATTACTAAAATGTATTGCTTCGATATTACCGATACCACCTTCTCTCCTTACAATAAATTTTAGAATGACAGAATCCTCTGAAACATTTTTTCTTGAAGAGAAAGAATTGATAATAAAAAAAGAGTCCTTTTCTATATTTAAAAATCTAACCCACTCCCGATACCCACCAAAGAAATAAGGCTCCACTTCCATTCTTTTGAAAATCTTATCTTCATCGTCGTTGCCAGTCAATTTCATGTCCGTATAACAAGGCTTTGTTTCATCCTCGTAATAAAATGGTTTGTCATGGGCAATAGTAATTTCGCTTCTCAATATTTTCCTTAACTTTTTGTACTCATCATAAGTGATCTTGGTATCATAAATACTCAACCATTTAAGTTTTTTTAGTTTAATTAAATCGTCAGAAATATGCCTGACCGGATTATTACTTATGCTAAACCCTTCAAGGTTGGTTAAAGAATAAAAACTTGGCGGCATGCTATCGATATTATTTTCCGAAAAACGGAGAACTTTAAGTTTTTTTAATTCAGCAATAGAATTTGGAATAGTTTTTATTTTACCTTTTTCAATAAATAGCCATTCAAGGTTCTTCATATTCCCGATCCATTCGGGTATCTCCCCAATAGATGATTCAGCTATTTCCAAGTGAGAAAGTTTCTCACAATATTGTAGTGATGGAGGAAGCGAAGTAATATCCTTTCCAGAAAATTCAAGTATCTCTATAGATATAGGAAAAACAAATTGTGAAATTGACGATGACAAAGGATTTTCATACAGGTAAAATTCTTGTAGCAAATGTAAATTACTAAGAGTTGCAGGCAATTCTTTAATAAGATTTCGACTTATATTAAGATTTCGGATTTTTACTAATTCACCAATTCTTGCGGGTAATCTTTCAAATTTATTGGAGCCCAAGTCAAGATAAACCAGCTTTTTAAGATTTGAAATTCCTTCAGGCAAGTATGATATCTCGTTTTCACCGATACTTAATTCTTCAAGAGATGTAAGATGTATTATTTCATTTGGCAAATGTTTCAGCTTGTTCGCACCAATGCTCAGGTCTTTGAGTTTAGTAAGATGTTTGATCTCAGGGCTGATGTTGTCAATTTCGTTGCGGGGAAGAATAAGTGTTTCAAGATACTTTAACTGACCAATCCAAGAGGGCACTCTCTTTATCTTATTGTCGTACATAACAAGGTATTCAAGTCTTGATAACTTAGCTATGCCAGAAGGTATTTCGGTAAACTCGTTGTCGGTAAGGCTTAGTGTTCTGAGGTTTTGTAGAACAAAAATTTCAGCAGGCAATGAATCAAGTCCCTCACTATTAATAGCGAGGAATTGAAGATTTCTCATCTTACCTATTAAAGAAAGTCTTTCTTTAATAGGTAAATCATATATCTCAAGATTATAAACGTCATCACTATTCCTGATCGCTTCTTCTAAGTCTGTATAGACCTTTTTATTCTTTACATGCCGCCAATCCTGGGCATGTAAGGAAAACATGCACCAAAAAAACAATATTGACGTGATAAGAATTTTCATCTCAATGAAATTACAATTTAACAAGAAGAACTTTTCACACCTTTCATTATCATGATGCTCTACTCTTTGGATTTCCACACTTTTATTTAACCCAAAAACCACCAAACAATGAAAGCCTGTTTCAAAAAAATAAGTTGCTAAAAAGGAAAAAAAACGGCGCCTATTTTGATTATCGAAAGGCTTATTGAGTGTAGGTGAAAGACCAGAGTTGCCCCAAACAAGCCAGACTCAACGATTTTATACGGCTCTCGTTAAATGCGTTATCGAAAGTGTAGCTAGCAACACAATCGATCGATGGCCCAAAAACCCATTTCGTAAGTAAGTTCATGCTAAGAAAGAAAAATGTAGTACTTGGAGACTCGTAAATGTCCTGCAACCAGATATCTTTAAATATCTGAAATGGATTGGGTTTAGTTAGATCGTATACAAAACTTAATGTTTGGGGATACGGAACATTATTATCATCATAAGCTGTCACTGAAGTAATATTTTCTCCTGTCCAGGTATACACTCTCCTCGTATGAAATACATAATCAGGAAGCGTATTATCCTTTAAATAGGCAGTGGATTCAGTTAATTTTCCGTTGGTATATGTAAATGTATATTTATAATATTCACTTGCTGAACCACAAACAGGAAGCAAATCTTTTTTTTCAATTAACTGGCCTGCGCCATTGTATTTATATTCAGTTAACTTTTGTCTTCCTGTTGAGGTTTCCAGATCTCTTTGAACAAGTTGCCCCCCGGAATTGTAAATAAAATAATAATTTCTTAATGAGGCACCCTGGCCAATAAGGCTAACTAATTTTTCGCCATCATAAACTGTCTTGAAGATAGTTAATGTACCACATTGATACTGTACGCTGTCAAACTTCCTGTGGATTGAGGGCGGAATAGTATCGCTTTCTTTTTTACAAGCAATAAAGAATAATAACCCAAAGAGGAAATGTATCTTTTTCATTGTGTAGTTGATCAATTAAAATTACATTTTTGTAAGAATAATTCGAAGCAAATCAAATAAAAATTGATTGTTAACTACTCTTCGTTCAACAACCGATGGTCGGCTATAATAAAAAGATCATCCACACAAAAACATTGCTTTCTCCAACGACGTCAAAAAATATTAGACTCCCTGTTGACTACCGCTATCGCCGGCCATAAAATCAAACATGTTACTAGTTTCATCGGGCTGATCGCTGCCGGTAATTTGAGCAAAGGCGCTGTAGATGGCTCCGATGCTTAATGGCAAACTAAACAATAGACCAATACCACAGGGTAATGCGCTTACAATAACAATTAAACCAATAATGATAAATAAGCCCACCAGGCGTAGCAGGTTGGGTGTAGTAATCCTGCGTGAGAGCTCCATCGCAGGCCATGGATCCATTTTGTACACTACTATAAAATGTATTTTAAAAGCCCATACTGCGCTTAGCAATAGTATAGCCAGCATAAACAAACAGAACAATAAGATGGTTTTGGCATTAAAGAAAATACTTTGGAAAAGTTCCATAATTTCTTCCTGGTTTTGGTATGCACCACTTCCTTGTGACAATTCAAAAAGATCCACTAACTGCGGTATCAAACTAAAAAAACATAACAATCCAATTAATACCATTACAAATGACTGTATCAATGTGGAGATCAATACAGGAGTGGCATAACTAAATCCTTTAAACATATCTCCAAAATCTGTCCAGCCGTAGCCTTTGGAAATCTGCCACGTTATAAATATGGCGCTGGCCCCAAAACAGGGACCTACAACAAGATTGTTTAGAATGCTGCCTCCATAGGGTATAAATCCAACGAACATGCTAATGATCACTGTAATTACACCTGCACCAATATAATAACCCAAATATTTTGAAACAATTCTCCAGCCATCACTTATAGCCTGGCTTATAGAAAATGTGCCTTTTGTTTCCCGCAGTTCTTCAATTGATTTCATTTGTTTGTTTTAAAAGCAAAGTAAAGAATTCAAAATAAAAATAAGCATTTATGCCGTGATTGGTATGAGGGTGAATTCAAAGCAGTCAGGGTTATTATTTTATTTCCTACCTTTCATAACCTTTCAAATTTTACCCTCTGGGTACTTCCACATTTATTTAAACACAAAACCACCAAACAATGAAACGTAGGAAATTTATTCAGAACTCATCAATGCTCGCATTAACTATTGGCGTATTCGGAAAAATAAAATGGGATGGTGAAAAATATATAGGTACTGATCCAACTACAACAGATATACTCGGGCCATTTTACCGCCCCGGCGCTCCTTTTAAAATCGATCTTGTACAACCAGGAACAAAAGGAGAAATAATGCATTTCAGCGGGGCAGTTTTCGGAAAAGATGGGAAAGCATTAAAAGGTGCATTAGTTGAAATATGGCATTGCGATGAGAATGGTGTGTATGACAACACTTCTGATAATTATGTTTATCGTTCCTCATTTAAAACCGCTGCCGATGGAAAATATAATTTTAAAAGTATCTATCCTGTGCCTTATGCTGTGAATGCAAGTCTGACAAGACCCGCACATATTCATATGAGGATCTCTGCCAGCGGCGTGCAAGACCTGGTAACCCAGGTATATTTCAAAGGTGATAAACATATTGCCGGAGATATTAGTGCTAAGGATCCAAGTGCTTTGAATCGTGTTCTTGATATGACAAAGAATGCAAAGAATGAGAAAGTGGTAAAGTTTGATGTTTATCTGAAAGAAGAATATGTACTTGAAGCAGCCGCATTCAAAAAAATTGAAGGGTTGTATGAAATGAGTGATAAATCAATGATCGAATTTTATAAAGATGGCGACCAGCTTTTTGCAAAAATAAATGGGCAGATAATGGAAGCAATGGATTATAAAGGCGACAATAGTTTTGCAGGCGGTATTGACTTTGTCAGAGCAAAATTCGAGTTACTCAGTGGTGGTGGGGCCAAAGTAAAAGTTACAATTAAAGAAGATAAACCTATAGAGATCACAGGAACAAAAATGCTTAAGTATTAAAATATTAATTGTTGTATTGTTAAATGGTTAAATTGTTTTACAGAATAACAATTTAACCATTTAGCATTTTAACCATATGATCATAGTTCCAATCTATAGCCACTCCTGTACTCTCTTTTCACAAATTGATTGGCGGGCTCAAAGTTGGTGATCTTCATGTTTTCACCATTCCAAAGCAATTGCTTGCGGCCATTGAATTGCCTGTTATTCCCCTTCATCTCAAAATGATTATAACTTAAGACAGCAAGATTTCCCATCAAGACAGTTTCTGCTAAAGGACCAGCTTGTGAGAATGGAGAACTTGTATATGCACCATAACCTTTCTTACATGCATCCGTCCATTGCTTCTGGTGTCCTTCTGCCCCATTTGTCACAAATGGAAATTTTGATTTTGGAAGATTCGTTGTTTTCATCAATTTAGTTGGAAGTAATGTTGGATTTCTGCCAAACAAACCTCCCATCAATTTTCCTTTTGTTCCTTCAAATAAGATTCCTCCATCCCATTCTGCAAATTCCTCGTCAGGTAAAAGCTCAACAGGTCGTTTTGGTTTAATACCACCATCGTACCATATCAATTCAACCGGTGAAAGATTACCACGTTTAGCGAATTGCAAATGAATTTTTGCAGAAGGAGGAAAACTTCCTTTATAAAAACTTTCCTGGAAAAATCCCGTATAAACAGAAGTAGCACTGCATTCAACTGAAACAGGATAACCCAATTTCAATGCACGATAAGGCACATCCATAAAATGACAACCCATATCTCCGAGGGAACCTGTTCCAAAATCTGTCCAGCCACGCCAGATAGCTGGCAAATACGCAGGATTATAATCACGAGATGGTGCGGTGCCTAACCAAAGATCCCAATCCAACTCTTTTGGCGCATCATATTTACCTGTTGGCAAAGAAACTCCTGACGGCCATACAGGTCGATTCGTCCACACATGAACTGTATGTACAGAACCAATAACTCCGCCTTGTATCCAGGTCTCTACATTCCTGGTATCATCACCGCTGCTTCCCTGGTTACCCATTTGCGTAACCACTTTATACTTTTTTTCTGCTTGAGTCAAGACCCTTGCTTCGTAAATATCATGTGTCAGGGGTTTTTCTACATAAACATGTTTACCCAATTGCATACAAGGCAATGCATGTACTGCATGCATATGATCAGGAGTCGTCACCATCACTGCATCAATATTCTTTTGCTCTTTATCGAGCATCTCCCTGAAATTTTTATAATACGGAGCATTGGGCCACATCTTTCTTGCTTTCACCGCCATGCGATCATCTACATCACAAAGAGCCACTATATTTTCTGCGCCATTATTCCATGCATAAGGAAGATTCACTTCGGCCTTTCCTCCTACTCCTATTCCTGCAATATTTAATTTATCGCTTGGCGCTATAAATCCTTTTCCTAAAACATGTCTTGGCACGATCATAAATCCGCCGGCAACAATAGAAGCATGATGTAGAAAAGAACGACGGGAATAATTTCCAGGAGTTTTCTTTTTCATTGGCAAATTTTTATCAAGGTACTAACTAGATAGAAGATAATTCAAAAAATATGTTTTCATCTTCATTTAGAAAAATCGCAAACCATATACCTAACTTTACGGCATGAAAAGTATTTTGCTAATTATAGCTGCCGGATGGCTGGCATCTTTTGCCTGTAAAAAAGATGGCCCTGTAAATAATACAACAGTTGAAAAGAAATTTTATCGATGGGATGAATTTAATATGGGCGTTGATCTTTCATATGTAAATCAAATAGAAGATTATGGCGGCACTTACAGTGATTCAGGAAAAGTGAAAGACTGTTTCAAGATTTTAAAAGATCACGGTGCCAATACGGTTCGTGTACGACTCTGGCATACTCCAACATGGATCGGTAATTTGAATAATGGAAAAATGTATTATGATCTCTATGGAGTAGAAAAAACAATTCGTCGTGCAAAAGAAGCTGGCATGGCCGTTAGTCTTGATATTCATTATAGTGATCGTTGGGCTGATCCGGGTGCACAGGAAACACCTGCTGCATGGGCAGGTTTACCATTGAATATTTTGAAAGACTCCGTTTATAATTACACGTTAGCTGTTCTAAATTATTATAAGAGTAAAAATCTCACTCCTGAATTAGTGCAGGTTGGCAATGAAACCAACAATGGTATGTGCTGGCCGGCAGGTAAAATTGTAAGTAACAATTTTGCTGCCTATGCAACATTATTGAAAAGCGGTATCAAAGCAGTTCGTGATTTTTCGGCAACATCTTCCATCAAACCAAAAGTTATTATTCACGAAGCTCAACTGCAATCTGCGGGTTGGTGGATGAATGGGATTACCAGTGAAGGTGTAACTGACTATGACATTATTGGATTGTCACATTACACAAAATGGTCAACAGTAAAATCAATGCAGGGAGTAACAGATACTATAAGAAAACTTGTGACAACCTATAATAAAACTGTGATGATCGTGGAGACCGGCTATCCCTGGACAACAGGCAATGGCGATAGTTACAATAATATTTTTTCAGCTAATGATTCGGCACCTGGTTATACAATTTCGGTTGATGACCAATATCGCTATTTAAAGGACCTGACCCAGGCAGTGATCAATGGTGGTGGAAAGGGTATTCAGTATTGGGAACCGGCATGGATCACATCAAGACTTAATGATAGTTGGGGAACCGGTTCAGGATGGGACAATGTAACCTTATTTGATTTCACCGGTAATGTTTTGAAAGGAGCTGATTACATGAGCTCTCCATATAAATTCTAAAAAATGGATCGAATCTATTGGGAAAAAATTGCACCTGGATACAACGAAGAAATTTTTGATGTTTTAAAAAATGACAGTAAAGGAGTAATTGTTTCTGCCATTAAAAAGGTTGCAGGAAAAAATAAAACTGTTATTGATATTGGTTGCGCCATTGGCAAATGGCTGCCTGTCCTCTCTCCCGTTTTCAAAAAAGTTTATGCCGTTGATATATCCGCAGAAAATCTTGAGATCGCCAAAAAACTTTATCCTGAATTTACAAATGTGGAATACGGCCGGATCGATATGTCAAGTCTAAAAGCAAAAATGCCCTTATGTGATGTTGGCATTTGCATCAATGCTATTCTAACTGATTCATTGAAAAAAAGAAATGTATTTTTTACAAATCTAAAAAAGTGCATAAAGAAAAGCGGTCATTTGATCCTCGTCATTCCTTCTCTTGAATCCTCCATGCTCACCTCCATCATTCGTCAAAGATGGAATCCTGATAAAGATGCAAATAGGGTGATCAATAAAAAAAATAATGGCTTTCAATTAAAAAACATCTTACAAGGCAATGCGGAGATCGATAGTGTTCCTACTAAGCATTATCTCAAAGAAGAATTACAGTTACTTCTCCGCAACGAAGGGTTTATAGCGGAAGATTTTCAGAAAATTGAATACGAGTGGGATACAGAGTTTCTAAAGCCTCCAAAATGGTTAACAGAGCCAAAACCATGGGATTGGATGGTTGTAGCTAGAAAAACGTAACCACAAGTAGTATGTATTTTAGATTTCGGATTGCAGATCTTAGATTTAAATCCGAAATCTCAAATCTGAAATCTGCAATTCTCTCTACTTTCCCCCACCTGTGGAAAATTTTAACGGTTTTGCATCGTTATTAAAACAGACATTTACAAAACCCAATGCCGCCAATGGAAACCACAAAAGAACTATCCGCACTTTTTACCCTCATCGACGATCCAGACGAAGAGGTCTTTGGTGCCGTATCAGAAAAAATAATTGACTACGGCAAAAACATTATTCCAAGTCTTGAACATTTATGGGAAACGATCCCGGATGAAAATGTGCAACATCGCATTGAGTTGCTCATTCATCGTTTGCATTATCGGGACCTTAGTGAAGATTTCAGACAATGGAATGTTTCCGGTCATCATGACCTGATGCTTGGTGCATTGCTTGTTTCCAAATTTCAATACCCAGATCTGGCCACTGCGCCTGTACTCCAGGAAATAGAAAAAATTCGCCGCAATATCTGGCTTGAACTAAATAACTACCTCACTCCGCTGGAGCAAATAAATATTGTCACCAGTATTCTTTATAGTTATTATGGTTTAAAAGGCGGAGAAATAAATCCGCAGGAAACAAATGAGTTTTTAATTCATAAAACACTGGAAGCAAAAAGAGGCAACCAGCTTAGCAATGGAATATTATACCTGGTGCTTGCAGAGTTGCTTGATATTCCTGTAAAAGCAGTTTCTATTCCCAAACAATTTGTGCTTGCTTATTTTAAACATGGCTATAGTGATGAGACCCTTGAAAATCCGCAAGAGAAAATTGAATTCTATATAGATCCTACAAGCGGACAAGTATTTACTCATAAAGATGTAGCCAGTTATTTTAAAAGGATTTCTGTTGAGCCTGCGCCTGCTTTTTTCAAACCGCAAAACAATCGTTCTGTTATAAAATATTTATTGGAAGAAAACAGCAAATGTTTTACAAGCGAAAAAGATATTCATAAGCAAAAAGAATTACAGGATTTGGCTAACTTACTGGACTAAATAAAATTTATGTCCGCCATTTCATGGAGTGATTTTGAAAAAGTTGAGATCCGTTGTGGTACCGTCATTGATGTAAAAGATTTCCCCAAAGCAAAAAAACCATCTTACCAGATCTGGATCGATTTCGGCGCCGAATTAGGTATCAAAAAATCTTCGGCACAGCTTACCAATTACTACAAAAAGGAAGACCTGGTTAATAAGCAGGTAATTGCGGTCGTTAACTTCCCTCCCAAACAAATTGCAGGCTTCTTCAGCGAATGTCTTGTCCTTGGTGTTTATGATGAAAACAATCATGTAATTTTATTGCAACCTGAAAGGGCCGTTAAAAATGGACAACGCATCGGCTAACATACCTGACATTGTTTCTTATACAACTTACTATCACTCCCCTGTTGGCTTGCTTAAAATTTCAGGCACGGAAAATTATATAAGTGAAGTTTCTTTTTTTGATAAGGCACAAAAACCGGAAGGCAGGAAGAAAAATCTACCGCCATTAATGATACAGTGCCTTGAACAATTGATACAATATTTCCAGGGGGAAAGAAGAGTTTTTGAATTACCAATTCATCAACCGGGTACTCCATTCCAACAAGAAGTTTGGAATGAGTTAATGACAATTCCCTATGGAAAAACGATCAGCTATCTTGAGTTAGCAAGAAAAACAGGAGATACTAAAGCCACAAGAGCCGTTGCAAATGCAAATGGAAGAAATAATGTTGCTATCATAGTTCCCTGTCATCGTGTTATTGGGTCAAATCGTGAATTGGTTGGTTATGGCGGTGGTTTGTGGAGAAAGAAATGGTTGCTTGAACTTGAAGCGAAAGTGGCACATGGAGTGCAAACACTTTTTTAGGGACATTGTCTTCTTGCAACCGTATCCGGAGGCATTATGCTATTTTTAATTAGAAATATTTTTTGCTGATAAAGTCCGGCAATATTAGCATATAGACAAACTGTATCTGCAAAACGATCCCAATTAATCCCTACTGTATCTCTTACATAAACACATAGCGTGTCACTACCTGGCAAACTTGAGCACCTGAAAGTACCATACACATAATCAAACTTCTTGGTCAGGAGGGTATCAAGACTATAGAGTTTTTGACAACTGCCATCACAAGGTCTTATCGGCGAAGTGGCTAAATACAATAAAGAATAAACTGCAACTACTACAAAAAGGAGAAGGCTTTTGGTTAATGGTTTCATGGTTTCTTATTTAAAAAGAAAGATAAGATGCATGCCATCAGAATTGCGATTATATCTGAAATACTGAAAGTAAAATTTGGTGCAAGAGGCAGTTGTAACATTTCTGAAGCTTCGGTTAATAGTAAAATAAAAATGAATACTGCTCCATGAGACATGAATTTTAAAGAATGGTTTAAAATAAAAACTAAAGAAGCAAAAGAATATGTCCAACAAAAATCAGGACCGGAGAATATGAGCCACTTTGTTATGAAAGAATAATTTTCAGTGTTAGACCGTGTGTCCGTACCTAATTTCAAATAACGGGTGACCCAAACATTGGGACGATAAAAAACATAAATAAAAAAACCAATCAATAACGGAAGAACGACATGAAGCAAAGCTTTAATAAAAAGGGATTTACCTCTTTGCATTACATCATCGATTCACTGGTAAAGCCGAGCGGCAATAATTGACTTGCTTTTTCAAATACAAATATTTTTCCTTCCATGCCAGCAAGGATCAATCGAATTGGTTTTTTTACACGCATCTCATATTCCTGCAATGATTGCCGGCACATACCACATGGGGCAATTGGTTGATTGCTGTTTCCATTTCCGCTATGATAACTGATCGCCATTGTTTCAATTGGAATTTCAGGATATAAAGTAGAAGCAGATGCAAGTAAAACTCTTTCCGCACATAGGCCGACAGGATAAGATGCATTTTCCTGGTTAGTGCCAGCAACGATTTCTCCATTCACCAGTTTTGCCGAAGCGCCTACATAAAAGTTTGAATAAGGCGCATAAGCCTGTTTTGTTACTTCACGGGCCTCATTCAGCAGCCATGCATCTTCTTTAGTTAATTCATTGATGTCATCAAAAACCTTATAACTGATCTCAATCTTGTTTTCCTTCATGTCGATAAGTTAGTTCATTTTCCTAAAAAAACAAATCCCGCCAGAGGCGGGATCGTTGAAAATTATTTTACAAATCTGAATAGCCTGTTCCATCTTGGCCCTTTATCCCAACTGAACCAGATAAGCCATGCTTTACCAACGACCCTGTCTTCAGGAACAAAGCCCCAAAAACGACTATCCTGGGAATTATGCCTGTTATCCCCCATCATCCAGTAGTAATCCATTTTAAATGTATAGCTGGTCACTTCTTGCCCATTTAAAAAGAACTTGCCATCCTTCATAAAAAAATCATTGTGCTCATAATTTCGGATCGTCCTTTCATAAACTGAATAATCGGCCGGCGTTAATGTAAGTGTAGCTCCTTTTTTCGGTATCCATATTTTACCGTAGTTATCTACTGACCATTTATGCAAAGTATCATATGGAAAAAGGTTATAAAGCTGCAGCTCATTATCAATAAGTGGTTCTATTTTCTTTATCAAAGAGGATTTCTCCAACAATACTTTTTCGGCTACAGTCATGTTAAGAGTGTACATGGATCTGCTTTGAGGGTCAAAATCACCAGGATTCATCATCATTCCCATTTCTTTAAGCCCGCCCTGGTCAAGAGTTACATTATCTTTTACTTCTACCAAATATTTACGGGCAGAATTTGCCGGTGTTTGCTGCTTTATTCCATTGATATAAACATCTCCATTGATCACTTGCAAGGTATCGCCTGCAATACCAACACATCGCTTTATATAATTATCAGTTTTATCAACAGGATGCGCCACCACCGGGTAACGGGATGGACTTTTCAAAATGTCAATATCTCTTTCACTGCCTAATGCAGCTCTTCTTTTTATCGCATAGTATGGATCCGCTGATTCAAAATTATCGGCATGGATGACAGTATCACCAGCAGGAAAATTAAACACAACAGCGTCGCCTCTTTTTACAGGTTGTTGCCACCAGCGGATATAAGGTAATTTGATCGCTTCGCTATAAGATTTACTTCCTATACCAGGAATGTAATTATGTATAAATGGAATTGATAATGGTGTATTAGGAACTCTCGGGCCATAGCTTAATTTACTTACAAAAAGAAAATCATTTACAAGCAATGATTTTTCCATAGAACCTGTTGGGATAGTATATGCTTCGAAAATAAAAAGACGAATAAGCGTTGCGGCTACTATTGCAAACACTGCAGCATCGATCCATTCTCTTGCACCCGATTTTTTATGTTTTCTTGCAGCTTCTGCTCCAATGAATTTTGTATCCTTACTGTTAGCTATGTAAGGAAAGTATAATGGCGCAAGCAAAGAAGCGCCGGCATGATGTAAAAACGAAAACTTTCCGAATATCTTGGTAAACTCAATAAATATTCCCATGCTAATGAACCAACCGCCAACAGGAATTAATTGCCAGAAAACCCAATGTTTTGGCCGCTGGGCAAGTTCCTGCATGATCCAGGTGTTATAAAAAGGAACAAAAGCTTTCCATGCAGGTGCGCCAGCCTTTTGAAACAATTTATAAAAACCAAAAGCAGGAAGAAAAACAATAAGGGTACCAATCAGGTAGATAATGAAAAGGTGCTGTAAAGGCATTCAGTGATTTTTAATGCGGACAAAGATAATGGTTACCGTTTATTTCATTCAGAAACAGTAATGACAGGCGGCTATCAGGGTTTATAAGCCTTACAAAGGAAATGTTAATGATGCAAATATCTATTTTGGTACAACATAAGACTTGACATCTTCTGTTGAGATCGTTTTACCTGAAAGAATGATAAGTCGTTCCACTACGTTTCGTAGTTCACGGATATTACCTGTCCAGTTATATTCCTGTAATAATTTCAGTGCTTCCTCGTCAATACTCTTCTTGGCAACGCCATATTCAGAACAGATATCAGAAAGAAACCTGTCAACCAATAAAGGAATATCATCTTTTCTTTCATTAAGTGATGGCACATGAATAATGATAACGCTTAAGCGATGATAAAGGTCAAGACGAAAACGTTTCTCCTCCACTTCTTTCAGCAGGTCTTTATTTGTAGCGGCAATCACTCTTACATCGACATTAATATCTTTATCAGCTCCTACACGGGTTATCTTTCCTTCCTGCAATGCACGCAAAACCTTTGCTTGCGCATTCAAGCTCATATCTCCTATCTCATCAAGAAATAACGTACCGCTATTCGCCTGTTCAAATTTTCCTATACGTTGTTTTATGGCTGAAGTAAAAGAACCTTTTTCATGACCAAATAATTCACTCTCGATGAGTTCACTTGGAATTGCTGCACAATTTACTTCTACCAATTGGCCTGAAGCACGACTGCTTTTTTCATGTACCCACCTCGCCACTAATTCTTTTCCCACTCCATTGTCGCCTGTTATAAGAATTCTTGCATCTGTAGGCGCTACTTTTTCTATGGTCTCTTTTATTTTTTTAATAGGATTCGATTCACCGATCATTTCCTGCACACGATTCACCCTGCGCTTCAACACCTTTGTTTCTGTTACCAATGAACTTCTGTCCATCGCATTGCGAATGGTAATAAGCATCCTGTTCAGATCAGGTGGTTTTGATATATAATCAAATGCTCCTTTTTTAACGGCATCTACAGCAGTCTCTATATTACCATGACCAGAGATCATGATCACAGGAACATCTGCATTTGATTCAGTGGCTTTCTGTAAAAACTCAATACCATCCAGTTTTGGCATTTTTATATCACAAAGCACAACATCGTAAGCTCTTTCTTTGAATTTTTTTAGTCCTTCTTCCCCATCACCGGCTTCTTCAGTTTTATATCCTTCGGCAGAAAGAATTTCTGTAAGGGCCTTGCGGATCGCTTTTTCATCATCAATAATTAGTATATCGGCCATAATCTAAGGAGTTCAATTGGCGTGAAAATAGTTCAATTCAGGAACATCTTAAAAAATCATTAACATGAAATGGATATGGAATAAAATGGTTGGTGATTCTCTCAAAAAACCACAACCATGCCAATATACATTCAGTTGCTTTCAGCCCTGTTATTTGCAGTAAGCTCATGCACAAATGCAGAAAACAGCATTGAAACAAAACCAACCAATAAAATAATGGGGAGCAATTCAGAAACAATAAGGGGAATTTCCTTACCAGGAGGATTCACTTATGTGGACGATGGCGATTCAGCTTATTCAAATTGGTTACTTGACCTGGAGCTTAAAAAAAGTAAAACCGTTTATCTATATAATGGCAAATTAAAATCAAACCAGGAGGCACAATACGGAGTATTGAATATAGATATTGGAAAGAAAGACCTGGTTCAGTGTGCAGATGCAGCGATGAAGTTGAGAGCCGATCATCTCTTTGAAAAGCATTTATATGATCAAATAAAATTTTTAGCTACATCCGGAGATGAGATCTCATTTGAAAGCTGGCTAAAGGGCATGCGATGGAAAGAACAAGGTGCTAAACTTGTATCCTATAATATCCATAAAGAGGGATCCAATATTCAACAAGAATATAATTCATTCATGGAGCTTGTTTTTTCTTATTGCGGCACTTATTCTTTATCGAAACAAATGAACACAGTTAAAGATATCATGTCAATTCAACCGGGTGATGTTTTTGTTTTTGGAGGCTTTCCGGGTCATGCAGTCACTGTTATGGCAGTAGCAAAAAATGAAGGAGACGAAAGAGTATTTCTTTTATCGCAGGGCTACATGCCGGCGCAGGACATTCATATTTTAAAAAATTATGCAAATACTGATCAAAACCCCTGGTATAATGTATCAGAGCTTTATCCCCTATATACACCTCAATGGCAATTTGAGAAAGAAAGTTTAAAACGATGGTAATCAATTGAGATGATTTCTAAAATTTCCTTAGGAAAGGCTTTAAAATAATAGAGGCCGGGTAGAAACCCAGCCTCGTTGTAAAATCCAATATCCTATGAAAAACCGTGGCGAAGATGCGTATAAAAAGCCAGATGGTTGCATAAACATCTGACTATTTTTTATGAACACTATCGTGATAACTTTTAATAAAAAAAATCCTGCATTCTTATGAAAAATGCAGGATAATTATTGACCGGGGACATTATTTTTTCATATACATCACATCTTTAACCAGTTTAACTGTACGTGAAACATCTGGTAATGCTGCAGCAACAAGATTAGGTGCATAATGCAAAGGAGCATCTGCTGCAGTTATGCGACGAATTGGGGCATCCAAATAATCGAATCCTTCTTTTTGAATAGTATAAGTTATTTCAGAAGATATAGAAGCAAATGGCCATTGTTCTTCTACGATCACCAAACGATTTGTTTTTTTAACTGATTCAAGTATCGTCATCCAATCAAGCGGACGAATAGTACGAAGATCTATCACTTCAGCGCTGATCCCTTCTTTTTCCAGTTCATCAGCAGCTCCAAGCGCCACTTTCATCATTTTATTAAAAGAAACAATTGTTACATCACGTCCAACCTTTTTTACATCGGCCTTGCCTAATTCAATATAATATTCTTCTTCCGGTACTTCGCTTTTATCACCGTACATCACCTCACTCTCCATAAACATTACAGGGTCTTCTTCATAACGGATCGCCTGCTTCAGCAAACCCTTTGCATCATACCCTGTACTGGGCGACACAACCTTGATCCCAGGGATATTTGCATAAAGTGCTTCAAATGCGGTTGAGTGCTGAGCTCCCAACTGGCCAGCAGAGCCATTGCCTCCTCTGAATACGATCGGGCAATTAACCTGGCCGCCACTCATTGCCAGCATTTTGGAGGCAGTATTTAATATTTGATCCAAAGCCAGAACTGCGAAATTCCAGGTCATATATTCCACAATCGGTCTTAAACCATTTTGTGCAGCGCCAACGCCAACTGCAGTGAACCCTAACTCAGAGATCGGCGTATCAATAACCCTTTTAGGGCCGAATTCGGCCAGCATACCCTGGCTAACTTTATAAGCACCATTGTATTCTGCCACCTCTTCCCCCATCAGGAATACCCTGTCATCACGTCTCATTTCCTCTGTCATTGCCTCACGGAGTGCTTCACGAAATGCGATAGATCTTGCCATTAACTTTAAAAATTTTGTCAGATAATTATCGGGAGGCAAAAATAAGTGAGCCTGTCAATATAACCTAAAGGGAATGCACCGCTTTAATAAAAGCTTCGAGCTTGTTGGGATCAAGCCTTCCTTCAGTTCTTACGCCGCTGCAAACATCAACAGCAAAAGGCCGAACAGTCTCAATAGCCTGCCGAACATTATTTGCATGTAGCCCCCCGGCAAGGAATACAGGAATATCCACCTCTTTCACGATTTCCCTGCTGAGATCCCAATTATGAACATTGCCGGTACCACCTAAAGTTTTTATACCGGCTTTCGGATTGCCACTATCAAGTAACAAAGCATCGACGTTTGGAGAAATACGAACAGCTTCATCTATGCTCTCTTCACCAGTAACATGAATGACCTGTACAATTTTTAGATGTGGCAATGCAGTTCTTATATCCTGGTAGGTTCCTGTTGTCAATTCATCCACGATTTGCACTGTATTTGTATCCACTTTTTTTACATGATAGATTATTTCTTCAGATGATTGTTCGCTTGTTAATAAAAATGATGCGATCGGCGGATGAATTGTTTTAACTATTTCTGCGATCAGCCAATCAGGAATTGGACCGGGGCCGTTTGGCATTTTTCCAACAAGCCCAAGTGCATCAGCTCCATATTCGATCGCCATTTTTGCTTCGAGCAATGATGAGATACAACATATCTTAATTCTCGTTCTCATGTCTCCTATAAAAATAAGTAAAAACAATAAGTGAAGCTGAAAGTGTTAGTGAATTACCTATAGAATATTGCCGTATCCTTACTTGAGAATATACTATTGCACAAACTTAGAATGTCTTCTATTTTTACCACTCCGAACTATGAAAAAAACCACTACAAACCCACTAAAAAAAATCCACCATGAAAGCATTTTTACTTTTAGGCATTTCTTTTTTTACCTTATTAAATAGCAACGCTCAATCGTCGAAAGGACCCATATTTGGAGGCGGCTTTTCCAATGAAACATTTCCTGGTTCAAACAAATTTTGGTTCAGTGTTGAAAACGCCCAGGGCAGCGATGATGTTTATACCGATTTCAGCAACCTTAATACAGGTGCAAACAGCTACACTGATTATATTCATGTAAACAAATTTGGTCTTGACGTACCACCAACTGCGATCATTACCGGTATCGAAATAACTGTTGAACGTTCTGACCCGGACCAGAACACGGCAGATTACAGTGTTAGAATTTTAAAATATGACATTGTCACCGGTGAAGAAAGATCAACAGGTGCTGCTTACACAAGCTTTGACAGTGATGAAACCTTTGGTAATGCCGGTGATCTTTGGGGTGAATTTTGGACACCGGATATGATCAACGACAATGGCTTTGGAATTGCTATTGCTGCTCAAAGGATCAATGGTAGTACTGGAACAACAAATGGAAGAATAGATAATATAAGCGTTACCATTTATTATAATGACCCTTCTACTCTGCCTGTTTCACTCGTAAATTTTTCTGCAAAGAAAAATAATGGTTCAATTAATATTAGCTGGACAACCGATGATGAGTCGGGTATGAGTAAGTATGAAGTGCAGCGCTCTTCTGATGGAAGAAACTTTTCCAACATTCAATCTGTACAAAGCAGGAACAGTGTAAGCAGAACAAGTTATTCTGCGACTGACAGCAAACCGTTGAATGGTATCGGTTACTACCGTTTGAAAATGGTGGAAGTTGATGGCAGCGCTACTTATTCTAAAATAGTAACTGTTCAATTTGCTACCGGTAATCTTATTACGATCTATCCAACGTTATGGAAAAAAGGAACTGTGTTGAATATCAGCAATCCTAATAATGAAAAACTGGCTGCCCATTTCTTTAATTCTGCAGGTCAGCATATAGGCATTTCAACAACGATCAGCGCTGCTTTGCCAACAAGCATGTTGAACTATCAAAAAGGAATTATTTACTATAAGATCATTAATGCAGGCGGACAGTCGCTTGGTACCGGGAACCTTTTAGTGAATTAAAATAATAAGCTTAAAGCTTTTTCATCAGCAACCAATCTTTTTGCAGATCGCTGCCAAGAAGAAAGTCCTGCTCGTTAAATTTTTCAAACCCCCACTTTGTGTAAAAAGCAATAGCCCGGGGGTTTTTCTCCCATACACCCAACCAGATGATCTCTTTTTTTAATTCTTTGGCAATAAAAACACATTGACGCATCAATTGCTGACCAACACCTGTGCCTAAATAACTGTTCACCGAATAAATTCTTGCGATCTCAATTGAATCCTTGTTTTCGAATTCAGGGAATTTTTTTCCTTCCCGCATTCGCACATAACCTACCGGAATATCGTCATCAAATGCAAGCAAAAAAGTATTGCCAGGTTCCTGAACTTCTTTCATTAGTTTTTTCCGGGTAAACTGTTCGTTCATGAATTTATCCATATTCTCCTTTGTGTTCACATATCCAAAGGTTTCATGAAATGTTCTGCGACTAAGATCGGCTATCAGTTCAGCATCATCGGTTGTTCCAAACCGTATAAGAAATTCCTGCATGGATGCAAACTAAGAAAACAAAAGAAAAGAAATCAAAAAAAACTGTCCCGACAAGTCGGGACAGTTTTTTTCATCATGGAGTATATATGAAGAACTACTGGGTCAGTATAATTCTTTTTCTCCGGCCCAGAGTGATTGCGATGATCAGGTTTTCATAGATGATCCTTTAGTGAGAGGAGAAAGACAATAATAATGCCGTTTGAAAATAATGTTGAAAACTAAATGAAGTTTAGCCTCATAGCAACCTCGTATGATTAGTTTATAGCAGAGAACACGTATTCTAATAGCAAACAAAAACCTGCATCGGATGCTAAACCAAAATTGCTTTCGTAGAATTACCTTACACTTTTTCAAATAAAAAAAGCAAAAAAGCTTTTAATAACTGGAATTAATTTTTAGTTTAGCGCTTCGATAATCTCTCTTAGATCCACCTCCTTAGAATTTCCGTACTCTATCCACATCTATTGACTTACCATTTTAGTTATTAGTTTGACTTGATTTAAATGAATAGTTACTGGGCAAGACCCTGTCTTACCAATGTTGTTCATTTGTTACTCCTCCTGATAATTCTTAGTGTATCAAAAAAAGTTCTGGCTTTTAATTGAGCCTGTGAAAATGGTTAGTGAGAAATATCCTCTATTATTTTGAAAGATCCTGGTTTTTTTATTCCGTATTTATTTTATCTAAAATAACCCTACATGAAAAGTAATCTTTACCCTGGAACATTTCCATGCCCGAACCGGTATGGAATTACAAAAGTTATTTCTCCTTCCTGGAAAAATAACTTAGAACATCTTCATCTGAAAATATTATCACTTTTTCTTGCGGCATTATTATTTACTATTTCAAGTTTTGGTCAAGGCCCCTGCCCCACCAGTAACTGTACTTCAGGTGATATTCGCATCACCAAAGTGGAGTTAATAAAAGCTGATGGAACTGCCTTACCAAACTTCTGCACTCCGGGAGTCGATCTGCAAGTAAAATTGAGAGTAACATTCGAAGTGACTTCTAAAACCCGTTATGGGTTTTTAGTCGTGGCAAATGTCTTTATCAACGGTAGCTCTGTAGGCACCATTGCCCACTGTAATCCGGGAACATTTGCAAAGGCTCTTCATACAATGGATGTATCCACATTTTCAAATGGTAATCCTATCATTTGGCCATGTGGTTCACTTATTCAATTAAAAGATGTTTATACCGCCTGGGATCAACAGGTGGCAACGGCAAGTCATCCGGGTATTTGCACATACTTAAATTCCAATGGCACGATCAGCAATTGTGCAACTATTAATCCGAAATGTAAATTCTATGGAGAGAATGAACCTATTATTATAGTAGCTCCACTGATCGCAAGCTTTAGTGCGCAGGAAGGTTCCTGCAATGTTCTTAAACGTTCATGGACATTTACAAGTACAACAACAGGTGGCACTACGCCTTACACTTATACATGGAATTTTGGAGATGGTACGCCGCCGCTCGTTACTACGCAAAACCCTGTAACGCATGATTACGCTTATTCTGTTACTGGTAATGTGAATGTAACATTGAGTGTGAAAGATGCATCGACTCCGACAAATCAAACAAGTTCAGCACAACCACAAACGATTTCTATTACCAGCTGCTGTGTTGCATCAACAGCACCAACTGGTGCTACAGCGGTTCAATCTGCGATATGCATTGGCGGTAATACTAACATAAGTGTAACTGGCGGTTCATTAGGTACAAACGCATCATGGAAATGGTATGTTGGTGGTTGTGGAACCGGTACTTCTATTGGTACAGGTGCAACAATTAATGTAAACCCAACTCAAACTACCACATATT
>Ga0184625_10000132_pt1 | contig 21824 bp, 25 predicted proteins | sample PLM3_30_b1_FD_133151 | JGI IMG/M metagenome (GOLD analysis project Ga0184625, IMG submission 133151) | Groundwater sediment microbial communities from an aquifer in East River, Colorado, USA - PLM3_30_b1 | ecosystem: Environmental > Terrestrial > Soil > Riparian zone | place: USA: East River... | reverse complement strand
TCCGGCGGTGTCGCCCGACCAAACGAAACTGATTGAGCGCCGATCCGCCGGCGCGGTACGGAAACGGCCGACTTGCGCTTCGCCGACAATGGTCGGCGAACCGAGATCCTGAAACCGCACGCGGTAGAAAATTTCCTGCGCGACCGAGAGATTCTCCACCAGAAGCTTGGCAGTAAAGTCACTCTCGGGCAGGGCGTCGACGAAGGCCGCGCTGCGGATGTCTTTGAAGCTATCGGTTGTTGCGACTTCGACCAGCATACGCGACGGTCGGTCAGCACGGGCCCAAATAACCCCGGAATCGACGGAAACATCTCCGGATTGCAGGCCATGCGTGATCACAGGACGATCATTGGCGCGGCTGATGTATGGGCGGGCGATGCCGCCGATTGCCGTCAGGGCTGTCGCGGCCCCGCTGGTTGCCAGGAATCGCCGGCGCGTCGAAGTCGGACCAATCCGTATCGCCATTTGTGCCTCCCACTTCCTCAATTTGAGCACGGAAGCTTGGTCGGGGTCGCTGACAGATCATCGACGACTGTATGACGTATCCGTGACAGCACCCACAATTCTGTGGCCAAGCCCTCGGCCAGCGCCTAACCCTTGCTCGGCAACGGCCATGGAGGCCGCCGCGCACTCTGATCAAATTTTGGTTCGATCGACGTTGCCCATAGCGTCCGATCGTTGACGTCCTTGAGCGTCACCGTCAGCGTTTCGGTCTTTCCGTCGATCATCACGTGACCAAAGAACTGCAGACCGAAGCAGGGTGCAAGGTTGTCGCCTTGTTGAGGGCTTGCGGCGCTTTGGAAGACAACGCGTGGGCCGAATGTGCGATCAAGCACGGACGGAGACCAGGTTCCGGCGTGGATGGGTCCGGAAACAAATTCCCAGAACGGCTCGAAGTCCTGGAATGTCGCACGGTTCGGATCGTAGTAATGCGCGGCCGTATAGTGCAGGTCGGCAGTGATCCATATGGTGTTGCGAATGCCCGCGCGCTGCGTGAACGACAACAGGTCGGCGATCTCGATCCCGCGGCCGGCCGGCATGCGGCTGCTGCGTGCATTGGCGTCAATCGTCCCCAGCGGCGTGTCGGACGCGATTACCTTCCAGGTCGCTGCGGAGCGCTGGAGTTCCCGCTTGAACCAGGCAAGCTGCGCAGGGCCGAGCAGGTGTGTGTCAGGGCCGTAATGGCTCTCAGGCGGCGCCCCGTTCGGGCCGCGGTAACTGCGCATGTCGAGCAGGAACAGGTCGAGCAGCGGCCCATACGAAATCTTGCGATAGATGCGGCCCGGCTCGGCCGGCGTGTGCCGCAAGGGCATGTATTCATGAAACGCGCGGCTCGCGCGCGCCGCGAGGAGTAGTGCGCTTTTCACGTCATAGCCGCGGCGCTCGAAAGCTTCACCCGGCCACCAATCCTCCATCACCTCGTGATTGTCCCACTGCGCGAAAATCGGCACCTCGGCGTTGAAGTCCCGCAAATTCGCGTCGAGCAGGTTGTATTTGTAGTTGCCGCGGTAGTCGGTAAGGGTCGTGGCGACCCTGGCCTTTTCTTCGGTGACAATGTTGCGCCAGACTTCCCCGTTGGGCAGCCTTTGCTGCGCGGAAATCGTGCAGTCTGCATAGATGCTGTCGCCGCAATGAACAAAAAAGTCGGGGCGGCTGCGCAGCATCGTGGCGTATGTGCGCATGCCGCCGCGCGAGAGGTCAAATGCCCCAGCCTTGCCCGGCGGTGTCGCCCGACCACGCAAACGAAATCGATCGGCGCTCGGTCGGCGCCGTGCGAAACCGGCCGACAGCCGGCTCGCTGATTGCCTGCGCCGACGCCAAATCCTGGAATCGCACCCGGTAGAAAATGTCCTGGCCTGGCGGCAGGTTTTCGATCAGCGCCTTGGCGGTTAAATCGGTCTCGGGCAGCGCATCCACGAAGGAGGCGTGGCAAATATCTTCGAAGCTTTCGGTTGTCGCCGCCTCAATCAGCATGCGTGCCGGGCGGTCTGCGCGCGCCCACACCATCCCGGAATCGATCGATACGTCACCTGATTGCACGCCATGGGTGATGACCGGCCGCTGCGACGAACGACTGAAAGCCGGCAGCGCGAGACCGCCGAGTCCGGTTGTCGCCGTGGCCGAGGCAAGAGTCGTCAGGAACCGGCGGCGCGTTGTCGCGCTGCCGGCGCACACGCGCCCGGACATGAAGTGGCCTCCGCCGAATCACCGCGGAAGGTGCACGTCTTTTCTGACAACTGGAAAAACGTAAGACGACGGGACTATGACTCCCGTTCAGGCGCCCGCCGGCCGGCTCCACGGCCCGAAGCGCACGCCGCGCGGCAATGCCTCCTGCAGCATCATCATCTCGGCAATGGTCTCGCTGGTGACGAGCCCCACGAGCTTGCCGCTCGCGTCGGTGACACCGACGGCAGGCGCCGATTTCTGCTGCAAGAGTTTGAAGGCCTGCTCGAGCGTCGCACGATGGCTGATGGTCGGCACTTCGGCAATCATTGCATCGGCTACACGCGCATCCGGACCTTTTGCCTTGATCGCGCGGATAAGGTCGCCACGGCCAAGCACACCGACCGGTTTGCCGGCACTGTCGACCACGGGAAACTCACCTTGGCTCGTCTGCAACAAAGTTTGCACGGCCTCATCGACATGCGCTTCCGGAGATAGCGTGGCGAACTGCGTCATCATCGCGTAGCTCACCGGCACGCCGCGCGAGGCCGCGCGCAGCGCCACCATATGTGCCTCCGAAGATGCGGCGAGATAGACGAAGATGGCGATAAAGATCAGGATCGGATTGAACAGAAGGCCAATGAAGCCCAGTGCGAAGGCGACAAACTGCCCGATCGAGGCCGCGATCTCGGTTGCGCGCACGTAGCCAAGGCGGCTGGCAAGCAGCGCGCGCAGCACGCGCCCGCCGTCCATCGGGAATGCCGGAATCATATTGAACAGTGCGAGGAACACATTGACCGCCGCCAGGCGATCGACCAACGGGATCTTCAGATTATCGACCGCCGCTGCCGCGCTTGGCTGCAGGTTTGCGTCGAACAGAAGCACGAGCGCAGCCGCGATCACGATATTGACCATCGGGCCGGCGATGGCGATGAGGAACTCCTCCCACGGTTCCTCCGGGATGCGCTCGAGCTGCGCCACTCCGCCAATCGGCAGCAGCGTCACATAGGGAGTCGGCACGCCGAAAGCGCGCGCCGTGAAGATGTGACCGAACTCGTGCAGGAGCACGCACAGAAAGAGCAAAATCATGAAAACGAGGCTGTCCCAGGCGGTAGCCGCTCCGCCGGAGGCGTAGCTCGCCGCAAAAATCCAGGCGAGAAACAACAGGAAGGTGAGATGTACGCGGACGACGGTCCCCGCCACCCTGCCGATATTCAATGACCAGGACATGGATGCCTCGTATGGTCGGGCTCGACCGGTAACAGGTAGTGTGGGTGCGGACCCTTTGCGAGGCCTGCGCGTTTGGTGCAACGAGGCTCATCTCATGGCGCAAAAATTGACCGCAGAAGCCCGCAAATCAGCACTGGCGCGCCTGAGTGGGTGGTCCGAGGTCCCGGGCCGCGACGCCATTACAAAAAAGTTTGTATTCAAGGACTTCAACCAGGCCTTCAGCTTCATGACGCGTGCGGCGTTGGTAGCGGAGAAAATGGACCACCATCCCGAATGGTTCAATGTTTACAAGACCGTCGATGTGACCCTGTCGACCCACGATGCCGGCGGTTTGACCGAACTCGACGTGAAACTCGCTGAGACAATGGATAAGCTTGCGGGGGGCTAGTCTCGCCGGTAGCGGGAAACCCTGTAAATCCGGTCCTTGCGGAGGACCTCGTCGCTTACCACATGGGGGCCCATGGAATTCGCACAGTCCGCATTTCCGCAAGGTGAGGGCGACGAAACCGCATTTCGCCATCAGTTCTGGCAGAAGGCGCGACGCGTTGCTGCATCGATTCCTTTCGCCGAGGAACTGCTGACCGCTTATTACTGCGCGTTCGATCGCGCCACGCCACTTCCTGTGAAAGCGTCGCTTTTCGGCGCGCTCGCCTATTTTGTGTTGCCGGCCGATGCGATTCCCGACGTGCTGCCGGTGCTTGGATTCGCAGATGATGCCGCAATGCTGGCGGCTGCCCTCAAGCTCGTGGCAAGCCACATCCGTCCGGAACATCGGACGGCGGCGAAAGACAAGCTCGCGGAATTCGGGCGACAGTAGTCCGCAACATCGCGCTGGCCCCAAGCTACGGCTTCAGCAGAACTTTCCCCATCACTTGTCGCGCGGCGATGGCTTTGAGCGCCGCCGGAGCTTCCGCGAGCGGGTAAACCGCGTGTACGTGCGATGACAATTTTCCCTGCGCACACCAGTCAAGAAGCTGCTGCGTGTTCGCGCGATGGCCTTTCGGATCTCGCTCGATGAAGGAGCCCCAGAACACGCCAAGCAGGTCGCAGCCCTTCAACAGCACCAGGTTGAGCGGCAGCTTGGGAATGTCGCCGGCGGCAAAACCCACGACAAGGAAACGTCCCTGCCACGCGATCGAACGCAGAGCAGGCTCGGTGTAAGGTCCCCCGACCGGATCATAGATGACGTCAGCGCCAAGCCCGCCGGTGACGCGCCGCAGAGCTTCCTTGATGTCGCTCTTGGCGTAGTTGATGCCTTCGTCGGCCCCGTGCTCGCGCGCAAAGGCGAGCTTCTCGTCCGATGATGCGCACGCGATGACGCGCGCACCCATTATTTTGCCGAGCTCGACCGCGGCGAGGCCCACGCCGCCGGCCGCCCCGAGTACGGCCAAAGATTCGCCGGGCTTGAGTGCGGCGCGATCCTTGAGCGCGTGAAAGGTGGTGCCATAAGTGATGCAAACGCCGGCAGCGCGATCAAAATCGAGCGCATCCGGAATTTTGGCCAACTTGTCGACTGTCACTGCGACCTTTTCGCGCGCCGCGCCATAGGTCATGTAGCCAAGTACCCGGTCGCCTACCTTGAATCCGCTGACGCCCGCGCCCACGCTTTCAACCGTTCCGGCGAATTCGGCGGCAGGCGAGAACGGTGGTGCAGGCTTGAACTGGTATTTGCCGGCGATGATCAATATGTCGAAAAAATTCAGCGCCGCCGCGTGGATGCGAACCACCACCTCACCGGAACCAGGCGTTGGTTCGGCAATATCGGCGAGCTCGAGATCGTCGGGCGCGCCGTAGCGCGTGCAGAGCAAGGCTTTCATGGGACCGATTTCGAAATTGTGCAGCGCGAATAGCAAGGCCTTGCAATCCGGGCAAGGCATCGTCTGTTGAGAGACCGCCTTCACATTGCCGACATTCGCCCGTAATGCGCTAATATCCACCCGATTCCTGATGATTCACCGGTAGGCCCGATGAACACCACTCCTATATTCCGCGGCGGTTGCCTGGCTCTGTTTGCCGTCTGTGCATTGACCTTGCCTGCATCGGGGCAACAGAAAAAAGCCGCCAATCCCACCGATCAAGCCGTGTTGCTCGGCCAATTCGGCGAATGGGGTGCCTACCGGGCAACACCCGGCGGCAAAAAGATTTGCTTCGCGCTGTCGAAACCGACGTCTGTTGTCAGTGATCCGGCAGGTCGCAGCCGCGATCCCGCTTACGCCTTTGTTTCAACGAGGCCGTCCGAGAAGGTAAAGAACGAGGTGTCGGTGATCGTCGGATATCCGCAGAAAGCCGGCCGCGACGCCACTGCCGCTGTCGGTTCGGCGACCTATGCGATGTACACGCAGAATGACGGCGCCTGGGTCAAGAACGCGGCCGAAGAAACGCAAATGGTCGACACCATGCGCAAAGGCTCTGATCTGGTGGTCAAAAGCGAGTCGGCGCGCGGGACGAAAACAACCGATACTTACTCACTCAAGGGCATCGCCCAGGCGCTCGACAAGGTTGCGGAGGAGTGCAAGTAGGGTGTTCGGACCCTATATTGCCGGCAGCGCCGGACGGCGCTGGTAACTCATCCGATGGCGCAACTTGCGGACATTCCCATGGTTTCGAGCGATTTCATCGAAAAGATGCCGCTCGAGCGCTACGTGGCGCCGGAAAAGCCGTCGCTGATCGGTTTAACAAGAGCCCAACTCGCTGACGCGCTGAGCTCTCTTGGTGTGCCGGACGCCCGGCAGAAGATGCGCGTGCAACAGCTCTGGCACTGGATTTACTTTCGCGGGCTCACATCGTTCGACGAAATGAGCAGCGTGTCGAAGGAGCTGCGCGTTGCGCTGGCCGAACGGTACACGTTGGCTCGTCCGGAGATCGTCGCCGAGCAGGTTTCGGTTGATGGCACGCGCAAATGGCTGTTGCGGCTACCCGGCGAAGTCCAGGGCGAGCGTCCGCACGAGGTCGAATGTGTCTACATTCCCGACACCGAGCGCGGCACCTTATGCGTGTCCAGCCAGGTTGGCTGCACGCTCAATTGCACCTTCTGCCACACCGGCACTCAGCGACTGGTCAGAAATCTGACTGCGGGGGAGATCGTCGGCCAGGTCATGGCGGCACGCGATCGTCTGGGCGATTGGCCTGGCGGTATCCGGCCGACCGACGGCGTGGTCCCGAGCGGCGACCGATGCATTACCAACATCGTCATGATGGGCATGGGCGAGCCGCTCTATAATTTCGATGCCGTGCGCGATGCGCTTCTCATCGTGGCGGATGGCGAAGGCATCGCTATTTCCAAACGCCGCATTACGCTTTCGACTTCAGGGGTACTGCCGAACATCGAGCGCACGGGCGCCGAAATAGGCTGCATGCTTGCGGTGTCGCTGCACGCGGTGCGCGACGAATTGCGCAACGAACTGGTGCCGCTCAACCGCAAATATCCGATCGGCGATCTGCTGGAAGCGTGCCGCAATTATCCTGGCGTTTCGAATGCCAAACGCATCACGTTCGAATACGTCATGCTTAAGGGCGTAAACGATTCAATCGATGACGCCAAAGCGCTGGTGCGGTTGCTGAAAGGCATACCGGCAAAGATCAATCTCATTCCGTTCAATCCCTGGCCCGGCACCAAATACGAATGTTCGGACTGGGAGCAGATCGAAAAGTTCTCGCAGGTCGTGTTCGACGCCGGTTACGCGTCGCCGGTTCGTACGCCGCGCGGTCGCGATATCTTGGCGGCGTGCGGACAACTCAAGAGCGCAACAGAGAAGTTGTCCGCGCGGGAACGCATGGCACTGCGTGCGATGGCCATGGTGGAGTGATGGCGTCGATCTAATTTTCAAGGATGAAATTATGTCCCTCCTCGGCCGCATCATCGTCATCTTGTTCGCGCTTCTCCTGGCCATCATGGCAGCGGGCATTACTCTCGCCGTCGGCATCATTGCGCCGGACTGGGGAGGCGTCGACGCCGATCCCATCGAACGCATAAGCTTTTTCATCGTTTCGTTCTTTGCCACCAGCTTCGTCGGTGCCGTGGCATTCCTGCCGGCTGTGCTGCTGATCGTCGTCTCGGAAGCCGCGCGCCTGCGCAACTTTCTCTATTACGGAGTTGGGGGCGCGCTCGTCGGGTTGGCGTCGTATTATGGCTCTGATATTTCCATACGGCTGGAAAACACGACCGACGTTGCTCCCGTCAACAATGCCTTGCAGCTCGCGGCCGCGGCCGGAATCATAGGTGGTATCGTCTACTGGCTGATTGCCGGGCGCAATGCGGGTCGCTGGCGCGGCGAACCGAAGACCGCTTAGCGGGTTGCCCAGTTCAGCGCCGCTTCCAGCCGATCATTGCCCCAGAACAACTCGCCATCGGCGGTGATGAAGTTCGGCGAACCGAATATGTCGAGCCGCTGCGCCTCCTCGGTGTGCGCGCGAAGCTGCGATTTGATCTCGCTGGATTGAGCCCGTTGCAGCACGGCGTTCGGGTCCTGTCCAAGGGCTCGCAGAACTTCGGCGATCGTACCCTCTTGCTCGACATTGCGGCCTTCACCGAATTCGGCGCGGTAGACGGCACGGCAATAATCCTCCCCCCAATTATCGGAGAGGCCTATCAAGGCTACGCGGGCAGCCAGCAAAGTATTCTGTGGAAACAATTCCGGCCGCACGAATGGCAGGTCGAGCGTCGTGCAAACACGTTCCAGATCGCGCCACATGTTACGGCCCTTGGCCGGATAGAGATTGAATGGCGAAGTATTCCAGCCCTGAGCCTTGAAAATCGGCCCCAAAATGAATGGACGCCAGCGAATGTCCACGCCGGCCGCCTGAGCCAATGGCGCGACGCGTATCGCCGCCGGATAGGAATAAGTCGATGCGAATTCGAACCAGAAATCGACTGTTGGCTTTGTCATGACCGCACTATAGCGACGCGCGCGTCATGCCGCCTTTCTATTTTTATATTCCTCGGTTAGACGAAACGCAGATGAATCGCACCGGGCTCATATGCGCGCTCACGATAGGCGTTGTCGCTGGCGTGATCTTTGGCCTTTATCCCGATCTCGACTTGCGAATCGCAAGGCACTTTTATGCCATCGACGGCTACAACTATCCCTTCCCTTACCGTTATTTTCGGACAGTGTTGTCCGCACGCGGTGCCGGTCTGTGGATTGTGACGGCGCTGATAGCAACGGCGGTAGGCGCACTCGTTATCAAGCTGATAATGCCGTGGAGCAAATTGTTGATATCCGGGCGCGCGATAATTTTTTTGATCACGACCATGATCTTAGGGCCTGGCCTGATGGCCAATGTGATTCTCAAGGAGTACTGGAGCCGGCCGCGGCCGATCAACGTCACGCAGTTCGGCGGCAATCAAAATTTTGTGCCTTGGTGGGACCCGCGCGGCGACTGCCTTTCGAATTGCTCCTTCGTGTCCGGCGAGGTCGTCGGCGCTGCCTGGACGGTCGCGCCGGCGGCACTGGCCCCGCCGCAATGGCGCGCTCTCGCCTATGGTGCGGCCATTGCGCTTGGAGCGGGCATGGCAGCGATACGTGTGATGTCCGGCGGCCACTTTCCGTCCGATGTCATTTTTTCCGGTGTATTCACCTTTCTTATCGTTTGGATCGTCTACGCCCAGATCTATCGCTGGGCACGCACGCGCGTGTCTGACGACGATGTCGAACGCGTGCTCACGCGTCCGACCCTGGCGGTCTATGATTTTGTTGTCGGATTATTTGGCCGAACGCGAAAGCAAAAATAGCGCGCGACGACGAGGCGCATGACGTTGACCGGGACTTTGCGCAGCAAACCTTTGGCCCTATAGTCCGCCGCGAAAATTCAATGCGGTGGTTGCCGATGCCCCACGCCCGGACGAATAAGACAGTGAAGAAGGTCGTGCTCGCCTATTCCGGCGGGCTCGACACCTCGATCATTCTGAAGTGGCTACAGACCACCTATGGATGCGAGGTCGTGACTTTCACCGCCGACCTCGGCCAGGGCGAAGAGCTCGAGCCGGCGCGGCAGAAAGCACTGCTGCTTGGTATCAAGAGAGAAAACATCTTCATCGAGGACCTGCGCGAAGAGTTCGTGCGCGACTACGTCTTCCCGATGTTTCGGGCAAATACTTTGTACGAAGGGCAATATCTGCTCGGCACCTCGATCGCGCGGCCGCTGATCGCCAAGAAACAAATCGAGATTGCGGAGAAGGTCGGTGCCGATGCAGTAGCGCATGGCGCCACGGGCAAAGGCAACGATCAGGTTCGTTTTGAGCTTACCTATTATGCGCTCAAGCCCGATGTCACCGTAATTGCGCCATGGCGAGAGTGGGATCTGACTTCGCGGACCAAGCTCATCGAGTTTGCCGAAAAGCACCAGATTCCGATCGCGAAGGACAAGCGCGGCGAAGCGCCATTTTCGGTCGACGCCAATCTGCTTCACACCTCGTCGGAAGGCAAAGTGTTGGAAGATCCGGCCCAGGACGTGCCCGATTACGTGTTTTCGCGCACGGTCGATCCGGAAAAGGCCCCGGACAAGCCTGCCCTCTTAACGATCGATTTCGAGCGCGGCGACCCTGTTGCCATCGACGGCAAGAAAATGTCGCCGGCCACGCTGCTCAGGCAACTCAACGATCTCGGGCGGGACAACGGCATCGGTCGTCTCGACCTGGTCGAGAACCGGTTCGTCGGAATGAAGTCCCGCGGCCTGTACGAGACGCCGGGTGGCACAATCTTGCTCGCCGCCCACCGCGGCATTGAATCGATCACGCTCGACCGCGGCGCCGCTCATCTCAAAGATGAGCTGATGCCGAAGTATGCAGAGCTTGTCTATTATGGTTTCTGGTTCGCGCCCGAACGGGAGATGCTGCAAGCGGCGATCGACAAGAGCCAGGAACTGGTCAGCGGCCGGGTGAAGCTCAAGCTTTACAAAGGAAATGTCACTGTGATCGGACGTGAGAGCAAATATTCTCTCTACGATCAGGAATTGGTGACGTTCGAGGAAGGCGCGGTCGCCTACGACCATCGTGACGCCGAAGGATTTATCAAACTGAATGCGCTGCGCTTGCGCACGCTGGGCCAGCGGCGGCGCAAGCTGAAACTCGATTGAACGGGTTTTGGGACGACGGCAAAGGAAATTGTCAATGGTCCGATGCATGGCGAAGCTTTGCTTGCTGTCGGCCTTCGCGATGTCGCTCCTCGCCTGCTCGTCGGGCGGCAAGAAGGAAGCGGAGGAAGATCCAAATATCTTTCCGTCCGACTACAAGAACGAAATTCTGAACACGATGACCAGTTCACTCGATGACCCGACCAACGTGCGCGGTGCGTTTATCAGCGATCCCGTGCTACGGCCGGCTGGCAAGGATCAGCGCTATTCCGTCTGCGTACGGTCGGATTCTCGCAATGCCAACAAGCGGTACACCGGCAGTAAAGATCAAATCGCTATCTTTTACGGTGGCCGTCTCAATCAACTGATTGATGCAACAAAAGAACAGTGCGGCAACGCCGCCTACAAGCCATTTCCCGAACTCGAGAACCTCTGCCAGGCCAAGAAGTGTGTTTAGTGTGAGAGGCTGAGGCTTAGCGCACGGTCTCAGCAGGGTTCGTCACCTCGGTTTCGGCCTCAGAGACTTTCAGCTCAGGCACAAGCGGTGCATTGCGGCGCCGCTTGTCCGCAATCTCGGCAACGACTTCCTGTATCTGCACGAAACGCACGGGGGTTACCGGGTGGGTCGTGGCGAGACGAATACTATCGGGACTCTCCAGCGAGAAGGCGCGCCAGAACTCTTCCGCCCCCGCGAGATCATAGCCGGCGCGGGCCGCATAGTAGGCGCCCACATAGTCCGCCTCGCGTTCGAAAGCGACGCTGAACGCCAGTTCGCCGGCGCGGGTAAATTCTCTTGCAAAAGCACCGCCGGTCGGTATTCCGCCCAACGTGATGCCGACGTCGATTATTGCTCCGCCGGCCCATCCAAGAAGCCGGTTGGCGCGCTGTTTTTCGAGATGGCCGAGAGTCACATGTGCGAGCTCGTGTCCAACGATCATTGCGAGCTGTGCATCGGTGTTTGCAATCCGAAGCAGGCTGGAATGGACAACAATCTTGTCGCCGGTCGTGAAGGCGTTCAGAGCGGCATCGGTTATCAACTCGATCGGAATGGCACAGGCGACAACCGGAGTAACGGTGCGCATTTGTTCGGTGCCTTCCCGACGCACGAGAACCTGAATTGGACGCTCACCGCTGTTGCGCACGAAATCGCCAATCCAGCGAGCCGTATCGGAACGGGGCACCGCTTCGTTATTGAAAGTCAGAAGGTGGTCACCGGGTCTGATCCCCGCAATGGCAGCGGGTGATCTATCGGCAACCGACAATACGGTTGCCTGAGTCCAGCTGACCGCGAGTGCTTCGTGCGCGAAAGACCGATATTTGCGCGGAAGGCTCTCGATAGTGCCTGCCTCAAGCCCGATCTGTGCCCACGACCGATTTTTGCAGTCATCGCGGTTGGCGGCGCGAATTCGGAACGCGACGTTGTTGAGACGGCTGCGTTGGGCAACGTAATCGCGGATCTGGTCGATCTGCTGCTTGCGCCGCTCGGCTTCGATGTCGTCCGATGCCAATGGCGGCAATTTCGAAATCGGCCCGCAGGCCGCGCAAAGCATACCGCTTAAGAACAGGAGATCGAACCGCCAACGCACGTCACGCAACCCCGCCAAAGCGGCAGCCTGCACGCTGGAAGAATCGATTTCAAGCTAAAGTTGTGTTGCGAGTAAAGACAACCGAAGGCTTATCGCCCGTTCGGCTGAGCGTCTTCGACGGTTGCGTCAAAGCCGGTCAAAGCTGGCGGTCCACCAGCGCTTTTTTCAACTCGGCGATTTCTTTTGCCGGGTTTAGGCCCTTGGGGCATGCCTTCGAGCAATTCATGATCGAATGGCAACGGTAGAGCCGGAACGGGTCTTCGAGATTGTCGAGGCGCGTCCCTGTGGCTTCATCGCGGCTGTCCTGCACCCAACGATTGGCCTGCAGCAGCGCAGCCGGCCCCAGGTAGCGATCGGAATTCCACCAGTAGCTCGGGCACGAGGTCGAGCAACAGGCGCAGAGAATGCACTCGTACATCCCGTCGAGTTTGGCGCGATCGTGATGACTCTGCCTCCACTCCTTCTCGGGGGTCGGGCTCGTCGTCTGCAGCCACGGCTCAATCGATGCGTATTGCGCGTAAAAGTTTTTCAAATCGGGCACCAGGTCTTTCACCACCGGCTGGTGCGGCAACGGATAGATCCTCACCGGAGCTCGCGCATCGTCGATTGCCTTGGTGCAGGCCAGCGTGTTGGTGCCATCGATGTTCATCGAACAGGAGCCGCACACGCCTTCACGGCAGGAGCGGCGGAAAGTGAGCGTTGGATCGATCGTGTTCTTGATCCAGATCAGCGCGTCGAGGACCATCGGCCCGCAATCGTCGCGGTCGACATAATAAGTATCGATACTCGGATTTTGACCATCCTCCGGATTCCAACGGTAGATCCGGAATTCGCTTACATGTGTCGCGTGTGACGTGCGCGGCCACTTCTTGCCTTCGACAATCTTGGAATTCTTCGGAAGCGTGAATTCGACCATGGCAAGATTCCGTCAGTAGACCCGAGCCATCGGCTCTATATAGGCCACGTCATTTGTGAGCGTGTAGGCGTGGACCGGACGGTAGTCGATCTTGACCGCGCCCTTTTCGTTCATCCACGCCAGCGTATGCTTCATCCAGTTCTTGTCGTCACGCTCAGGGTAGTCCTCGCGCGCGTGTGCGCCGCGACTCTCGGTGCGGTTTCGTGCCGAGTCCATGGTGACGACGGCCTGAGCGATCAGGTTGTCGAGTTCGAGAGTTTCGATCAAATCGGAATTCCAGATCAGCGAGCGGTCGGTGACATGAACGTCTACCATGCCCTCGTAGACGTCATGAATCCGCTTATGGCCCTGGTCGAGCACTTCGCCGCTGCGGAAGACGGCGCAATCTTCTTGCATCACTCTCTGCATGTTGAGACGCAGCTTGGCGGTCGGTGTTCCGCCGGAGGCGTAGCGGAATTTATCCAACCGCGACAGCGACATGTCGGCCGAATTCTTCGGCAGTTCGGGTTGTGTGTCGCCGGGGCTCAGTAATTCCGCGCACTTTTGCGCGGCGGCGCGGCCGAAAACCACGAGGTCGATCAGCGAATTCGAACCGAGCCGGTTGGCTCCGTGCACCGAAACGCAGGCGGCCTCGCCGAGCGCCATCAAGCCCGGGATAATCGTGTCGTCGTTGCCGTTTTTCCTGGTCAGGGCCTCGCCATGATAATTCGTGGCAATGCCGCCCATGTTGTAGTGCACGGTCGGCAGCACCGGGATCGGCTCGCGCGTCACGTCGACATTGGCGAAAATACGTGCCGTTTCGCTGATGCCCGGCAGCCTCTCCTGCAGCACCGCGGGATCAAGGTGATCGAGATGCAGGAACAAATGATCCTTTTCCTTGCCGACGCCGCGGCCCTCGCGAATCTCCACGGTCATTGCGCGCGAGACCACGTCGCGCGACGCAAGATCCTTGGCGGAAGGCGCGTAGCGCTCCATGAAACGTTCGCCTTCGGAATTGACGAGATAGCCGCCTTCCCCGCGTGAGCCCTCGGTAATCAGGCAGCCGGCGGGGTAGATGCCGGTCGGATGGAATTGCACGAACTCCATATCCTGCAGCGGCAGACCTGCGCGCAGCACCATGGCATTGCCATCACCGGTGCAGATGTGCGCCGAGGTGCAGGAGAAATAGGTGCGTCCATAGCCGCCGGTGGCGAGGATGGTCATGTTTGCGGAAAAGCGATGGATCGAGCCGTCGTCCATGTTGAGCGCGACCACGCCCCGGCAACGGCCTTCATCGTCCAAGATCAGATCGATCGCGAAGTATTCGACGTAGAACTCGGCGGCGTGGCGCAGCGCCTGTCCATACATCGTGTGCAGCATCGCGTGGCCGGTACGGTCGGCCGCAGCACATGTGCGCTGCGCGGTACCCTTGCCGTAGTGCGTGGTCATGCCGCCGAACGGACGCTGATAGATTTTTCCGTCCTCTTCGCGTCGCGAGAACGGCAAGCCCCAATGCTCGAGTTCATAAACGGCTTCAGGGGCATTGCGGCAGAGGTACTCGATCGCGTCCTGATCGCCGAGCCAGTCGGCGCCCTTGACGGTGTCGTACATGTGCCAACGCCAATCATCCTCGCCCATATTGCCGAGCGCGGCCGCGATGCCGCCTTGCGCGGCAACCGTGTGTGAACGTGTGGGAAACACTTTGGTGATGCATGCGGTGCGCAGGCCGGCTTCACTGCACCCGACGACCGCGCGCAGACCCGAGCCACCGGCTCCTACCACGACGACGTCGTATTTATGATCTTCGATCGGGTAGGCGTGGCCGTTGATCGCGGGCGCGCTGCTCGATTTCCCATTCGTTGCCATGGATCAGACTCCGAACGAGAGCTTCAGTATGGCGTAGACCGACGCCAGGGTGACGGCACAAACGAAAAACGTGTTCGCCATCAGGCTCAGCAGCTTCCATTTTTCCTCGTGCACATAGTCGAGGATGATTTCCTGCATGCCGATCCACATGTGGTAGGCGGTGTTGATGATGAAGAGCAGCATGGTTATGGCGACGATCGGCGACCCAAGAATCTGCACGACCGCAGCGTGCGTGCGGCCAAGCAGCGCGGTGATGATCAGCAGCAGGCCGATCGTCAGCGGAATGCCCGCGACCGACGTCACGCGTTGATGCCAGAAATGACCGGTGCCGGAACGCGCCGGCCCCAGGCCGCGAACACGACGCATCGCCGTTCGCATGGGTTGAGCCTCGCTCATCGAGGGCCTCCCATCACGAGATAGCCGACCACCCAGAGAATGAGCGTAAGCGTGATCGAGCCGATCAGTGTTGCCAGCGTCAGCAGTTCGCGCTCGGCTGGTTCCAAACCGTGAAGCGTGTCCCAGATCAGATGTCTGATGCCGCCGAGCATGTGATGGATGAGCGCCCAGGTGTAGCCGAACAACACCAGTTGCCCGATGAAGCTGCCCATGAACCACTCGACATTGGCGTAGGCATTGGGGCCGGTCGCCGCCGCGAGCAACCACCAGGCCAGCAGCAGCATTCCAAAATAGAGTGCGGCACCGGTGATGCGATGGACGATCGACATCACCATTGTCAGCATTGGCTTGTAGATCTGCAGGTGCGGAGAAATCGGCCGCGGCCGTGCCGCTCCTGTCGTCTCAAGTTCGGCCATCGTCAGTCTCCAGTGACCATTCCTGCAGTCCGCCGAGTGAGATGGCATTGTGGGGGTTCAGGCCGCAGATAGTGGGGCGAAATTATTTCGCTTGACCCCAGGCCATAACCCATTACTTCATGGTTTGCGAAGCTTGAACCTGAAAATTCCGCGTTGCAATATGCCTTTTGCGTAGTCTGCCTTCGCAGAATAAGAAGGTAGCCCATATGCGGTTCGATTTCACGGATCTGAACCTGTTCCGGCACATTGTCGAGGCCGGGAGCATCACACATGGGGCGGCGCGGTCCAATCTGGCGTTGGCCGCCGCCTCGACCCGCATCCGCAAGATGGAATTGGCGTTCGGAACCGAGCTGCTGGTGCGCGGCCGGGCAGGGGTCACGCCGACTCCCGCCGGGCGCACCCTGCTGCAGCATGCCCGCGGGATTCTGGCCCAGACCGAGCGCCTCCAGGAGGACCTAACGCCCTATGCGCGCGGTCTCGCCGGCCAGGTAAGGGTGCTCTCCAACACCAATGCATTGACGGAGTTTCTGCCCGAGACATTGAGCTCGTTCCTGATGGCCTATCCCGACATCAGCGTCGATCTCGAGGAGCGGCTGAGCGACGAGATCGTCGGCCTGATCGCAGAAGGCAATGCCGACATTGGAATTGTCGCCGGCACGGTCGACTATGCCGGGCTCAATACTTTTCCGTTTCGCAGCGACCGCTTTGTCCTCGTGGTTGCCAAGAATCATCTGCTCGCCAGCCGATCGCGGATAGGCTTTGCCGAAGTGCTCGACTACGACATGGTCGGCCTTGATCGGGCCAGCGCGATTCAGAGATTTCTCGCCGACAAGGCCAATCGTATCGGCCGTCCGCTTCGATTGCGCGTGCAGCTGCGCAGCTTCGACGCCATCTGTCGCCTGGTCGAATGCAATGTCGGTGTCGGCATTGTGCCGGAGACCACGGTACAGCGCACCGAACGGACCATGGCAATCAGAGCCGTGCGGTTGACGGATTCCTGGGCTCCGCGCGAACTGACCATCTGCGTGCGCGATGTCGAATCGTTGCCGCCTTATGCGCGGCAGCTGGTCGATCATCTAAGAGCCGGCCGATAAATTACCGCGGCATCAGCACCCAGTAGTCGAGATCGAGGATCACCGCCGGATCGTAATCGTCGCCGTCTTTCAGCGGGAAGTCCGCGCAGGGACGATCCTTGGTCGCAATGGTGCGCAGCCGCAGCGCGCCGACGTCGTTGCGTCCGGGCAATACGGCGGTGGCTAGAATTTCCGACCACGCGAATATCGTGCAGCCCGCGAACAAAGGCGCGACGTGTCGCCCGCCATTGATTGCTGCGAGATGAAAGGCATTGCCGAGGCCGTTGAAGGAGAGCGCGCGTGCGAGCGAAATGGCATGGCCGCCATAGATCAGCCGGCGTCCGAAACGTCCGCTGCTTTCGGCAAACTGGTTGAAATGGATGCGCGCGGTGTTCTGATAGAGCCGGGTGGCGATCTGATGCTCGGCTTCCTCGACCGTTATGCCATCGACGTGATCGATTTTTTCGCCAACCTTGTAGTCGGCGAACCGATGCGAGCTTCCCGCCAGCGCATTGTCGTAACCCGCAGTGTCGATCTTGGGACAAGCGGCACCGAGTTGCGCAGGTTCTACGCTCTTGGGCAGTTCGGGTACCTTTTCACCCGGGGCCGGTGCTCCCTCGTTCCGTTTACGCACCATCACCCATCGCGCGTAGTCGATGACGACATCGCCGGTGTCGTCAAAGCCCCGTGACCGCACATAGACAATGCCTGTTTTCTTGTTGGAATTCTCCCTCAGCCCGATGACCTCTGAAACCGCATTCAGTGTCACGCCCGGGTAGACGGGCTTGAGAAACCGGCAGTCGGCATAGCCAAGATTGGCCACGGCATTGAGAGAGACATCCGGCACGGTCTTGCCGAATACGACGTGGAAGACCAGCAGGTCGTCGAGCGGAGATCGCAGATACCCGGCGTTTTTTGCGAAGGTATCCGACGATTGCACCGCAAATCGCGACCCGAACAGACCGTTGTAAAGCGCGACGTCGCCGACGGTAACCGTGCGTGGCGTGGCGTGGCGGATCTTCTGACCAAGCCGAAAATCTTCGAAGAAGTTGCCCGGACTGGTTTTTGGGGAGGACGGTGCGCTCACAAACCACTCCTTCATTCCGCTCGTGTCCGGCCCCGTCATTCTCACAAAACCGTGAGCCAAACGCCAGCGTGCGACAACGGGAAACTGATGAGGATGTGTTCGGGCGTTGTGATAGCGGAGAAAGTGCAACGTCAATCTCTCGGAGGAAATCCGATGAAAAAGAGAATGCTCCTGTCGGCACTGATTTCGGCTGGTTTGAACTTTACTCCGCTGACGCCGGCAGCCTTTGCCGACGACGTGAAAAAGGACACGATGTCGAAGGATGGTATGTCAAAGGACGCGATGAAAAAGGACACGATGGCCAAGGACAGCATGTCAAAAGGGTCGATGAAGAAGGACAGCATGTCAAAGGACGGGATGTCGAAAGACGAGATGAAGAAGTAAAAGTCGGTTAAAATCGCCGGGTGCCCGCATCCGCGGGCCCGGCCGCACCGTAGCTATCAGTGGAGCTGACAAGGACAGGGCGACGACAATGACCACTGAAACGATCACCATGGCCGATGCCGGCACGGTAATCCACCCGCGTTGGGTGCGCGTCTGTCATTGGATCAACGCGCTCGCGATCCTGGTCATGATCGGCTCGGGCTGGCAGATCTACAACGCTTCACCCCTGTTTGACTTTGTCTTCCCGAGACAGATCACGCTGGGCAACTGGCTCGCCGGCGCCCTGCTCTGGCATTTTGCCGCCATGTGGGTTCTGGTGATCAACGGCATTGTCTATGTCACGCTCGGCATCATCACCGGCCGCTTCCGCCGCAAGCTTTTTCCAATTCGTCCGACCGAGGTGTTCGCGGATCTGAAGGCCGCGCTGACGTTCAAGCTCGCGCATGACGATCTGTCTCGCTACAACGCCGTGCAGAAGCTGCTTTATACCGGCGTCATTCTGGCCGGCATCGTTATCGTTCTCTCAGGCCTGTCGATCTGGAAGCCGATCCAGTTACAGGAACTGACCGCACTGTTCGGCGGCTACGACGCGGCCCGGTACGTGCATTTCTTCGCGATGGTGGCAATCGTTGGCTTTTTTGTCGTGCATGTGGCGCTGGCCCTGATCGTGCCGAAGAGCCTGCGCGCGATGATTATCGGACGTTAGGAGGGCACCATGCGCCAACGCAGGATCATTCCGGGCGTCGATCCGAAACTCCTGATCAAGGATGCGGCCAAACTGATGCCGGATGCGAGCCGGCGTGGTTTCCTGCGCGGCGCGGCAAGCCTTGGTGCGCTCACGTTCTTGACCGGCTGCGACATCATCGATGGCGAGACTGCCGAAGGCGTGTTGCGCAAGGTTTCGGAGTTCAACGACGGCGCTCAGGCGGCGCTGTTCAGCCGCACTAAGCTCGCACCAACTTATCCCGAAAGCGCCATCACCAAGCCGTTCCCATTCAATGGCTACTATGACGAGGATGAGGCGCCGGTGGTTGACGGCAAGACCTACAAATTGGAAGTCGCCGGATTGGTCGAGAACAAAAAGTCTTGGACGCTCGACGAATTGTATGCGCTGCCCGAGGTCTCGCAAATTACCCGTCACATCTGCGTCGAGGGCTGGAGTGCGATCGGATCCTGGCAGGGCACGACCTTGTCGGAATTCCTCAAACGCATCGGTGCCGACACCCGCGCAAAATATGTCTGGTTCAGATGTGCCGAGGGTTACAGCAACACCATCGACATGCCGACCGCGCTGCATCCGCAGACGCAGATGACATTCAAATTCGCCAACCAGATCTTGCCGCGCGCCTACGGCTTCCCGATGAAGATCCGCATGCCCACCAAGCTGGGATTCAAAAATCCGAAATACGTGGTGGCGATGGAAGTCACCAACACCGACAAGGGCGGGTATTGGGAAGACAAGGGCTACAACTGGTTCAGCGGTTTGTAGGCGCCGCCACGAAGGGCGAAGACGTTGCCGGGCCTTCGCCGACGATCAGCAGAACGGCATCCGTATCCTTCGCCCCGTCCCAGTGCACCTGGTTGGCGTAATGGGTTACGAATGAGCCAGCCGGCATGGGCACGCTGGCCTTGTCAGGATCGAAATCGGGGCCGCTGCCGACCCACCACGTTCCCGACAGCACGGTAATAAAACGATCGTTCGGATGGAAATGCGGCCGGCTGAAATGATTGCCGGCAAGCCATTTCGTCATGACGCCGTAGAGTCCCGGCTTGCTCGGATCACCGAACAGCACCGCCTGCTGGTTGCCGGCCGGCCTCACCGGACCCCAGGCGATTTGATCCGGCAGCTTGAATACAACCGCCTTCGGATCAAGCTCGACGGCGCGTGAGATTGTTGTCACGGCAAACAGCAGTGTCGCGATTGCAATGAATAATGTTTTGCAGGGGCTGTTCATGTTTACCTCCCGAATGGACGAATAACCTTGCGCAAACTGTGCGGTGACGGCAAGTGCACGCCTAGGGACGCCGGCTGGATTCTTTGCCGTCGACGTTGGTGATCAGGCGAGCGCCGCGCTGGAAGGTGAGATAGTCCCAGAACCAGTTGAAGGCGACGACGAAGCGGTTACGCAATCCGATCAAAAAGTAGATGTGCGCCAGACTCCAGAACAGCCAGCCGATGAAGCCTTTCAACTCCAGTCGTCCGAATTTCACCACCGCGGCGCGGCGACCGATCGTCGCCAGTTCGCCAAGATGCATGTAGCGGAATGGCTTTTGCCACCCGCGGCCGGCGATGCGAGCGGAAATGACCTTGCCGACATACTTTCCCATTTGCTTTGCGGCGGGTGCTATTCCGGGCACCGGCTGCCCCTTGCCGTCAGTGACAGCGGCCGTATCGCCGATGACAAAGATCTCCGGATGGCCCGGCACTGACAGATCGGACGCGACCTTGACCCGGCCGGCACGGTCGGCCTCGACGTTGAGCCAGCGCGCGGCCGGCGAGGCCGTTACGCCGGCGGCCCAGATCACGGTGCCGGCATCGATGCGCCGCCCATCTTTAAGGTCGACGCCGTTGGCGTCGCACTTGGTGACGAGCGTTCCCGTCTGCACCTCGACATTGCTGCGCGTCAGCGCGCGCAGCGCATAATCCGAAAGGCTGGGTGGGAATGTTGGCAGCAGGCGCGGCCCCGCTTCGATCAGCACGATGCGGGCGGAGCGCGGATCGATGCGCCGGAAATCTTTGACAAGCGTCTGCCGCGCAACTTCGGCGATCGCGCCAGCCATTTCGACGCCCGTCGCGCCGCCGCCGACGATCACGAAGGTCAGCAGTCGCCGCTGTTCGTCCGGGCCCTGCACCACTTCCGCCCGCTCGAAAGCGATGAGGATGCTGCGGCGGATACGCGTGGCGTCCTCGATCCGTTTCAGGCCCGGCGCATAGTCGGACCATTCGTCATGGCCGAAATACGAATGGCTCGCGCCGGTCGCGATCACCAGATAGTCGTAGGCGACCTCGCCGAATTGGGTTCGCAGGCATTTCTTTTGCGGATCGATGGCGTGGACTTCCTCCATCAGTACGGTGGCGTTGCGCTGCGGCCGCAGGATGTGACGGATCGGCCAGGCGATATCCGCCGGCGATAGGGCTGCTGTCGCGACCTGATAGAGCAGTGGCTGAAAGCAATGGTGGTTCTGCCGGTCGATCAGGATCACGTCGGCCGCTGTGCGCCTGAGCGCCTTGGCGGCCTCCAGCCCGCCAAAACCGGCGCCGATGATTACAACCCTGGGATTGGCGGCTGGCACGGCTCTCTCCTGCAGTAGTCCAGTGTCGGCTCATCGGTGGCCGGTTGCCAAGCCCGCTGCGAGGCTTTAGCACTCCGCGCGATAAGTTCCTGCGAGGTATGGTGCATGGCGACCCACAATCTTCTCCTTCTCCCCGGCGACGGCATCGGCCCGGAAGTGATGGCCGAGGTGAAACGCGTCATCGATTTTTTCAACAAAAGAGGGCCCGACAAGTTCAGCACGGAAGAGGCGCTTGTCGGCGGCTGCTGCTACGACGCGCATGGGGTCGCCATTACCGATGCCACGATGGAGAAGGCCAAAGCCGCGGATGCGGTGATCTTTGGCGCCGTCGGCGGACCGAAATGGGACAAAGTACCGTATGAT